>ENA-OQDD01000530-OQDD01000530.1-human-gut-metagenome-genome-assembly--contig:-NODE-530-length-15264-cov-1.470106_pt1 | contig 15264 bp, 17 predicted proteins | sample MGYA00242507_ERZ504598 | MGnify/ENA primary metagenome ERZ504598 (study PRJEB26092, sample SAMD00036318) | human gut metagenome | host: Homo sapiens | study: EMG produced TPA metagenomics assembly of... | reverse complement strand
CGCAAGGTAGGTCAGGGAGATATAGGAGCGCCGGGCGTTGACCTTCTGGCGCTCCACGCACTCGCGGGCCACATCCAACAGATCGACCGTTTCCATTGCAGGCGCAGCACCCGTCTCGCTCACATTGTCGAGGTGGGAGAGCTGCAGAATATCGTTGACCAGCTGTATCATCCGGCTGGCCTCTACATGGATCTTGCGGGCAAAATCCGGCGTATCCGCGGGTTTTGCAATGCCGGTCTCGATGAGCTCTGCATAACCGGAGATGCTGGTCAGAGGCGTTTTCAGCTCGTGGCTGACATTGGCCGTGAACTCCTGCCGCATTTTCTCGTTATTTTCCCGCAGCATCCGGTCGGAGTGGATGCTCTCGGCAAAGGGGATAAGCTCCTTGTAGGGGACATTCTCCTGGATGTGGTCGAGGTCATCGGTCATCTTGAGCACAGGCTGGACAAGGCTCTTGGTCAGCAGTCCGGCAATGATGGCGCTGCGCCCATCATCAGGAAACAGCTCAGCACGATAGCAGGCAGAGCGGCGTCATAAATCGACCAGATCGTCTCAGAGTCCTGCGCCACCCGGAGGATGTCTCCGTTCGTCAGCAGCATGGCGTAATAATAAGTCTCATAGCCCAGCGTCTGGGAGTCGCGGCAGTCGCGGCCCACACCGCTTTTCATGGCCTGTTGTATCTCGGGGCGGCTCAGATGGTTCTCCATCGGCTGGTTGGTGGCCGACTCAAAGAGCACACTGCCGTCCGAGGCGATGAGAGTGATGCGCAGCGAGCCGTCCACATAAGTTTCCAGCTGGCTGGGGGCGTCCACCTGCGCACAGCCGGCAGCCACAAGGTCGGCTTCCCGCTCGAGGGCTGTCCAGGCCTGCTCCCGGAACGCCTTGTGGAACACAAAGATGCAGAGCGCAGCGGTACACGCCAGCCCCGCAAAGCCCATCAGAAACAGCAGATAACTTATTTTTTCTTCCATGCTGCGTGGTTTCATTGCTCGAGCTCCTCCTCGCTGTCCGTCAGCTTGTAGCCCACCTTCCGCACTGTGCAGATGTACTTTCCGGCGTCGCCCAGCTTTTTGCGCAGGGTGCGGATGTGCATATCCACGGTCCGGCTCTCCACCGAGATGTCAGTACCCCACACCACCTGCAAAATGGTCTCGCGGGTGACGACAAGGTTGGTGTTTTCCAGCAGCAGGCGGAGCAGGCTGTATTCTTTGTAAGTCAGCTCCACCGGTGCGCCGCTGACGGTGACGCTGTGGCGGGCATTGTCCAGCAGGATCTCCCGGAAGCTGTAGACGTTGGGCCGCGCCTCGGGCTCTGCCCGGCGGAGGGCTGCCCGCACCCGGCTCAGGAACTCCATGATGCCAAAGGCTTGGTGATGTAGTCGTCTGCGCCGCAGTCGAGGCCGCGCACGGTGTCCAGCTCGCTGGACTTGGCCGTTATCATGATGATGGGCAGACGCCGCAGGGAAGGGGCGGCGCGGAGCTTTTTTCAGGATGGAGAAGCCGTCCTCACCGGGGAGCATCACGTCCAGGATGACCAGTTCCGGCGGCGTGGTGTGGACGGCCTGCCAGAAGGGTTCTGAGGACTCAAAGCCCACGGCCTCGTAGCCGTTGGACTGCAATGCATACTGCTCTAATTCACGGATGGCTGAATCGTCTTCTACGATATAGATCATGCCTGTTTGTCCTCCGTTTCGGTGACGTTTTCGTCGGGGAAGAGATAGCGCTCACGGTAGCGGTTCAGGCGGCGCTGGAACTGCTCGCTCTCCTTGGTGGAGGCATGGCCGCTGCGCAGGTCGTTGAGGTAGGCGTGGGTGTCGAAGCTGTCCTGTGCTACCTCGATCTGGGCAACTGCTACGTTGCTGCAGTGGTCGCAGACGCGCTCGTAGTTGGTCAGCAGGTCTTCCAGCACGAAGCCATACTCGATGGAACAGCTGCGGCCTGCAGGCGGGCGACGTGCCGTGCTTGATGGCACGCACCAGCTCGTCCACGACGGTCTCCAGAGGTTCGACCTTGCTTGCCAGATGCAGGTCATCCTTGCGGAAGGCGTCAGTGGTGCGGTTCAGCACGTCCTGCACGGCGTCCTCAAGCACCTGCAGCTCTTCGCGGGCGTCGGTGGAGAAGTTGATCTCCTTGGTGTGCATCTCCTGTGCGGATTCCAGAAGGTTCACGGAATGGTCGCTGATGCGCTCAAAATCGCTGATGGTGTGCAGCAGGGTATTTACGCTCTGGCTGTCGGCATGGTTCAGCTCACGGCTGGACAGCTTGACCAGATAGGTGCCGAGAGCATCTTCGTACTGGTCAACTTTGCTCTCCTCATCCCGGACTTTCTGGGCCAGCGTATCATCCCAGGTGTGGGTCAGCTCATGGCCTGCATGACGCCCACACGGGCCAGCTCGGCCATGTCAGCAGTAGCAGAGTGGGCGCGGGCCACGGCCACAGCCGGGGTGTTCAGCAGACGCTCATCCAGCAGAGCAAAGCTCTCTTTTTCGGCGTCGTCGGGGATGGTGAGGATGGCCAGCTTTTCCAGACCATTTGCGAAGGGGAGAAGGATGAGGGTGGCCGCGATATTGAAGGCGGAGTGGACCACGGCAATGCCCCAGGCGGCGATGGTCTCGTTCACAAAATCAAAGTGGACCACGGCGTTCAGACCGTAGAAACCGGCCAAAAAGACCGTGACACCGATGATGTTGAAGTAGAGGTGGACCATGGCGGCACGGCGGGCATTCTTATTTGCGCCCACAGAAGAGATCAGCGCGGTGACACAGGTGCCGATATTCTGACCCATGATGATGGGGATAGCGCTGCCGTAGGTGATGACGCCGGTGGCGCTCAGCGCCTGCAGGATGCCGACGCTGGCGCTGGAACTCTGGATGATGCCGGTGACCAGTGCGCCCACCAGAACGCCGAGGATAGGATTGGAGAAGCGGACGAAGAGGTTGGTGAACCATGCCTCACCCTGCAGGGGCTCGACGGCATTGGACATGGTAGTCATGCCGGTCATCAGGATGGCAAAGCCGATGAGGATAGTGCCGACGCCCTTTTTCTTCTCGCTCTTGCCCATATAGAGCAGGATGCCGATGAAGGCGAGAATGGGGCTGAAAGAGGTGGGCTTGAGCATCTGGATCCAGATGCTGTCACCCTGCAGGCCGGAAAGGCTCAGCAGCCAGCTGGTGACAGTGGTACCCACATTGCTGCCCATAATGATGCCGATGGCCTGATGCAGCTCCATGATGCCGCTGTTGACGAAGCCGACCACCATGACGGTGGTAGCACTGGAACTCTGGATGATGGCGGTCACGCACAGACCGAGGAAGAAGCCCTTGAGGGGGTTATCCGTCAGCTTGCTCAGGATCTTCTGCAGATGGCCGCCGGCCTGTTTCTCAAGGGCTTTGCCCATGATGTCCATGCCGAACAGGAACAGAGCCAGACCGCCCAGCAGAGAAAAGACATTGAATAGAGTCATGTTTTACTCCTCACTTGTTGAAGCTTGCGTTTGTACATCGACAGCGGCCGTAGAGGACCCGTGCAGGAGCATGTCTCAACTTTTACACGACCTGCACTGGATTTCACCGGTCCTATCCCTGATTATGAGTATACGAGCGGAATGTAAAATCGGAAACCGGCGAAATGTAAAACTCATGTAAAGTAAACTCTATCCCTGCCTCCTATTATATGGTTTTGGCCCCCGGATGCAAGCGCTGGCACAAAACCAGAAAAGATTCCTGAAAGAATTGTTGTTTTTGCTGTCCGTCTCGATTATAATATAAAGAAGGATAAACTGTGCTGCCTTTTGGTATGGCGGAGCACAGAGGATGCAGGAGGAAAAACGAATGGGGAATTTCGCTGTTTCGCTCAAGCGGCTGGTCGAGAAGGTCAGCCTCGAGGTCATCTATACGCCCTGCGATTTGGACAAGATCAGCGTCGAGATCGCAGAGGTCAACCGTCCCGGCCTGTTTCTGGCCGGTTACTACGATTATTTCGATAAGCTGCGCTTACAGATCATGGGCCTTGCAGAAATGAACTTTCTGGCCGGTCTTACGCCGGAAAAGCGCCGTGAGCGCCTCGACCAGCTGTTCCGCCAGCAGCCTCCGGCCGTCATCCTCTGCCGCAACGAGGAATTGGAACCCTTCCCGGAGATGCAGGAACTTGCAAAACAGCACGGGGTAGCCCTGCTGCGCTCCAACGAGACGACCTGCACCATGATGGGCAGCCTCATCAGCATGCTGAACCTTGAACTGGCTCCCCGCATCACCCGCCACGGCGTGCTGGTGGAAGTTTACGGTGAAGGCATCCTCATTCTCGGCGACAGCGGCATCGGCAAGAGCGAGCTGGCCATCGAGCTGGTCAAGCGCGGTCACCGCCTCGTCGCGACGATGCCGTGGAGCTGCGCAAGGTCTCTAACCGTCAGATCATGGGTACTGCGCCGGAAAACATCCGCCACTTCATTGAGCTGCGCGGCATCGGCATCGTCAACGTGGCCCGCGTGTTCGGTGTGGGCGCGGTCAAGGTGAGTGAAAGCCTCGACCTCGTCGTCCAGCTGGAAGCATGGGACCCCACCAAAAACTATCAGCGCACCGGTTTGGAAAGCGAGTATTATGACATTCTGGGCGTCAACATCCCTAGCACCATCATCCCGTTTCGCCGGACGCAACCTCGCAGTCGTGCTGGAAACGCAGCTATCAATAACCGCCAGAAGAAGATGGCTATAACGCCGCCAAGGAGCTGCTCATCCGTCTGGGCCTGAACGACACGATGGACTGATTTTCTACCGATAGAGGAAGAACGAATGGAACGATTGAAACAGGCTTTGTCCGCTGCGGGCATTGCATACAAAGAAAATGAGCCGCTCAGCGCGCACTGCACTTTCCGCATCGGCGGCCCGGCAGATGTCTTTATCCTGCCGGAAAATGAGGCGCAGCTCTGCGCCGCCATCAAGCTGGCAAAGGAAGCGAATGTCAAATATTATCTTCTGGGCAACGGCAGCAACATCCTGTTTGAGGATGCGGGCTACCGGGGAGCTGTCATCAATGTATCGGCCATGAAGAGTGCGATCGGTATTCTTGAAAACATCTGTTTCCCGGGTAAAGACCCGTCCCTGACTTACGATGCTGTCGTTGTCGGTGCAGACAAGATGCTCTCGTCGCTCTGCATGACGGCGCTGGAAAACAGCCTCACCGGTCTTGAGTTTGCCTACGGCATCCCGGGTACGGTGGGCGGTGCTGTCTACATGAACGCCGGAGCTTACGGCGGCGAGATGAAGGACGTGCTGGTCTCCGTGCGGTATCTGACCGCAGAAGGGGAGAGCGTTGAGGTACCGGCAGAACAGCTCGGCCTCAGCTACCGCCACAGCATTTTCGAAGAAAACGGCGGCTGCATCCTCTCGGCAAGTTCCACCTCGCAAGAGGCAATGCCGCCGACATCCGCTCCAGGATGGACGACCTGATGGCCCGCCGCAAAGACAAACAGCCTCTCGACAAGCCCAGTCGCCGGCAGCACCTTCAAGCGGCCGGTGGGCGCATTTGCGGCGGCCTCATCGACCAGTGCGGTCTGGCGGGCTACCGCCATGGCGGCGCCAGCCGTCAGTGACAAGCACTGCGGCTTTGTGATCAATCTGGGTGGAGCGACCTGTGCAGATGTGCTGGCTCTGTGCGATGAGGTACGTGCCATCGTGAAAGAAAAGACCGGCTATGACCTCGAAAAAGAAATTCGTGTGGTGAAAGCGTAAAAGAAAGAGGCGTGCAAAATGAATCTTCTCATCGTCAGCGGCCTTTCCGGTGCAGGCAAATCTGTCGCCATGAATGCACTGGAAGACATCGGCTTTTTCTGCATTGATAACATCCCGGCGGCACTGCTGCCCAGCATCACGGCGTTTTCGAAAGCGGGTGACAACCAGCTCAAGCGGGTGGCTCTCTGTATGGACATCCGCGGCTGCCGCACGCCGGAAGAAATCGAAGTGGCTCTTTCTCAGCTGGACGCGCAGGGGATAGAATATGAGATCTTGTTCCTTGATGCCCCGGACGATGTGCTGATGCGCCGCTACAGTGAGACGCGCCGCCGCCATCCGATGAGCATTTCCGACGGCCTTTCCACCGGGAAGCCTTCCGCAGGGAGCGCGAGATCTTGCAGCCCCTCAAAGACCGGGCAGACTACACCATCAATACCGCCTGCTCTCGACCTCGCAGAACAAAGAGCGCATCTGCAACCTGTTCAACCAGAACGGCGGCGCGAAGAGCGCCATGCGTCTGACGGTCATGTCCTTCGGCTTCAAGTTCGGCATCCCACCGGAGGCAGATCTTGTGCTGGATGTCCGCTGTCTGCCCAACCTTTTTATGTCCCGGAACTGAAGCATAAAACGGGTCTTGATGAAGAGGTCGTCGATTTTGTCATGAGCCACCCGGAGGCGCAGGAGCTTTTGAAGCGCTATGAATCGTTTCTGGAATATGCTCTTCCGCTCTACGTCAAGGAAGGCAAAAGCCAGCTCACCATCGCAGTGGGCTGCACCGGCGGCAAGCATCGCTCCATCACATTTGCACGGAAGATCGCGGAATACTGCGAAAAGCTTGGCTACAAGCCCGGCATCCAGCACCGCGATTCTGTCCGTTGAAAGGATAAACATATCATGAGTTTTGCATCCCAGGCAAGGGAGGAGATCGCCCGGCGCAGTCTGCAGAAGGACTGCTGCGTCCGCGCTGCCGCCTATGGAATTGCCTGCTTCGCCAAGTACTTCGACGCCAGCGGGCTGGTGCTGCAGACGGAACAGGAGCTGACGACGCAGGTGGCTTCCCAGCTGTTTGCGCGCTGCGGCGTACAGGGCGACATCATCGAGAAGCAGCGTCCCAGCGGGGTGGTCTATGAGTTCAGCATCCGCGCACCGGAGCAGGTGGCGCGGATGCACGAGCTTTTCGGCACCACCGGCACCGAGACGAGCCTGCAGATAGACCCCGGACTGATTCGCTGCCAGACGTGCGTCAGCGCGTACATCGGGGCAGCTTTTTTGTGCAGCGGCACGGTCACTGACCCGCAAAAGGAGTATAACATCGAGTTCCTCACCAGCCGCACGAACCTTGCGCGCGACTTCGAAGCCCTGCTGGCGGAGCACGAGTTTGCACCTCACCGCACCCGCCGCAATGGCGTGAACCTTGTTTACGTCAAGAGCTGCGACAACGTGGAGCGCATCCTTTCCTTTATGGGAGCGGCGGAGGCATCGGCCCAGCTCAGCGCCCAGAAGGCTGTCAAGCAGATGCGCAACCAAATCAACCGCCACACCAACTGTGACACCGCAAACCTGGGCAAGACGGCCCGTGCCAACGCCCAGACTCTCAAAGCCATCCGCTTTCTGGAAGAGCAGGGGGCGCTGGAAACGCTGCCCGAGGCGCTGCAGCAGGCAGCAGCCCGGCGGCTGGAATATCCTGATCTATCGCTGGCGGCGCTCTGCGGGTGCTTTGACCCGCCCATGAGCAAATCGGGCCTTTCTCACCGGATGAAAAAGCTGGAAGCGCTGGCCGACGCCCTGCGTCAGCGGCTCGAAGAACACACTGAAACAGAGGAGGCAGGAGCATGAGCGATGTGACCGAAGGGAACCGTCAGGGGAGAGACTTCGTTCATCTCCACATCCATACCGAATACAGCCTGCTGGACGGTGCCTGCCGTATCGACCAGCTCATGGACCGCGTCAAGGAGTGCGGCCAGAATGCCATCGCCATCACGGACCACGGCGTCATGTACGGCTGTGTCCAGTTCTATAAGGCCGCAAAAAAGGCAGGCATCAAGCCCATCATCGGCTGCGAAGTCTATGTGGCCACCCGCACCCGCTTCGATAAAGTGAACAAAATCGACGGCAACAACCATCTTATCCTGCTCTGCAAGAATGAGACAGGCTATAAAAACCTTATCAAGATGGTGTCCGCTGCCTTCGTGGAGGGCTTTTATTCCAAGCCCCGTGTAGACAAGCAGCTTCTCGAGCAGTATCACGAGGGGCTTATCTGCCTGTCTGCCTGCCTCGCAGGCGAGATCCCGCAAGCCATTCTGGCGGGAGACTACGAGAGGGCAAAGTCCACGGCCCTGTGGTATCAGGAACTGTTCGGCAAGGGCAATTACTACATCGAACTGCAGGACCACGGCCTCGAAGAGGATACGATTGTCCTGCCCCAGCTTATCAAACTGGCGCGGGAGACCGGCATCCCGATGGCAGCCACCAACGACTCCCACTATCTGCGGAAGGATGACGCCAAGATGCAGAGCATCCTGCTCTGCATCCAGACCGGCAAGACCATTCAGGACGCTGACGGATGGAGTTCCAGACCGACGAATTCTACGTCAAAACGACAGATGAAATGTATGAGTTGTTCGCAATGGTGCCGGAAGCCTGCGCCAACACCCAGAAAATTGCGGACCAGTGCAATTTTGACTTCGACTTTGGACACACCAAAATTCCATATTACAAAGCCCCGAACGGGATGGACAATCAGGAGTTTTTCGAGAAGCTCTGCTGGGACGGCCTCGAGCGCCGCTACGGCCCGGACGTCCCACAGTCCAATAAGGACCGCCTGACCTATGAGATCGGCGTGGTCAAGTCGATGGGCTATACCAACTACTATCTCATTGTCTGGGATTATATCAACTACGCCAAGAGTCAGGGTATTCCGGTGGGCCCGGGCCGTGGCTCGGGCGCGGGCAGCATCGCGGCTTACTGTGTAGGCATCACCGACATCGACCCATCCGCTACAACCTCATCTTCGAGCGATTCCTGAACCCCGAGCGCGTCAGTATGCCCGATTTTGACGTCGATTTCTGCTATGAGCGCCGTCAGGAGGTCATCGACTACGTCAACCGGAAGTACGGCGCAGACCATGTAGCCAGATCGTCACCTTCGGCACCATGGCCGCCCGCAACGCCATCCGCGATGTGGGCCGCGTGATGGTATGCCCTATCAGAGCGTGGATGTGGTGGCAAAGCAGGTGCCGATGGAGCTGAAAATGACGCTGAAACGCGCCTTGGAGGTCTCACCGGAGCTGAAGCGGATGTACGACAGCGACCCGCAGGTCACAGAACTTATCGACACTGCGCTGAAGGTTGAAGGTATGCCCCGCCACGCCTCCACCCATGCGGCCGGCGTCGTCATCACCCCGGAGCCGACAGACTATTATCTGCCCCTGTCCACCAACGACGGCCTGCCTGTCACCCAGTTCAATATGACCGAGATCGAAGAGCTGGGTCTGCTGAAAATGGACTTCCTCGGCCTGCGCACCCTGACGGTCATCCGGGACGCGGAGGCGGCCGTCCAGAAAAAAGACCCGTCCTTCTCCATCCAGAAGCTGGATTATGACGATGCTTCGACTTATAAGATGCTGGGTCAGGGTGAAACGGAGGGCGTGTTCCAGCTCGAATCCTCGGGCATGAAACAGGTCCTCGTGGGTCTGCAGCCGCAGAACCTTGAAGATGTCATCGCTCTTATCAGTCTTTACCGCCCCGGTCCGATGGACTCCATCCCGACCTACCTGCGCAACCGCCACGAGCCGGATAAGATCAGCTATAAAACGCCACAGCTGGCCCATATCCTCGACGTCACCAACGGCTGCATCGTCTACCAGGAACAGGTCATGCAGATATTCCGTGAACTGGCCGGTTTCTCGTTCGGACAGGCAGATAACGTCCGCCGTGCCATGAGTAAAAAGAAGCACGCGGTGATGGAGGCAGAACGCGAGCATTTTGTCCATGGCTGCACCGAGCCGGGCCACGAATGCCCTGGCTGTGTTGCCAATGGCATCTCCGAGAAAGTCGCCAACGAGATCTACGATGAAATGTCGAGTTTTGCGTCCTACGCCTTCAATAAAAGCCATGCTGCCTGCTACGCTTATGTCGCATTCCAGACGGCTTATCTCAAGTGTCATTACCCCAGCGAGTTTATGGCCGCATTGCTCACCAGTGTGCTTGACAATACCGACAAAGTCATCGAGTATTCGGGCGAGTGCGCCCGCCTGGGCATCAAGGTGCTTCCGCCGGACGTCAATATCTCGAACGGCGGCTTCACGGCGGACAACGGCAAGATCCGTTTCGGCCTGAATGCGGTCAAGAATGTGGGCCGCAACCTCATCGAGCGAGTCGTGGAAGAGAGAAAAGAGAAGCCATATTCGAGCCTCTACGATTTCTGTAAGCGGATGCACGGCACTGAGCTGAACCGCCGGGCCGTGGAATGCCTTATCAAGGCGGGTGCCTTCGACAGTATGGGCGTCAACCGCCACAGCCTTGTGGAAGCCGTGGACGGCATCATCAAGAGCGTGGAGAGCGACTCCCGCCGCAATCTTGAGGGACAGCTGGACCTGTTCTCGGTGATGAGCGGCGAATCTCAGACTTCCGACACCGACAGCTATGAGATAAAGCCCTTCCCGGAGTACAGCCACACCGAACTGCTCCAGCAGGAGAAAGAGGTCGACGCGGCCTCTATCTGTCCGGCCACCCGCTGGACGCCTATCGGGAACAGTCGGCACGCTTTGCGTCCAACAGCATCAAGGAGCTCACCAGCGAGGACGCCCACAAGCTGGACGGCAATCATGTCCGCATCGTGTGTACCGTCGTCAAAAACCGGATGATGACCACCAAATCCAACACGATGATGGCCTTCACCAGCGTAGAGGACCTGACCGGTACGATGGAGGTCATCGTCTTCCCACGGGTACTGGATACTTTCCGCGATGCGCTCAAGGAAAATGCCGTCGTGGTCATCGAGGGACGCCTCTCCGTGCGTGAAGATGAGCCTTCCAAGCTGATGGCTGAGAGCATCTCGCCCATCGAGGCTATGACCCCAACGCCCGCAGGTCAACCGCCCCAACCTCATGCGGGATGCCGCCCAGCGGCTCTATGTCCGCCTGCCGTCCCGCAGCTGCCCCGAGTATGCAAAGGTCATCAATCTCCTTGAGATATTCGACGGCGATATGCCCGTCATTTTCTATCTCGAGGATGTCAAGCAGAAGCTCGCCGCGCCCCGGAGACTCTATGCTTCGGGCCATCCACTGTTGTTTCAGGAGCTGAAACGTCTGCTTGGTGAACGCAATGTCGCAACAAAATGACATTTCTGTGCATCAATCATTATGCCCACGCTGTTTTCAAATGAACAACTTTGTGATATACTTGTCTAAGGCAAGCCATAGCAAATATGTTGCATCGAGTCGGGCCGCATCTGTGGAAGAAGGGGATGCGCGCGCCCCGAGTGGTATGTGAAGAAACAAATTGGAGGGAATCTCTCTATGGAAAAGCAAATCAAGACGATCGGTGTTCTCACCAGCGGCGGCGACGCCCTGGCATGAATGCAGCTGTCCGTGCCGTAGTCCGTACCGGCCTGCACAAGGGCTTCCGCATGATCGGCATCCAGCGCGGCTATAACGGTCTGCTGAACGGCGAGTGCTTCGAAATGAACCTGCGCAGTGTCTCGAACATCATCTCTGCCGGCGGCACCATCCTCTACACCGCACGCTGCCTTGAGTTCAAGACCAAAGAGGGCCAGGATAAGGGCGCAGCAAGTGCCGTGAGCTTGGCATTGACGCGCTGGTGGTCATCGGCGGCGACGGTTCTTACCGCGGCGCCCGTGAGCTGGCACACCGCGGCATCCCGATGATCGGCCTGCCCGGCACCATCGACAACGATATTGCCTGCACCGACTACACCATCGGTTACGATACCGCTATGAACACTGCTCTGGAGATGATCGACAAGCTGCGCGACACCACCCAGAGCCATGACCGCTGCAGCGTCGTCGAGGTCATGGGCCGCAACGCTGGTTACATTGCCCTGAACGTCGCCATCGCCTCCGGCGCTATGGCCGTACTGCTGCCCGAGAAGGAGTTCGATATGCAGCGCGATATCCTCGATAAGATCGTCGAGACCCAGCGCACCGGCAAGCGTCACTTCATCGTCATCGTCGCAGAGGCATCGGCCACTCCCAGGAGATCGCCAACGAGATCCAGGCCCGCACCGGCATCGACACCCGTGCCACCATTCTGGGCCACGTCCAGCGTGGCGGCTCTCCACGCTGCGTGACCGTGTGAACGCTTCTGCAATGGGCTACCATGCCGTGTGCCTGCTGGAGCAGGGCAAGTATAATCGCATCGTCGGCATGAAGGGTGAGGAGCTGGTGGATTACCCCGTAGATGAGGCCCTCGAGATGACCAAGAGCATCGACCGGTCCTCGTGGATGTCTGCAATACGATCTCGATTTGAGTTTTTGAACATAGCGCAGAGCTGTATTTCTCAGTAAAAGGGGGAACGCAGCTCTGCTTTTTTTGTTTACGAAAAACACCGTTTTATGGTATACTATCGCAAGAGAATCAAGACGCGGCGCTCTGTCCCGCGTCAGGCAGGAGAGTGGAACTGTGGAACTGGAACAAGCCAAGAAGCGCGTAGAGGAACTGCGCGCTGTGATCGAGAAGAATAACCGCCTTTATTACGACCAGGACGCCCCCGAACTCGAGGACTTTGAATACGACGCCCTGACGCGGGAATTGAAGGAGTTGGAGGCGCAGTACCCGGAGCTGGTCACTCCGGCTTCGCCCACCCAGCACGTCGGCGGCACCCCCAGCGGACGCTTCGCAAAAGTGACACATGCCGTCAAGATGGAAAGTTTGCTGGATGCATTTTCCTACGATGAACTGCGTGATTTCGACCGCAGAGTGCGTGACGCGGGTATCGAGCCGGAGTATGTCGTTGAAATCAAGATCGACGGTCTTTCTTGCAGCCTTGAGTACGAGAACGGTGAACTGGTCCGTGCTTCTACCCGCGGCGACGGTGTCGTGGGCGAGGACGTCACCGCCAATGTCCGGGCTATCAAAAAGATACCGAAGAAGCTGAAGAATGCCCCTGAGTTTCTCGAGGTGCGCGGCGAAGTTATATGCCCCATGAGGCGTTCCAGCACCTCTGCGCCGAGCAGGAATTGCAGGGCGCGGCACCCTTCAAGAATCCCCGCAACGCCGCCGCCGGTTCGCTGCGCCAGAAGGACGCCAAGATCACCGGGAGCCGCGGCCTTTCGATTTTTGTTTTCAACGTCCAGCAGGTGCGTGGCAAGGAGCTGACTACCCACGCGGAAAGCCTCGATTACCTCAAAAGTCTCGGCCTGCCGGTCTCGCCCCGCTACCATATCGTCCACGACATTGAGGACGCGATCAAGGAAATCGAACAGATCGGGCAGAACCGCTCAAAGCTCGATTTCGACATGGATGGTGCGGTCATCAAGGTCAATCACTTCGCCCAGCGCGACCTGATGGGCTCTACCAACAAGTTCCCCCGCTGGGCCATCGCGTTCAAGTATCCGCCCGAAGTCAAGGAGACGACCTTGCGCAGCATCGAGGTCGCTGTGGGCCGCACCGGTGTGCTGACCCCGACGGCCTGCTTCGACCCGGTCTTCCTCGCCGGTACGACGGTGGCCCGCGCGACCCTCCACAACGAGGATTTCATCCGCCAGTTCGGCCTCTGCATCGGCGATACCATTCAGGTGCGGAAAGCCGGCGACATCATCCCGGAGGTCATCGGCGTCGTCCATCACCCGGAGAACGCAGAGCCTTACCAGATGCCGACAGTCTGTCCGTCCTGCGGCGCACCGGTCGTCCATCTCGAAGACGAAGCCGCCCTGCGCTGTGTCAACCCGGAATGTCCGGCCCAGTCTCTGCGCAACATCATCCATTTTGCCTCCCGTGATGCGATGGACATCGACGGCTTGGGAACTGCCGTAGCGACACAGCTGGTGGAAAAAGGCCTCGTCCATTCGGCAGCGGACCTTTATGATTTGACGCTCGAGCAGCTGCTGACACTGGAAAAGTTCAAGGAGAAGAGCGCAACGAATCTCCTCCACGCCATCGAAAATTCCAAGCAGAACAACCTCGACAAGCTGCTGTTCGGCTTCGGCATCCGCAACATCGGCGACAAGGCCGCTGCATTGCTGGCTGAGCATTTCGGCACACTGGAAGCCATCCGGGAGGCGGATATTGAAAAAATCAGCGAGATCGACGGTTTCGGAGGCGTGATGGGTCAGAGCGTGGTAGAGTTTTTCGCCAAGGATGGCACCACAGACCTTATCCATCGTCTGGCCGACGCCGGGGTGAACATGACCTGGAAGGGCGAACCGAAGGGCGACAAGCTGGCGGGAATGACGCTGGTCGTCACTGGCACCCTCGAGACGCTCTCCCGCAATGAGGCAGAGGCTCTCATCGTCAAAAACGGTGGCAAAGCCAGCGGCTCGGTCTCCAAAAAGACGGCTTACGTTGTGGCCGGCACAGCGGCAGGTTCCAAGCTGACCAAGGCACAGGCCCTCGGCGTACCTGTGCTGACGGAGGAAGAATTCCTTGCCATGCTGCGGGATGAACCGGAAGCTTAAATAGAATCAACTCAAAAAGGCTCATGCAGTGGGTGTCTCCGCTGCGTGGGCCTTTTTTGCGTTCTAAAAACTCTGCCGCCGCATACAGTAGGAGCAAGAAGCCAAATGACGAGACAGAAGGAGAAACAGGATGGACGAGTATTATCGAGCCGGTTCGGGCTCTGCCTGCATGGCTGGCGCGGCCTTTGAGCGCCCTGCCGCCGGGCATTGCAGAACAGGTACATGAGATACGCCTCCGGGTCGCTGCGGAGTACAGCTGACCATCGGCGGAAAGCCCTGCTGCCCGGCGGAGCTACCTGCTTTGCAGACGCTCCGGCTGACACCCTTGCAGATGGAAGAGATATTCGTTACCCTTTGCGGCGGGTCGGTACACAGCCACGAGACAGAAATTGCGGCGGGCTATGTCACGCTCAGCTGCGGGTGCCGCGCCGGGCTGGCCGGACAGTTTTACTGCGCACCGGGGCAGAACGCCGTCTTGCAGGAGCTGCGCTCGGTAAATATCCGCGTTGCCCGGAACCGGGAATTTCCTCTGCCACAGAAACTCCGGGATATTCTGCAGCAGCGATTTATCGGGATGCTCCTGATGGGGGAACCCGACAGCGGCAAAACGACCCTTCTGCGAGGTGTCGCCCGGGAACTTACAAAACAGAATAGGGCCGTGGCCGTCATCGACGAGCGAAGAGAGATATTCCCCTCGGAAGAAAGCGCGGCACTTCCGCTCGACATCCTCAGCGGCATCCCCAAGGGACAGGCGGTGCAGATGGCTCTGCGTACCCTCTCGCCGCAGGTCATCTTGTTGGACGAGCTGGGCGGGATGGACGAGCTTTATGCGCTGGAGCAGGGGCTTTTCAGCGGGGTGGAATTTATCGCTACACTTCATGCCGCCAGCTGGGAAGAAGCTGCCCG
>ENA-OQDD01000529-OQDD01000529.1-human-gut-metagenome-genome-assembly--contig:-NODE-529-length-15291-cov-3.062978_pt1 | contig 15291 bp, 17 predicted proteins | sample MGYA00242507_ERZ504598 | MGnify/ENA primary metagenome ERZ504598 (study PRJEB26092, sample SAMD00036318) | human gut metagenome | host: Homo sapiens | study: EMG produced TPA metagenomics assembly of... | reverse complement strand
GTCCTGTCGGATAGAAGTATGTGAGAAAGCACGGAAAAATGACAATAAGAATGGCATATGAAATGGTCATGCCCTATCATCTTCATATGCCATCTTATTTTTTAGAGACATTTACTGAATATCCCTATTTAATCTTTTCTCGAATCTTGCTAAGATAGGCACGCATCCCCGCAGCATCTTTCTTGTTGATGATATCCAACAGCTCATTTAATTCTGTACGGATACCTTCTACCTGTGCAGGGGTGCGGGGATTGAATAAAATTTCCTGCAACAGGTAGTCGTCTTCGTTCAATACTCCTTTGGCTATCTTCATGTGGCGTTTGAAAGTAGTACCGGGAGCATCCTGATGCTTCATCACTGCCGCAAAAACGAAAGTGGAAACAAAAGGGATGGACAGCGAATAAGCCACTGTCTCATCGTGCTCTTCAAAGGTATATTCAAAGATGTTCAGACCAAGGTTTTGGTATAAGTCCTTGAAGAAGATTTTACCCAGATGGTCGCCTTCGCTGATGATGATGGCATTTTCGGTGCTCAGTTTGTCAAGGTTGGCAAATGTGGGACCGAACATGGGGTGGGTAGATACATAACGGAATCCGCATTGGTCATAAAACTCTTTCAGTCCGGTCTTTACCGAGCAATATCGCTGATGATGCAATCCTTGGGGAGAGCGGGCAATACTTGGTGAAAAGCATCCAGCGTATATTTCACGGTTGCCGCATTGATAACCAGTTCGGGCTTGAATTCTTCAATCTCTTCGAGTGTGGTATATCGGTAGGTGTTGTAAACGAAACGAAGGCGTTTCGGGTCTACATCAAATACAGCGGTTTCGTGCTGGAAGCTCAATACATCGGTAAAGAAGGAGCCCATTTTACCGGCTCCTAAAATTAATATTCTCATCGGTTTACTTATTTATGATTTCCATTTGTTGCCTTACGCTTTCTTCGTGGATGGCTTCGAATACTTTTTTAATGAATTCTGAATCCATGCCGCACAATGAACCTTGTGCACCGCGCTTGTCCAGAATCTCATTGTAACGACCTGTCTGTAGAATGGTCATATCATGTTCTTTCTTGAATGTACCGATTTCACGGCAGACACGCATACGTTTTGCCAATACCTCGATAATCTCATTGTCGCAATCATCGATTTGGTTACGCAGTTCACCCAGATTTTCAGTTGTTTGGGTTTCTTTGCGGATGACCAGCAGATTCAGGATGTAGTCCAGCACATCGGGAGTGACTTGTTGGGCGGCATCGCTCCATGCACAGTCGGGATTGCAGTGTGATTCTACGATTAAGCCGTCAAAACCTAAGTCCATCGCCTGCTGGCAGAGGGGAGCTACCAACTCGCGCTTGCCACCGATATGGCTGGGGTCACAGAAAATAGGCAGTTCGGGAATGCGGCGGCGCAATTCGATAGGGATATGCCATTGGGGTAGGTTGCGGTAAATCTTTTTATCATAAGAAGAGAATCCGCGATGGATAGCACCCAGTTGCTTCAAACCTGCATTGTTGATGCGCTCAAAAGCTCCAATCCACAATTCAAGGTCAGGGTTGACAGGGTTTTTAATCAATATAGGAATATCCACACCTTTCAGTGCATCGGCAATTTCCTGCACGGCAAACGGATTGGCAGTGGTGCGTGCGCCAATCCAAAGCACATCAATACCTGCCTTTAAACATTCGTAAACGTGTTTGGCAGTAGCTACTTCGGTGGCAACATACATACCGGTTTCCTGTTTCACACGTTTCAGCCATGCCAGGCCATCTACACCGATGCCTTCGAAACCTCCCGGTTTGGTACGCGGTTTCCAGATGCCGGCACGGAAAATCTTAATGCCTTTATTGGCCAGCATAGTGGCGGTATCCATTACTTGTTCTTCGGTTTCGGCACTACATGGGCCGGCGATAATCATCGGGCGTTTCTTTTCAATTCCCGGAAGTTCGATGGGTTTTAAATCTAATTCCATAATCTGATATTTTGTTTTGTTACATTATCTTTTTAATTCTTTCCAATGCTTCTGCCAGCTTTTCTTCTTTGGCACAGAGGGAAATACGGATATAGCGTTTGCCGTTGCTGCCGAAGATAAAGCCCGGAGTAATGAACACACGTGCTTCGTGCAAAACTTTTTCGGTCAGTTCTTCTACATCATTGTAAGATTCGGGAATGCGTCCCCAAAGGAACATACCTACCTGATTGGGATCAAAGCTACAACCGAGTACTTTCATAATCTCTTCTGCCAGTTGGCGGCGACGGCTATATACATTGACGTTCGCTTCTTCGTGCCATTCCACACTGTTGTTGTAAGCTTGTGCGGCGGCAGTTGCATGGGGCGGAAAGTTCCTGAGTCAATATTACTCTTTATTTTCAATATCCATTGTATAAACTGCGCATTGGTGGCGAGCATTCCCACACGCCAGCCGGGCATATTGTGGCTCTTGCTCATAGAGTTGAACTCGATGCAGCATTCTTTGGCTCCGGGCACATTAAGAATACTCAGTGGTTTCTTGTTCAGGATAAAGCTGTATGGGTTGTCGTTTACAATCACAATATTATGGCGGCGTGCAAAGTTTACCAGCTTTTCATACAGTTCCATCGTGGCGTTCGCTCCGGTCGGCATATTGGGATAGTTGGTCCACATAATCTTGACGCGGCTCAAGTCCATCTTCTCCAGTTCATCAAAATCGGGTTGCCAATGATTGTCTTCGCGCAGGTTGTAGTTCACAATCTCACTGCCCAATATTTTATTTAAAGAGGTGTAGGTAGGATACCCCGGATTGGGAACCAATACCTGATCACCCGGATTGACCAATGCCAGCGTCACATGCAGGATACCTTCTTTGGAACCGATGAGCGGCTGGATTTCGGTTGCCGGATCAAGCTCTACATGATACCAACGCTTGTACCAGTCGGCCATGGCTTTGCGTAATTCAGGAATGCCGACAGTAGGTTGGTATCCGTGCGCATCAGGACGCTTTGCCTGTTCGCACAACACATTGACGGTTTCTTCCGAAGGAGGCATGTCAGGGCTTCCGATACCCAAACTGATTACATTCTTACCTTCGGCATTCATTTGTGCCACTTCTTTCAGTTTACGGCTGAAGTAGTATTCGCTAACATTCGCCAGACGGTCTGCCGGCTGAATATTATATGGTTGATGTTCCTTCTGCATATTCTCCTAATATTTTAAGTTCTTTTGTCAATGGTGAAACGGCGTCGATAGACTGCTTGTATCTTAAATAATCATTGAAAATTACGTCTACATAGAACAGATATTCCCATTCGCGGCCTATAATCGGTAATGATTGAATCTTGGTCAGATTTATTTTATAGAAAGAAAAGATAGAGAGCACTTGCGACAGGCTTCCTTCGTTGTGGGGGAGGGAGAAGACGATGTTAGCCTTGTTTACTTTCGAACGTTCACGTAAGTCATCGGCTTTCCATGGGTCGGCCACTACAAGGAAACGCGTGAAGTTGTGTTTGTTTGTTTCGATGCCTTCTTCCAATACTTTCATTCCGTACAAATCGGCGGCGTATCTGGAGCAGATAGCGGCGTGTCCTTTCAGATTTTCCCGTTTGATGGCTTCCGCACTTCCTGCCGTATCTTCCGTTTCTACTATTTTCAGTTTGGGATGTTGTATCAGGAATTCACGGCATTGTGCCAAGGCAACGGGGTGGGAGTTGACTTCTGTCAGTGTTTCCCAATTGTCATCCGGCAAGCACATGAAGCTGTGTTTGATGCGTAGTTTGTGTTCGCCGACAATGGTCATGCCGCTTTCGCGCAGTAACTCATAGTTGTGCAGCAAACTGCCTGCAATGGTGTTCTCGATAGCGAGCATACCAATTACATTGCTATCCTGCTTTATGTTCGCAAAGACTTCTTCGAACGTGGAACAGCAGATTAGTTCGATCTCTTCTCCGGGGAAGAACTTGTGGGCGGCAATGTCGTGATACGAGCCCGGTACACCTTGTATTGCTATCTTTTTCATTCGTATATATATTATAAAAAAATCCCGCTTCTGCCGGAAGCGGGATTTCGTTGTTATTATCGCATTGTTTTAATCATTGTTTAACGTACACATACAAATTCCCGCTTCACTTTGTTGCTAAAGTAAAAGTAATAAAAGAAGAAAAAGTATGTATTGTATAATGCTTTCATTTTGTTCTTATTGTTATTGAATACGCTGCAAAAGTAATATATTTCTAGCAAAACAAATAAATAAGAAGCTTTTTTCAATTTTTTTTAGGCAGTGCTGTTTGGCTCCTGCTTTCCATAATTCCCGGCATCTGTTGTAAAGCCCAATCTACTAATCCTTCTATATGTGGTATTAAGCTTTTCCCTCTTTCTGTCAGTTCATATTCTACTCGCGGCGGAACTTCGGCATACACCTTCCGGCTCACTAGTCCGTCAGTTTCCAGTGTGCGCAGAGTTACAGTCAGCATACGTTGTGAGATATCGGCTATTGTTTTATGAATGTCGCAGAATCGCATGGTTCCGTTAGCATTTAATGTGATAAGAACCAGCATAGACCATTTATCACCGAGCCTGCACAATACATTCCGTACAGGGCAATTATTATCCGGATGAAAATTTTTCATTTTTTAATATTCTCTATTTGCTTGCCGTTCAACAATGGTTACCTCTATGTAAGTTCCTTATCTACAGGTGCCTTCTTGTTTTTGGGAAGAAGGATACTTACATTTGCATCACAAAAGTAATAAACTTACTCAAGGTAACTATTGTTTTACTAGATAAATTTATTGTTTCACTTATAATAAGTTAAGATTATGGCAAAGAAAGTAGCTGTTTTAGCGGTAAATCCGGTGAACGGATTCGGTTTGTTCCAGTATTTGGAAGCGTTTTTTGAAAATGGTATATCCTATAAGGTGTATGCAGTGGCGGAAACAAAGGAAATTAAAACAAACTCGGGCATTGAATTGGTGGCCGATGAGGTGATTGCAAATCTTATAGGGCATGAAGATGATTTTGATGCTTTGGTTTTTGCCTGTGGGGATGCGGTTCCCGTATTTGCTCAAAATGCGGATAAACCTTATAATGTGGACTTGATGTCGGTCTTGAAGGCATTTGCGGGAAGGGAAAGATCCTGATAGGTCATTGTGCTGCAGGCCTGCTGTTTGATTTTGCTGGAATTACAGAGGGAAAGAGATTAGCTGTGCATCCTTTGGCAAAACCGGCTGTAAGTAAAGGAATGGCTACTGATGAAAAATCGGTTTGTTGATGGTAATTTTTATACAGCACAAAGTGAAAATTTTGTTTGGACAATGATGCCTCAGGTAATTGAAGCCTTGAAAAAATAAGGGAATATTAATGTCGCCCAATGTAGAAATTTCCTATATTTGGGCGACAATTCCTAAAAATAGAAACAATGAAATACAATTTTGATAAAGTGATAGATCGCAGCGGTACGTCTGCTGAGAAAGTAGAAGGGCTGAAACATATTTGGGGACGTACGGATTTGATTCCTTTATGGGTGGCTGATATGGATTTTGCCACAGCTCCTTTTGTAACAGATGCTATTCGTAAACGTTGCGAAAATGAAGTTTTAGGGTATACCGGCAAACCAGATAGCTATTATAATGCGATTATAAACTGGGTAAAACAGCGTTATGATTTGATCGTGACCAAGGAAGTGATAAATTTTGTTCCCGGCATTGTACCGGGCATCGGTATGGCTATGAATTGTTTTACTCAGAAAGGGGATAAGGTAATGATTCAACCTCCTGTTTATCATCCTTTTGCATGGGTTACTACTCGTAATGAGCGTACTTTGGTCATAAATCCGTTGAAATGGGAGAACGGGATGTACCGTATGGATTGGATGCTTTTCGTGAACAAATTAAAGGTTGTAAGCTCTTTATTTTATGTAATCCTCATAATCCGGGTGGCGTTGTGTGGACTGAAGCAGAGTTACGAGCGATAGCTGATATCTGTTATGATGAGAAAGTATTGGTCTTCTCGGATGAAATTCATGCGGATTTGACTTTACCTCCTCATACGCATCGTCCTTTTGCTACTGTCAGTGAAAAGGCTCGAATGAACTCCGTTACTTTTATGTCTCCTAGCAAGGCTTTTAATATGCCGGGACTATCTGCCTCGCATGCTCTTATTTTTAATGAAGATTTGCGTAAACGCTTCCGTATCTATATGGATGCCGGTGAGTTGGATATGGGACATGTCTTTGCTTTTCTTTCTGTTGAGGCTGCTTATAGTCATGGTACGGAATGGCTTGACCAATGTTTGGCGTATATACAAGGAAATATAGATTTTGTCGACGAATTTTTGAAAAAACATGCACCTAAAATCAAGGCCATTCGTCCGGAGGCTTCTTATTTAGTTTGGTTGGATTGCCGTGAACTGGAGTTGAGCCAGAAGGATTTGAATGAATTCTTTGTAGATAAAGCGCATTTGGCATTGAATGACGGGGAAATGTTTGGTAAGGAAGGCATTGGCTTTATGCGTTTAAACGTGGCAAGTCCGCGTTGTATCATTGAAAAGGCGATGAAACAACTGGCGGATGCTTATCAACTATATATAAAGTGATTATTTTAAGTATTGCGTCTTAAAGATATTCACGCATAAAATGAAGATGGATAACAATAACGGTCCGAATATGACACCCATGAATCCGAATAAGGAAAGTCCGATGACCACTCCAAAAATGGTGATGAGTGGATGGGTGTCTGCCATCTTCTTTTGCAGAATAAAACGAATTAGATTGTCAATGTTTGTTACAATTAATCCACAATAAAGAAGTAGTCCGACGGCATGTGTCCAATCTCCTGAAAGAGCAAGATAGGCGGCTAGCGGAAACCATACCAATGCTGTTCCTACAATAGGAATGACGGTGGCAAAGCAGGTCAGGAAGCCAAACAATAGCGCGCTGGGTACATCAAACAAATAGTAGCCTAATGTAGCTATTCCTCCTTGAATGACTGCCAGTAAGGGAATACCTATTGCATTACTTCTGACAATCATATTAATTTCTTTCAGTACATTTTTTTGTTTGTATCGCTGAAAGGAAGTAACTCATAGATGTATTTTTCCATTGAATTCCGCCAATCAGCATGAAGTAGAGAATAAAGACCAATACGAAAGCATTAACGGCAAAGCTACTGATACTTCCCATCAGAAACTGTCCGATGGCAGGAAGAATGGAGGCTATGGATGAAATGTTTTCTGTGCTTAGTAAGTCATATCCCGTCTTGGTATGAAGCCAATCGGCAAGATTGGTTACCGTATGGATAAAACCTGTCGTATCTACGTTTACCGTCTGTAATTTATTGATCAGTAACCATACAGCCAATGATAAAGGTACAAGAAAGCACATGATGGCTTCTATCAAGAGTAAAATGGCTGTAATACTTTTTTGAAATGTTTTTCTTGGGTAAGATAAAACATTTGTTTTCTTACCATGATGTAAATGGTGCATGCTCCTAAAATACCTCCCATGAAAGGAGACATTTTTATAAATAAAATAAGTCCTAATCCCAGTATAATGGTGATAAGGGAATATTTCCAATACTGTTCTTTTACGCTCATGTGTTTTTTGCTTATTTTGTATATAAATAAACAATAAAACGAATTGAAATGTTCCGCTTTTAAAACGGAACATTCTTAGTCATGTTTTCATAATTATTGTATTGACCGCTAATATTCATTTCATTTTCAGGAGCCAGTTCTATTGCTTTCTTCATATCTTCCACAGATCCGTCTTTGTCTCCTTTAAGTAATTTGATACGTCCTCGTTCATGATATGCTTTGGCAAAGTTGGGGTTGATTTCAATGGCTTCATCATATACAGCCAATGCTTTGTCAAAATCTTTGTTTACCAGATATAGTTCTCCTGACAGGATATAGGCCTTTTCATTGAACGGATTGAGTGACAATACTTGATTAAAACATTCTTGTGCTTGTTCCGGTTCATTGGTGGCGGCTAGAATTTCTCCTTTCAAAAGCAAGGCTTGTTCGTCGTCGGGATTGAGGCTGAGCAACTTTTGTATATCTTCGGCAGCATCTTTTGCTTGTTTCATTTTCCAAAGTACTTCAGCGCGTAGCTGGTATGCTTCGGTATAATCTTCTTTCAATACGATAGCTTTAGTCAGCATAGCGATGGCGGTGATATCATCTTTCATGCCGATAGCTGCTTTTGCTGTCAAATAGAAAGATAGGGGGTTCTTATTATCTAAAACCAAAGCTTTTTGGCAGGCATCCTTCATATTTTCGTAATCTTCCTGCATATAGCAGATGCCAGCTAGTGAAAGGAAGGTGTTTACTTGTTCAGGATCTTTTGTAGCCATGCGGTCTAGTGTGATACGGGCATCATCTAGTCGGTTTGCCTGTGTATAAGCAGTGGCTAGCAGGCTGAGTGTTTCCAATTCATCGTTGATGGCAACTGCTTCTTCAAAACATTTAATGGCATAAGGTAGTTTACCCATACGTTGGGCGCTGGATGCCGTCGTATTTTAAAATCTCGAAGTTCTTTTTATCATTTTTCTCTTTTTCGGTTTCGGGGGTGTTGTTTCCGCCGAATAAGGATTTAAATAAGCCCATAATTTATAGTTGTTTTATTTGTCTATTGTTATAATAAATCGTCTGAGGTAAATTTCTTGTTCCTGATGCTGCATGTTGGTAAAACGTACTGCCTTTATTGGTTTCTGTTGTAAACTGGCAGTCAGTCGGTTGTTTTCTTGTGTAAAGTTTACTTTACTCCAGTCTTTTCCATTTGCAGATATCTCAAGACTTCCCCAAGTTGCGATTTCCGGTTTCCCGAAATCTATCTCTATATTTTCTCCGGGATAAACTTGATCCAGTTCGATAGTCAATGAACCATTACCGGGCCATCTGATAACTTCCAGCGCCGGAGAAATCTGAATGCGGTTTATCTTTACCTGTAAAGGTAAGTTCTTTATCTGACTGATATCGCTTATTAGTTTATGCGGCATATAGTCGGTTTCAGCATTCAGCAGTGTGCTATATTTTTGGTTATAGCATTGCGTGACGGTGGCGAAAGTTTGATCAATCAATGGCTTGATTACTTTTCCTGCTGTCTTTATACCCGGCTGGTAAGGGTTTTGGTTGTATGTCTGGTCAATTTGAAACATTTGTTGTTGCAAGGCTTTCACGTGCTTGTATTTACGCATAAATAAAGATTGGTCATTTTTGTCGTATGCTTTGACCATTGCCAATACTTCATTTCCGGTTTCTCCCAATAGTTTGAATTGATAAAGCCAAGGCATGATTTCTACTATAATCGGATTTTTATCAGCATGGGCGACTAAAATATCACTTGATTCAACCATTTGGCTGAAGGTTTCTTGTAGAATAGAGAAGTCTTTTTCAGTGTAAGTTTTATTTTTTATGTAACTTTCAGTAAAGCTCTGCGCTGTGGGTTGGAGATTTACAGATTCCTCTCGGCGATATTTATGTCCGTTGGGGCCCAAGTCCGAATTATGGGCGGCAAAGAATTCCAGTTCAGTGGCAGCATCGGGCAAAATGTTCATAATAGCGTCTTTCCAAGTTTTTTCACTGTTATATTTTGTTGGATTCCAAGCGTATGAGGCTACACTATAAATGGCTATTTTAGAAGCTCGGCATGTTCCATCGGATTAGTTACAAAGCCAGACATCTGATTGGCTATTTGAGTATCGTTTCCATATACTGGTCCCATGAGCAGATGATCTCTAACGTAATCGGAAACAGGAAAGTTCCACCATATATATGCCGGACGTTTAATCCGTTCGTTTATCCATTGAATACCATCTTGGGTAATATCGGAAATAACCCGGTCTCCTGTCCACATAATTTGTATGGATGGATTCAGTTTGTCTCCTAAAGTAGTAAGATATCCTTTAGCAGGGTCGGACCAACTTTTATTGTATTCTGTGGGGCACATGATAAGGGGAGTTACATCCGGTTTTACTTTTACAAAATGTTCATCTATGTAATTCAGCAGTTCTGCTTGTTTCACAGGGTTGGTACCTTCTCCTGAAATATCATCAAAGAAGACGGCAAAAGAACGGACACCGAGATGATACATCTTTTCAAATTTTGCCAATAATAATTCACGGTCTTCCTTATTCCATTTGATGTCTTGTCCCGGATGGATAGCCCAAACAAAATCGACTTCGTTTTCTTGAGCTACTTTTACTAATTCCTGTAATTGTTTTGCTTCTTTTTCGGGGTAAGGCAGACGCCAGTTGGGAGAACTATGGTAAGGGTCATCTTTAGGGCCGTATATATAGGTGTTCATTTTGTTTTCACCATAAAATTGAAGTTGGCGAAGACGGGCATTATGGCTCCAGGGGGTTCCGTAAAATCCTTCTACGACACCACGGTAGCGTATGGCCGGATAGTCTTGTATCTCTATTACCGGTAATTGGTTATCTTTGAGCAATTGTTTTAAGGTTTGCAAGGCATAGTAGGTTCCACGTTCATCGTTTCCTGCCAGAATTATTTCCTTATTATTGATGGATAGATAATAACCTTCCTTTTGGTTGGGGATCTGACGAGTAAACTTGCGGATGGACTTGTCTCCTTTTTCTCCTATATAAATGCGCAAACCGGTATTGGCCGGGTGTTTTCCACCTAATAAATCTTTTAATTCTTGTACGGCATATGGATTGGCTTCAGTTTCTCCCAAGAGTTGGTAAGTTTCAGGTAAATTGATTTGTCCGTCTTGTTTGGAAACTTGTTGAGGGATGGGCTGTACTTCTATGTTTTGGGCAAAGATAGTACAACCGGTAAAAAGACAAATGATTGCCAAATGCATTTTTTTCATGTTCTGTTGGGGTAAAAGGTTAATAAATCAATGGCAAAGATACGATTTATACAGAAAGAATTCCATCTTTTAATTGTATTATTTCTTCGGAAAGTAGGTAGGAGAGTACCTTTTCCGCTTTTTCACGATTGCTATTCAATTGGTTCAGTAGTTCTGAAGCAGGCATGGCGCCTGCCTGCAATAGCTGTTTGATTTGTTGTTCCAATTCTTGAAATTCTCCCTGTTTTATTCCTGAATGATGTTTGTTAAGACATACATCACATTGTCCGCAGTTGTGTTCGTTCTTTTCTCCGAAATATCTGAGTAGCATTCGGCTACGACATTTATCATCGGCTGTGGCATATTCTATCATAGCCTTGATTCGGGTGGTATAGCTTTTTTTCCGGTCTTCGTATATTTCCCGAGTTAGGGCAAGGCGATTCTTTTCTTGCCGTTCACGGGTATATATAATATAAGGTGTCTTTTTCCGTGGAATGTAATGTATGATATGTCTACGAGTCAGCGCCAGTAGAATTTCATAGATTCGTTGGCGGGTTAATCCGGAGCGGATTACTAAGGAATCTTCGTTAATATAGGCATAATCAGTAAATAGTCCTGTATAAGAACGCAAGATGATGTTTATCAGTTTCTCTGTATCTGTATCATTCTCGTGTAGTTTATAGAGTTCGTCGCGTTTCATCGTGAAAAGAATACGTGAAGCATTATCTTGCTCGTCTGTATATTCTAAATATCCGGCACGGGTCAGAATCTTTAAAGCGCTGTCGGCTTGTACGGGGAAATGTTTGAAGTTACGACAGAATTCATCCAAGTTAAAAGCAAAGGTGCAACCCATACCGTCTCCCATGGCCATTTGAAAATAGTAGTTGATATCTTCGTACACTTTTCGGATATAATCCTTGTCGGGAAATGTATCACTGATACGTTTGTTGAGGGTGGTTTTATCACTTTGGGCGTATAGCAGGACAGCATATGCTTTCTGCCCGTCGCGCCCTGCTCGTCCGGCTTCTTGAAAATAGGCTTCAGGAGAATCAGGCATATCTATGTGGATAACGATACGTACATCTGGTTTGTCGATACCCATTCCGAAGGCGTTGGTTGCTACCATAGTACGGCTTTCTCCGGTGAGCCAGCTTTTTTGACGTTGATCTTTACATCATTATTCAAACCGGCATGATAGAAAGTGGCAGTTATGCCGTTATTGACCAGTAGTTCGGCAATTTCACGTGTACGTTTCCGGTTGCGGGTATAGACAATGGCGCAGCGGGCACACTATTTAAAATATGCAATAGCTCTTCCTGTTTATTTTCTGTAGGACGTACAATGTAAGCCAAGTTTTTTCTTTCGAAACTCATTCGGAAAACCTGACTGTCTTTTTTAAAGTTTAGCTTTGTTTGAATATCTGTTACTACTTCCGGAGTGGCAGTTGCTGTCAGTGCTAATACAGGTATGTCGGGAAGGAGTTCGCGAATTTCTGCAATTTTCAGATAAGCAGGGCGGAAATCATATCCCCATTGAGAGATACAGTGTGACTCATCTACGTGATCATGCTTACCTTCATGTTCCGTAGTTTGCTACGGAATATTTCAGTATCCAGCCTTTCCGGAGAAATATAAAGGAATTTATAGTCGCCGAAGATACAGTTTTCCAATGCAACAATGATCTCTTCGCGTGTCATGCCTGAATAAACTGCCAAAGCTTTGATACCTCGGTCGCGTAAATTGCGTACTTGGTCCTTCATCAGGGCAATAAGAGGTGTAATAACCAAACATAATCCGGGTTGTGCTAAAGCTGGTACTTGGAAGGTAATGGATTTGCCGCCACCGGTAGGCATCAATCCTAGCGTGTCGTGACCGTTGCCTATACTTTCAATGATTTCTTTCTGTATGCCCCGAAAGTCATCATATCCCCAATATTGTTTTAGAATTTCTTTATAGGTCATTGGAAGGGAAATAAGAAAATTATGTCAAAACTCCAATGACTTATCATCTTATTATTCTGATAAGTGTCTGATAACGTCATTAAAGTTTTGACATATTTCAAAGATAAATCTTTATCATTATTCCTCACTGGGTTTTATATCTTCTATTTGCAATTGTACTTCACCACGTTTGTGCGTATTCTCTTCAATGGTATAACAAATATCAAAAGAACGTTTGGTCTTGATATAGCGTGCTTGTGAACTTTGTCCGAAAGCGATGCCATTCATCACATTGTTTGATTTATTGTCTACCAATTCCAACTTGATGTGTTCCTGATCACGCCCTACTACTTTGCTGGTTCCATAATCATATACATTATGTGTACAAAAGATTGGTTTGTGGTTGTCCGGTCCGAAGGGATTGAACTTTTTCAGGTCGGCATGGAACTTCGGAGTGATATCCCGGAAGTCAATTTCTGCATCAATATCAATTACAGCACTAGTCTGTTCCGGCAAAATATGTTCTGTGACATAGGTTTCAAAACGACGGGTGAATTCTTCCACATTTTCCACTTTCATGGATAGTCCTGCAGCATAAGTGTGTCCTCCAAAGTTTTCCAACAAGTCACGACAATGTTCGATAGCTTTGTAGACATCGAAACCTGATACGGAACGGGCGGAACCAGTTGCCAGATTATCTGTACGGGTTAATACAACTGCCGGGCGGTAATAAATCTCTGTAAGGCGTGAGGCTACGATACCGATAACACCTTTATGCCACGCTTCATTATAGATGACAATGGAACGCCGGTCTGCTAGTCCTTCCAAGTGGTCTACAATTTGGTTGGCCTCTTCGGTCATGGTCTTATCCAGATCTTTACGGGTTTCATTGTATTGGTTGATTTGGTTGGCTTTCTCCAATGCTGCCGAGAAGTCCTTTTCTATGAGCAGTTCCACCGCCTCTTTTCCGTTCTGTATACGTCCGGATGCGTTGATGCGCGGACCTATCTTGAATACGATATCACCTACGGTAATTTCTTTTTCTGATAATCCGCATACATCGATAATAGCTTTCAGACCTACACTGGGATTGGAATTCAACTGCTTTAAGCCGTGGTGTGTCAGCACTCGGTTCTCTCCCATGATAGGTACGATGTCTGATGCTACACTGACAGCAACCAAATCTAATAAAGGAGTTAGTTGATGAAATTCAATGCCATTATTCAAAGCGAAAGCCTGCATGAACTTGAAGCCTACACCACATCCCGAAAGATGATCGTAAGGATATGTATTGTCAGCCCGTTTGGCATTCAGAATAGCTACGGCTGGTGGCAATATATCATCAGGCACATGGTGGTCACAGATGATGAAATCGATACCTTTTTCTTTTGCATAAGCAATTTCCTCTACGGCTTTAATACCGCAATCTAACACAATAATGAGTTTTACACCTGTTTCACAGGCATAATCCACTCCTTTTACTGATACTCCGTAGCCTCATTATATCGGTCGGGAATATAGTAGTCAATGTTCGAATAGAACTGCTGGAGAAATTTGTATACCAATGCTACAGCTGTTGTACCGTCTACATCATAATCTCCATAAACCATGATACGTTCTTTCCTGCCCATAGCTTGATTAAGCCGTTCTACAGCAATGCTCATATCCTTCATCAGGAATGGGTCGTGTAGCTCGTTAAGCTGGGGGCGGAAAAATCTTTTAGCCTCTGCTGCTGAGGTTATACCTCTTTCCAGCAACAACTTACAAAGAATCGGGCTGATCCCTGTTTCTTTGGCTAATGCTTTAGCTGCTTCTGTCTGTTCTTGGCTTGGAGGTTGATAATTCCATTTGTGATTCATTTTATATATTGTTTTTTCTTTTTTCTGCTCTCGGAGACGGGATAATACCATTTTCTGGTTATACTTACCCAATCAATCCGTAAAGTTAGGAAAAAACAAATAAAAAACCGCTAATTCCATATATATTTTATGGAATTAGCGGTAAAGTATTGTATAGTAGCGGATTATTTGATACCTAATTTTTTAGCAATTTCTTTAGGCAGTGCATTTTTATTGACTACGATATTCATGGTTTTGTAACGGACGAATGCTTTAGAGGCATACCATAAGCCATCGTATTTTCCGGCTTTTCCCCAAGAATTCTTTACCATATAATAGTCGTTTCCTTCTTGATCCTTAGCTATACCGTAAATCAACATACCATGATCATCGGTTGTTTCCCAATTGTCATAAGCTTCCTGGCGTTCTTCTTGTGTACACCATTTCTGAGGTTGTGGTTTGGTGTTCAGTTTCTTTTCTTCCGGTTTCATTTTCAACCAATGAGCCATGTCTGATCCACTTAGTTCTTGTACTTTTTCCGTATCGGGCATAACAGCTACGCCGTCACGTGTAAAGCCTTGTTCACTGACATCAGATCCCCATGCGATTGGATAGCCGTTATTAATGGCATTATCAAAAACCTGCATGAATTCATCAATGGGAAGGTTGTATGATTGCCCCAACGCCAGTTCGTCTTGAATTTCAAGAACAAATGGTTCGTAGAACGGATGGTGGG
>ENA-OQDD01000526-OQDD01000526.1-human-gut-metagenome-genome-assembly--contig:-NODE-526-length-15334-cov-7.015256_pt1 | contig 15334 bp, 13 predicted proteins | sample MGYA00242507_ERZ504598 | MGnify/ENA primary metagenome ERZ504598 (study PRJEB26092, sample SAMD00036318) | human gut metagenome | host: Homo sapiens | study: EMG produced TPA metagenomics assembly of... | reverse complement strand
ATAGAGAAGAAGTAGACATGGTGTCTTTCAACAATGGTCACTCGCGTTATTGCCGGCATCGCGGCAACCGCGTTGGCTTATTCCGATGGCTGCATGCGGCGGTGGTTCCAGCAGTGGTGGATCCGCGGCTCCGGCCGATATTCCGGCAGTCGGCACTGATGACGGCACTGAGATCACTCTGTGGACCCGTTCTCCGCTGGAGCGTCAGGCCAAGAACGCGGTGAAGGCCTACAACGCCTCCCACAAGAACCAGGTCAAGCTGGAAATCATTCCGAACGACGATATGGAAGGCAAGGTTGGTGGTGCTTCCCAGACCGATTCCCTTCCGGACATTCTCGCCGGTGACGTGGTGCGTATTCCGTACTGGGCTTCTGAAGGCATCTTCACCGACATCACCAAGCAGATCGACGGACTCGACAACAAGTCCGACCTGCAGCAGGGCCACATTGAAGCCGGTACCGTGGATGGCAAGGAATACACGCTGCCGTTCATCACCGACGTTTCCGTGATGGTATGGAACAAGAATCTGTACAAGGAAGCAGGTCTTGACCCGGAGAAGGGTCCGAGCAGCATCGACGAGTTCGTTGAGCAGGCCAAGGCGGTCGCGGCCCTCAACAAGGACGGCGTGGCAGGCTCCTACTTGGCCGGCCAGTCCGGTGGCGCTCTCGTGTTCGACCTGTTCCCGTCCGTGTGGGCTGACGGCGAATCCGTGATGAACGCAGATGGCACCGAAGCCACCCTCGACAACGATTCCATGAAGCCGTGCTCGACGCCTACAAGGAACTCGCCAACACCACCAACGGCTTGGGCGCAGGCTCCAAGGAAGAAACCGGTGCCACCTGGACCGCTCCGTTCGCCAACGGCAACATCGGTGTGATGCCGTATCCGAACACCTCTTCCACCGCACTGTTCGAAGCTGAGAAGGACGGCGGCTTCGAAGTGGGTGTCACCCCGATCCCGGGCACCAAGGAAGGCAAGACCTCCACGTTCCTCGGCGGCGATGCCATGGGCATCTCCAAGGACTGCAAGCACGTCGCTCAGGCTTGGAACTTCCTCGCATGGCTCATGAGCGATGACGCCCAGAAGGAAGTCTTCGCAGCCAACGGCGACACCGCATCCAACATCCAGACCCTGAAGACCGCCTACGACGATGCCGATCCTCGCGTCCAGACCATCAACTCCGTAATCATCGACGGCAATGGCCAGACCCCGAAGTCCGCAGCTTTCAATGAGGCCTTCAACGCAGCCGGTTCCCCGTGGCAGCTGCTCATCCAGAACGCAGTCTGGGGCGATGGCGATCTCAAGGCCGACAACCAGGCCATCACCGACGTGCTGGGTCAGTGAGGTGAGCCACTGAAAACAAACTTCTCCTCCTTTTTCTCCTTTCCCCGATTTACATAACTTAAGAACAACTGAATATCGAATAACTGAATATCGAAAACAAAAATCGACAGACCACAGTTGTGGTCTGCCATGGAGATCGACAATACTTCAAAAACAATGTCGGTCTTCATGGCGGATTTCAACGGCCGCACGAGACGGAATCGCACTTCCAAACGCATATCCAATCGCTTGGCCATTTATGTCGAAAACCCCGAACGATTCAAGAGAGAGTCGCCAAAAGTGTTCCAAGGAGGGAATATGACTACTGTTTCCAAGAACGCTGCGCCAGTGAAGACGCATCGTTCCAAGGCCAAGGCGGAGGCAACCCGTCGTGGCCTGCTGTATGCGCTGCCTGATTGGCTGATGATCATCATGCTGTTCTTCGTGCCAATCGTGCTGCTCGTCATCATGGCCGGTTCCCGCTGGTCGTTGATGGGCGGTAACCGTGGTTGGAATTTCCCTGAGAATTTCGTCAAGGTTTTCGAAAATAAACTGCTCGGACAGTCGGTGTTGTTCACACTTGAATACACCGTGATCGTCACGATTTTCCTGCTGGTGCTCGGCCTTGGCCTGGCGCTGATCGTGCAGGAAAGCACCAAGTGGAACAATATGCTGCGCACGTGCTTCCTGCTGCCGTCCGCAACCGGTCTCGCCTCCGCTTCGCTGCTGTTCTACGCGCTGTACTCCCCGCAGGTGGGCCCCGTCACCAAGATCCTGAGCTTCTTCGGATTGATGGATGAGGGCGGTTCCGTGCTCGCCACCGGCCAGAGCGCGCTGTGGGCCACCATTATTGTGATCGTCTGGCGTTTCTCCGGCTACTACATGCTGCTCATGATGATCGGCCTGCAAGCCATTCCGGGCGACCTGTATGAGGCCGCGCGCATGGACGGTGCTGGCACGTGGCGCATTTTCCGTTCCATCACCCTGCCGCTGATGAAGCCGACCATCGTGATGTGCCTGATCTACTGCGTCACCGGTTCCATCCTCGCGTTCGACCAGTTCTTCATTCTGACCAAGGGCGGTCCGAACAATTCCACCATGACCGTGGTGCAGCTCATCTACAACTTCGCATTCGATTCCAAGAAGGATCTGGGCATGGCGGCCGCACTGTCGCTGATCGTGCTTGCGGCCCTCGTGGTGATCAATTCCATCCAGATGCGCGGTATGCGCGACAACACCAAGTGAGCAAGGGGAGGGAACTCACATGACTACTCCATTGTGGAAGCGCGTAATCGTCTATATTCTCGAAGGTCTGCTGGCTCTGGTCTTCATTTCGCCGCTGATCTGGGTGGTGGTCTGCTCGTTCAGTCCGCAGCCTGGTTCCGCACAATCCAAGGGCTGGGGTGTGAACAACTATCTGACGTTGTTCGGCTACCAGGAAGGCCTGCCGAAGTACCTGTTCAACTCGGTGGTGGTGACGTTGGTCGCCGTGGTGTTCTCCGTGGTGGTGTGTACGCTCGCAGGCTATTCGTTCTCCCGTTTCGACTATCCGGGCCGCAATCTCGGATTCATGGTGACGTTGTCCATTTTGATGGTACCGTATGCGTCTCTGCTGATTCCGCTGATGGTGTGGTACAAGGATATTGGTCTGAACGATTCCTTGCTGGGTGTCGGTTTGGTTATTACCTTGTTCCAGCTGCCGATGAGCACGTTCATCATGCGTAATGCTTTCGATGCGATTCCGAAGGATATGGAAGAGGCCGCCATGGTCGATGGCTGCAACTCCCTGCAGTCGCTGATTAAGATTCTGGTGCCGGTCGTCAAGCCGTCGATGGTCACTGTCGGTCTGCTTGCTTTCCTTGAGGCTTGGAACAATTTCATGATTCCGCTGTACCTGTCGAGTTCGTCGAACGCCACGCTGCCGCTCGCTTTGGTGAACATGCGTCAGCAGACTATGGGCGTCATTGATTACGGTGCCACCGAAGCTGGCGTCGTGATTCTGATGATCCCCGCAGCCATCCTCTTCCTAGCCCTCCAGAAGTACTACGTCAAAGGGTTTATGCTGGAGCCGTCAAGGGCTGACACCTGGCGATGTCAGCCCTTGGGAGACAGCCCAGTGGACTGTTTCCAGGCTCCGGCCTGAGCAGAACCGAAGGCGGAGTAGCCAAGAGCCGTCAAGGGCTGGCGAAGTCCTTAATCTTAAGGAAATATCATGAATGTAACTATTACTTCTCCTTTCTGGAAGCAGCGTCGCGACCAGATCGTTGAATCCGTCATTCCCTATCAGTGGGGTGTGATGAATGATGAGATTGCCACTGAAGTTCCGGATGATCCGGCTGGCAATCAGCTTGCCGATAATAAAAGTCATGCCGTGGAGAATCTGCGTATCGCAGCCGGTGATGAGGCCGGTGAATTTCATGGCATGGTCTTCCAGGATTCCGACATATATAAGTGGTTGGAGGAAGCGGCTTACGCACTGTCGTATCATCCTGATCCGCAATTGCGGGAACTGTGCGATGAAACCGTCGACCTCATCGCGCGTGCGCAACAATCGGACGGATATTTGGACACTCCGTACCAAATCAAAACCGGTGAATGGGCGCATCGTGAGCGTTTCACACTGATTCAGCAAAGCCATGAAATGTATGTCATGGGCCACTATATTGAGGCTGCTGTCGCCTATCATGAGGTGACCGGTAACCAGCAGGCGCTTGACGTGGCGTGCCGTATGGCGGATTGCATCGATGCCAATTTCGGCCCGGAGGACGGCAAGATCACGGTGCTGATGGGCATCCGGAAATCGAATTGGCGTTGGCGAAGCTGTATGATGCGACCGGTGAGGAGCGCTATCTGAATCTGGCGCGGTATCTCATCGACGTGCGTGGTCAGGATCCGCAGTTCTACGCCAAGCAGATCGCCGCTGTCGACAACGACTACATTTTCCGGGATCTGGGATTCTACAAGCCCACGTACTTCCAAGCCGCGCAGCCGGTGCGCGAGCAGCAGACCGCTGACGGCCATGCTGTGCGCGTGGCCTATTTATGCACTGGAATCGCACATGTGGCGCGTATTACCGGTGATCAGGCTTGCTGGATGCGGCGCATCGTTTTTGGAACAACATCGTGTCGAAACGCATGTATGTAACGGGTGCGATCGGTTCCACACATGTGGGGGAGTCGTTCACGTACGATTACGATCTGCCGAACGACACCATGTATGGCGAAACGTGCGCTTCTGTGGCGATGAGCATGTTTGCCCGCCAAATGCTTCTGTTGGAACCGAATGGTGAATATGCCGACGTGCTTGAGCGTGAGCTGTTCAATGGTGCCATCGCGGGCATCAGCTTGATGGCAAGCAGTATTACTATGTGAATGCGTTGGAGACTTCGCCGGACGGTTTGGACAATCCGGATCGGCATCATGTGCTTTCGCATCGTGTCGATTGGTTTGGCTGCGCATGCTGCCAGCTAATGTCGCGCGATTGATCGCGTCGGTGGACCGTTATGTGTATACCGAACGTGACGGCGGTCGCACGGTGCTCGCTCACCAGTTCATTGCGAATCAGGCAAGTTTTGATTCCGGGTTGCATGTGGAGCAGCGTTCCGATTTTCCGTGGAACGGTCATATTGAGTACATGGTGGAATTGCCCGCTGAGGCGGCTGATTCGGTACGTTTCGGCGTGCGTATTCCCGCATGGTCGGCTGATTCCTATGCGCTGACATGCGATGGTGTTGCTGTGAAGACGGCTCCGGAAAACGGTTTCGTATATTTCGCAGTTGCTCCGGGAACTGCATTGCATGTGGTGCTGGATCTTGATATGGCAGTGCGATTGGTGCGTGCCAACTCTCATGTGCGTTGCGATGCAGGTCGTGTTGCGGTGATGCGCGGTCCGCTCGTCTATTGCGCGGAGCAAGCCGATAATGCCGGCGATCTGTGGACGTATCGTCTTGCTGATGGCGTGGATGCTGCGGATGCCACGGTTACTTTCGAGAGTGATTTGCTTGGAGGTGTTGACGCGGTGACGTTGCCTGCCGTTCGTGAGGCTGCGGATGCCGTGGACGCCCCGTTGTACATGTCCGCTCAGCGTGACGCCTCAGATGAGCGGACGTCGCTCAAGCTGGTGCCCTACTACGCATGGGCCAACCGCGAACTCGGCCAAATGAACGTGTGGTTGCGCAGCTAAACAAAAGAAAGACTTGCTACCCGGCGCTATGAGTGCCATGGTGCCGGGAAGCGGGTGAGCGCGGCGTGATCGATTGGAGCCGAATGCGCCGCGCTGACTGGAATGAGAGACCGGCTGCCCCTTATGGGGTGGCCGGTTTTGTCATAGCCCCTAGTATAAGACGGGAAATGCGAAAACTTTCCTTTTCGCATAAAAGCCATCGTATGGCAGTTCACTTAGAAAAGCATTGGAGAAAACTGAAAGAAAATTTGCGAAACCGTATTCGCGTCATGTATTCTTGAAATGTCGGTGGACGCTCCAATCTCATGTCCATCGCACGACTCTCATTCCTACAGAAAGAAGTTGGATGCCAGGGAACGAGCCTTGGCAACCAAGGGCCAACGATGGTCCATGTAGGAGGAATTGATGACACCATCAACAAGGAAGAAAGGGATTGTCACGTCATTGGGCGTGCTGACGGCAGTGGCCACACTGTTGTCTGGCGGTGTGACGACCGCATACGCCAATGACGCGCTGGCCAATCCGAACTCTGCCATGGGGTATCCGAGTTTCAAGGGGGCCGCCGACCCGATTCCGGGCACCGGCGTCGCTTTCGATCCCTCGACAAGCTACCTCAAGCAGGTGTTCGATGCGGATGTTGCCAACGGTGCCGGAACCGACACCGCACACGACTTCTGGATCGACAAGATGCTGACGCGCACAGGCACCGCACCAAACGGTACCGGCACCAACGATGCTGGCGACTACAACTATGCGGGCGCAGACAAGAACGAATACCTGTTCTCACGTGGCCGTGCCGCATTCATGTACACGCATACGCCGGAAGCACTTGGTTTCGTAGGAGATGTCGCATACTGGGATCAGACCGGCAACGACGGCTTTACCGTTGAGGTAAGCATTGGCGGTTCCAAGCAGACCCTGCGCGAGAACACCGACAAGCGCAAGCAGACGCCAAGCTACTTCACCACGGAATTCACCAACGGCGACAAGACATTACCGTCACCGAAGTCAAGTACATCACCTACACCAATGTGATGGTCGCGAATTTCACCATCACCAGCACCACCGGCGGTGACGTAACGCTGACAGCAGCCTCGCCATTCGCACAAGACGGCAATGACGGCGACACTGAACTGACCGGTCGCTTCAATGTGAAGAACGATCTGACCACCATCTATCCACGGTTCTCCGGCAACGGTTTCACCGTAAAGAACGGCAAACTCGCTTCCACCCTCACCTTGGAAGCGAACGTGCCACAAACCACCAAGCTGCAGCTTGGCCTGATCGCCAACGAGTTGCCGGACTCCACCGCGGAATACGAAGCCCGATTCAACGGCGATCTCACCGATCCGGCCGCTTCCTACAAGGATTCCGTGACCACCTACAACCAGTGGTGGGTCGATAACATTCCTTACGTGGAAACCCAGGAACACAATATCGACAAAACTGTGTTCTACCGCTGGTGGCTGAGCCGTTTCAACATGTTGGATGCTAATATGCCGGGCAATACGTTCCAGTATCCGACCTCCATCGAAGGCGTGCTCGGATACAACAACCAGATCGTGCTGACATCCGGCATGTTCATCAACGACACCAAGTGGTTCCGTAACGCCGAATACTCGTACGGCACTTGGGTGTCGGCCGGGCAGACAGCTAAGAAAGGCCAGTCCGGGTATTACTACTACCACGACAATCCGGGCGATCCAGCCAATTGGAACCACAGCTACACGCAGTACATCACCAAGGCCGGTTGGGACTCCTACAAGGTGCACGGCGGCCCGTCATCATTGGCTGAAGCGTTGGGTGATTACGGTTCCGAAGATGTCAAAGGTCTGCTCAATTCGCAAAGCGAGCCAGACAGCAACGACAACCAGAATAGCAACGGCAACAATCTGATCGACTGGTCGTGGTGGTCCATGACCGGCAACGATGCCGACGCGGTGTCGTTCTCCGAACCCGGTCGTTCCGGCCAGCGTATGGACCGTGCCGACGGTTCCGCCAACATGTGGCCAACGCCAATGCCGCCGCGCAAGCATACAAGGCTGCCGGAGACATCGAAAAAGCCGCTGAAATGCAGCAGATCGCCGACGCCATCAAGCAGGATGTGCTCGACAACCTGTGGGATTCCGACAGCAAACTGCTGCTGCACAAGTGGCTGAACGACGGTCAATTCGCGAAATACAAGGAACTCAACAACTACTATCCGTATTCCGAAGGTCTGATGCCGACCGGCAATGATGATTACGATAGTGCGTTGCGCTTGTTCGAAGATGCCGACGAATTCCCGATTTTCCCGTTCTTCACCGCGAATCAGGCAGACAAGAAGGCGCTGAATTTCCCAGGATCAAACAATTTCTCCATTATCAATGCAACTCCGCTGCTGCAAATCTATTCTGCGGGAATCCGTGATTATAATGCTGCAGACAACGGATATATCACGAACGAATCGTTCAAGAAACTGCTGTATTGGGTGGCGTTCTCGCATTATCAGGGAGGCGACAACCAGTATCCGGACCAGAACGAATTCTGGAATATGGATAATAATTCCGCAGGAAGCACGATTCCGGAGAAGAACGCCGACGCAGCAAGAACGGTGGAAAGATCACCTACCGTTCCTGGATTCACCACACCCAGCTTGGCACCACCAACTGGACGATTGTGGAAGACGTGGCAGGTATGGTTCCGCGTGAAGACAACAAGATTGAACTCAATCCGATCGAGATTCCCGGTTGGAACCACTTCACCGTCAACAACCTGAGCTACCACGGGCAGGATCTGTCGATCGTATGGAACAACGACGGCACCTACAACGCTCCGAAGGGATACACCCTGTATGTGGACGGCAACGCCGTGTTCACCTCCGATAAGCTCGCCCACCTCATCTACGATCCGGCCAGTGGAACCGTTGAGGTTGCCGATGATTCCGGAGCGGTGATCACCGGCGCGACCACCGCCACCATGCCGAACGCCAACGAAGTGACCTACGCATCGAACAGCAGGGTTACGCAGATCTTCGCGCAGTCCGGACAGAACGTGGACGAAGCGTCCAAGAGCCAGGCCAACGTGGCCAAGGACGCCGATGTGGAAGCCACTTACGAAACCAAGGGATACCCGGCAACCAATGCAGTGGACGGCAAGAACGTGATGGAATCCTTCTGGGGCACCAAGGGATCCAAGAACGCCAAGGATTCGCTGACCGTAACGTTCAAGAATGGCGTGCAGAACATCGACGACGTGCGTTTGTACTTCTACCAGGCCTCGTCCAGCCAGACGATTGCCGGCTACGGTGAGCCGTCGGTGTACACGCTTGAATATCAGGATGAGGCCGGCGCATGGCATGTCCTGCCGAACCAGGTGCGTACGCTACTTACGCGGGAGCCAACTACAACCGCGTGCAGTTCTCCAAGGTCGTGGCCAAAGCCATTCGTGCCACCTTCACTCCGCAAGCAGGTCAGGCCATTGGCTTGAAGGAGATTCAGGCCTACGAAACCGACATTGTGCCGGAAGGCGAACCTACGAACCAGGCGCCAAGCGTTGACGCCTACATTGCCAGCAGCACCTCGTCCGGTGCGCAGCTGGTGGGCACGGTGAAGGACGACGGCCTGCCGTCTGACACGCTCACCACCACATGGGAGCAGGTGTCTGGCCCTGAAAACGGCGAAGCGAAGTTCGTCGACGCAACCGCTGCCAACACTACGGTCACGTTCAACCGTGAGGGTGACTATGTGCTCAAACTCACCGCATTCGACGGTGAGAAGACCGGTTTCAAGGAAGTCACCGTTCACGGCATTCCTTCCGACGGCACGGTGAATGTGGCTTCACAGTCCACTGCGAGCGCCAGCTTCACCAATCCATATCAGGCGAAGGACAATGCAAGAAGGTTATCGACGGTCAGGTGTTGTATACCAATACTCCGAATGAGACTTGGAATAATTGGGGTGACAATACCGGTACCGAGCCGTGGCTGCAGCTTGCCTGGGATGGCACTGTTCCGTTGAAGAAGGCGAAGCTGTTCTTCTGGACTGACGGTGGCGGTGTGCCGATGGTCAAGTCGTGGAAGTTGCAGTATGCGGATGAGAATGGCGATTGGCAGGATGTGAAGCTTGCCGACGGCCAGTCTTATACCACGATGCAGGGTGAAGGCAATGAGGTTCGTTTTGCCGAAACGGTGGAGACGAACAAGTTGCGTGTGCTGTTCCCGAAGGGTGCCATTGTTGGTGCTACCGAATTTGAGGCGTATGCGCTTGATCCGGTGAGCGTGGATGGCGTGAATCGTATGGTGCAGACTGGCAGCAAGGCTGCCGATGTGAATCTGCCGAAGACGGTGAGTGCCAGCTATACGGACGGTTCCCGTCGTGACTTGAGTGTTGCGTGGGATGCCATCACTGACGATCAGCTTGCTTCCGATAGCGAGTTTGCGGTTTCCGGAACGGTTATTGGCGCGCTCGCTGGAACCAAGGCCACTATTGGCGTGCGTTCCGACGCGCAGTCTCAGACTGCTGGTGCGGCTCAGCCGATCGAACAGACGGTGTACCAGAATTCCAAGTCGGTGGCTTTGCCGCCTGTGGTTCCGGTGCGATTCCCCAACGGCATGCTTGACGATCGCACGGTTATGTGGGATGAGGCAAGTGTTGCCGGCGTCAAGTTGGACACCATCGGCGATTATGAGGTGTCCGGCACGGCTGAGGTTCAAGCTCGCAGGCCAAGATTACAGTGCATGTGGTCGCCGATCCGAATGGTGGTGCCGATCCTGATCCTGAGCCGACGCCGGATCCCAAGCCGGAGCCCGATACTCCGTTGACTGGTTGGATTGAAGGCAGGGCCATTGACACCACGGTGAGTGCCGAGGCGAGCTGGTCTCCGGCTTCCGGCAAGCTCAACGATGGTGTGCTGGTTGACGATACGTGGCCGTCTGATGATGACGCCGATGTGAATGGCCGCGTGTGGGGCAGCTGGGGTCAAGCTTCCGCTGGCATGTACGCGCAGTACACCTGGAGCAAGGAAGCCACCGTCGATTCCAGCCGTGTGCAGTTCTGGCCAACTTCGCGGAGCGTAATGATGCCAAGGGTGGTTTGGATGTTCCGGACAGCTGGAAGATTCAGTACTTGGCTTCTGATGGTATATGGAAGGATGTGGAGAATGCGCAATACTCCACCGTGCGTAATTCCCCGGCCTCACGTGCCTCTGACGATGCTCAAGGCTGGAGCGTGGCCACGTTCACTCCGGTGAAGACCACGTCGTTGCGCTTGGTGCTTGATCCGCCGACCGCCGAGGGCGTCACCTTCGGTCTGGCGGTTGCCGAGTGGGGCGTGCATGCTGCGGAAAGCACTCCTGATCCAGAACCGACTCCTGACCCGGATCCAACCCCTGATCCGGAACCAAGCGTGGACAAGAGCAGGCTCGAATCCGCCATCAACGCAGCCGGTTCCGTGCAACAAGCTAATTTCACGCCGAACAGCTGGAAGGCATTCTCCGAAGCCATGGGTAACGCTCGAAAGGTGTATGCGGACGAGAGCGCCACCCAGGATCAGGTGGATGCGGCCATCAAGCAGCTTGAAGAAGCCCAGCAGACACTGGTGAAGAAAGCCGACACCACTGAGTTGAAGACGGTTCTTGACCAGGCACAGGGCGTCAGCGGTGACCTCTACACCGAAGCCAGCGCCAAGAAGTTGGCTGAAGCAGTGGATGCCGCCTCCAAGGTGCTGAACGATGAGAACGCCACCCAAGCTGATGCGGATGCCGCAGTCAAGCAGCTGACCGAGGCCATCGCCGGACTTGAACTCAAGCCAGCACCGAAGCCGGACGACGACAAGACCGACCCCAAGCCGAATGCCAAGCCTGGAAACAAGCCGGTTTCCAAGTCTGAAGTCAGTGCCGCAATCAGCAGCACCGGCAGCAATGTCATCGGCATCGCCGTCGTAGGAATGATCGTCCTGCTGACGGGAGCCGCCATCATGCTGACGCGCCGCAACCGCGACCAGCGCTAGCAATTGCTCAAGTCCTCTTACGGATCGCACGAGGAATACCAACGTAACCTAAGCAATCCGTAAGAGGACTTTTCAATATCCAATCGTGAAAACAGGAATATTCATGAGCTTTTCGCACATCTCACATGCGTCGATGAAGACGCTGGTGGCAGGCATCGCAGCCGCAGCCACCTTATGCACGGAAGCAATCGCAACCATGCAGACAGCCAACGCGGCCGACGCAAGTACCGCGCCCAGCGTCGCCGGACACGCCTACAACGATCTGCCGGTCGGCAATCCCGACGTCACCGTCACACAAGTCGACAACAGTGCGTTGCCGGCAACCCTTCGCAACCCCATCGGGCAGAACGAAGGAACCAATACCCCCAACGACTTGTCGCAAAACTACTATTCCGCAGACGCATCCACCTTGAATACGATGCAAACTCTTCGTATTCACAGGACACGACGAGGCCGAACCAACCTACGGGTCCTTCAATATGAAAGACTGGGGCGTCTACGTAACCGACAATCCGGAATCCGGCAAATGGACGCACTACAAGACCATCGCCAAAGCCGACCTGTTCGACTGGGCAACCGGCGACGGAGCCTACGCAGGACAAGTAGTAGTCGACGATGCTGGCACCGCAGACACGGCCGACGACTGGTTTTACTACTACGTGCCAGTCAAAGACAAGAACGCAGCCGCGGGAGCCGACCCGTTCTCCATCGGCGTGGCCAAATCAAAAAGCCCCCTCGGACCATGGGTCGACGCCATCGGAGCGCCGTTGCTGACTACCACGCAGACGCAAATCGAAACCATCGATCCCGCATTCTTCGTGGACAATGACGGTACCGGATATCTGCACTTCGGCACCTTCAACAGCGAACTCGCCGTAAAAATGCAGCGGGACGCCAACACTGGCCGCACCTCATATGTTGCCGTGGAAACCATGGACGGAACGGCGGACGGAGCGCCGAAAATCTACAATATGCGTGACGCCGACGCGCTCGCCAACATACCCGACTACGATGCCAGCAAAGACGTGCTTGGCAGCGACTATGCGAACCAAGTGAACGCGTCGCTGACCTTGGGCAACAACGGCGGCGCTTATGCCAACGGGCCCAAAGGCTTCTTTGAGGCGGCATGGGTGTTCCGTGAAGGAGACACCTACTACAACGTGTACGACGGTGGCAAACCCGGGTCGGGAGTGGCAACCTGCGTGGAATCCAACTATCAGGCGTGCGTGCAATACTCCACGTCGGCAAGCCCTCTTGGGCCGTGGACGTACCAAGGCGTAATCGTCGAATCGGGATCGTCCACCACCATGCATCCGTCGATTCAACGATTCGGCGGCAAATGGTGGGTCACCTACCACACTGGAGACAAGACTGGTGGTACTGACTTCCGCCGTGCAGTCTGCATCGATGAAGTGACGTGGAATGGCGGGCGCATGAACGCCGTTTCGCATCCGACCAAAGCCGAACGGTTGCAACCCTCACGCAACGTGGCTCCCTATGCGTCAGTGGACGCGACCTACACCGAAACACCCGCCTACAAGGGTTCCGTGAACGACGGGCGAGTGCTGGAAACTGCTGTAGTACCGCCGAACCATTGGACGAACTATCGAAAGATGCCACAAACACAATCCTCCGATTCACTGATCTACCAGTGGAATGGCGCTGTACGTGTGAATGGATCGAAAGTCTGGTTCGACACCGATGCGAACGCATTGCGTGCCCCTGCCTCATGGAAACTGCAATATCTTGACGCAGACGGTTCCTGGAAGGACGTGCCCAATTCCAGCGAATACGGCGTGGATACAGGCAAGAACGCGCCTAATGAAGTGACATTCGACGCAGTGACCACCACTGCGCTCAAACTTGACATGACCGCGCAAGCCGTTGATGGGGGCTATGCTTCCGTTGGCGTTCCTGAATGGGAAGTATACGCGCAACAGGGAGCAGTTGTGGCTGAACGGCCAGCCGACGTCTACGCCAAGACCGGAGACGCGCCGGAATTGTCGAACACGGTGAAAGTCGCGTACGGCTCGGAAACAGTGGAAACTCCGGTTTTGTGGCGCACGGTGTCTGCTTCTTCGTATGCGCAGGCGGGTGAGTTCACCGTGCAAGGTGTGGTTGCTGGCATTGAAACCAAGCAGCAGCTGATGATCTGACAGCCGGCAACGTAGCCGTGACCGTACATGTTTCCGACGATTACGTAAAACCGGCTGATACCATTGCTCCTGCCGTGCGTGTGGCATTGGCTGGCACGGCTGGCAATGATGGTTGGCTGGTCACTTCACCGATCGCTCTTATTACGGCTTCCGACAATGCGGCTGCGCCGATCGCAAAACTCGAACTTGCGGTCGGGGATGGCGCATGGGTGACCGTCGGAACGAATGTGAACACTGCGGTAAAGGCTGTGACTGGCGAGGGGATAGTGAGTGTGCGTGCGCGTGCCACTGATGCGGCCGGCAATGTGAGCGAAATCGCTGCTGCGGAAGCGCGTGTGGATGCTACGGCTCCTACGGTAACCGCCTCGGTAGATACGGTTTCCCGCACTATGGCATTGACCGCCTCAGATGGTGCTGGATCCGGTGTGAAAACGGTGGAATACCGGGTTGGAAACGGCGAATGGCGGCAATATGAAGAAGGCGCGGCGATTACTGCTTCTTCGTCGAAGCGCGAAACGGTGAGCTATCGGGCTTCGGACATTGCTGGCAATATGTCGGCTGCGGGCGTCAAAGATATTCCATCCGATACGTCGGTGCCGTTGGCCGGCTATATCGAGCAAGATGCCGTTGCTACTGACGTGGACAAAAAAGCGTCTTCTTGGACAGCTGGTGTTGCCGCGCTTAACGACGGCAAAACCATTCCGGACGATTGCACGGTTGATAACGCCTGCATTTGGGGTACGTGGCCGAATACCGGTGAAATGAAGCTCGACTACGAATGGGATCGCGAAGTCACCATCGATTCCAGCCGTGTGCAATTCACCTCCGATGGAGGGGGCTTGGGAATGCCGGCGTCGTGGAAACTGCAGTATTGGGATGCTGGAACGAATGCGTTTGTGGATATTCCCGATGCCACATATACATTGGTCACCAATGCTCCCGGCGCTTACGGTACCGATAACGGCGGATGGAGCGAGGCAACCTGGACTGACGCGGTGAAGACCACTAAGCTGCGCATGATGATTCAATCCGGCAGTGCATCGCCGGCTGCCGCCGAATGGCAGGTTCATGCACCTGAACCGACTCCGGATCCGACCCCCGATCCGACGCCTGAGCCCGAGCCGGAACCAACGCCAACTCCAAAGCCGACTCCGGATAACAATAACAACAGCAAGCAGGACGGTAATAATGCCAAGCCTGCTGCGAAACCGCAATCATCGCAGCAATCTCAGTCTCAACGTAAGAAGAAGCTAAGCTCTACAGGCGTCGCTACTACGGCAATCGTCATTGCCATGACGGTGCTGGCCACGGCGGGGTGCTGCATCTTCGTAGCCAAGCGGGGCAAGCTGCGTAACTGAATCCAACATAAAAGTGGTAAGTTCTCAGCTTCGGCCTCTGGACTGAATATGTGTGCTCGACGCACTCAAGGTACCGCTACGCGGTCTTCGCGGCAAGTCGCTTACTTCGCCTGAGGAAAACCCATTGGGCTTTCCTCTTCACGGCTCAGTGGCCAAGCTACGATCAAGCACACGTATTCAGCCGCCGACCTTTGGGGTCCGACCCCTACGTTTGTGTGAACTCGGACGTCATCGGACCCATTTTGCTCATAACTCGCCTATGTATGGCAGATTTTGAGTCTCGTCACGAGGCATCTCACTTATATATGGCAGACTGGAGTCAGAAAAC
>ENA-OQDD01000525-OQDD01000525.1-human-gut-metagenome-genome-assembly--contig:-NODE-525-length-15345-cov-2.979367_pt1 | contig 15345 bp, 13 predicted proteins | sample MGYA00242507_ERZ504598 | MGnify/ENA primary metagenome ERZ504598 (study PRJEB26092, sample SAMD00036318) | human gut metagenome | host: Homo sapiens | study: EMG produced TPA metagenomics assembly of... | reverse complement strand
ATAACATAAAGTAGGGATATGGAATTCCGTTATTTTTGGCTGCTTCCAAGACTGTTTGGCCTTCATATGCCTCTACCTCACGGTTGTTGATAGTCATTTTTATTTTCGACATTCCTTACACCTACTTTTCTTTCAATTACATTAAAGTGGCATGCTTTAATACATTGACCACATTTAATACATTTTTCTCCTATGTAATAGGCCATAACATACCCTCCACTTAATTTTTTAATATTTCGTTTGATAACTAATATTAGCACCCATTTCTTGAATCTATATTATCGTGTCAGATATTGTTACCTAAATGTAATAAATTGTATTTACCGATTTTATCTATTAATCCTTCCCACTACTAGGGTAAATTAGAAACTTTCACTCCTTAACAACGTGCACACACAACGCACTAAAAAATGCTGTTGTAGGTTTGCTTACCCATAACAACATTTTTTTTATATTCTTATGATTCAAAATCACAAATCCAAAAATTGGGAAATCAGAGTTTTACATTCGGAAATTTTTTACGCTTATATATAACGCACATTAATACGATAAAAGGTGACTTTTTTATTGTAATTTGCAAAAAAATTTCACAAAAATGCCGCTACAGGTTTAGTATCACCCGTAACGGCATTTTCTCTTATCTTATTCAACCTTTTCTTCATTACCGGATTTTAAATATGTCATGACCTCTTCCACTGTTTTTCCGGAAGCAAGTAAGGCGCTAAAGATTTCATCTTTTTGTTTATCTTCAATCTTCTTCCTAAGTTCTTTTTGCTTTCAAACGCAGTTCTTTTAATTCTGCCTCTGTTGTTTTAATCTCCTGTTCTGTCTTCATAAGCATTTCTTCAAGAGAAAGATTTTCTACTTTTTACGTCTTGGCATACTGTTTCCTCCCATGCTGATATTTTCTTCATTCTACCATTATTGTTCCAAAAATACCAGTCTTTTTATGAATAGCTCCTATCTCCCTCTTCGCTGCTGTTTCTGGCTTTTGGCATATTCCATCTTTTTATTGTATTCGTCCATGATTGCACTTTCCAGATCTGCCTTAAATTCTGCATTGACTGCATGGGCAATGTCCTCCCGTTCTCCTTTTGCAGAATTTTTCTGGGGCATACCTACAAAGGTTTTTCCGTTCCATGCCTGGATCACATGAAGCTGCTGGATTGCCAATACGTCCTGCAGACGAATGGCAACATCTGCCTTAAATGTATCGCTTCCCTGTACCGGATTTACACTCAGATTGTAATACAGTTCTTCCTCTCCCCAACTGCCCTTACAGTCTGTTTTAGTTTCTGTCATATTCTCATAGGCTTCCCTTACAGTATCCAACACTTCCTTTTGAAATTCCTTATCGGTAAACCGAAAAAAAGGAACATACTCCCCTGTTTCGTAATCTCTGTAACGGGGCATATCGAGGTACAGATTTCCTTTCGAGGACTCTTTAATTGCAAGACTTTTCACACAGAAGGCCTCATCAAAGGTAATGGTAGCAAATCCTTTCAGATTATTGATCTTTCCTTCTTCCTGTTTCAATTCCGGTTTATATACTCTGATATTATATTCCATATTGTGATCTCCTTTTCTACTCTACTTTTCTTTACCGAACCGCTGTCTGGCATGGAAGATTTTTGGTTTCCTCCTGCACTTCCACACACTCCTCCTGGTCCTTGATTTCCAGTTCTGCATCAATCTCCATCTGCCGGGTAATGTTTTCTTTTAAAAGCTCCTCATACGGGAAAGGCTTTGCATATTCCTGCTTTGCATTTTTTATCTCATTTTCACAGGTCTTAATTTCTTTTTGAACATCTTCTACTGCTTTATCAAGGCATTCAAGCGGTTTTCCATACGGACCATATTGCCGGAGTCACTGCTTTTTAACTCCACACTATATTCCTTCTCTCCCTGAAGGAACAATACCGGCCCCATCATATCCTTTTGGACAAATACCTGAAATCCCTTATACATACCGACTTCGTGCCTGGTAAAAGCTGTCACACCTTCTATAATCCCACGCAGGACTTCCCCTGCTTCTTTATGCTTCTCATAGACTTTTCCCTGCAGCGTGATTGCAAACCCCGGCTGTACTTCCATAGCCTGTTCCTACGGTCCAAATCCATTTGAAGCGATTGCAGTTCTTTCTCCAGACTTTGTATCCTTTTCGGGTACTGGAACGTAACCGCATCCTGCAAAGCAAACCGTTTCCCTTCATGTGCAGCTTTTAAAATTCTCAGACGTGCCACTTCATTATCTACTTGTATTTTTCCATAATCAGGGGATTTTCAGAAGCTACCGCTTTAATCTCTGCAAAGTTTAGTACGGTTTCATCTATATCCTCACAGATCCTTGCCAGTTCCCGGCTGGTAAATACCTGGCTGATAAACCGCTGTTTTGTTTCTACAATGCCCCATAAATAAGCATCAAAAGAACCCTTTGTTACATAGCGGTAAATATTGACTTCCTCATTTTCATTCCCCTGGCGGATAATACGCCCTTCCCGCTGTTCAATATCAGAGGGTTTCCAGGGGCAGTCGATATGATGTGCCGCCACCATTCTGGTCTGGATATTGGTTCCTACTCCCAGTTTTTCGGTACTTCCTATAATAATCCGTTTCCTTCCGGCTCTGACATCGGAAAACATACGGTCCCTCTGTTCATCTGTTTTTGCATCATGGATAAAACAGATTTCTTCCTCTGGAACACCTCTGGTAATCAGTTCCTGTTTTAAATAATCATAGACGGTAAACGCTTTCCCAGGTCCGGGTGTCCCAATATCCGAAAAAACAATCTGGGTTCCTTTCTGTTCCTGGGACTGTACATATTCCTGGTAAATGTTTTCTACTGCTTTATTCAGTTTGGAATCCGAATCTACCGGAGCATAACTGTCCAAAAGCCGGGGATCTGTACCCAAAAGCCTTGCTTCCCCGGTAATCCGGAGCATATTGTCGTCCTTTGGATCTACCACACCTCTATGGATTGCTTCTGCCCTTTCCACCATTTCCTGCATACGTTCTTTGACATAATCAGAGGCTTCCGATACTACAACCTTATATTTTCCGTCCTTTAATTCTGGCCGCTTAATATCTAGCATATCAGGCAGAATAATGTCTGCTACTTCTTTAAACAGGTGTATCAGTTCCGGCAGATTGATAAACTTATTAAACCTGGTCCGCATCCGGTAACCAGTACCTTCCGGTGCCAGTTCCAAAGAGCTGGTAACTTCCCCAAACACAGAAGCCCATGCATCAAAATGGTAAATCCCCTTTTCGTGAAGCCGCCTTTCCTGCAGATATAACTGCATCACATAAAGTTCCACCATTGAGTTTGACAGAGGGGTTCCCGTTGCCATAATGACGCCCCTTCCCTGATTTTTTTCGTTGATATACTGGATTTTCATACGCATATCCATAGCCCTCTGGGAACCGCTGGAACCCAGACCCGCAACATTGTTCATTTTCGTAAAAATTTCCAAGTTCTTGAACAGGTGCGCTTCGTCTACAAATAAGGCATCTACGCCTGTTTCTTCAAAGTACATCACATCATCTTTGATTTCTTCATTGTTCAGTTCTTCGATTTTCTGCAACAGTTTTTTCTTTCTGCTTTCCATCTGCTTTATGGACCAGTTCTTTCCTGCTTCTTCCCTTGCCTGGTTAATGGCTTCTACCAGTTGCTCTGCCTGTTCTTCTATCATGGCTCTTTGCCGGTCAGGGGAAATGGCAATTCTCTGGAACTGCGTATGTCCGATAATAATACAGTCATAATCCCCTGTTGCCATTCTGGCAATCATGCGCCTGCGGTTTTCCTTCTGAAAATCTTCTTTTCTGGTAATCAGGATCTTCGCATCTGGGTAGGCCCGCAAAAATTCTGCCCCCATCTGGAAGGTCAGGTGGTTGGGAACCGTAAGAAGGGGTTTCGTTGCCAGCCCCAGCCTCCTCATCTCCATACAGATACAGATCATTTCCAGAGATTTACCAGTGCCTACCGTATGGGCAAGCAAGGTGTTCCCTCCACACAGCAATGCCCTTGCTACAGCATTTTTCTGATAAGGACGCAGTTTTAACAAAGGGTTCAGTCCCGGCAGTTTTAAATAAGAGCCATCATAGCTTCGTTGTCTGTCGCAGTTAAAGGTTTCATTGTAAAAATCCACATATTTTTTTCTGCGCTCTGGTTCCTTAAAAATCCAGTCCCGGAAGGCTTCTTTTATCTGCTCCGCCTTATCCCTGGCAAGCATGGTTTCCTTCCGATTAATCACATAACGCACCTTTTCCCCTTCCTGCACCCGGTCCCGTATGGTCACAATCCGGCTGTTTAACAGTTCCTCTATAATGCTGATCGCATCCATAAATCTTGTGCCATAGGTTTCCCTGGTACGAATGGTTCCTCCAAAAAAATTTCCCCTGTCAATATGGTAAGACATATCTGCATCTAAGCGCTCAATCTTGAGGGCATGGCCACTATGAGCGCAATAGTTTCTCTGGTTGCTCTCCGGGATTTCCAAAAGCTCATAGATAAACTGTTCGTAATCCTCATTTTCAATCCAGGTTGTTCCCAGTTTTACACTGATCTCAGGCGCTGTTAGTTCTTTTGGCTGTACCTTTTCCAGTGCTTCCACGTTGTCCACAAACAAGGGATTGTTCTGCGCATAAATCCTTGCAGTACGGAGCTTCTGCCGCACATTTCCGCTTAAATACTCATCTGCGGTTTCCCACCCTGCATTGGGATCTTCTTCTTTTGCCAGTACCGGGTTCTGGTAGATTAACCCTTTTAATTCCTGGAGCATTTCTTTCCTGTTTCCCAGATAAAGAGAGAGCATATAGGGAATATCCACCCGGTTATATTCTGACAGACTGATATGCAATGCTTCCTGGGCATTTTCCACTTTGTCTATCACATCTCTGGGGCGTATGGTCCTTTTGTAAAAAATATCGGCTTTGGTTACGTTTTTGTCCTCATCAACCACTTCCAGGAAGATAGCAGGGGGTAATCATTGTCCTGCCGGAACGCCATTTTATTTGTCCGGTCACAGAAATATCCATGCGTTTTCACAAAGGCATCATACAAACGGTTTAACTGTTCCTGTGCCTTTTTCAGTTCCTGGTCAGAACAATTTTCCTGCTGTATCTGTAAAATTTCACGCACCAGAAGGCGGATTTTATGCATGGCACGTATCCGGCGCTTCACACTTTCCTTTGCCTGACTCCGGTATAAAGACTCCCCTTCCCGGTAATATACTTCGTCCTGTATCACCGTAAACGTATAATTAGGTATCTTTGGGGAAGCAGCTAAGACGTCCTGCTCTTCCTTCTTTTTTTCTGCTATGCTTTCTTCATAACAGTTTTTAGGAAGCTCTCCAACTGCGTCCAAAATTCTTTTTTCCAGGTCAAAGTCTTCCGCTTCATTGACCAGGGCTGTATATTTGGAATCTTTCCCGAAAAACTGTTCAAACCAGACCATTTTCCCAAGCATCATTTCCGGGTGTTCCAGATAATACTCATTTACCGGTACCATGTCTTCCGTAAGCCCTGTATAAGTCCAGATCGGCTCCCCAATCGAAGGCTCTGCTTTTTCTGAAAAACAAAAGGTCACTGGTAACTGCGGTATTGGCGCTCTTTCCAAAAGAATCTGCCGGAAGCCGGACTGCCCCTAAAAGGTCTGCCTGTTCTGCCAAATTTTTTCTCACAGCGCTGTCATTTTTATCCAACGTCCCTTTTGAAGTTACCACTGCCAAAATGCCTCCTGGCCGAAGGAGGTCCATGCTTTTCCGGATAAAATAATCATGGACTTTCAACTTCATCTTTTTATATCGGGGATCATACAAACGGAAATCCCCAAAAGGCACGTTTCCTACAATTACATCAAAGCTGTTATCCTCAAATTCCGTTTTTTCAAATCCTTTAATCTGGATACTGGCTGAAGGGTGGAGCTTTTGTGCAATCCTTCCGCTTATGGCATCAATCTCCACGCCATAAAGCTGGGATTTTTGCATACTTTCCGGAAGACCATGAAAAAAGTTTCCAATCCCCATAGCCGGTTCCAGAATTTTTCCCTTCTGGAATCCAAACTGCTCCAGGGCTTTATAAACACCCCGCACGACTTCCGGCGGCGTATAAAAAGAACTGTTGACACTGGCCCTTGCCTGGGCGTATTCTTCTGCGGTCAACAGTTCCTTCAATTCCTGATATTCTTTTTTCCACTCCGGGCGTTTACTGTTAAAAGCATTTGGCAGCCCGCCCCACCCTACATACCCCGCAAGAATTTCCTGTTCTTCTTTTGTGGCATTTCTCTCTTCCTGCTCCAGTGTTTTTAAGATACGGATTGCCCGGATATTTTTCTGATACCGGCTTTTATCCCCACCGGTAAACTGCAACCACCCTTCTGGGTAATAATAATCTCCGGCTTCTTCCTTGCTTCTGTCTGGACAGAGGTTCTTCCTTCCTGCCAAAGCTCTTCCTTTTTAAGAATTTCGCTATATTCTTCCCATAATGCCGGAAACCAGGGAAGCAGACGGTACATATTCTCCTGCTGCTCTAAGGTTTCTGAATCTTCGGTATAGGCAATCTGGTCCTCCTCTGCCAGATGTGCAGTAAGCCCGCCAAACTGATCCCAGGAAAGTTCCTGCAGAAAATCTTGGCTTTCCGGCAGGGTGATCTTAATCCCATTTTCCTGAATACAAAGCTCATAGCTTCCATGTTCTGTCCGCACCAGATAATAAGGCTGGCCTTCCGGTACTTCCCGAAGCAAAAGCATCTTCAAAAAATGGTCTTTTTCTTCCGGTAGCTGATTGGTCGTATAGACAGACAGAGCATTTTCTTTAAAATATCCGCCTGGATATTCTGTTTATAAAAGGCTATGCCAATCTCTTCTAATGGGATTGGTTCCTTTTCCTCAATCACTTCCTGCACTTTCTCTGGCTGTAAGGTTTCTTCCTCTGTTTCTTCCCCATTTTCTAAGGCTTCCTCCGATACAGATAACAAAGGAAGATAGGTCCCTTTTTCAATCCGTTTCCCAATTTCCAAAGAAACTTCGTCCCAGTACCAGAACGCCTCCTTCATGGAAGTTCCCTCACTCCAAAGGATATAAAAACCACTGGAACCGCTTTCTGCGGTCAGGATACCGTCTTTTGTATGGGCTTCTCTTTTTACATCTCCATACAATTCATAAAGATAAGCTTCCCGGTCTGTTTCCTCTGGATTGTTCCGGTAAAACTCATAAATTTTATATGGTATCTCCTGCTCCGTCATTTCCAGAAGAATTTTCTCTTTCTGCCAGTTTTCCGGCTGTGCAGGTTCTATCTCCCCAGACAGAAAAGGAACCGCCGAAGCAGTTCCTTTCTCTGTATCCTCTTCTGTTTTTTCCTGTTTTATCCGATCCTGAGCTGAATGATCTCCTCCATAACCTGTTTCTGTGCTTCCATATCCGCCTGTATCCGAAGGTTGGTCATTTCCAACGTGTTGTAAGGGTCTATCCTGTCCTCCCTGGTCCAGGTCTTCAGAAAACTTTCTGCCAGTTTCTCGTGGTATTCCTCCGCTTCTGTCTGGATTTTCATAAGCCGCTCCATCAGTTTCCCGGACAGGAGCATCATTTCGTATTGTGCCTGGTCCGTTCTCTTCATTTCCTGTGCTGCGATCCTGCCGTAACGGTTCAGGGACGCCAGCATCTTCTCCTCGCTCATCACGCCCTCTAAGACTGGTATCTGTACGCCATTCATTTCCCTGTACTGGATTCCTGCGATTCCTTCCATAATACTGCCTCCTTTCAAGGTCTATGTTCTTCATGGTCCTTGCAATCTGTAACACAATCCGCCCAGATAAATGGGATACTAACCGTCCTGTCCGGTACAGAACCTCCTCATTCTCTGAAAAACCGCAGATAAAAGAAAAATCCAGGGTGTCATCTCGGATACCGCAGCGGCTTTTCACCGCATAACAGACACTGTTTACAAGAAACTCTGTAATCTGGTTTTCTTTTACCTCCTGTCCCTCTCCGATAAGGACAGCCAGCTTCTGCAAGGATTTTAAAATTTCATCTTCCTCTTCTATCATAAACCAAACATTTGTTCTTGTAAAGGCGTCTAAAGAATTTTTAAACTTTTTTTCCTGTTCGTAGATTTCCGGGAACAGCTCCCTTGCCAGCAGTCTGCGGTTTGTCCCATTCACCTGCCAGTTCCAGGGCCGGATTCCCTGTCCCTTTACATCTTGAATATCATAAACATGGGTAACTCCTTCCCCGAAAATTTTGGAAGGAAATACTGCAATTCCTTTACTTCCTCTGGCAACCGGCAAATCCATTTCCAGCCAGGCATCATATCCTGCAAGAACGGACGCATCTGGCGCTGGGCATATACCATACAGGTATTTAAGAAGTCCAACTGATACAAGCGCCCCATGCAGGAAAGGAAATTTTTCCAGGAATACTCCGACTCTGAAATCCAGTGTATGGTTTCCTCATACAGTTCCCGTACTTTTGTGATATGCTTCATCTGCTGTTCCTTCTTTCTTTTACAGGTACCAGTTCTTTTGCAGAAATATCACGATAGGAAAAATCATCTGCCCCCAGCACGATTTTTTCTGCATAATAATCTGCTTCTGCTTTTGCAGTTGCCTCCAGTTCATTCCTGCCCCGGTATCTTACTTTTTTCTCCAGGACTTCTGTTATGGTCACTTCATATTCTTTTTCGTCCATGCTTCTCCTTTCTTACTGCAAGCGGCTGGGTCTTCCATACAGCCCAATGTTCGACGGATTGAACGGGTCATTCACTACTCCACGTCTGCTGTTGGCTGCATGTACCATTCTGCCATTACCAACATAAATTGCCACATGGGAAATATTGCGGAACTGCCCATTCTGCTCATAAGAGTAAAAAATCAGATCTCCCGGCTCCAGTTCGCCTTCTGTAACTTCCAACCATGTGTTACCATAAATTCTCCCTGGGTAGAGGCAATCGCCGGAAGGGAAATGCCTACCTCCTGATACAACCGCTGTACCAGGGAACTGCAATCATAATATCCTTCCTCATACCGGTGTTCCTGACTGTATTTGCAGCCTACCTTCGTCAGTGCCAGATTTGCAACGTCACTTCCTACGCCAAAGGAAGGGATCTCATTTCGGAATTCCTCACTCATGACTTCCCTTAAAAGTTCTTCTTCTTTTTCGGTCAGCTTTCCAAGTGCAATATAGTCCTCATAATTCAGGTTCTTGACGTAGCAGCCTTCTTTGTTACCGTAATCTCATTTTCGTCCCCATCTGCCAGAAACGCTTCAAAAGTCTGATGTCCCCAGGCAGACGCAGTTGCATGATCTGCACAGAAAACATCAAATTGTACCCCATACCGGTCAAATGCTCCGGTATCTTCTACGGTATATTCAATCCCGTTCATAATGATCCTGGTTCCCATAGGACAAAGGGGTTTTGTGCATCTACTGCAATGGTATGGTCCGGTTTTGGCATGACACCGGAGCTGTAGGTCCTCCTGCCCACTGTCCACAACAGATACTGCACTGGCAATAACCGCTGGTGACAACATTTCCCAGGCTTTCCCCTGCCTTTATGGTAGTGGTTATGGTCGTGTTTTCAAAACTGTTCATTTCATCAAAGATTTCCTTCAGCTTGTCCTTATGCCGCTGATCCATATCCACACCTATATCCCCGGTTCCATACTTCACCATATAAACCATTAAAGTATCATAGTAATTACTCACATAATTCCCGTTTTTCTCATGGAGATAGGTAACTGCCCCATCTTCCCCATTTTGTCCAAGTTTTGTATTAAAGTCCATGTAGTAACCGCTTAAAACTTCTCGGACGGTAGGTTCTCCTCAGACGGATTTGGCATGAACGCACCAAGTGGCGAACAGTATAAGAGGAAAAAGATAATCACTACAGGGATTGCCACCACAAGAAGAATACTGAACAGCGGAGCCAAAAGCGCCCCGGCAAACTGGACCACCTTCAGCATAAACACAGAGGCTTTCATCTTTACAATATCTTTTGCCACCTGTGCCAAACTGTCCTGCTGCCCATTTCCGGTGAGCTTATTGATCATATACTGGATTTTTCTCTGCCGGACTGCCTGTTTTTTCTGTTTCTCCATCTGTTTCTTTTTCACTGCTTTTGTTTGTCTGTAAAACTGCTTATTGGTGATCTTCCCATCTGCCTGTTTTACCTTTAATTCCTGCTCTGCCTTTCTATAATTCCGATCCTTCCACATCTTTTCTGCCGGTTTTGTTGCTGTCCCCATGACATAAAGGGAATCATTGACTTCCTCCCCGCCCTCTAACTGGGTCAATATAGCAGCCTCTCCCCGGCGTACCCCTTTTATGGCAGTCTGCTTCGCCAGGGAAGATTTTTTTGTTTCCGCCAGCTTTGCAGCCTGTTCCCTCCGATACTGTTCCTTCGCCTGGAAACCAGCAGAGGGCTGACTGTTTGGTGCTACCCCCTGTTTCATCTGATCCGGCTGTAAGGTTCCCGGTACAGATACGGTGCTTTTGGCCTTTCCATTTTGTTTTCTATCTTCTGCTGCTCCCCGGATTGCTGCCTCTTTCCCTGGCTTGCTTTTCTTTTCCTTTTGTTTTTCAAACAGCGCTTCTCTGCCCTGCTCCGGCTGTTTCCCTTTTTCTGCCCTTCTTTTTCTTTCTCTGCCCTAAAAGATCGGCCACCGGCTTAGAGGTAAAAGCAGCTTTCTTTTCCTTTGCAGATAAAATAGGATTTTTCTTATGCACCGTCACCTGGGCTTCTTTTTTTAATTTCAGCTCCGGCTCTTTTTCTTTTTTTACCTTAATCTCCAAAGCAGTCCCCCTCTCCGGGGTTTAATTCTTCTGCCTGATACCAGAGCGCCTGAAACAGATACCCCTGTTCCTTTTCTCTGGGTGGTGGACCGTACTCCTTTTCCAATTCCTGAAAGGCTTCCATAAGGTTTCCGGAAAATTCCTGGTAATCATCTTCTGTCAGGATATATTTTTCACTGAACAGTACCTGCTCCAATTCCCCCACTTCTACCAAATGGTCTATGTCTTCCGGGGAAAGTGGCGGTCCCAGTCTGTCATAAGTCTTTTCTTTCAGGTAGGAAAACTGATAAAGTTCCGTCTGCTGCGGTAAAATCTTCTCCTTACTGCCATCAAAGAGCAAAAAATAGCTTCCGCTTTTAAGAAAACGGAAACCTCAGCTTGCTCACCATATTTTAGTGCCTGCTCCTTAGAAGGAAACTCCAGCCAGTCCGGAATACGGATTTCCAGCATCCAGGCTTCATACTGCAGTCCAAAAGATAATTGATATTTTGCGATAATTCCTCCTCCCTTCCACTACAAATAGTCATAATAAATCTCATTGGTATCTTCATGAAAGGACAATTCATACTGTCCGGGGATACCAGGATCTTCCATCCACCAACGGAAAAAAGCATCTACATCTGACCATAAGCGGGAATTGCACTGCCTTCCTGCAGCTTTCCTTAACTCCAGCATTTTAGCAAAAGCCCGCCGGTAAGCCCTCTCATAGGTCGGGAAGATGCGGAACTCCCGGTATCTTTGTTTTCCTGCCATAGGACAGCCTACACAGCCAACCCGGTGAAATCCCATTTCGTAAAGAGGGTTCATGGGTATTTTCTCTGCCTGGATATACTCCCAGACCTGCTGGTCACTCCAGTCAACAATGGGATTGCATACGTGTTTGCCCCTTGACAGGCATGATTCAAAGAGTCGCCTGGTATCATCATTATCATTATTTAAAATAATGGCACGTTTTTTTCCATTTGGGACAAAGTTTTCATAAATCCCCCTGTTTTTCCTCCGCTTTCGGCTTTCTGCCCACCGGACACCTGTGGTGATAAAACGCCCAGCCCCACCATTTTCTTTTAGAACCTCACAACAATACCGGATAGTCCTGGTAGGAGGGATCATTTTCATGGGGATCAGGCTCCACATAGTTATCCGCTGCCCTTTATAGTAAGGTTTATTGATACTACAAGTTATACCGGCCTGTTCTGCCTTCTGAAACTGTTCCCTCACATAATAAATAGTCTGTGGGGCATCTGCAGTAGTCAGGTTGTGCATCAGTCAAATGGCACGCCGGAACGCCGTACCAGTTCCCTGCATACGGCGCTGTCTTTTCCTCCACTGTCCGTCACTACCAAAGGAAGCCCATAATGTTGCAGGGACATCTGGCTGGCAGTGCGGATACGTTCTATTGCTGTTTTTTCTAAATCCAATTTTTTTCAGGAGGGAAGATATCTTTTACATGGCCAAAACTCCGCCTCCTTTCCTAATTTTATCTGCCGCCCCTTTTTGGCGGCTCATATCCATTTGCTGCATACGCTTCTACGGTCATACCGTATGACTCTGCTTCCTGTCGTATCTCTTCCATAACCTGTTCTTTGTATGATTTATCCGGACAGGCAGTTGCAAAATCCCGGATATCCGGCATACAAGGCAGCTCCTTCCCTGTATTTAATGCAATCCTGCTTTCCCGGATATAGGCAAGCATGGCTTCCTGATATGCTTTTCGTGATGCGTCCCCCTGCGTCAGTAAAGGGACTTTCTTTTCTATTTCCTGTTCTTCCAGAACCGCTGTTTCCAGTTTTTCCAGGTTGCAGAAATACTGAAGGGTAGGAAGCATCTCCTCCAGTACCCATCTCATTTGCTGTTGTTCATGTTCCCATTCTTCTGTTGTCCTGGCGGTCTGTTTCATAAGCTGCTGCCCTTCTTCTGTATGGAGATAATAATCTGCAAATGCTTTTACATGATCCAGCAGATTTCCTTCCCCGTCACCAAAATCCTGGCGCCCGGTATAAGACATGACTTCCCCCTCTGAGAGAAAACAGATTTCAAAATGTGTTTTGTAATAACCTGCCATATCTTTCTCTTCCACTGCCTGCCGATCCAGCTTTCCGAACAATTCTACCGCTTGATTTAATGGCATGGCTTCTTCCAATGGAATGTCCGGGTGTTCACTGATCCGCACATACACAAAGGGTTTCAAGTCCACCGGCGGAATAAGTTTTACCTGTTCCAGTGTTGTCTTTAGCTTGTCTGCCTGTTCTTTCAACTCTGATTTCTGCTCAAATATCTTGCTTCCCAGCCACCTGCTGTATTCCTCTTTTCCGTCTTGACATAAGGCTTTCCATATAATAGCTTCCTTATGTTCTGCTTCTTTCGGATAAAAGGTATGGTAAAAATCAGGGTCAAGATTTTTTTCCAGTTTTATCATTTCATCTGCAAAAACAGTAGCCTCCAAGGTTTTCTCTGTTAAAAGCCCTTTGGTATCAATGACTTTTGTTTCCGGAAGATAAGCACTCAGTTCCCTGGCAGCTATAAAAACCTCTGGGTATTGGTTTTGATCATAGATATCTCTCAAAAGATCCACATCCAACTCCCCGTTATAAACCAGGGAAAATTCCAATGGAATACCATCTTCTTCCTCCACATGAAGCCCAATTCCTTTTCCTGCATTCAACCTTTCAGAAGGAATACTCTGATAGATCTTTACTGCCTCTTCTGCACTGTGGATATCCTCCCTGTATTCTCCATAGCGGTTAAATTCCATACATTCTGCCACATAATACGTTGTCAAACGTCCGGTGGCATTCTCGCCCATCTCACCTTTTTCCACGTAGCAATACCTCCTTTTTATGCACAAAAAAAGCACTACCGTTTTTAGCGATAATGCTCTTTGTGTTACTTCTTATTTTCTTTTTAAATGATACAGCCATGCTCAATCAGCTTCTGCTGTCTGGTCGTTAAAATAGAATATTCAAGGCTTTCCCTGTCTTGATGCAAGTAAAAACAAACAGGTTCCCTTAATTTGCTCTTTTTCGGAACAAGCTCAAAGGCAAATTGCCCACTGTCAAACCGGGCACCATCAAAGTATCCCTGAATAAACCGTTCTTCCGTATTCCCACTATGTAGCAATTCATCAATCATTACTACACCGATATAGTGTTTTTCCCTTAGCGAAGCCTCAATCTCTGCAAGGTAATCAAAAGGAGGCTCGCTAGTCTTCATAACCACAAGAATATTTTCTTTTTCTTCACTTATCACAATCATATCAAAGTTATTCATCTAACTTACTCCTTTCTCCTAATTTCTAAATCACTTCATAATATTCATCAATAATCGCCAATGCTCTTTTAATCAAATCATGAGCACCTTTTATATCCAGCATCTTTGTAGTATCAATTGGTGCTGTAGGGTCATCCCAATGTTCTATTGGATGGCGATTGCTGTTATAAAACGTATAAATATTTCCAATATACTTTACCTGCTCAGGCTTTGCATTTCCATATCTCTCTGGTTTCAGCTTATATTTTACACCTATTTTATCAAACATATCAAAATGATTTTCTTTGATGTACTGCGCATTTGGTATAATACCACATTCTATTAATGCTATTTTTAATTGTGCTTCTACAACACGAATTGCCGGCTGAGCCAAATATGTTCCATCAAACATATCATCTGTGACCTTTAAATTATACACAGCCTGATGAAGAGATCTTTCCATTTTCTTAGACGGTAGCTTATCATAAGCATTTGGCATATAAAACTGAAATTCAGAGCGAACCTCGTCTTTATCTATGTTAAGATTATATGTGTCATTAAAAATTTTAGGAATTTCTTCTACTTCTATTAATTCAGTAATATATCCAATAATAGTAGAAAATAACACTTCTGGTCTTCCTTGCATTACTACATTTATTATGCTTTTGATAATGTGTCACAACTACTCTATCTTTACTTTTGTTACATTTTAAAGAAACTGCTTTTCCATGAGCAATCTTTTTTTCATCTATAATCAGATTGTCTTTTCCAATTTCATCAACAGCAAGTGCTATAACTGTTGACAAATCTTCATCTGAAATTCCCTCAACTGTAAACCAAAAATCGCCTCTTTTAACTTTAGGAATCCCATTACCTTCTGTTAAAGCAGCTTTGGCTAATTTATCTGCTTCTTCATTATAATGATCTCCAGAATGAGCTTTTACCTTTTGATAAGAAATTTTTAGAATATCTGATTTACTCTTCATAAAATTTGCATATTTCTGAGTAAGTGTATTCTTTGCCTTCCATTCTCCTTGAGCCCACTTTTCAATTCCTTCTAATCATAACGAAGTTCTAAGTTATGATAACCATTCTTAATTGCCCATTGTACTGCATACATAGCACCAAGCATTTCACCAGCAACATTTCTAATTGCTAAAGAGTCCGGTTCATTTCCATTTCCTGATTCTCTAATAGTTTCTCCTCTTGGTGTAAGAATAATACACCCAAAAGCATATTTTCCTATTTTCTCATCAAACTACCATCTACATATACAACTAACTTGGTTTGTTGTGTCTCTCTTCTATATCTACTA
>ENA-OQDD01000524-OQDD01000524.1-human-gut-metagenome-genome-assembly--contig:-NODE-524-length-15345-cov-5.297345_pt1 | contig 15345 bp, 28 predicted proteins | sample MGYA00242507_ERZ504598 | MGnify/ENA primary metagenome ERZ504598 (study PRJEB26092, sample SAMD00036318) | human gut metagenome | host: Homo sapiens | study: EMG produced TPA metagenomics assembly of... | reverse complement strand
CCCCGGGCCCGGATGCGCCGCCTTGCCATGGATGCGGCACTGGGCTATGCGGCGGAGACCGTGCCTGCCCTGCCGCCTTATCTGCATTTGCTGGGGGCAAGGCGGGAAGCACTTGTGCTGCTGAAGCATGCATCCCTGCCGCTGAGCCACTCGATGGCAAAGCTGGAAAAAGAAAACGATGCCTGCGCCCGCATGGCGGCGGCACAGGCAGGAGCCAGCGATTTTGGCGCACTGTGCCGCCGGGTGCCCGGGCCGATGGGGGGAGTATATCGTCAAAAAATTATCTTTTTGACGAATTGACAAAAAATAATCGAAAAAATTTTATGCAGAAACACTTGTGCCCGGACGGTTTGTGGTGTATGATTAAAGCAATGCAATGTTGGATACAACAAATGAGAACGGAATCAGAAAACCGCACGCAATAAGGAGGAAACTTCATGGCACTTCATGTTCTGGACGAAGCCAACCGCTGTCTGGGCTGCAAAAAGCCGCTGTGCCAGCAGGGCTGCCCCATCCACACCAACATCCCGGAGGTCATTCGGCTGCTCAAGGCAAACCAGATGGACGAAGCTGGCAGGATGCTGTTTGAGAATAACCCACTGACCACCGTTTGTGCGTTGGTGTGCAACCACGAGAACCAGTGCGAGGGCCACTGCGTGCGCAACCGGATGCCCAGCCACGACCCGGTGCACTTCTCCATTATTGAGGACTACATTTCCACGACCTACGCCAACAAAATGACCGCCCGGCCCTGCCCCCAAAAACGGCATGAAGGCGGCAGTCGTTGGCTCCGGCCCGGCGGGCCTGACCATTGCGGTGCTGCTGGCACGCTGGGGCTACGATGTGACCATCTTTGATGCCCGCGATAAAATTGGCGGTGTCATGCGCTACGGCATCCCCAACTATCGCCTGCCGGACAGCGTGCTGGACGATTTCCAGTACCGCCATCTGGAGCTGAAGGGCATCAAGGTGCGGCCCAACACCACCATCGGCAAGACCATCACCATCGATGATCTGTTCCGCGACGGCTACAAGAGCGTGTTCATCGGTGCCGGTCTGTGGAAGGCAAACGCTATGCATATCAAGGGTGAGACGCTGGGAAATGTAGCCTTTGGCATCGATTATCTGGCAAACTCCAAGGCGTTCCGTCTGGGCAGCGATGTTGCGGTGATCGGCGTGGGCAACTCTGCCATGGACTGCGCCCGCACCGCCATCCGCAACGGTGCCCGCCACGTTACCTGCTATGCCCGCCGCGACGAGAGCTGCATCAGCGCTTCCGAGTACGAGGTGAGCTATGCAAAGCTGGAGGGCGTGGGCTTCCGCTTCTGCAAAGCACCGGTGGAGATCCGCGAGAACGGCCTGATCTGCCGCGATACCGTCAAGGGCGAAGATGGCAGGTTCACTCAGGTGGAGGGCAGTGAGATTTTCTACCCCCACACCGGCGTCATCGTCTCGGTCAGCCAAGGCTCGGAGAGCAACCTCGTCAAGACCACCACCGGCATCGAGACCAACCAGAAGGGCCTGCTCACCGTCAGCGAGGACGGCAGCACCACCCGCGAGGGCGTGTTTGCAGGCGGCGACGCCGTGATGGGCGCCCGCACCGTGGTGGAGGCGGTGGCTGTGGCCAAGAAGGTGGCCGAATCCATGGACGCCTACATGAAGAGCCTGCCCGCAGAAGAAGCAGCTGATCCCTATGCCGATATCCCGGTGTTCCAGACCCCCACCTTGGACGTGCTGGCAAAGCAGGAGATCTGACGAAATAAAGACAAACTTGGAAGAAACTGTAAAGCTTCTGCGTCTTTGCCGATCTTTGCCGCTCCGTTTGTTGACGGGGCGGCTTTTGCCTTGTATACTATTCATATACTTGCTTCTGATTTGTACAAACTGGATATAAAACGGTGAAAGGCGGTGGACGCTATCCTGAAAGCATCCCTCCCGAAACTGCGGGAAAAACTATTGGAAGCGCTGCAGGCAGTGCTGCCCATTGCAGCCATCGTGCTGGTGCTCTGCTTTACCATTGCGCCGGTGTCGCCCAGCATCCTGCTGTGCTTTTTGCTGGGGGCAGCTATGATCGTGGTGGGCATCATGTTCTTCACACTGGGCGCGGAGATGAGCATGACCCCCATGGGCGAGCGCGTGGGTGCGGTGATCACCAAAAGCCGGAAGCTGCCGGTGATCTTGGGCATCGGCTTTCTGCTGGGCTTCCTCATCACCATTTCGGAGCCGGACCTGCAGGTGCTGGCAAATCAGGTGCCCTCCATCCCGAACCGCACCCTTATTTTATCGGTGGCGGCGGGCGTGGGCCTGTTTCTGGTGTTTGCCTTCCTGCGTATGCTCATTGGCATCTCGCTGCCAAAGCTGCTGGTGCTGTTCTACGGCATGATCTTTCTTCTGGCGGCGTTTGTGCCCAAGGAATTTCTTGCTGTGGCCTTTGACTCCGGCGGCGTGACCACCGGCCTATGACGGTGCCCTTTATCATGGCGCTGGGCGTGGGTGTTTCGTCCATCCGCGGCGACCGCCACGCGGCGGACGACAGCTTTGGTCTGGTGGCCATGTGCTCCATCGGCCCCATTCTGGCAGTGCTCATTCTGGGCATCGTGTTCCGCGCCTCGGACAGCACCTATCTCCCGCCGGTGCTGCCGGAGGTGAGCGACTCGGTGGAGCTGTGGCAGCTGTTCCATGTCAGCCTGCCTACGTATCTGGAAGAGATCGCTGTCTCGCTGCTGCCCATCATCGTGATGTTCGGCATTTTTCAATTTGTGGCTCTGCACATGGACCGCCGGTCGCTGGGCCGCATTGCGGTGGGTCTTGCGTATACCTACGTGGGCCTTGTGCTGTTCCTCACCGGCGCAAATGTGGGCTTTATGCCCGCCGGTAATTATCTGGGTCAGGTGCTGGCCGGGCAGAGCTTCCGCTGGATCATCATTCCCATTGGAATGCTCATCGGTTACTTCATCGTCAAGGCCGAGCCGGCCGTCTATGTGCTGAACAAACAGGTGGAAGAGGTGACCGACGGTGCCATTTCGGCCAAGGCCATGGGCATGGCACTCTCGGCAGGTGTTTCCATCTCGGTGGGCCTTGCATGGTGCGGGTGCTCACCGGCGTTTCCATTTTGTGGTTCCTCGTGCCGGGCTATGTGTTTGCCATCGGCATCTCCTTTGTGGTGCCAAAGCTGTTCACCGCCATTGCATTTGACGCGGGCGGCGTGGCATCCGGCCCCATGACGGCCACCTTCCTGCTGCCGCTGGCACAGGGTGCCTGCGTGGCCGTGGGCGGCAATATCGTCACCGACGCTTTCGGCGTGGTGGCCATGGTGGCCATGACCCCGCTCATTACGGTGCAGCTGATGGGCCTTGTGGCACAGCTGCGCACCCGCAAGGCCCGGCGCCTGCAGCCTGCGGCCATGGGTGCGGCCTTTGCCGGTCTGGCGGACGATGATATCATTGAACTGTAAGGAGGGCTCGGCATGAGTTCGTTGTTTTTGATGGTGACCATCACCGACCGCTGCTCCACCGATGCCTTTTTGCAGCTGTACCAGCAGCGCGGCGTGGATGTGAACCTGCGCACGGTGGGCAGCGGCACAGCGGTGCGGGAAACGCTGGCCACGCTGGGTCTGGAAAAGACCGAGAAGGCGGTGCTGCTGGCGGTGGTGACAGAGGATACATGGAAGGCCGTCCGGACAGACCTGCGCCGCAAAATGCGCATCGACGTGCCGGGCACCGGCATTGCATTCACGGTGCCGCTGAGCAGCATCGGCGGCAGAAGGGCGCTGATGTTCCTCACCCAGCACCAGCCGCTGACATTGAAGGAGGAGAGCACCTTGAAGGATACCCGTTACGAACTGCTGCTGGTGATCGCCAATCAGGGCCACACCGGCACCATTATGGATGCCGCCCGCGCAGCAGGTGCCGGCGGCGGCACGGTGATCCACGCCAAGGGTACTGGCATGGAAGGCGCAGCCAGTTCCTTGCGTGGAGCTGGTGAATGAAAAAGAGCTGGTGCTCATCGTGGCCCGCACGCCGGAAAAGAACCGCATCATGAAAGCCATCATGGACGGTGCCGGGCCAAAGGCGGGCGCGATCGTGTTCTCGCTGCCGGTGACGGATACCGCCGGTCTGCGTCTGCTGGAGGACGAGGAACCGGTGCAGGAGACCTCTGCGCAGTAAACAACAAAATGTAATTTATTCCGGGATTATTCCGCATTTATGGGCGAAACGCTTGATAAATGCGGATTTTTCGTTATCATAGAAGAAAGAAATTCAAGAATGAGGGACAAAAGATGATAAAGCTTTCATATGAGCAGCAGATCGCATTCAATTCGCTGTCCATCATCGTGGGCAATGCACTGTATGCACTCACGGTGGTGCTGTTTCTTGTGCCGTCAGGCCTGATCACCGGCGGTGCCACCGGCATCGCACTGGGCATCAACCGTGCATTGGGACTGCCGGTGTCCGGTGTGCTGTTCGTCATCAACATGACCATGCTTACGGTGGGCTGGGTGCTGCTGGGGCGGCGCTTTGCCATCACCACCATTGCCAGCACCGTGCTCAGCCCCCTGTTTCTGGCCCTGTGGGAGCGGGTGTTCACAGGCTTTGTGCTCACCGATGATCTGGTGCTCAACACCATTTTTGCAGGCTTCGGCGTAGGCATTTCGCTGGGCATCACCATCCGGGCAGGCGCATCCACCGGCGGCATGGACATCCCTCCGCTGGTGCTGAACAAATATTTCCACATCCCGGTGTCGGCCAGTATGCTGGTGTTCGATATGCTCATCCTCTGCATGCAGGCGGCGTTCAGCCGCTGCAGCAGTGTCTGTACGGCATCGTGATGGTGATTGTGTATACGGTGGTGCTGGACAAGGTGCTCATCTTCGGCACTACCCGCACCGAGGTAAAGATCATCAGCCAGCACGCCGATGATATCCGCGAGGCCATCTTCACCCAGCTGGACCGCGGTGTGACCGTGCTGCATGGCGAGGGAGGCTACAGCCACGAGCCGGAGCAGGTGCTGCTGAGCATCGTGAGCAACCGCCAGCTGCCGAAGCTGGAAAAGCTGGCCCATGCCATCGACCCCACCTGCTTTATGATCGTGAGCCATGTGACCGAGGTGAGCGGGCGCGGCTTCTCGCTGGATAAGAATTACCAGTAAACGCTAAAAATCCCAGCAGATACTTGAAAAACAGTACCGGTTTAGGGTATAGTATAGAAGAACGGTAGGTTATGCCGTGATTTTACCCAACAGGAAAGGAAAACCATCATGTTTGATATTTTCAATATGCTCAAGAAGGAAGAACACAAGGACGCAAAGCAGGTGACCCGCGAGACCATCATCGGCGATATCCTGGATATGGACCAGACCACCGCTCCCTACTTCATGGAGATCGGCATGCACTGCCTGGGCTGCCCTGCATCCCGCGGCGAGAGCATCGAGGAGGCCTGTGCTGTCCACGGCGTGGACTGCGATGAGCTGATCGAGAAGCTGAACGAGCATCTGGCCGCAAAGAAGGCATAAATTGCTGCCCACACTGGATGCGCGTCTGGCTGCCGCCGCAGAGCTTGTGCGGCCGGGAGAGCCGGTGGCGGACATCGGCTGCGACCACGGCAAGCTGACGGCGGTGCTGGCGGCTTCGGGAAAATACCCGAAGGTGATCGGTGCCGACCTGCGGCCCGGCCCGCTGGCAAAGGCAGAGCAGACGCTGGAACATGCAGGCTGTAAAGACCGCGCTGAGCTTCGGCTTGGCGACGGTCTTTCTGTGCCTTACGGAGAACGAAGTAGGCAGCATCGTGTTGGCGGGCGTTTCCGCCCAGACCACTTGGGAAATTTTAGAGAAAGCCCCGTGGGTGTTCACCGTGGGAGGCCGCGGATCATCATGATCCCGGCCACCCGCCACGACGCGCTGCGCCGCTGGTTGTGGGAGCATGGCTTCTCCTTTGCAGCCGACCGCCCGGTGCAGGCGGCGGGCCGTTGGTACGCGGTGATGGCGGCAGAGTACACCGGCAGGGTGTATGCGCCCACCTTTGCCGAGTGCCTGTTTGGCAGTACGGGAGAGTGGCCCGAGGGAAAAGCTACGCCGACTGGCAGAAGGCAAAGCTGCCCCGGATGCGCCTTGGCGTGCCGGATGGCAGCACACTTGCGCAGGAAATCGATAGTTTATTAGCTGGCTTGCCCTCTCAGTCCGCTTCGCGTCCAGCTCTCCCAAAGGGAGAGCCTTTGGCAAAATGATGAACGCTGCATGGAATGCCAAGGCCTCTCACCATGGGAGAGGTGGCATTGCGTAAGCAATGACGGAGAGGGCGAGGATGGTGAAGATATGATAACAGTTAATCAGGTATACGAAGCAATGCAGGCCATCGCGCCGCTGGAGCTGGCGGAACACTGGGACAATCCCGGCCTGCTGGTGGACTGCGGCGGGCAGATGCACCGGGTGCTGGCAGCACTGGACATCACCCCGAAGTGGTGGCCGAAGCCGCCGCAAAGCAGTGTGAGATGATCGTGTCCCACCACCCGGTCATTTTGATCCGCTCAAAAAGATCGGCCCGCAGGATGTGCCTTTCCAGCTGGTGCAGGCAGGCATTTCTGCCATCTGTATGCACACCAATCTGGATGCTGCCGAGGGCGGCGTGAACGAAGTGCTGGCAGGCATCTTTGACATGAAGAATATGGAAACCTTTGCCGAGGGCTGCGGCCGTGTGGGAGCCATTGAAGAAATCGCGGTTCCGGAGCTTGCCCGCAAGGCACAGCAGGAGCTTGCTGCGCGCTGCAACGCGCCCGCCGTCGGCCCGGCGGTGCAGGTGAAGTTTGTGGATGCGGGTAAGCCGGTCAAGCGCTTGGCGGTCATCAGCGGTGCGGGCGGAAGCTGTTTGCAGATGCCATTGCTATGGGCGCGGACTGCCTGCTGACCGGTGAAGCCAACCACCACCATGCCATCGATGCCAAGCGGCTGGGCCTTTCGCTCATTGCGGCGGGCCACTATGCCACCGAATTTCCGGTGACTGCCGCCGTGGCTGCAAAGCTGCGCGCCGCCCTGCCGGAGCTGGAAGTGCTGGTGAGCACTGAAAACCGGGATCCGTATACGTACTTATAAGGAAAAGCCGCTGCTTTTTCTTGCGGCGATTTTCCGGCTGAGATGAAGATTGCCGCTGCAGCCTCTTCTGTGAAAGAGTAATTCGGCAAAGCCGCAGGCTTGGCCGAATTACAAATACAAATAAAAATTCCGCTGATTATGGCCAAAGCGAATGCGGCGGCCATTTAAAATCGTTAAATGAGGTAAACACTATGGCATTGGATGCCGCGACACTGGCCCTTACGGCAGCAGAGCTCAAAGCAACGCTGACCGACGCCAAGATCGCAAAACTATTTGAACCCACCCGTGATGAGCTGGTGCTCACCCTGCGCACCCGCACGGATACCTATGCGCTGCTGCTTTCGGCCCGCAGCGGTTCCGCCCGCGTGTGCCTGACCGAAGAAAGCTTTGAAAACCCGGAAACGCCGCCCTCCTTCTGTATGCTGATGCGCAAGCATCTCACCGGCGGCAGGCTGCTGGACGTGCACATGGAGCCGGGAGACCGCATCGTGTATTTTGATTTTCAGTGCACCAACGAGATGGGCGACCTTGTGCGCAACACCCTGTGTGCCGAATTGATGGGCCGCTACTCCAATCTGGTTCTGGTGCAGAACGGCAAGATCATTGACGCACTCAAGCGCGTGGATTTTGAGGACAGCGATGTGCGCCAGCTGCTGCCGGGCCTGCCCTATACCACGCCGCCCAAGCCTGCAAGACCGGACTTCCTGCTGGTGAGCAGTGCGTCCATCGTGGCAGCAGCCTGTGAACGGGATCTGCCGGTGGCAGATGCCCTCAACAAGACCGTGGCCGGTGTTGGCCCGGTGGTCTGCCGCGAAGCTGCATGGCGTGCCTTTGACGGCGAACATCTGCCCGCCAATGAGCTGACCGAGGAACAGAAGCGCAAGCTTATGGCTGCCATCGACGAGCTGAAGGAAGAGCACGCAACCGGCGGTACGCCCTGCAGCGTCACCGACCCCAGCGGCAAGCCCATCGAGTATACCTTCTTCCGCCCGCAGCAGTACGGCGAAAAATATATTATAAAGGAGTGGCCCTCCTTCAACGCCATGCTGGAGCTACTACGCTGAGAAGGACCGCGCGGAACGCCTGCGCACCAAAAGCAAGGAGCTGCACAAGGCGGTGCACAATATGTACGAGCGCGCCGTGCGCAAGCAGGCCGCCCGTCAGGAAGAGCTGGCCGCCAGCGGCAAGAGCGAAAAGCTGCGTCTGTACGGTGAGCTGCTCTCGGCAAACCTCTATCTGCCCAGAAGGGCATGAAGAGCATCACCGTGCCCAACTGGTACGACGAGGGCAAAGAGGTGACCATCCCGCTGGACCTGCGGTTCACACCCAGCCAGAACGCTCAGAACTTCTTCAAGAACTATAAAAAGAAGCAGACCGCCGCCCGGATGCTGGTGGATCTGCTGGCAGAGGGTGAAAAGGAGATCGCCTATCTGGAAACGGTGCTCTACGAGGTGGAGTCCGCTTCCGGTGAAGCGGCCCTCAACGAGATCCGGGCAGAGCTGAAGAGTCAGGGCTACCTGAAATACTACAAGCAGCGGGATAAGCGCCAGAAGCCTGCAGATTTCCTGCGGTTCACTTCCACCGATGGCTTTGAGATCCTGGTGGGCCGCAACAACGCCCAGAACGACAAGCTCACCCTGCACACCGCCCGGGGCAAAGACCTGTGGTTCCATGTGCAGAAGGCCCCCGGCAGCCACGTTGTGGTCATGAGCCGGGGCGAGGAGATCCCGGACACCACCAAGCAGGAGGCCGCGGAGCTGGCAGTCATCTACTCCAGCACCTACAAGGCGGGCGCCGGTGCCAAGGTGGCGGTGGACACCACCGAGGTGAAAAACATCTGGAAAGCCAGCGGTGCCAAACCCGGCATGGTGCTGTACGAGGTGTACACCACGGTCTACATCACGCCCCGGGATGGGCTGGCGGAACAGCTGAAAAAGAGATAAAAAACGAACTCCTTCAGGCGCTTACGCGCCAGCTCCCTCACGGAGGGAGCCCTTGGCAGTACGGAAAAGTTTCCCTCTTTGCCAAGGGCTCTCCCTTTGGGAGAGCTGTCACGAAGTGACTGAGAGGGTGAGGCCGCTTCCCTTTATATAATAGGTATAATCCGCAGCAAAACCGTCCATACTACCTCTGCAAAAGCGGGGCAGGGGAGTTTTCCACCGGCAGAAAGGCCTGCGGATTGTGCATTCTGCACAGAAAATGCGCTCTTTGACAAAACAGAGAAAATAAAAAAGAGAATTCGTTCTTTTTTCTAAAAAACACTTGCCAAATGCACGAAGGTGTGATAGAATAACTCTCGGCTGCAAAGGGCTTGTGCGATACAAGTCGTGCAGGCCAGCGATATGCGTAGATGCGGGAGGTTGTCATCCGGCGATAGCTGCGATGGGTTATTTCCGCGGAGTATGTCCGATCTTAGAACCGGGCGAAAGAATTACTGACAGCGATGGAATACGTTCTCGGCAGAGAAGTTACTCCTCTGCGAAACGGGCGGAACCAATGTTCGGATTTGATTTGCTAATATGTTTCCGGGAGAACTGCCATGCGGTTCACCGGTTTTTATAGTGCCAAATCGAGGAACACCCGGAACTGTGTAGAGCAATTTATCGGCTCGCCTAGGGCAAAATCAATTTTTTCAGGAGGCGTAAGCAATGGCAGTCAAAGAGAAAATCAGAATCCGTCTGCAGAGCTATGATGCTCAGCTGATCGATGCCGCAGCAGAGAAGATCGTGGAGACCGCAAAGCACACCGGTGCACGCGTGTCCGGCCCCATCCCCCTGCCCACCGATCGTGAGATCGTTACCGTTCTGCGTGCTACCCACAAGTACAAGGATAGCCGCGAGCAGTTCGAGAGCCGCACTCATAAGCGTCTGATCGACATTCTGAAGCCGTCCAACAAGACGGTCGAGGCTCTGATGAGCCTCCAGCTCCCCGCTGGCGTGGACATCGAGATCAAGCTGTAAAAGACACTCGATCAAATTCGATGCCCTCGTTTCCCGAGGGTCATGTTGGCAGTGACGTGCGCTGCCAACCAATAACCTTTACAGGAGGAAAAGAAAATGGTTAAAGGCATTATCGGCAAGAAAGTCGGTATGACCCAGCTGTTCGATGCGAACGGCAAGGTCGTTCCCGTCACCGTCATCGAGGCTGGTCCCTGCACCGTCGTGCAGAAGAAGACCGTCGAGAGCGATGGCTACCAGGCTGTTCAGCTGGGCTTCGGCGAGGTTTCCGCCAAGAAGGTCAACAAGGCAGCTGCAGGCCACTTCAAGAAGGCAAACGTTGCCCCCAAGAAGACCCTGCGCGAGTTCCGTCTGGAAGATGTTTCCGCAATGAACGTTGGCGACGTGCTGAAGGCTGATGTCTTCGCAGAGGGCGACAAGGTGGACGTTGTGGGCGTTTCCAAGGGCAAGGGCTACCAGGGCGTTATCAAGCGCTACGGTCAGCACCGTCTGCGTGAGAGCCACGGCACCGGTCCTGTTGCTCGTCATGCAGGTTCTAACGGTTCCACTTCTACCCCTGCTCGCGTGTTCCCCGGCAAGCGCCTGCCCGGCCATATGGGCTTTGTGCGCGTCACCGTGCAGAACCTGACTGTTGTCAAGGTTGACACCGAGAACAATCTGATCGCTGTCAAGGGTGCGGTCCCCGGTTCCAAGCACCATCATCACTCTGGCCAACAGCGTGAAGGCGTAAGGAGGAAAGCTACAATGGCAAAGTTTAACGTAGTCGATATGAACGGTCAGCATGTTAGCGAGATCGAGCTTTCCGACGCCGTGTTCGGTATCACCCCGAACGAGAAGGCTGTCCACATTGCTGTGGTGAACTTCCTGGCCAACCAGCGTCAGGGCACCCAGAACACCAAGATCCGCATGGAAGTTTCCGGCGGCGGCAAGAAGCCCTGGCGTCAGAAGGGCACCGGCCACGCTCGTCAGGGTTCCATCCGTGCACCGCAGTGGACTCACGGCGGCGTCGCTCTGGGCCCCAAGCCCCGCAGCTACAACTACCACATCAACAACAAGGTCAAGCGCCTGGCTCTGCTGAGCGTGTTGTCCGACAAGGCTGCCAATGGCAACATGGTCGTTGTTGACAAGTTCGCTTGCGATGAGTACAAGACCAAGACCGTGGTTGCAATGCTGAACGCTGTTGGTGCCGGCAAGAAGAACCTGCTGGTCAACGAGACTGTCGATGCAAAGTTCGTCAAGAGCGCTGGCAACATTGCCGGTGTGAAGACCACCTTCGCAGGCAGCGTGAACACCTACGATGTGCTGAACGCCGACAAGCTGATCATCAGCGTCGACGCAGCTAAGAAGCTCGAGGAGGTGCTTGGCTAATGAAAACCGCACATGATATCATCCTGAAGCCGGTCATTACCGAGAACTCCATGGCTGGCATCGCTGACAAGAAGTACACCTTCAAGGTCGCTACCGATGCTACCAAGGTCGAGATCGCTCAGGCCGTTGAGGTCCTGTTCCCGGGCGCTAAGGTCGCAAAGGTCAACACCATCTCTGTGCGCGGCCGTTTCCGCCGCCAGGGCATGCACGCCGGTTACACCGCTGCATCCAAGAAGGCTATCGTGACCCTGACCAAGGACTCCAAGGAGATCGAGTTCTTCAACAGCATGGTCTAAGCCGAACCCGCCGAGGTTCCTCTATGGGGATATGACCCCGATAATAATTCATAAGATAAACAAAGGAGAATAGCACTATGGCTATCAAGAAGTATGGCCCCACTACTCCGGGCCGCCGCGGCATGACCGTCACGGATTACAGCGTCCTGTCTAAGGTCGCTCCCGAGCGCAGCCTGCTGGAGCCCATGAAGAAGCACAGCGGCCGCAACAACACCGGTCGCATCACCGTCCGTCATCAGGGCGGCGGCAACCGCACCAAGTATCGTGTCATCGACTTCAAGCGTCAGAAGACCGATATGCCCGCTACCGTCAAGACTCTCGAGTACGATCCGAACCGCAGCGCATTCATCGCTCTGGTCGAGTACACCGATGGCGTCAAGAGCTACATCATTGCTCCCGATGGCCTGAAGGTGGGCGATGTGGTCATCAGCAGCAAGTCTGCCGATATCAAGCCCGGCAACTGCCTGCCCTTCGAGAACATCCCCGTCGGTACCATCATCCACAACATCGAGCTGTATCCCGGCCGCGGCGCTCAGCTGGTTCGTTCCGCTGGCAACATGGCTCAGCTGATGGCTAAGGAGAATGGCTACGCTCTGGTTCGTCTGCCCTCCGGTGAGATGCGCAACGTGCCCGTGAACTGCACCGCAGTCATCGGTCAGGTTTCCAACATCGACCACGAGAACGTCAACCTGGGCAAGGCTGGCCGCAAGCGCCACATGGGCGTCCGTCCCGGCAGCCGTGGTACCGTCATGAACCCCTGCGACCATCCCCACGGTGGTGGCGAGGGCCGCGCACCTGTTGGTCACTCCGGTCCTATGACTCCCTGGGGCAAGCCCGCTCTGGGTCTCAAGACTCGCAAGCATCATAAGCGCTCCGATAAGCTGATCGTGAAGCGTGCAGGTAAGTAAGAGAGGAGTTTAAGACAATGGTAGAAGCATTAAAAAAGGACCTTTCGTCCAGGCTGCTCTTATGAAGCACGTTGAAGCGATGAACGCTTCCGGCAAGAAGCAGGTCATCAAGACCTGGAGCCGCGCCTCCACGATCTTCCCCGAATTCGTTGGTCACACCTTTGCCGTCCACGACGGCCGCAAGCATGTGCCTGTGTATGTGACTGAGGACATGGTTGGCCACAAGCTGGGTGAGTTCGTTCCCACCCGTACCTTCAAGGGCCACACTGGTAATTCTAAGTAATAGAGGGAGGAACACAACATGGAAGCTCGGGCAATTCTTCGTTATGCCCGCATTAGTCCTCGTAAGGTGTCTATCGTTATGGATCTGATCCGTAACAAGCCCCTGGACGAAGCGCTGGCAATCCTGCAGTACACCCCGAAGGCAGCTTGTGAGCCCCTTCTGAAGCTGGTGAAGTCTGCAGCCGCTAATGCGGAAAACAACTTCAATATGGACAAGAACAACCTCTACGTCGCCGAGTGCTACGTCTGCCCCGGCCCGACGCTGAAGCGCATGATGCCTCGTGCACAGGGCCGCGGCTACCGCATCCTGAAGCGCACCAGCCACATGACCGTTGTTCTGAAAGAGAAAGAGTAAGGAGGGAAAACAATGGGCCAGAAAGTAAATCCGCACGGCATTCGTGTCGGCGTTATTAAAGACTGGGACAGCCGCTGGTTTGCCTCCAAGAAGGATTTCAGCGATAACCTCGTCGAGGACCACAAGATCCGCACTGAGCTGAAGGCTCAGCTGAAGGATGCTGGTGTGCCCAAGATCGAGATCGAGCGTACTGTGGACCCGTCCACTTCCGCTCCTCGCGTAACTGTCAACATCTACTGCGCTAAGCCCGGCATGGTCATCGGCAAGGGCGGCGAAGAGCGCGTTGCTCTGCAGAACAAGCTGACCAAGGAGTATGGCAAGACTGTCATCGTCAACGTCATCGAGGTCAAGAGCGCTGCTACCAACGCTCAGCTGGTTGCTGAGGATATCGCTCGTCAGCTGGAGAACCGCGTGACCTTCCGCCGCGCCATGAAGCAGTGCATGCGCAATGCCATGAGCCCCGCGATCGCGCAACCGTTCCCGCAAAGGGCATCAAGGCAATGTGCTCCGGCCGTCTGGGCGGCGCTGATATCGCTCGTACCGAGAGCTATCACGAGGGCACCATCCCCCTGCAGACCCTGCGTGCTGACATTGACTACGGCTTTGCAGAGGCTGCTACCACCTACGGCCGCATCGGCGTCAAGGTGTGGGTCTACAAGGGCGAAGTCCTGAAGAGCGCTAAGACCGCTCAGAAGAAGGAAGGAGGCAACAAGTAATGTTACTGCCTAAGCGTGTTAAGTACCGCCGCGTCCAGCGCGGCCGCATGACCGGCAAGGCTACCCGCGGCAACGTGGTGTGCCAGGGCCAGTACGGCCTTGTTGCTCTGGAGCCGGCATGGATCTCCTCCACTCAGATCGAGGCTGCCCGTGTTGCCATGACTCGTTACATCAAGCGTGGCGGCAAGGTGTGGATCAAGATCTTCCCCGATAAGCCCGTTACTGAGAAGCCCGCTGAGACCCGCATGGGTTCCGGTAAAGGCTCTCCCGAGTACTGGGTCGCTGTTGTCAAGCCCGGCCGCGTTCTGTTCGAGCTGGCAGATGTCGATGAGGCAACTGCTCGTGAGGCTCTGCGCCTGGCTATGCACAAGCTGCCCATCAAGTGCAAATTTGTTGTCCGTGAGGACTCCGTGAAGGAGGATGGCACCAATGAAGGCTAATGAACTCCGCGAAATGCAGACCGCAGAGCTGACCAGCAAGCTGGCAGACCTGAAGGCCGAGCTGTTTAACCTGCGCTTCCAGCATGCCATCAACAGCTGGAGAACCCCGGCCGCATCGAAGCAGTCAAGAAGGACATCGCCCGTGTGATGACCGTTCTGGCTGAGAAGCAGTAAGGAGGTTAAACGATGGAAGAACGTAATCTGAGAAAGACCCGCGTCGCGTCGTCGTGTCCGACAAGATGGATAAGACCATCGTGGTTGCCGTTAAGGATAGCGTGCAGCACCCCCTGTACAAGAAGATCCTGAAGCGTACCGCCAAGTTCAAGGCTCGTGATGAGCAGAACGAGTGCGGCATCGGTGACCGTGTTGAGATCATGGAGTGCCGCCCCCTGTCCAAGGATGTGCGCTGGCGCCTGGTCCGTATCGTTGAGAAGGCAAAGTAATTTGCCCGCTGCTTTGAACAGTTTGAAAGGAGATATCTGATATGGTTCAGATGCAAACTTATCTCAAAGTTGCCGACAACACCGGTGCCAAGGAGCTGATGTGCTTCCGCGTGCTGGGCGGCACCCGCAAGAGATACGCAAACATTGGTGACGTCGTGGTCTGCTCTGTCAAGAAGGCAGCCCCCGGCGGCTCCGTTAAGAAGGGCGACGTCGTCAAGGCTGTCATCGTGCGCAGCAAGCATGGCGTCCGCCGCGACGACGGCTCCTACATCCGTTTCGATGAGAACGCCGCCGTTATCGTCATGGCCGACAAGAGCCCCAAGGGTACCCGTATCTTTGGACCGTTGCTCGTGAGCTGCGTGATGCCGGCTACACCAAGATCCTGAGCCTGGCTCCGGAATCGCTGTAAGGAGTTTAAAAATGAATAATCTTCATGTTAAAACCGGCGACAACGTTATGATCATCAGCGGCAAGGACAAGGGCCACACTGGTAAGG
>ENA-OQDD01000523-OQDD01000523.1-human-gut-metagenome-genome-assembly--contig:-NODE-523-length-15347-cov-2.961629_pt1 | contig 15347 bp, 23 predicted proteins | sample MGYA00242507_ERZ504598 | MGnify/ENA primary metagenome ERZ504598 (study PRJEB26092, sample SAMD00036318) | human gut metagenome | host: Homo sapiens | study: EMG produced TPA metagenomics assembly of... | reverse complement strand
GCCGTCTGTCTCGTGTAACTTCACTGCCTGCAGAATCTGACAGGTTTCTTCCCTGTCATTTACGCGGATCAGATACGTATTTTCCTTCTGATTCAGCTTAACTGCAAAGTCTGCCTCTATATTAAATGTTTTTTCAATAAGTAAAGTACTTTCTTGCCACATACGCATTCTCTGTCTGAATCCGTATCGTCCCGTCCTTCTCGGAAATCTGTCCGCAGAGTGACAGGATCGCCGCTGTTTCCGCAATCTGGCAGTGGCGTGCCGTCGGAAGATGTCTCGATAATTCCTCTTTTACCTCGCTTGAGAATGACATCCTTCCACCTCTAAATTCCTTTTCGGATGGCGTCTTTTCCAGATCCCGGTGCTCAATCCGGATTCCATAGTCCTTCGCGTTGGAAAGACGCCGGTACAGCTCGTTGGCAAGGGTTACGGAACGGTGTTTTCCGCCGGTGCAGCCGATGCTGATAATGAGCTGATGCTTGCCCTCGGAAATATAATTCGGAATCAGAAAACGGATCATATCCTCTAATTTTTCCGCAAACACCTGCGCTGTCTCAAATCCCATCACATAATCCCGCACCGGAGCATCGTTGCCGGAGAGCGGGCGCATGCCTTCTACGTAGTAGGGATTCGGCAGGAACCGCACATCGAAAACAAGGTCCGAATCCGCCGGGATTCCGTATTTGAATCCAAATGAGAGCACAGTAATCATCAGATTTTTGAATTTCTGATCCTGCACGAAAATCTTATCGAGCTCCGCTTTCAGCTCTCTTGTGAGAAGCTGGCTCGTATCGAGAATGTAGTCCGCATCTTTTTTCAGGAACTCAAGTGCTTTGCGCTCTTTTCTAATTCCCTCATCCACCCGTCCAAGACCTGCCAGCGGGTGCGTTCTTCTCGTCTCTTTGTATCGTTTGACCAGCACGTCATCGGACGCGTCCAGAAACAGGATCTCATAGCAGATTCCGTTGATGCTCATCCACTCCAGAACATTCTGCAGGTCCGGAAGCGCCTGGCCGCTTCGGATATCGATTCCAACTGCCACTTTCTGGATTTCTCCGGAAGTACCGTCGGCGGTAAGCTGTGCAAATTTTTCAACCAGCGGGATCGGAAGGTTATCGACGCAGAAATATTCCGCGTCCTCCAGCATTTTCAACGCAGTACTTTTTCCCGCACCGGACATGCCGGTCACAATTACAAAACGCATGTTTTTTCTCCTTTGGTGGATAACGAAAATCAGAATTCCCCGAGGAACTGGATTTCCGGCTCAAGCTGTACGCCAAACTGTTCTTTTACTTTTGCCTGGATCTGACGGATCAGTTCCATCACATCCGATGCGGTTGCACCGCCTGCATTGATCAGGAAGCCGCAGTGTTTTTCCGATACTTTTGCACCGCCGACTGCGTAGCCGGAAAGTCCGGCATCCATCACAAGCTTGCCTGCGAAATAGCCTTCCGGCCGTTTGAATGCGCTGCCGGCGCTCGGATACTCGAGCGGCTGTTTCCCTACCCGCTTGTTTTTCAATTCCTGCATGCGGGCAAGAATTTCTTCTTTATCTCCCGGAACAAGCATAAGTTCTGCTCCAAGTACGACGTAGCCTCTGTCTTTGATGACGCTGGCACGGTAGCCGAAGCCGAGCTCTTCTTTTTCCAGTTCCCGGATCTCACCTTCTCTTGTGAGTACAGTGACATTCTGTACAATATCCTTCATCTCTCCGCCGTAGTCCCGCGTTCATACGGACGCCGCCGCCTAAAGTTCCAGGGATTCCGGAGGCAAACTCCATACCGGAAAGACCGGCTTCTCTTGCCGCCTGGCTGATGGATACAAGCATGCTTCCGGCTTTCGCCCGGATTCTGTTTCCTTCCACTTCGATTCCCTGAAAGTTTTTGTAAACCGAAAGAATCACACCGTGGTAGCCCTCGTCACTTACAACGAGATTGCTGCCGTTTCCGGTGACGAACCACGGGATCTCTTTTTCTTCGCAGAGAGCCACGATTTTTCTGATTTCTTCTTCTGTATGAGGAGCGACGAAATAATCTGCCGGACCGCCCACACGGAAGGTCGTATGATTTTTCATCGGTTCTGCGGTCTGTACCGCATCTTCCCCTGCAATTGCATAAAGTTCTCTGACAATCTCTTCTTTGATCACGATTTTTACCCTTTGCCGCATCTGCGGCCGAACATTTCATTACGAATTACTACGAATTACAGATTATACTTTTTAGACGCGAAAGCAGCCGACATCCCTCACTTCTTCGTTCGTTCTGCCAGCCGCTGTTTTTCTTCTTCGTCTGCCCGCCTTTTGCAGGCTCACGGGGTATTCTACCACGAACCCTCAAAAAGTGCAACGAACTTTTTCGTTCCGACTCTTTTTTCTATCAGATCTTCCGGATTGGTATCATTTCCTACATCAGACAGTCTTTTCCATGGATTCTCGCCGGGGTGACAAGCACCATCTGATTCATGAGATTTTCTTCTGAAAGAACAGCAACGCGCAGATATTCTCTCGTGTGTCCCGTCCAGTAATGGACGCCGTCGATCTCGACTTCTTCTTCCATGAGCACTTCCAGCTCTTTTCCGAGGAAGCCTTCCATATATTCCTGTCTCCGTCTCTCGTCCAGTTCCAGCAGAACGTGGCTGCGCTTCGTCTTCTCCTGCTCCGGAATCTGGCCTGCCATCGCTGCGGCGCGGGTGCCTTCTCTTCTCGAATACTTGAAGATGTGAGTCTCGAAGAAATGAATGTCCTCGACAAAGGCGCGCGACTCTTCAAACTCCTCCTCACTCTCCTGCGGGAAACCGACAATCACATCGGTCGTCAGCGCCGGATTTCCATATACCTTACGCAGCAGATCGCATTTGTGTTTGTATTCTTCTGCGGTATATTTCCGGTTCATCCGCTTCAGTGTTCCATTGCTTCCGCTCTGCAGCGAAAGATGGAAATGCGGGCACACCTTCGGCATTGCGGCGATCGCCTCTGCAAACTCTTCGGTGATGATGCCCGGCTCCAGGGATCCGAGACGGATTCTTCTGATGCCGTCCACTGCATCAACAGCGCGGATCAGGTCGAGCAGCGTCTCTTTTTCGCCCTCTGGGAAATCGAGTCCGTAGGAGGAAAGGTGGATACCGGTCAGCACGACTTCCTGGTATCCGGCCTCCACCAGACGTTTTACTTCTTCTACCACATCACTCTGGCGGCGGCTTCTGACTCTGCCGCGCGCGTACGGGATAATACAATAAGTACAGAACCGATTGCATCCATCCTGTACTTTCAGGAATGCGCGGGTGTGCTCCGCCGTTTTGCTGATCGAGAGTGTCTCGTACTCACGGTTGTGTGTCATATCCACGAGGAAGCTCTTACACTCCGCGTCGATGGTTTTCCACCATCCTCACGTTCTGCCAGAAAGTTTTCCAGAATATCCACAAGATCTTTCTTCTTATTATTTCCGATGATCAGATCAATCGCCGTATCCTCTTCGAGTTTTTCCCCAGCCGCCTGCACATAACAGCCGCAGGCCACGACAACCGCATCGGGATTCATCTTTTTCGCTTTGTGCAGCATCTGCCGCGATTTCCGGTCCGCAATGTTCGTCACGGTACACGTATTGATAATGTAAACATCCGCTCCCGGTGCAAAAGGCACGATCTCGTACCCTCTGTTTTCGAGGAGCTGCTGGATGGCTTCCAGCTCATATGCGTTCACTTTACACCCAAGATTATGCAAAGCTACCGTTTTTTTCATGCCATACTCCTTTCTTCTTCATCTTTATTATTAAAAATCACGAAGATTCCACTTTATCTTTGTATGTTTTCGCATTGACTTTTTCCCCTCCAGACGGTAAGATAAAGCTGTTAAATGAGGGTAATAAATAATGTTAACCAAATAACAGGGAGGATTACAAACATGAAAACAGTACAGATTTCTCTTAATTCTATCGACAAAGTAAAATCTTTCGTCAACGACATTTCCAAATTCGATTTTGATTTCGATCTGGTATCCGGAAGATACGTAATCGACGCAAAATCCATCATGGGAATCTTCAGCTCGACCTTTCCAAACCGATCGACCTGAACGTCCATGCTGATGGAGATGCTCTTCAGACCGTACTTGATGTTCTTGCTCCGTACATTGTATAATTACGATAGAACATAAGGGCCGCGCACTCGCCGCGGCTCTTTTTTTGTCTTTGTTTATCATCAGGACCGGATCTTGTTTTTCAGAACCCCCAAAACAAGATCCGGCCTTTTTGTTCTTTAAAGCAAGTTTTCCTTAGCAGACCTCGATCGTCTCTGCGGTAGAAACTGCGCGTTCCATCATCTCATCGATCACGTCGTCCAGATGGCGCTCGGAGCATTTGATGACATTCAGGTTCGGTTTTGTCACCGGATGCTTTGCAACGAAGATCGTGCAGCAGTCCTCATACGGCAGAACAGATGTCTCGTACGTACCGATTTTTTCGGAAATATCGACGATCTCCTGTTTGTCGAAACCGATCAGCGGACGGAAGACCGGCATGGTGCAGACTTCGTTGGTAACGGCGAGGGAATGCATCGTCTGGCTTGCCACCTGTCCGATACTCTCTCCGGTGATCAGGCCAAGGCATTTGTCCTGACGTGCAAACGCTTCTGCGATCTTCATCATATAACGGCGCATGATGATGGTCAGCTCGTCGTGCGGGCATTTTTCGTAGATTGCAAGCTGGATCTCGGTGAAGTTGACCACATGCAGACGGATCGGGCCGCTGTAGCGTGCAACGAGTTTTGCAAGATCCACAACCTTCTGTTTGGCTCTCTCGCTGGTGTACGGCGGAGCGTGGAAGTAAACGGCATCAATCTTAACACCGCGTTTTGCGATCATGTATCCGGCAACCGGGCTGTCGATACCGCCGGAAAGCAGCAGCATGGCCTGTCCGTTTGTGCCGACCGGCATACCGCCAGGGCCTGCGATGCTCTCGCAGTACAGATAAATCTTCTGACGCAGCTCGACGTTCAGATAGATATCCGGCTCGTGAACGTCTACTTTGAGGTTCGGGCAGACATCGAGGATGCGGCGCCCAGCTCGCAGTTGACTTCCATTGTGTGCATCGGATAGTTTTTGTTCGCACGGCGTGCGCATACCTTAAAGGTTTTCTCCTCGGTCGGGTACAGCTCTTTCACGTAGGAAACCACTGCCTCTGCCAGATCTTCAAAGCCGGTGTCCTCTAAAATGACAACCGGGCAGATCTCGGCGATACCGAAAACTCTTGTCAGCGCATCGACAGCGCCCTCGTAATCAAAGTCTCCTTCGGTGTTGACATAGATTCGTCCCATCTCACGGGTGACCTGGAAATTTCCGTCTACCGGGGCAAGCGCGTGCTCCATCTGTACGCAGAGCGCTTTCTCGAACAGATGACGGTTCTTTCCTTTAATGCCGATCTCGGCATATTTTACCAGAAATGCTTTGTACATCATCGTTTTTATTCTCCTTTTTTCTCAGCCAGATCACGGAAGAACAGAGGATATTCCTCAGAAAATTTCTTCAGGATCAGGTCAGATACCTGACGCATCTGCGGATGTGCGGCGTTGGCGCTTCGAAGCCGGATAAAGTGGCGCCACTCTCTTAAGTTCATGGTCATGACGATCTCGGTTTTCAGAGAGTTCGGAAGAATGCTTCTTGCCTCCTCCGGCTTTGCTCCGAGTTCGAGCATCTGGAAGTAATACTGCTCTGCAGCTTCCATTGCTTTCTGCCATACCTCGTATTTTTTACGGTCGTTCTCGTCGTCCAGATCATAGGAAAATCCGGTTGCCAGATCGATACAGGTGATCTGGTTTCCAAATTTATCTTTCGAATAGTTGCAGTAGCGGGTGCTCTCCTGGCTGTAGCTTGCGATACGGTGGCGGACGATCTCATGGGTCACGCCGCGGTCGCACGTTACTTTTACGGTGATGGAGCCGTGCTCAATGACGGATTCATGGCCGCGTTTGATGATGCCTGCGATGAATTTCTCTGCAGTGCCTTCTCCAATGCGCTCCTCGCTCTTGTAGCAGACTCTTCCGATTTTCTCGATCCGGCGCAGCATATCCTCGTAGGATTCGGTGCTCAGGATTTCAATTTCCGGCTGTATTGTAATCATAATTTTCCTCTTTCTATTATTTCCTGGTAAATCTGCGCAGCATCGGCAGTACCTCGCGCAGCGTATCCAGGGTGTAATCAATCTGTTCCAGTGTCGTAAATTCGCTGAAGCTGAACCGCACGGCAGACTCCATCTCGGCTTTCGATGCGCCGATGGCAGTCAGCGTCGGGCTTCCGGCTCTCTTGTGTGATGAGCAGGCGCTTCCGGCGGAAACGTAGATCTGGCGGTCCTCCAGCGTGTGCAGCAGCACTTCACTACGCACATTTAAGAACGATGCATTGACAATCTGCGGCGCACCCTCTTCTTCCGGCATGCCATGGATGACCACATCGTCCAGCTCCCGCAAGCCTTCGATCAGACGGTGTTTGCAGGCACGCATCTGCGCAGTCTGCTCGTCAAAATGCCTGTAAACGATCTCAGCGGATTTCGCAAGGCCTGCGATGCCCGGCACATTGTCGGTTCCGGAACGCATGCCGTTCTGCTGGCCGCCGCCTAAGATCAGCGGACGGATTTTTACTTTCTCATCAATATATAAAAAGCCGCTTCCCTTCGGTCCGTGGATCTTGTGGCCGCTCACGGAGAGCATGTCGATGCCCATCCGTTTCGGATAAATCCGGTATTTGCCGAACGCCTGGATCGCATCGACATGAAATACGTTTCGGATTTTCGCCTTGATTCTGCGTCCGATCTCCCCGATTGGCTCAACAGAACCGATCTCATTGTTGACATACATAATCGAAACGAGAATCGTCTCCGGCGTGATCGCTTCTTCGAGTTCGTTCACATCCACAAGGCCTTCTTTATTTACCGGCAGGCGCGTAATACGGAATCCCTGCTCCTCCAGAAATGCCAGCGGTGCCGACACGGCCGGGTGCTCGATCGCGCTTGTGATGATGTGGTTTCCCGTTCTCTTATTTGCCATTGCTGTTCCGACGAGCGCCCAGTTGTCGGACTCTGTGCCACCGGAGGTAAAGAAAATTTCTTTTTCTTTGACTTTCAGAATCTTTGCCAGCGTTTCCTGGGCGGTTCTGATATATTGTTCTGCTTCTACCCCTTTTGATGCATCGCAGACGGATTTCCATAATGATTTACCATCAGATCACAGACGAGATCTGCGGTTTCCTGATAAACACAGGTGGTTGCGGAATTGTCCAGATATGCTTCCATTATCTTGTTCGTTCCCTTCCTTCTAAAAGATACACCAGAATGGAAAGCACGGTCATTCCGGCCGTTTCCGTGCGCAGAATGCGCTTTCCGAGCGTAATCGGCTCTACCTTTGCTTTCATGGCCATTTCCACTTCCGCTTCGTCGATGCCGCCCTCCGGTCCGATCAGGACCGCAATAGATTCACCCGGTTCAATGGATTCCAGAATTTTTCTCGTTCCTTCCATCCCCTCTGCGTTCTCATACGGCATCAGGCGAACGTCTGATTCTGCATCATTGCAAGCGCCTGCTGAAATGTAACAGGCATGTGTACCGTCGGAATCTGCATCCGTTTGGACTGCTTTGCCGCACCAAGCGCGATCGTCTGCCAACGCTCTGCTTTCTTTTCCGCCTTTTTCCGGTCCAGCTTCACAACGCAGCGTTTCATCTCCACCGGAACAATTTCCGTCGCACCAAGTTCCACTGCTTTTTGGATGATCAGTTCCATTTTGTCACCTTTTGGCAGACCCTGAAACAGCACAATTCCGGACGGGAGTTCTCTGTCTGCTGCTGTGACTTCTTCTACTGCGGCAAGAACCTCCTTCCGGGAAATCCGAAACGGCACAATGATATTCCTTTTCGCCTCCGGTACTGACCAGTATTTTTTCGCCCGGCCGCATGCGGAGCACATTTTTGATGTGATTAACGTCACTGCCCGTGATGTGGACAGTGCCGTCATAAATCTGACTTCTTCTACAAAAAACGGTACATGAATCTGTTCTCTTTCTCTTCTGGTGTTTCGCTTTTCTTAATTTACATCGGTTTTCTTGCTGTAACAGAAACCCATTCGCCCTGATGTGTAACTTCAACTACTTCAAGTCCCGCTGCAACGACTGCCTCTTTGACAACTTCCTCTTTCACATCGAGAATGCCGGATGTGATATAAACAGCGCCCGGCTTCATCTGGTGTACGATTACCGGCGTCAGCGGAACAAGAACATCTGCAAGAATATTGGCGGTAACGATATCGTATTTCTCGTATCCGACTTTGTCCTGTACTTCTTTGTCATCAATGATATTTCCGATCATCATATCAAACGCTTCTACCGGAATTCCATTGACTTCTTTGTTTTCCTCAACTGCAGGAACCGCACACGGATCGAGATCTGTTCCGACCGCATGACGCGCACCAAGCTTCAGTGCAATAATCGAAAGAATACCGCTTCCGGTTCCGACATCAAGCAGCTCGGTATCCTTTGTCACATATTTCTTTAACTGACGGATGCAAAGCTGTGTTGTCTCATGCATACCCGTTCCAAAGGCTGTGCCCGGATCGATATGGATGATCATTTTATCCCGGTCTTCCGGCTTTACTTCCTCCCAGGACGATGATCAGAATGTCGTCCACATAGAACTGTTTGAAATACTGTTTCCAGTTGTTGATCCAGTCCTTGTCCTCTGTCTCAGACTCTGTGATGGTGCACTCTCCAAGGTCCAGGAACTCCTGCATTTCTGCAAGTGCCGCGCGGACATCTGCAAGAACCTTCTCCTTGTTCTCGTCTACATCAAGGTAAAAATTCAGATAGGCAATGCGTCGTCATCCGGAATATCCGGCATGATATCCACGAACATCTGCTGTTTGTCGCTCTCGGTCAAAGGCTGTTTGTCCTGAATTTCCACGCCTTCGATTCCCACATCGGCCAGAGTGGAGATCACAATGTCTTCCACTTCCGATCTTGTTTTTAATGTAAATTTATTCCATTTCATTGTTTAAACTCCTTTTTGCGCTTCTCTTTTCCATACGTGCAAAGAAAGCCACATTTATCATACACGATATCGTTCCTGTTGTAAATGTTATTTTCGGCTTTTACGGCCCGTCTCAATCCGAAATCTTTGTCAGAAAGCCATCTTTTTTCGCCTTCTGATAACGCCATATCAGCCCGAGTGTGGATAAAATGCGAACCCCAAGATCTATCAGGTTGAACCGGTACAGTGCCGTAAGATCTGCCCCAAGTGCCGTATACAGACGGACACCGAGCAGCGGCAGAACACTGTTGGTCAGCGTTGTAATCATCGTAAAGAGGCTGATCAAAAGCGAACGGTTCTTTTCCGGCGCGGCATTTAAGAGAATCTGTATCGTACAAAGTGCAACGGCACACTGCGGAGCATTCAGAACCGTCATCAAAACAATAAAAGCAACCCCGCGGTACGCCAGGGGCAGATGAGGAGCCAGAATCATGATAACCGGGCAGAAGCAAAGACCGATCCCGGCGAAAATCAGTGCAAAATCCGGCGATTTTTTCCGGACAACCTTCGCGATCATTCCAACTGCCGCAAGCTGACCGATATTGAAAACACCGTTGCAGATGGAAAGTGTCATCTCCGACATTTTGCAATATTTGACCTGTCCTAAATACCACATGCTCCAGTCAAGCTGCCAGGTGATATAGAAAAAGACCACCGGCACGAAAAACCAGCGCAATGCTTTATTTTTCCCCACGCTTGTGATCGCCTCCAGCAGATCAGAAACAGAAAAACGTGAGGATGCCTTCCCCGCTTCTGCCGGAGCTTTGCCCTCCTCCTGCTGTTCCACCGGAATTTTTTTGATTGCAGCGGCCTGCAGCAAAACACAGACAGCACACAGATAAAAGAAGCTTCGGAGTACCAGAAGCTTTCCATCGGCCGTGTGGCATCTTCCCATCAGAATCCCGCATATCACCGGTGCAAGAATGCCAATCACAAACATGAACTGATTCCGAAAGGCATAGACATCGTTTCGCTGCCGCAGTGAAACCGCAGCACCGAACATTGCCTGCCACTGCGCATTGTAAATAGCAAGTGCCCCCGCAGTAAATGCCAGTGACACAAAAAACAGCTCCATACGTCTCTCGCCAAGTGCCGGTACGCTTCCAAGAAATGCATAACCGGCACACATCACAAGAAGCGTAAGCATCGGTATCGTCTTTGTGGACTTCAGACGATCCGCCAGAATTCCAAGCGGCAGCAGTGCTGCATACGCTACAATGTTCGGCACCATCTGGATAATGCCGATCTGACTGTCGGTTGCACCATGTTTGTCGCATACAGATTCAGGCCGAAACCGTTGATCGATGTGATATATTGCAGAAATACACCCTCGACGGCAAACAGCAGCATGATCTGCGCAGATGGCGGCATCTTTTTTGCCCGGTAAAACAGACTCTTTTTCATTGCTTCATCCCCCATGCCTTCTTTTGTCATCTTCACGTTCCTGCCCCCTGCCGGATACGTAAAGATTCTGCTTTCATAATGGCAATTTCATGTTCAAATGTCAACAGAAATACCCGGATCCAATGTGAGAATTTTAACGGCATTTTCTGTCAATATTCACAAAAGAAAAAAGGGCATTCTCCCTGTTGAATGCATGGGTTTAGCATAAGAAAAAGGAGCCCCCGTTTTACCTGGGGCTCCGCCTATTGGAAATGTTTATAGCAATCTCAGAAACCAAATTCATCTCCCACCGCAGAACGTGTCTTCTTGCCGGAAGAGGATAAAAAAATTCAGCACTGCTTTTTTGCGTTATTTTCGGGGTTTCTATCAGAATTCGATCTCGCGCAGATATCTGTGCAGCGCATCCTGCCAGGTCGGCAGTTTTTCGAATCCGTTCTCGGTCAGTTTCTCTTTGCTCATGCGGCTGTTGGACGGACGTTTTGCTTTTGCCGGGTACTGGTCAGAGCTTACCGGTGATACACTTACTTTTCCGTAAGCCGGATCGATCTCAGCGGCCTGTTTGAAAATCTCGCAGGCGAACTCATACCAGGAGCAGAGTCCCTCGTTTGTTGCATGGTAGCGGCCGTAGTTCTCTTTCTCTGCCATGTCGACAAGCAGGCGGGACAGGTCGTAGGTGTAGGTCGGGCTTCCTACCTGATCATCTACAACAGTCAGATGATCGTGTGTCTTTCCAAGGTTCAGCATGGTCTTGATGAAGTTCTTTCCGTTCACGCCGAATACCCATGCGATGCGGACGATGTAGAATTTTTTCACCCATTTCTCTACCGCGAGCTCTCCCTCGCATTTCGTCTGGCCGTATACGTTCAGCGGATGACGCTCATCATCCGGCTCCCACGGGCGGGTGCCCTGGCCGTCGAATACGTAGTCGGTGGAGATGTAGATCATTTTGCAGTCAAGGTCATGGCAGACTTTTGCGATGTTCTCGGTTCCGACTGCATTGACCTGATGTACTTTTTCTTTTTTGTCATCATCCTCAGCAAGGTCTACCGCGGTCCATGCTGCACAGTGGATTACGACATCCGGGTTTGCTTCGGTAATGACTTTTCTTACGCTTTCTGCATCGGTGATATCCATTTCTTCAATATCAACGCCGATTCCTTCATGACCGCGTTTTGCAAGTTCATTCATGACGTCATGGCCGAGCTGGCCTTTTACACCTGTTACAAATACTCTCATAATGGTTCTCCTTTTTTCTGATTTTGTTATCGTTATGTTTTGTCTGTCTCTTGTTTTTCAGTCTGATTTTCTGTTTGTACCATGAGTATAAAGGATGACGTTATGTCATGGTCAAGCACTTTTTTCAAAAACTGCCCCGGATTTTTCTTCCGGGGCAGTTTTCTTCAACGCTGTTCGCTTTTATTTGTCGATATATTTTCCGTTCATCACATCCATCAGATACTGACCGTACTGATTTTTCTTCAGCGGCTCGATGTCGGTCAGAAGCTGGTCTTTGCCGATCCAGCCGTTCAGGTAACCGATCTCCTCGAGGCACGCAATCTTGCGGTGCTGATGGGTCTCGATGGTTTTTACGAAGTTGGTTGCCTCTACCAGGCTCTCATGTGTACCGGTATCCAGCCAGGTGAAGCCCTGTCCGAGAAGCTCAACGTTCAGGCTGCCGTCTTCCAGATAGATCCGGTTCAGGTCGGTGATCTCAAGCTCTCCGCGCGGTGACGGTTTCAGGTTCTTTGCATACTCTACGACTTTGTTGTCATAGAAGTACAGACCTGTAACACAATAGTTTGATTTCGGTTTCTCCGGTTTCTCTTCGATGGAGATGGCTTTTCCCTCGGAGTCAAATTCTACGATTCCGAAACGCTCCGGATCATCTACATAATAGCCGAATACGGTTGCGCCTTTTCCGGTCTCAGCGTTTTCTACTGCTGCTTTCAGGCGTTTGTTCAGACCGTGTCCGAAGAAGATGTTGTCGCCGAGCACCATGGCAACGGAATCATCCCCGATGAACTCTTCACCGATGATGAAAGCCTGTGCCAGTCCGTCCGGGCTTGGCTGCACTTTGTAGGTAAGCTGTACACCGAACTGATGGCCGTCTCCGAGCAGTGCCTCAAAACGAGGTGTGTCCTGCGGTGTGGAGATGATCAGGATGTCGCGGATGCCTGCATTCATAAGAACAGACAGCGGATAATAGATCATCGGCTTGTCATAGATCGGGAGAAGCTGTTTCGATGTTACCATAGTTAACGGATAAAGACGTGTGCCGGAACCTCCGGCAAGTACGATACCTTTCATAATTCGTTACTCCTTTTTCGTATATGATACCTCTAGTATAACCTCATTCCCGGAAACGCGTCAACCCGTATCGTAACGTAACCGTTACTGTTCACTCAGCAGTGAAACACTTGCTGTTTCGCTGCGTAAGAACATGTTTCAGGTGTGAGCAACCCTCCTTTTACGAAGCAAAACTTTAAATGAGGGTTGCGAATGTTACAGTTCGCTGGGCACCAGTGAACTGTAACACGTAACGGTGTGTGATAACTTTGTGACGTTTCTGTTATCAGCAGCTGTATTTCGTCAGTTTCTGGCGGGAATAGATCGAGCTGTTGCGGTTGAATACGTAGGCCGCGGTGCAGACAATAAAGAAATATGGCAGATAATCGTAGCCAAAAATCTCGCCGCCGATGAAAATAGCCGCCAGTAAGGTATTGGTTCCGCCGCCGAAAACCGCCGCATAGCCAAGCGCCGCGGAAAGCTCCACCGGAATACCGAACAGATTGCCAAGGACTGCTCCCAGGGTTGCTCCGATGGTAAACAGCGGTGTTACCTCGCCGCCCTGAAACCCGGCGGACAGCGTCAGAATTGTCAGGATAAATTTCAGCGCCCAGTCATATGCATATACCTTTTCCCCATGAAATACCGCTTCCACCAGATTCGTTCCAAAGCCGCAATACCGTCCGCGGTACAGAAGCAGGAACAGAATGCTAAGGATAACACCGATGGAGAAAACACGCACCAGCGGATTTTTGATTTTTTCGCCGAGATATTTTTTCGTGTGCTTTAAGCACCAGGCGAAGAGGCCGCCTGTGATTCCAAAAATAATACCAAGTGTAATCAGACGCACCAGCAGGAACGGTGTCAGGCTTTCGCTGATGTGGACAGCCAGATTTTCTTTGCGGATTCCAAGCAGGGAAGCTACAGCGCTCGCAGAGAAAGATGCGGTAAACGCCGGAAGCAGTGCCTCGTACCGCATTTCACCTGCAGCGAGCACTTCTACTGCAAAGATCACAGCTGCAATCGGCGTTCCGAACATGCCCGCAAAGCCGGCAGCCATACCGGTTACCAGAAAGATACCGGGCGCGTTTTAAACGGTAATTTTTACCGGCAAATAGGAAAACACAGCACCGATCTGAACGGCAACACCCTCCCTGCCGGCACTTCCACCGAACAGATGCGTCAACGCCGTTGAGAGCATTGCCAGCGGAATCATGCAAAGCGGAAGCTCTGTCTCCTCCTCATACGCTACATCAAAAATCAGACTCATGCCTCCTTTTCCCCTGCCACCGAATTTCTGATTGACTGCCACGATCACAAGACCTGCCATAGCGAGAAACGGCAGACACCAGAAAAGATGTGCCACGCGAATAGCCGTGACTTTCAAAAGCAGACGGCAGAACAGCGCCTCAATCAGACCGACTGCCGCACCGAGCGGAACGCCGGTCACACCGAGCAGCAGCAGGGCGCCGTAGGTGCGAAGGGATTTCTTCAGTTCTTCTTTCATTCTCTTTCTCTCCTTTTCGAATTCTGCTGTTATCATATCACGAAGCGGACAGATTGTGAACTATGGATACCTTTTCCTCCATACTCTTTGCCAGTGCGTCGGCAATTTTCCTGCATCCGGATTACTTCTGTCATCTCCTGCTCCGTAAACTGCGCCGCAGCTTCCTCCTCGGACTGAAACAGCGGAAGAATCAGCTCTCTCGCATACTGTTTTCCCGTTTCAGTCAGACTGATGATTTTTTCCCGCCGGTTTGCCGGATTGACTTCCATTTCGATATATCCTGTTTTCGTTTTTAGTCCGTTTTCGTACTTTTTGTTTTAGTGTTTTTTTCTTCCTTTGTCAAGATTTCCAAAAGCCTCTTTTTCCCGTATATTTTCCGGCATTTTTCAAATACTAGCAACTGTCCAGACACTGTTAGGGAAAGGAGATTTTGAAGATGAGAAAAATCAGAAGAGTGTGTATGACGCTGGCATTGGCGGTATTACTGGCCGGGATGACGGCCTGTGGAAACAACACCACGAATGACACCGGAAATGGCAATACCAACACGGAGAGCGACATGGGACAGACGGATAACAGAAACGATGTCAATACGACAGAGATGCCGTCAAACGACAATGTAAATGATGTGACGGAGGGCACCGATGGGAATGCCAACGGTACGAATGGTACAAATACCGGGGATGGAAATACCCTTGGGGATGATGTCGCGACGCCGCTGAAGATGTGACCCGTGGTGTCGGTGAGGGCGTTGAGGATGTCGGCCGCGCGGTGGACGATGTGGTAAGCGGCGGCGACAATGAGACGCAGAATCCGCAGGAAAACGGAGCAACTACACAGAATGGAGCGGGGATGGCACAGTAAATATGCACTTCTGCTGCTCCCGTATCTAAAAACTTCCCTTGGCGAACGATACATGCAGGTTCGCCGGGAAGTTTTTTTTACTGCCAGGCACATCAGCACCTGGTTTGATCCGTCAATTTTGATTTTTCTTTTACAGACCGCATCTGAATTTTCTGCCTTCGCGCCAAGAATGCTGGCCATCCGATCGCCCCACGCTGCACGCTCTGCATAAATATCAACCGTTCCAGATC
>ENA-OQDD01000522-OQDD01000522.1-human-gut-metagenome-genome-assembly--contig:-NODE-522-length-15391-cov-1.638234_pt1 | contig 15391 bp, 20 predicted proteins | sample MGYA00242507_ERZ504598 | MGnify/ENA primary metagenome ERZ504598 (study PRJEB26092, sample SAMD00036318) | human gut metagenome | host: Homo sapiens | study: EMG produced TPA metagenomics assembly of... | reverse complement strand
TTTTTAATTTTCACCTCCTCATGTCGTGCTCACCGAACAAAGTAGGATAATCCTCTTCCATATTCTTATGGATAAACATGAGAATAGTCTCCCGCAGCCAACGCGACTTGTTCGTTATCTTGTATTTCTCCAGATAACGGTCCACAATCCGCTGCTCTTCCTCGCTCATCAGGCATACCATGCGCTGCTCGCGTTTCGGTTCTTCGGGCGTTGCTTTCGCACACGTTTTATCTCTCTTTCTCATATTTCCTGCAAAATTACTTTTACTTCTGTAAAAACAAAACGAACCTACGTAATTTTTATATCGGAAACACTTAAATAGCACTGAAATATTTTTTTGACCGGTAAACTTAAAGTATTTCTTAAAAACATTTTAATTTAGTAATTAAAAACGTATTTTTGGAGAGTTCTAAATTTAAAAGGTATGAAACATGTAAATTATCTTAGTTTCTTTCTACTCACATTGTTCAGTATAAGTTTTATCTCATGTAGTGACGATGACGATAATAAACTTAATACCGGCATAACCAATCAGAGTTGGACAGAGGGAAAATCCCTGGAGATCAGCCAGGATAATGAGTTGTCTGTAAGCTTCAATGCTGCAGCCAAATGGGTAGCTTCCGTCACCTCAGGAGCGGATTGGTGCAAACTGAATACGACCTCGGGTACAAAAGGACAAAGCACCTTGAAATTATCTGTAAGTACAAGTTCCACCACCGACCGGACAGCCAGAATTTCCATTAATATAGACGGCTATTCTCCTGCAAGTTTTGAAGTTACACAAAAGGGACCAGTGTTCCCCAAACCACTGAAGATATGGAGATTAACGCAAAAGTTGATGAATATCTGAGGGAAATGTATCTCTGGAACGATGAATACAAAACGTTGAATCTTGACCATAACAAAGGCTATGAAGACTTCTTCTATGATGCATTGGGAAGTATGACTACCAATACTTTGGATAAAAAGGCTACTGCTGATGGGAAATATACTCTCTTTTCATACATACAGAAAAAAATCCCATCGGTTCAACCGTTCCACTCAATGGGTAAAAAAGAACAAACCTATAGTTTCGGTATTACCGGAGCAGACGTCCGCGCAATTGGAAGTGAAGATAATTACACTATCTACTTCTTTGTACAAGGTGTTTATCCCAATTCACCGGCAGCACGAGCAGGTATTAAACGAGGTTCCTCAATCATGCAAATAAACGGAGAGAAGTTAACCATGAATAATTATTGGCAACATTACCTAGATTTACTGATACCTGCTTCGGCTTTCAGTCTGAAAATTACAGAGGAGGATATGGAGGGAGGTACCCAGGAAAAAGACATATCTTCCGAAGCCATGTACTGCAATCCTGTTCTTTTCAGCAAAGTGACAACAGAAGAAGAAACTCCAGGGCACAGGATCGGCTATCTTGTTTATTCTGGATTTGAGGCTGGATATGACCAAGAATTATTCGATGTATTCAAAGAATTCAAAAGCCAGAATATCACTGACCTAATTTTGGATTTACGTTACAATGGAGGTGGCCACGTTATATCAGCCAACCTAATAGCAACTTGTATAGCCGGCGCAAAATCTGAAGGCAAGGTGTTTACAAGCCTGAGATATAATAAAGAAAGAATGGAAAAACGCAACAATAAACGTGAGGAAGAATTGTTTGCATATTCCAACTATGAGAATCTGGCTACATCTCTATCAGCAGGTGCCTTAAACCTTCAGCACGTCTATTGTATCGTAGGTAGCGGAACAGCATCAGCCAGTGAACTTGTCATCAATTCTCTAAAGGGAATAGATGTAGAAGTAACACTTATAGGTAAAAGAACTACCGGTAAGAATGTAGGTATGGAACCAGTAGAATATACCATAAGAAATAATGTCTACGAAGTAGTTCCCATTACCTTCCAGATCTATAATGCCAAAGGTGTTGGAGATTATGAAAATGGGTTCACACCTGACATCGAAATAGATGAAAACGACCCTTACGGCAGAGGAGACGGATATTACATATACAGAGACTATGGTTCGGATAAAGAGTTCCTATATGCCCGTGCCATCCAGGAAATCACCGGTCAGGCTCCGGTACCCACAACACGCAGTGCAGAAACCCTGATGAGAGGCAAAGCTTGAAGGTCCCTGCCATCTACCGACGAGGACATGAAGGCATGATTAAATTGCCGAAATAATGGCAATACACAATATTCTTGGAAAAGCCGGTGAAGACGCCGCTGCCAAATACTTGGAACAGAACGGTTACACCATACGTGACCGTAACTGGCGGAAGAATCACCTTGAGCTGGATATTGTAGCCGACAAAGATAAGGAACTGATTATTGTGGAAGTGAAAACCCGTAGCAATACGGATTACATTGAGCCGCAGGATGCCGTGAACTGGCAGAAAATACGACGTATTGTCGTAGCGGCCGATGCCTATATCAAGCACTTCTGCTTGGATGCACCCGTCCGCTTCGACATCATAACGGCTGTAGGCGAACCGGGTGCATTCAGGATAGAGCATCTCAAAGAAGCCTTCTATCCGCCGATGTTCTGAGAGTTGAAAATTGACAAGCAAGAGTTATTTCAATCGTAAATTGTAAACCGTAAAACCGTAAATACCATCATGGACATCGAAACCGCCCGCGAATATTGCCTCAGCAAAAAGCCGTCACGGAATGCTTTCCGTTTGACGAATACTCGCTCGTGATGAAGTCATGAATAAAATGTTTGCACTTATCGACCTGGAAAGCGCCAACAAGATTTGTCTGAAATGCGACCCCGAATATGCACTCGAACTGCGGGAGCACTATGTTGCCATCGAAGGTGCCTATCACTTCAACAAAAAGTACTGGAACCAGGTGTTCCTTGACGGTGACGTCGACGACAAACTGTTGAAGCAACTGATAGACCACTCCGTGGAAGAAGTATTGAAGAAGTTCACCAAAAAAATGCGTACCGAATATGAAGCCCTGCCCTGACACATTCCCGTTCCCGCTGGTGGCATTGGACGAGACGGCATCGACCAACCAATACCTCAGCCAGCTTTGCAACCAGTTGCAAGAATCCGTTGCCGAACTAACAACCGTGACTGCCGAGTTCCAAACTGCCGGTAAAGGCCAGCGCGGCAACACCTGGGAAGCTGAAGAAGGCAAGAACCTGCTTTTCAGCTTTGTACTCTACCTTCTTTTCTGGAAGCCCGCCGGCAGTTCATCCTTTCACAAATCGTTTCCCTCGCCATTAAGGAAGAGCTGAGCAGATGGTCTGATGAAATCACCATCAAATGGCCGAACGACATTTATTGGAAAGACAAGAAAATCTGCGGCATACTGATAGAGAACGACCTTTCCGGACATCATATCGGGCGCAGCATTGCCGGAATCGGCATCAACATCAACCAGGAAGTCTTCAACAGTGATGCTCCCAACCCCGTCTCACTGAAACAAATCACCGGAAAGGAGCACGACCGTTATGAAATCCTTGCCCATATCCTAAGACGTGTACAAATCTACTACAACAGCCTCCAAATGGAGGACTTCGCCGTCTACTCCGACGAGATATCCACACGGTATGCCCGCTCCCTTTTCCGTCGCCGAGGATTGCACCCTTATGAAGATGCCAACGGCAAGTTCCTTGCCCGGTTGCTGCGTGTAGAGCAAGACGGACGGTTCGTGCTGGAGGATGAAGGAGGAAGTGAACGGGAATATCTGTTCAAGGAAGTGCAATACATTCTGTAAGAAATGCACAACCCGTGCCATCGCATTGGCAAAGTTGTGCCACCATACTGGCACAGCCTTGCCATCGTACTGGCACGACTGTGCCAATACGATGGCACAAACATAAGTCCATAGTAGTGTACTACTGCCCTACTTCAAACTTTACTTCAGTTCCTTTCAGAAGGGGGAAGCAAACTTTACTTTAACCGGTCCCTCTCCTCCGGTAGTCTGTATATAGCCAGCAAACGCCCGTGGTATACGCGGTGACGGTTATCGGTATAATCACTCATGTCACTGTTGTCAGAGCCTTCGAGCCCAAGCAGACGCGCCGCTCCTTCAACTGTACACGTAATTTCATTGTCGCCAAGTTTCACAACAGTACCTTCTTCGTCAACCACCTCTACGGTTATGTGCGCAGTGGCGCGGTCGCGGACAAAATAGTGCGATCCGCCGTGGCACGGATGGCATAAGGACGTCCGGATGTCCGGATGGAATAGCTCGACAAGGCATTTCCTTCCTTATCGCAACCCTCAGCACGAAGCTCACCAGCCGGAAAGGAATATCCCAGTAGATGATGCCGGTCTTTTCATCATAAGGTTTTATCTCGCCTACCACCCTGCCGTTGAGCAGCAAACGCGCCTGCGGAGCATTGGTATAACACACCACACGTATGTTCTGCCCCTCGTCATAGTTCCAGATGTCCCATGCATCCAGGCGAAAGGAATACATGCTCGGGATGCTTGGGATGGACATATACCGGATATGTTCCTGCATACGTGACCGGATTCTCGCACCACAACGAAGCCCGGAAATGTCCGCGTGGCTTGGGGAAACTTCCGAAATCGAGCAAACCCGTGTACAAACCGCGGGACGGCCATCTGCCCGATTCACCCAGATAATCCGTACCGGTCCAGATGAACTGCCCGAAGATGAAATCCTTGTCGCGGACGGCATACCAGGCATCAAGCCCGAACCCGTCTCGCTTCCATAGAGTAATGCGGTCCGGATAAGTGGCATGGTCTTGGTCGTACGCGGTTTTCCGTATAGTTATACCCCACCACATCCACAGCATCGGGATACTCCGTCTCGTTCGACATCACGACACCCGCCAAAGCTCCGGTCACGGGACGGGAAGTGTCCACGGCACGTACACAGGCAGCCAGACGCTTTGCTATGGTTCCGATGCGCATGGCATCGGGAGCATCCGGCTTATAGCCCCCGAACATAGGCTGATTGATTTTAGCTCCATCAAGAACGGGATGCGAATAAGGGTCGTTCGGATAATCCACTTCATTGCCGATACTCCACAAGAAAATACAGGTATGATTGCGGTCACGACGTACCATATCGGTTACGTCCCGTTCTATCCACGCCTCGAAGAAGTCGAAAGTACCGTCATAACTCGGAGTACCCACATTCCAGCCTTGTACCCATTTGCGTTTCGGAAACTCCCATTCGTCAGAGACTTCATCCATTACAAGAAATCCCAGGCGGTCACACAACTCATAAAGAACGGGAGCTTGTGGGTTATGCTCATGCGGATGGCATTTACGCCAATCCCTTTCAAGTTATTCAGGCGGCGTTCCCATACCTCCGGCGGCACTACTGCACCCAGCACTCCTGCATCATGATGCAGGCATACACCTTTTACCTTCATCCAGTTGCCGTTGAGGGCAAAACCTTTGTTGGCATCAAATTCCAGCGTACGCAGTCCCACTTTGGTCTCACTGCCGTCAATGCGTTTGCCATTGGCAAGCAATTCGGTTTTCAATGTATACAGATACGGATTATCCAAATTCCAACGATGGGGTTTGGACACTTTCAAGTCAAGACTTTGCTTGGTAATACCTTCTTTTCCATCGGCAACACGCACACGGCGTTGTGCACCTGCTTTCCGGCAGCATCGTACAGTGCAGCCTCAGTTCCAGTTTGTCGGAAGTTGCCTTGTGCTTCTCCACCTCTACATCGACCGCAACGACGGCTTGCTTGTCTGTCAGCGAAGCGGCATGCCAGCCCACACCCCATTGCGCAATATGTGTATCGGAAGCAGCCACCAGCCATACATCGCGATAGATGCCCGACCCCGTATACCAACGTGAATCGGCATAACGGCTATGGTCTACACGGACAGCCAGCACATTGTCGCCTTCCTTCAGGTAAGGGGTCATGTCGTAAAGAAACGATACATAGCCGTTGGGCCGCTTGCCAAGCAGATGCCCGTTCAGGTAAACCTCGCTCCGGTTATATACCCCTTCGAAATAGATATAATGACGCGTTGCGTTGTCTTCAACCCTGAAGTGTTTGCGATACCAGCCTATCCCACCCGGCAGGTACCCGGTGCAACTGGCCAGTGTGGGCGACAATTGCCCCTCTATGGACCAATCGTGTGGCAAAGAAAGCTTCCGCCATGCGCTGTCGTCATAGTCAGTCCGGACAATAGCCGAGTCGTCCGTCAGCCGGAACAGCATCCGTCATTGAACTTTGCGGCATCGCCAAATGCCACCTGCGCCTTTATCGGAGCAACGGCCAGCATTGCCAGCAAGAAGACAAGAGCAGTCCTGTTATTCTTAAAATACATTTTCATATAGATTTTCTTTGAAGTTAAACTAATTCTTTACTTCAGGCTATACACCACGGTTGTCACACTCTTGGCTTCCAGAATCACCTGCTTGCCTGCCGCCACCGTTCCTTCCACCAGATTCTTGCTACCGGTAGTTGTATAAGTAGCTATTGACTTCGCTTCATTGCTCCATCCCACATGCGTTTCACCTAAGCGAACCGCCTTATCAGACATGTTTGTATAGACGGCCACTACCTTATCCCCCTCGGGAGAAAGCCAGGCGGAACCGAAAAAAGTACGCGATTCGTTCAAGTCGAGGGCAATACGGCGGTATCCCGGACGGATAAAGCGGCTGTAATTGCCCAGTACCCAAAGAGTGGCAGTAGCCTGATAGCTTCCCTCCTGCTCTATATCACCATACTCGCCACCGGCAGGTACCAGCGAAATCAAGAGAAAACGGTTCTTATGCCCCAACGGGAAACATCCATCGATGTCCAGTAACTCCAGGAAGACACCCCAGCCACAGTGAGGTCATTGTGGATGACCTTCGACATGTAGAAAGCGATATCCATCTCAGAAGCCTGCTCGTAGCCCACGAATTCGGAACTGCTGTAATTATCGCCCAGCATACTCCATTCACTCTGCCAAACATCCAGATTATACTGACCGGCAGCCTGGGCCACTTGCTTGCGCACGTTGCGCATACCGTCCCATGTGCCGTCAGTCCAATAGCTGTGTCCGCAAATGAGATTCTTCACTGTGCCAAGTCACCCACGTAGCGGAAGAGCCGGGTGTAAAGAAAGCTGAGAATACATTACTACGGTTGGCATCGCCTTTCACTTTATACAGATACTCCCAATCACCGGATTCGCCCAAGAGAATGTCTGTGGAAAGCCCCCGGTCATCCAACGACATATCCAACTCGCGTGCCAGTGCAGCCACTTCGTCATTGGTCCAGCCACTGCCCTCCTGACCGCTGTCCCAGTTGTACTGCGGCTCGTTGACGGGCGAGATATGGCTTATGTGATAGCCTTCACCGGTATAACGGGCCGCTACATCGGCCATATATCCTGCAAAGTCACCATAATGCTCCGGTTTCAGATTGGAAAGTCCCCCTCTGGCGGAAAATCCTTTTCCATTATAGGTGTACTGCACAGGAGGTGTATTGCTGAAAAGAACGAAATTGTTACATCCCAGCTCCTTGGCACGGTCCATGAAGTAACGTTGTCCCTCGCAACGGGTCCAGTCGTACGTCAAGTCATCCGTAAGATAGGATTCCGCACGACGGGATTTATCCTCGATGCCGCTGGCTTCACCTTGCGCGGCACTGCCGCCACCAAGATTCACCCGCCATTGGGAAAGGCCGATTCCTTTCGGCTTGCCGCCCACAATCTCTGAAGAAAAAAGCAGTTCCGTAATCCCCGCACGGTGCGAAGTCCATGACTTGCCCACAAAGGCAGGCGACCAACAGTCCGAAGCGCCAAAGCCGGCTATTGGTCTGGAAAGTTCTGTCCGGCATCGATGCTCACCATGTTTCTCTACGCTGTTTGTAATGTCCGGACCCTCAGGAGTGTCTGGAGTATCCGGCGTAACGGGAGAATCGTCGCTGCAAGCCATTGCGGTAAGCAGTGCCGGAAGAATAAAAATGTGTCTCAAATTCATGATATTATTTTGGATTAAAAAACTGCCGCGGATAATCCATTGCAAACTATCCGCGACAGAATATAAAGACCTATTGAATAATCAGTTCCTGCAACAATCTGCTTTCATCAGAATGTGTTTAATTCCAACCCGGATTCTGGGTAATGGAACCGTTGGACATCGTGATTTCGTACAAAGGAATGGGGAACACCATGTCGCGGTTTTCATTGAAAGTGATGCCTTTGTCACTTGCTTCACCTTGATTTTCCCACTCAAGAGTGTCACGGGTAGCCTCTTCAGTGTTCCACTTCACAAAGGAACCGTTCGGTCCCAGGATATTGCTAATCATCTTTTTACCATTTGTATCAGTCCAGCGGCGGATATCATACAGACGGTTCTGCTCGAAAGCCAATTCCAAACGGCGCTCCAGGCGAATGGCACTTTGCAATGCCTTTCCACTTGCCGTAACGTCATCCAACTTGGCACGTCTGCGCACCTGATTGAGAGCATCGCGGGCAGAAGCGTCATCACCCAGTTCATTGCAAGCCTCAGCATACATTAAAAGGACATCGGCATAACGCAGAATGCGGTGATTCAAAGGACTCTTGTCCGTGGCGTAAGCCGTTGCATCGCCTTGTGCACGATATTTCATCGGCAGGAAATACTTGCGGATGATACGCGCAGACTTATGGTCAGCGGGATTGATAATATAGCAATTGGGGTCCCAACCATATTTATCAAGATATTCCTGATACTTATTCAACGCTTTGCTTGCGTCAATGAAATCTTCAAATTGGTCTTCGCCGGCAATTTCTGTACAGCCCGACTTGATTATTGTCCATTTCAAACGTTCCGTATCACCGGCCTCAATATAAGCTTGCTCCAAATTTGCCGTAGGCTGACACCAGCTCCAACCATCACCAGGACCATTACGGGCACCGGTTACCGTAGCAAGCGCCCCTCCTAAGCCAAAGTGGGATGATATTCATACTGGATTTCCAGAAGGCTCTCCGCACTGTTGTCATAGTCGACATTCCATACCTGCGAAATCGGGAAGCAATTGGTATTCGCCTTCATCTATCACAGTCTTCAACACATCATGGGCAGCCTGCCATTTCTCCTGATAGAGGTACACTTTACCCAATAATCCTAAAGCGGCGCCACGGGTAGCATGCCCTACTTGCGCAGTACTGCGTTGCGGCAGTATTTCGGCAGCTGCCATCAGGTCATCCTCTATGAATTTGTACACGGCTTCTGCGTAGCACGTTCTGTTCCCTCCACTTCTTCCGGCATTTGGAAACTGGTCATCAAGGGCACCCCGCCAAAATTTCTCACCAATTCGAAGTAATAGTAGCCACGCAGGAAACGGGCTTCTGCCACCAGACGGTCTCTGGTTTCTGTCTCTTGGGTTTCGAGAGCCGCAATGCGATCTATGGCTATGTTACAACGTAAAATACCTTTGTAACGGTACTGCCAAAAATTGGAGATAGGGCCATTGCTGGCACCGTTTCCCTGATAATGCGCCAATGAGATATAATCACTCTGAGACTGAGAGGTATTCCCCATCCAGCATCATCTCCACACATTTCGGAAAGAACCACACGGTGTTGATTTGCCACCATCCTCCATATGTCATGGCCTGATAACAGCTCGTGACTGCGGATTCACACTCTTCTATGGACTTATAATAAGTGTCCACGTTCAATTGCCCACGTACGTCTTCCGTCAGGAAGTCCTCGCAAGAGGTAAACACCAGCGAAGCAATCAGACTACTATTGTAAATATTCGTTTCATGGATAATCAAGAATTAAAATTTGAAGTCAATGCCAAACAAGAATGTTCTCGGATTAGGATAAGCCACGTTGTCAATACCGGTATTGATGGCACTGCCAGAGCTGTCGGTAGTACCGTCAACCATCGGGCGTTCGGGGTCCATTCCCGAATAACCGGTAATGGTAAACGGATTCTGTGCAGAGAAGGAAAGACGCAAGTCAGCACCTCCAACCCATTTCTTAGGAAGCGTATAGCCTATCTGCAACAGCTTGCAACGCAAGTAGGAACCATCTTCCACATAGAAACTGGAAACGCGGCTATAGTTCAGGTTCAAGTCATTGCTCGACAAACGGGGAATATCATTGCCGGTACCCTCGCCATGCCATGCTTTCTCCAGTGTACCTGCCCAGACATTCTGTCCACCTGAACCGGAGTACCTTCCTTTGGTAACATTGTAAATATCATTACCGAACGTACCATAGAAATTGGCTGCAAAATCAATGTTCTTATAACGCATACCAATATTCAGACCCATCATTAAATCAGGATAAGGATTGCCGATATAATCTTTGTCATTGGCATCGAGCACTCCGTTATGGTCCCGGTCCTTGAAGCGGATGTCTCCCGGTTTTGCATTGGCTGAATCAGTGTTCCGTGTTCGTCAGTGTGCGCATACACCTCTTCCCAATTCTGGAACAAGCCATCGGCACGTAACCGTAGAAACGGGAGATAAAACCACCATCTTCGTTACGGATAATCTGGTCGCTATTGAATCCACCGACATTGATAGGACCGTCGCCCGAGAACTTGATGGCCTTGTTGCGTACGGCAGAAAGGTTCAGACCAAGATCGTAAGAGAAATCCTTGCCGATTTCATCGCGCCAGGTAAGTCCCACTTCCCAACCGCGGGCCTGCATACTACCGATGTTCATCCAAATCTGGCTGTTCCAGTTATCATATCCCAAAGAGAGGATGTTCTGTTTCTGGTAGAGCATGTCAATGGACTTTTTCTGGAAATATTCGAATGTTACACCCAAACGTGAATCAAGGAATGACATATCCACGCCTACGTTCCAATCTTCCACAGTCTCCCACTTCAACTGGTTGTTACCTACTGTAGACACGAAGTAACCATTTGCCAACGTATTGCCATAATAGTATTGGGTTTCGCTCAACAAAGTAAGGGTAGCATTATTGTTGATATTCTGATTACCTACACGGCCCCAGCCTCCACGAAGCTTCAGGTCACTGAAGATGTCCTGGTCCTGCATAAATGCCTCACTGATGACACGCCAGGAAGCGGAAACAGACGGGAAGAGGGCATACTTGCTGCCTTCGGGAAACGGGAGGAACCGTCGGCACGGAGAGATGCCGAAATGTAGTAACGGTTATCGTAGTTGTACATGACACGGCCCAGGAAAGAAACCAGTGTATTGTAAGTGGTTTCACCGTTGGCCTCGTCCGTACCCTGCTGTCCGGCATTCACTTCCTGCATCTGGTCCAGATTATTGGGAACATTATCACGCCGTGCCTGAGTATTGTACCATGCAAAACGTTCGGCAGTAAAGCCAGCCATTACATTCAAGTTGTGCTTTTCAGCGAAAGTGTCCATGTAAGTGGCTGTATTCGTCCAGTTCCAGTCAAACCACTCCTGATTGCGGCGGGTGATTTCGTTCAAGTCTTGTTTCTCCAACGGATCCATATTGAACTTCGGAACGAATGAATCAGAACGGCGATAGTGTGCATTGGCACCGAACTGGGTGCGCAACGTCAGCTTTCTATCGGGTTTACCTGCAGATAGGTATTCAGAATGGCACCCAACTCGCGAGAATGAGCATTGCTACGGGCAATTGAACCGGCGGGATTCCACTCCTGGTTGTTGTAAGAGCGTTGATAGTTGTTGTACTCATTATCCTCCCATTGGTCCTGCGGACGGAATACCGGAGTTGTCGGGTCCATAGCCATGGCTGCCGAGAACTGGTTTGGGGTATCATCCATGATTCGACACGTGGAGCAATATCAACTCCCAATTTTACATACTTATTAAATGTATATTCAGTATTCAGACGGATATTTATCTTATCCCAATAACCTACATCAAACTGTGAGTTGTTACGATAATAGCCCACGCTAAAGTTATAAACAAACTGTTCTGAGCCACCGGCAACACTAAGTGAATGGTTCTGCACCAAAGCTGTTTTATTGACTACAGTATCCCACCAGTCTGTACCACCGGGATTGGTCGTAGCACCCGTATCGTTCCAGATAGAAGAAAGGCCATCATTCGTATAACGGGTATTGAACACTTCTTTATATTCAGCCGCACCGGCAATATTAGGTTTGGCCACGGTCTGGAAACCAACAGAAGAATTCCAATTGATGCGGGCTTTACCAGTCTTACCTTTCTTTGTAGTAATCAGGATGACACCGTTTGATGCACGTGTACCATAGATAGCGGCAGCCGAAGCATCTTTCAATACTTCCATGGAAGCAATATCGTTACTATTCAGAAAGTTGATATTGTCACCTACCGGCATACCATCCACTACATACAACGGATTCGTACCGTTTACGGTAGTTACACCACGAATCAGCACCTTCGGAGTAGCTCCAGGGCCACCACCACTGGTGACTTGTACACCATTTACCTTACCCTGCAAAGCATCCATAGCATTACCGGTCACGGTTTCAGTGATTTCATCGCCTTTTACTGTAGCAATAGAACTGGTCAAATCGCTCTTTTTCACAGCACCATAACCGATAACCACCACTTCATCCAGTAATTCCGCAGCCTCCTTCAGTACCACGTTAATCGTAGTACGTCCACCTACAGCTATTTCCTGAGACTCAAAACCAATAGAAGAGAATACCAACACTGCATTTTTGTCTACATTGGGTAATGTATAATCACCGTCGATACCGGTAATTGTACCCGTACCGGTACCTTTCACTTGAACTGTAGTTCCAATCAACGGCTGCTGGTCGGTGGCCGAAGTCACCACACCCTTAACCGTTATCTGCTGCGCATAACCGCAAAGGCTTATCAGCGCAAGACATAATAATAGAATTTGCTTTTTCATATCTTAAATCTAATGTTACTTTTTAATTAGCAGGCACAATCTTGCCGCGACCCAAATGCGCGTCAAACTCAAAGCGGTAGTTGCCGGTCACCGTAACCGTAGGCTTCATCCAGTTGTCACCTACCATCGAGCCGTCTTCCCAACGCTGATTGGTGCCTTCCCAATTAGGATTCACATCCCCTTTCTTACTGAAGTAACCAAACTTCTCTACATTCTGAGAGTCGTCACACCGTCCCATTCCACATGACTCCCACCATCCGTCGATGATAATTGGATATGATGAAGTTCATTTCTTCACCGGCTTCCAGCGTCCAAGTTCCATTTTCCGGATAATAGAAAAGATGAGGATTATTTTTATCCTGGGCAAACAACTGATTTCCCGCATCCTGAGGAGAACCTCCCCAACCGATATAGAAATCAATGAACGATTCCCCATTCTCCCAACGGTCAAAACAAGGCTTTCCATATTCATATTTCATCGGATTTGTAGCCTCTGTCACCGAGTACGTGCGCATACTATAAGTAGACTCTTTCACATTGATGTCTATTTCATAATAAACACCAGCCTCATCCAAGACAATAGGTTTAGCCGTTTCCGGGTCATCCGTCAGTTTTGTATTATCCTCCGGATCAAGGCCAAAACAGATAGGAGTAAAGTCTGTCTTTTGCGGTAAGAAGAAAATTTCCGTACCGGCAGCTTTATTATAATAACGTGCACGATATTGGTACTCGCCCGTATGGTTAATCACCATCGGTACACCGAAAATATCACTGTTCAATTCCTCTACGGTTGCCACATCGGCCAGATACATTTTGGGGAAGTCAGGCATTTCAGATACACTGATGGTACTATTGGTCACTGTCTGATTGCCTCTGGCATCCACAGCCGTCAAAGTCACATCGTAACTTTTCACCTCATTAGGCAGAATAATCTTCTCCGTAAAGCTCAAAGTAGATTGCCCGCCAGCCTCTATACGGCGGCTTTCAAAACCTTCTACCCCAGGAATCTCAATGATACATAATCCAGTATGCGGTCATCTTTCACCGTGAAATTCAGGTTGAACTTTGTTTCATCCTTTATCAGTACGGTAACCTCCTTACCAGGGGCAATTGTAAATGTAGGATTCTCAAAGTCCCCATCCATCGTTATCAACACATCCTGCGACACTTCACGCCCGCCCGCATCTGTTACGGTCACTTTCACGGTGAAGCGTTCACCGATTTCATCACGCTTGAGGTCATAAGAATAGCTCAACTCATACTCCGTTTGGGGAGCTCCATAGATTTCGACCAAATCAATGGTCTTGTTCAGATAAAGATCGGCACATTGCAGATTGACGGATACAATTCCATCCTGGTCAGCCAACGAACCCTCAATGGTAAAACGATGGCCGCACCGGATTCAATATGATCCGTCACCAATGTCATTGTCGGAATCTGCCCGTCTACATCAGAGTATCCGTCATCGTCACTACATCCAGTAGTCCATAAAGCCAGCGATAACAACGCCCAGAAAGTGGCGTTAAAGAAATGCTTCTTCATAAATATTATTATTAAAGTTAAACAAAAAAGTACATTTTGTTCCGATTTATAATAATCGGCAATGCAAACATATGCCAATTTTCGATTCAACAGCTGTATAAATCTTGCAGAGAAGGCATATAAATCTGTCAATGCACGATTTGTGCACATCATCTAAAGATTTTATTTGTACTTTTGACTCATGCAATGAAAAACGACCCGTTATGAAGAAGATTCTACTTTCCATTTTCCTATGCCTGCCATTCCTGCTATCCGCGCAGCCATATACCATAAAACATCTGAGTATCCGTGAAGGGCTGTCCAACAACCATGTGGTAAGCATAGCCCAAGACAAACGGGGCTCTCTATGGTTTGCCACAGAAGAGGGTTTAAATAAATTCGACGGAATACGCTTCCTTACCTATTATAAAGAAGAAACAACCGGCAAGCAAAGCATCACCGGCAACGAACTGAACTGTCTGCTGGACGATCCCGTCGACTCCATCTTATGGATAGGAACCCAGCGTGCGGAATCAATGCATACAATTATGCCAACGATTCATTCATCACTTACAGACACAACGAAAACAACCTGAAAGCCTGGTTACGGACGACATTACCAAAATCATTGCCGCCTCCGACGGTAACCTATGGATTTGCACCTATTGGAAAGGCGTGGACTATTTTGACAAGCAAACCGGGCAATTCACCCATTACAATACCGAAACCGTACCGGGTTTTGCAAGCAACCATATCTGGTCTGCCATAGACGGCGGTAACGGACTACTCTATATCGGGCATGTGGACCGGGGATTCAGTATACTTTCCATAAAAGACAAGACAGTCAAGAACTTCACACACGAGCCGCAAACCCCCAACAGCCTGCCCGGCAACGAAGTGACATGTGTCTACAAAGACAAAAGCGGAAACATATGGATAGGAACCGATAGAGGAGTGGTACTGTTTAACCCGGAAGCGGAAAGTTTCATCCCCTTCGACGACAAAACCAACTGCATATCGTACCGTGTATATGATATACGTCAACTGGATGACAACAGACTTTGGATAGCCATGGAATTCGGACGGCATTGCCCGTAGTG
>ENA-OQDD01000521-OQDD01000521.1-human-gut-metagenome-genome-assembly--contig:-NODE-521-length-15418-cov-1.741613_pt1 | contig 15418 bp, 31 predicted proteins | sample MGYA00242507_ERZ504598 | MGnify/ENA primary metagenome ERZ504598 (study PRJEB26092, sample SAMD00036318) | human gut metagenome | host: Homo sapiens | study: EMG produced TPA metagenomics assembly of... | reverse complement strand
TGTTTGTCACCTATTATATTTTCGTTTTCGTTTGATGTTGAAACAATGTTGAAACAAAGGAGATTTTCATGTTAAAGCCGGGCGTAATCCCCAGCTTATGTTGTTTTTTAACTCTTCCCGGATTCCAATCATGTTCTTTAGTTGTTATTGCTAAAATATTGCTAAAACAATTTTCAAATCATTTCAATTCATCAAGCCTGTAACTACTTCCGTCTATAAATATCGAAGTACCAACAGTTGTAAACGTAGCCTTCTCCCTCACCATTCCACCGAGAGAGTTTTTAGCCCCATAATCCAGTTCCCAATTTACTGTGAAATCTCCATCCTTTGTGTATTTTTCGCTGTACACCTTGAAAGATTCAGGGTCTTTTAAGTATAATCGAAATATGCTTTATACACTTTCCTCCCTTTATAAACAGCTTCATCGCAGGAACTCATACAGAATAGTGCTGACAAGCCTATTATGGTAAATAGAATCTTCTTCATAATCTTATATATTTAGTTTGTTCTTTAATTCGTTGAAAGTATCTGGATTCTCAAAATCTCCCCAACAGTATTTCTTGTATCTGTCCCGGTCGAAGCTGTCTTTTTCTCATAAACAATCAGGTAATCCTTATCACATAAAACAATCACAGAAGAATTAAGTAATCGGGCGTATGAGCGCGCTTGCAAATATGCTTCTTTCTCTTTCCTTGTTATTCCTCATACACAGCTTGGCTTCAATCAACACTTTTGCCCTTTCCTCATTTGGTTTATTGCCATAATGTAACGCATAATCTGGGAATATCCTATGTCCTCTCCCTGCTTGGATTGGTAACTGCCGGATGAAGTCTTTGTTTTCATACCATCCCATAGAGTTAAGCAATGGTTCCAGCAATTGCTGTTCTACATCATGTTCGTACTCTATAATTACGTCTTTGGGCAAGGTTGGGGCATACAATTTTGGCAAAACCTCTATATCAAATCCTTTTGTTTTTATCATCCGAAGTAACTCTGAATAGTTCTCACTGTTAACCGACCAACCATTTACTCCCTGAAAGTTTTTTCTAACAAGTGGGTGTTTGAAAAAATATTCATCAGTTTGTAGTTCTTTCAAAGTAATGTGAGGAATATTTATTCTATTCCCAATATAGATACACCCGTAGTATCGGAATAGAGGGTCTATTACGCCATCCGTAAGCGATATCTCTATGCAAGTGATTGCACTGATTGGGGACGTTTCGTAATGAACAAGAATATCCCCTTTCTTTGTTTCGGGGCTTGACTGCCAGAATTTCGATTCTAAGGATTTATCTTCTTGGTATAACCTGCCGCCAATGAACCAGACTTGTGACGGTTTGGGCATGTCTATTTTCTCGCTTGGGAGATTATTGGGTGCGAAGTCGTATAGGAAAGACCATAGATCTGCTGGAGATAGTCCATTTTCTTTTCTGAACAAATAAAACACCTCGCAAAGTTCCCAATAATACATGCACCTTCCTTTGTAATCAGTTCTTTTGGGAATATTGGGGAGGTCTATGTTAAAGAAATCCGCTTATTTTATTCAGCTCGAATATTCGGCAAAGGAACAGGTACGGGAAGAAATATTCTGGGGCGAACTGTGATAAGACATAGGACATCGGCTGGATAATCCCAAGCATATTCTTGAAGTCGTTAGCAGGAAGCCATTGTTGCCCTTCTACTTATGCCTAATGTGATAAGTGAAATGTATAAATCTTTTGCTTCTTCCAATGAGCTGGGATGGTCATAATCTGATACACCGTAGCAATATATATTCTCCAACCAATCGTTATATAAATCTTCTGGTATGAAATTAGCGTACGGACAATAATCCTTGAATAAAACATATCCTCCCGCATCAGAAAAGTATTTTATCATCTCTATTCCGATTGTGGTCTGTTTATATAGGTCCCATGTGTATTGGTTGAAACTCATGGCGTTTATTTCATCGTATTCATCCTAATGCTTAGTTTTACTAAAGCTAGTGCCTTAACTGATGCCAAAGGAAAATCTTTGGGTTGATGGTGCTGATTGTAACTTACCAACTTAATCCAATCACCTCCTTTTTCAGATTGATTTATGTATTTTACAGTTAGATATTCTTCACCTTCTACATCTATTGAAACCAAATACATTTCCCCATAAAAAATGTGTTGGATTTCTACGGGAACTTCTTTATAGGCTATAATATCTCCCGATTTCAATAAAGGATACATAGAATCTCCTTTGACATATACAGCACCGTCACATTTCGGTATGTTGGGGATACTTATCTTTCCTAGTATGTTTTGGTCTTTGTTCACCAAAAGAGATTTCAAATTTGCGGCAGCCTCAATGTCATATAGATTAATTATGCCTTCTTCATCTATCCTTTCTATATATTTAGGCTTATTGATAATCGTAACATCTCCTAGTTCAATCTCATCAGCCATTGCCTGTTGGACAAGATCGCCTAGAGACATATCCAAGGCTTTAGATATGATTATCAATTCTGATAGTCTTCTTTTAGATAAATCATCATATCTACCTATTATTGTAGATCTATGCCTAACGCATCAGCTATTACTTTATTTGTAACACCTTGATTTCTAATTATTTGTCTTAATGTTATCATTTTAGATTAATCAAATTAGATATTATTAACACAAATAATAATCAAAAATGATATACTATATCAAAATTGATAGTATATTTGCATTATCAAATTAAACTGATACAAAGAAACGAAGATTAATTCAGATTTCAAATAGTATAAACATATTAAAATACACGATTATGAGAACAAGAGAATTTTTACACGAAGTAATGAGCCTTGCTTGGCAGTTCGTTAAGCGTAATGGCTACACCATGAGCGAAGCAATGAAGGTCTCTTGGGCTAACTTGAAGTTGAAAGGTGAGATGAAAAGAAGATAGTGAAGTTCTACTTCAAAAAAGTGGACGGTTCCGTTCGTGAGGCATACGGTACACTAAATGAAAAGCTGATGCCTGCCATCACTGGTACTGACAACAGAAAAAAGAATGATACCGTCCAGACTTACTATGATACTGAACGCCAAGAATTCAGATGCTTCAAAAAAGCTAATCTGATGTCAATCGCATAAAAGATATGGATATGAATGCTTACACGATTAACCAGCAGTTGGATAGCCTTTATAAAGATTTAGAGGCTGCCCATAACAATGATGAAGAGGCTGTCTGCCTGATGTTCAATGCTGATAGCAAAAAAGAAGCTATCCAGTTGATAACGGATGAGATAGACAGTTTGGAAGATGCCTTAAAAGGTTTTGAAACTTGTGAAGATGATGGCATGGACTACGATGCTCTATGCCGGGTACAAGGTATCAGCCGATACGCATAATACACGATTATGCAACGCACGACAGCCCTACAGACGGATTGAACGGCAACCGATAGCGAGAATCGGGTAGGGTGCTATTGATTGGTTCTTTGACATATTGATACGATAAAAAGATATATTTCTGCGAAGGCACGTAAGCGAAGCCAGTGATGGTGGATAGTGGTGGGTGCAAGTGGAACGGAATTGACACCGATAGCAACCGAGGATAAGCCGACAATGGGCGAATGGTTGTATATGTCTGATGGTGGTAAAGCCACGAAGTTGAAATGATTTTTACTTTCAGCACGCCAATTTGTCTTTAGCGTGATGAGTATGCTTGGTTAGGCACAAGTATCGCTGAAAGGTCTTATAGTCTGTACTGAACTGAAATAAGGTTCTGCTATTCGATTAGGGTACAGATACTTATTTAAATTTATACGATTATGAAAACAATCCAATTCGTTTTATCTATATTGGTTGGTATATGTGCTGCCGGTATGCTTTACGGGGCTATTACTACTTACAGTCCTATGAAAATATTCTCTATCACTATAATGAGTGTTATATGTGTAGGGTGTGTGTCGCTCATGAGAATAACTTATAGAGAACTTAAACAGACCGCTAAAAGGTAGTCCTATAATCCGGCACAAGGCGCATGGGATGAGTGCACAATCACCTTGTAAACCAGCTGGGCGGTAATTTATGAAGTAGCATTGTTGGAATGCGTGTAAGCGATTAATTGTTGGTATTAACTTATATTCTAATTTATATATTCATTTAGCTTACAAGAAGTAGGTTCGACTCCTACCTTTTTAACGACATTTTAAATTTATACGATTATGACAGTGGAAGAATTAAGAGGCATGACGCATGAAGATTTAGTAAGGCGTGTGCAGGAACTGGAAGAGGCTAACGAGAAATTAGCTGAAGAGAAAAATACATGGTATAAATCTTGGAGTGATTTGAAACAGAAGTTTGATCATTTCAAAAATGCGGTTAAAAGCATTGTTCTGATAATAGATTAGATATTCGTGTTTTATATTGTGTTTGTACTGGGTGTGCCGTCCGTGAGGATAGTGCACCTTTTTTAAAAAAGGATGGTTAGCTTATCGGTTAGAGCTTCGTATTGCGCAAACAATTGGCACGATTGAGAGGGGTTCGATTCCCTTACCATCCACGAATCATTAATTAAATTTTACTCTTATGGCAAAAGAACTGAAAGAAAGAACAGAAATCAAGAAAAAGCTGAAAAAGAAGAATGACAGAATCAGCTTTGACTTTAGCGACAAACTTGCCGGACAGCTTCGCAGGTGTACCGCTGATCTTAACAGGCTGGCAAGGATTGATCGGATAATAGACAAGAAGCAAACTTTGTATTCGGTGGACACTAACAGGGAAGCCGGATATATTGAGGTTATTCGCAATTATTAATCAGCTGACTTACACGATTATGAAGAGAGTTTTTAATGAACTTACACCTGAATGCGAGATTACGGCACGAATGTATGCACAAGGGTATGAGAAAAAAGAAATTGCAAACCTCAAATGCCGAGCGGTCAGCACGATAAACAACCAACTGCAAAGAGCTTTTGAGATTTTGAACGTAAGGAACGGCAGAGAACTGGCAACCATGCTATATGAGAGAATAGCTGGTATGAAGTTCACGATGGACTTTTCACCTACTATTAGGTCGGCTGTTGCTTTCTGCCTGTTGTGCATCTTTTCTTTTTCGCTCTATCACGAACAGGGCGATATGAGAAGGGGACGAAGAACGAGAGTTGAACGAATTGAAAGAACTGGACGGTATGGAGGTAAGATTTGAATTATTTGAATTTAAAAATATCTGCATGGACATGGCGGAGCTTGGTGCAGCTGCCAGTGAGAAGAAACGGTCTCCTGTATCTGATGAAATCAAGCAAAGAGAAGCGTTCAGATGGTTAAAGACACTTGGGTATGAACCTAACTTTTTGGAAAAGTTAGAGAAAGAAGGATTGGTGCATAAGAAAAGAAAAGGCTCATCCAGAAATTCTCCTATCATATATTCCAAGTTCGAGATACAATCCGCTATTAATGCTTTTAAAATGAGTAAATATCTGAACAAATAACCCTATAAAATTTACGATTATGTCACTGATTAAGAAAAGTAATGAATTAGTTATCCCGACCACCGTGAAGATGATGATTTACGGTCAAGCCGGAATGGGAAAGAGTACGGTAGCATTGAGCGCACCGAAACCGCTGCTGTTGGACTTCGATAACGGCGTGAAGCGCATGAACATGGCGCACTTGGAGAATATAGACACGGTACAGGTCACTTCATGGAGCGATGTTCAGCAAGTTCTTCAAGAGGACTTGTCCGCTTATCAGACCATTGTAGTAGATACCATCGGCAAGATGATGGACTTCATCATTACTCACAAGTGTGGAACCCGCCAGCGTCCATCCGTGATTGGAGCGGTATCAATGCAGAGTTTTCATGGATGACACGAACACTTTCGGGGCTTAACAAGCACATCATTTCGTTGCCCATCGCGACACAAGAAAAGAAGGTGATGATACGGTGTTTATCCCTGCCTTGCGTGAAAAATCCTACAACTCTATCGTTACCGAACTGGATTTGCTCGGTTATCTTGAAATGAAAAGCGAAAGAGGCGTCCAAAGACGTACCATCACTTTTGACCCAACTTCAAGAAATGACGGTAAGAATACTTGCAATCTTCCTTCAGTGATGGAAGTTCCTACCATCCTTGACAAGAATGGTAATCCAACCGCAAAGAATGACTTTATCACCGCCAAGATAATCAATTCGTATTTGGGTATGCTTGCTGCCAAGAAGGAAGCGCAGGAAAAGTATGACAAGGTGATAGAAGAAATAAAAGAAAGCATTGAATTTATCACCGATGCCAACTCCGCTAATGAGTTCGCTTCACATATCAATGAGTTTGAACACGTTGGTAGTTCTTTGATGATGGCGAGAAGTTTGTTTGCTGCAAAGGTAAAGGCTTTGGGACTGGTATTCAATAAGGAAACTAAAATCTACTCAGATGCAGCCTAACTATCGTATATATGCAACATTGTTGGATTCTTACTTCAATTACCTTAATAGCGATGTCATATATGAGCGTTATTATGGGTGGAGTGAGAATCCACCATGTACGGAAGACGAGTTTCGGCAGAAGCAGTTTCAAGACTGATAGACCGTATCAACCGCAAGCCATTCGATAGCGAAGCGGCAGACCGTGGCACGGCTTTCAATGAAATCATTGATTGTATGATTGAGAACCGTAAATCTTCTATAATGGAAATTAGCAAGGCATATCACGATGACGGAAAACTTTACGGGATAAAAGCTGTTTACAACAATCGCACTTTCACTTTTTACATTGACCTTTGCCGCGAGTTTGCCAACTACTACAAAGGAGCATTAACCCAACAAAGAGTAGAAGCCATCTTGCCTACTGCATACGGTAGTGTATTGGTTTATGGTTTGATTGACGAACTGATGCCTACCAGTGTTCACGACATCAAAACAACCGGTAGTTATACCGTGGGAAAGTTCAAAGATCACCACCAGCATTTAGTTTATCCTTATGCTCTTATGCAGAATGGGTCGGATGTACGGACATTTGAGTATAACATTGTAGAGTTCAACAAAGGCGGTTATGTGGTAGATACCTATACAGAAACATACGTTTTCAATCCTGAACGTGATATTCCTATTCTTACTAATCATTGTGAGGAATTTATCCGGTTTTTGGAAGAAAACAGAAAACTTATAACCGATAAAAAGATATTTGGAGGAGAAAATTAATGGCAAACCAAATAACCGGACGGATAATCGAAATCGGACAAACTGTTCAAATACCATCCAAAAACGGTGGTTCCTCGTTTACAAAACGGGAGTTCATTTTAGATGCTACCACTTACGACCTTATACGGGAGAGCGTAGCGAGTATGAGAATGTTATTCCCTTAGAGTTTTCAGGCGATAAGTGTGCAGAACTTGACCGCTTTAATCAGGGTGATGTTGTTACTGTATCATTTGTTTTACAAGGACGTTCTTGGACGAATCAAGACGGAGAACTCAAACGTATGGCATCTATTCGGTGCTACAAAATAGATGCGCGTGGCGGTGTATCTCAATCCCAACAAACAACATCGGTACAACAGCCAGCGCCACAACCGACCTATCAGCAACAGCCGCAGAACTTTCCGCCTCCGGTTGATGCTAATGGCAATGTAAAGGACGATTTACCTTTTTAGCGTATGCTGTTCGACTTGAAGAATGATATGGAAGAGATTTGGAAAACAGTAAAAGGGTATAATGGATATTATCAAGTTTCTAATACAGGTAAAGTTCGGAATCCTAATAAGGTGCTTACTCCAAATGTTGGAGTAAAGAACGGATATGTTTATGTTACTTTGAGAAAAGATAAAAGACTGTTACATCGAATTGTTGCAGAAACTTTTATCCCCAATCCATTTAATAAACCAGAGGTAGACCACATTAATGGAATTAGAACGGATAATAATGTTTGTAATTTAAGGTGGGTAACTCGCACGGAAAACAATAATAATCCTATTACTAAAAGCCGTTTTAGTAAATCTGCTAAAGGTAAAGTTATCAATGCAGAAACTAAAAAACGAATGTCAATGAGCCGAAAAGGGGAAAAACATCCAATGTATAATAAAAAGCATTCAAGTTTTTCTAAAAGAAAGATGTCTATAACTCATTCAATTCCAGTTGTGCAATTGGGATTACAAATGAATTATATAGCTGAATTTGAAAGTGCAAAAGTGGCTTCTCTTGAAACACAAGTTGCTGCATCAAGTATCAATGCTTGTACGCTCGGCAAAAGGAAAACGGCTGGTGGCTATATTTGGAAAAAGAAAAATGATATTTAATTTATCAAATCATTATGAAATACCCAAGTTCAAGGAGTATGTAAACAAGCTGTTTAGTGAACGTGCGGTGGTGGAAGTGAAAAAGAAACTACCTAACCGTACGCTTGCCCAAAACAGCTACTTGCATCTTCTTTTAGGGTATTTCGGTAGTGAGTACGGTTGCAGTCTCGACGAAGCAAAAATTGATTTTTATAAGAGGACTTGCAACGTGATTTGTTTGAACGTAAGATGGTCAACAAGAAAGGCAATGAAGTAACCTATTTGCGCAGTTCTGCCGAGCTGACAACAGGTGAAATGACTTTGAGTATTGACCGTTTCCGAAATTGGTCGGCATCAGTAGCTGGCATTTACTTACCTGCCGCTAACGAACAACAGATGCTTATCTACGCACAACAAGAAATTGAACGTAATAATGAATTTATTTAAAAATTGAGATTATGAAGAAAAGAAAATTTCCCCAAGATGTAGCAAGATTCTTTCATCCTGAAAAATCAATCAACCCTAAATCCAGCGGTATTCACCAAATAGAGAAAGCCTCTCAAAGAAGCTATATTCCAGTTTATAATACTATGGGTACTGCAAGAAAGGTTTACAATGAGTTTGGCAAAATAAGTTATAGATAATATGGACAAATTTTTAGGACAAGACATTCCTGAACAGGAACGATGGCAGTTTCTTCAGGACAATGCCGATGCAGTGGAGAAAATCGGTTATACTCACCGATTCACACCCGAAGAATTGGCGCAAAAGAAAGAAACATTAGCTGAAGTATCAATCACCATCAATGATATTGAGATAGAAAAGAAAGAGGCTATGGACGAGTTCAAAGAACGTCTGAAACCTTTGAACGAAGAAAAGCAGGAACTTTTGGACCACATTAAGAGAGGTTCTGAGTTTGTAGAAAATGAAGAATGTGCCAAAATCCTCTATCACGAGGAAAAGATGGCAGGATTCTACAACAAGCTGGGCGAACTGGTTTATAGCCGTCCCATTATGCCACAGGAGATGCAAAAGACAGTATTCAGTATTAACCGTAAAACAGGAACAGAATCATGAGCGAAAACAAAATCAACTTGGTTGTGCCTAAAGATTACAACGGCAAACCTATTGAAGTAGTATTAAGAGAAGGCGAAGCACCGGTAGCACTTGACCCGAAAGAACCGGAGCGAGTAGTTATCAGTGGAACGATAGATGCACCTCTCAGATGGTTGGAAAAGCGTGTCGAACTGATTAATCAGAAATCGACCAATATCATCGTAAACCGTGATAAGATGGGGTTGGCATTAACTATTGATGAAACCAACTACTATCAGACTGGAATCAGTGGTATTTTACAGGCTTCAAAAGAAATGCAGGAATTTGGCATTAACACGGATAAGAAATGGGAACCTGTCAAGCTATCCCAGTTCTTCAAGATGCACCGTGCTTTCTTCAAGGATAAATCAGAAAACATGATGCTGGTTTCCACTTTGAAGAATTTCAAAGCAAAGGTTAACCAAGACATCGAGCGCAGCAAAGAGGAAAACGGCAGCAAGACGGATAATTATTCTCAGGTGGTTGATTCTAATCTTCCGAAATCCTTCAAACTGAATATTCCTCTTTTCAAAGGCTTTGCTTGTGAGGAAATCGAAGTTGAAATTTATGCTGATGTAGATGGTCGTGATGTTTCACTTTCTTTGGTTTCTGCTGGTGCGAATGAAACCATTGAGGAATACAAAAACAAGGTGATTGACGAACAGATTGAAGCAATCAAAGGTGTTGCACCTGACATCGTAATCATCGAAGTATAATTGACAGCCCGGAAAGACGGGCATCTGGTATCGTGGCGGAATTGGTAGACGCACGACGAGTACTGGAGCTTTACCCAGCCGGAAGGGTTACTCAAAGCAGAAAGCTCATGCAGGTTCGAATCCTGCCGATACCACCACATAACAAGAGGATGCTTAATGATAAAACATCCTCTTATTTACTAATAGTTACTTTTCATATTTCTATGACACCAACAACTTCATAATTCCCATTTAATCCATGATTTGTCATATAAGTTCTGATTTCAGTTCTATATGCTACTTCAAAATTATACTGTGATAAATTGGCACTTATCGCCTTTGTAAAGGAATACTCATTACCATGATGAGTGAAAATAATACGATAGTTCTTCATATAAATATGATTTTAGAGTGAATACAAATATTACACCCGCAAATATATAAAATAATGCCATACTACATAAAACGAAAACCAAAGAAGAAAGAAAAACCTATGCCTTTATTTGATAAAGCAGGGATAACAGTAAAGAAGAAGCCGGATTTGAAAGCTAAGCTCGACAAGGAGTTTTCCCTTTTATCCGGCTTCGTGATTGTATGCCAAACGGATTCTTCCGATGTATATCATGTGGACAGATAAAACCATTCGTGCAAGCCGACTGCGGGCACTATTTCAGTCGTACACATTTGGCAACACGGTTTGATGAGAACAATTGCCATGCCGAATGCCGGCACTGTTTAACACCGGATTCTCTCGTCTTAATGAAAGATTTTATATGGAAACAGCTTGGTGAAATTAGTGTTGGTGAAGAAATATTTGCTTTTGACGAAGAAGTAATTTATAAAACTTCACGAAGATATAGGGTTGGAAGGGTTACACACATAGAACGTGATATTCAAGATGTGTATGAGGTAGAGTTAGAAGAATGGAGATAAAATGAAGACAACTGCTAACCATAAATGGCTCGCAAGGGCAAGACAAGGAACTTCATACACATGGATTGAAACACAAGAAATGTGGGTTAATGGCGTAAATCTTCATGGGAAGCACAAGACCGGACCTCATACAGATAGGACTACGACCATTGTCTGTAAACCATTTCAAGTAATACAACAAGAAAAATCCTATGAAAGCGGATGGATTGCGGGAATGATTGATGCTGACGGACATATTTGTCAACAGAATATTTCTAATCCAGATGGGACGAAACGCTATGGTTTTCGTGTCGGTATAGCCCAATGTGAGAAGTACATGGATATTTGCTCTGAAATAAAACGCTTACTTGAAAAGTTCACAGGAAATAATAAAACTTGTCGGCAGATGATGGAAGATTCAAATAGGCGTGGCACGTTTAAAAAAACGTATCAATCTTGGCAATTTCTTATAACAGGTACAAACATAGAGAAGCTCCAATTTTTAATGCGTGTTCGTCCGCATAAAATTGAAAAGGTGGATATTGAAAAACTTGGCAAACTAAAATCTCAATATGATACCAAAGTGAAAGGTATCAAATATATAGGTAAAGAGGAGATTGTCGTGATGGAAACGGATACGCGTACTTTCATTGCTAACGGCTATGCCATGCACAACTGCAACAGGTTCAAAGCCGATCATTTGGAAGACTATCGGGTGAATCTGATAGCCAAAATCGGGCAACAGAAATTTGACTTGCTGAAAGTGAAAGCTGATGGTACTTCCAAAATGACTGATTTTGAGTACGAACAGCTAATCAAGTATTACAAAGCACTTAATAAGAAGTTACGAAAGGAGAAAGGGTTATGAATGATTTGGAAGCAGGAACATTTGTCATGATGATCAAGAATGATGATGGTTCATTCTCTCCGGTTGGATTAAGTAAGGAACAGGCTTATATAATCCGGACATTTCTTTCCAAACTTAGTGAGGATTCCCCTTTTATCATTAAATCAGAAGATAGATATGTACAAACTACGTGATTACCAACAGAAAGCCTCTGATGCTGCCGTTTCTTTCTTCAATAACAAGGCGAAGAAAACAAATGCCATTATGGTGTTACCTACGGGCAGCGGAAAGTCGCTTATCATAGCGGATATAGCTGCAAGGCTTGACGGTCATACATTGGTGTTCCAGCCTCGAAGGAAATACTCGAACAGAACTTTAAGAAACTCTGCTCATACGGTATTCTTGATTGCAGCATTTATTCAGCTTCTTTCAACTCTAAAGAAATAAGCCGGATAACATTCGCCACCATCGGCAGTGTGAAGAATCATCCCGAACTGTTCACCCACTTCAAGAACATCATTGTGGATGAATGTCATCTTGTAAACCCCAAAGAGGGAATGTACAAGGATTTTTTTGATGCAGTGAAGTGTAAGGTTCTTGGACTGACAGCAACGCCATACCGTTTAAGCTCCAGCCGTGATTTCGGCTCCATGCTGAAATTTATCACTCGGACAAAACCTCATGTCTTTTCAGAGGTCATTTATCATGTACAGGTATCAACTATTAGATATGGCTACTTGGCGAAGTTGGATTACTATTCAATGAATCCTTCAGGGTGGAATGAACTTAACTTGAAAGTAAATACTACTGGTGCCGACTATACGGATAGGTCAGTTCAAAAGAATATGAACGGATAGACTTCTACGGTTATCTCGTTCATATCGTCCAAAGGCTGATGAATCCCAAAGCCGGAGGAAAACGGAAGGGTATTTTGGTCTTTACCCGTTTTTTGAAAGAAGCGGAACGGTTAACGATGTCAATACCCGGTTGCGCTATCGTTTCAGGTGATACTCCTAAGAAAGAACGTGAACATATTCTTGAGGCGTTCAAAGCTGGTGAAATCCCGGTAGTAGCTAATGTGGGTGTACTTACGACTGGCTTTGACTATCCGGAACTTGATACGGTCGTTATGGCACGTCCTACAATGTCACTTGCCATGTGGTATCAGATAGTCGGTCGTGCCATCCGCCCGCATCCTTCTAAAGAATGTGGATGGATTGTGGATTTATGCGGTAACATCAAACGTTTCGGAGAGGTGTCGGATTTACGATTGTTTGATAGCGGTAATGGTAAGTGGGCTGTATTTTCTAACGGAAGGCAATTAACTAACGTGAGATTCTAAGACTATGGACGAAGGATTTTTGAGGCTAAGCCGCAGGTTTTTCTCGAATGAAATGTGGAATGAAGCCCGTACTTTTAGCAGTTGCGAAGCGTGGTTAGACTTAATTCAGTCTGCACGATTTGAGGCAACGCCCCGAAAGGAGAGTATCGGAGGTCGAGAAATCTCTTATTCAAGAGGTCAATATCCTGCATCCATAAGATTTCTGTCACAGCGTTGGAAATGGTCTGAAAAGAAGGTGCGTTCCTTTCTTGTGCATCTTAGAAAGAAAGGTATGATAACTGTTGAGTGCAATCAAGGAATGAACCTTATAACCTTATGTAAATATGAAGAATATAATCCAATGGGCACAACCAAGGCACAACCAAGGCACAGGTATTGAAAAGGAAATCAATGAATTAAGACACGAATGGGCACAACTAAGGGCACAACTTGGGGCACAGCCCATGAACAACAATCTACCGCAATCCGAACTTTTACAAAAATCAGGCACACAGAGGGCACAAATACAAAGAAAGAAGAAAAGAGAAGTATATAGATATATCTCTACATCAAAAGAAAGAAAATACTCCTGACGAGTATCAAAGAAAGACAAGCTTTCTTCGCCCTCCCCCTCTGAAAAGATTGATTACAGCGGATTGATGGAATACTATAATACCACATTCAAAGACAGACTCCAGCAGATAAGATCAATGACTGATGTGAGAAAAAGGCTGTAAAAGCCCGGATAGCCCAATATGGGAAAGAGTCAGTGAGGAGTGTTTTCAATCTCATTCTTCAATCCCCGTTCTTACTTGGAGCTAATGACCGCAATTGGAAATGCGACTTTGATTGGATTTTCAAACAAGCAAACTTTACTAAAATATTGGAAGGAAACTATAATGGGACAAGACTTAGTAAAAATCAACAGGATAGCGAGCAGCGAAAACGTGATTCAGTTCTTGCAGTCGCTACAACCGTTAGAGAAGCTGCCGCAAAAAAGAGAAAGGAACTTGAAGCAGAGGGCGTTATTGAATAAATATCCCGATCCTGCACAATTCATTCTTGATTACAACCCTGATTTGCAGTTCAAACTTGTCAGATGTAATGCAACCCATTCAGAACTGGCGTTGAATGACAGCATTCCGAGTTTAGGGCTATTGTCTTCTACTTATGGGGATGAAACACCGATAGAATGGCTAAAGATACAATTTGGCTCATTGAATGACTTTGCAGAAGTTTCAACCAAGATAGCGAAAGAGCAACTTTCTGAACTATCGGAGATATTCCTTTCGGAGTATTATTATATAAATGCCGCTGAAATCTGTTTTTTCATAGCACGGTTTAAGTCAGGGAAGTATGGGCGGTTCTACGGTTCAATAGATCCATTGAAAATAACAAGTGCGATGCTGGACTACGTTTCTGAACGTCGGAAAGATATTGAACGGAAAGAGCGTGAACGATACAGAAACCAACGTGAAAAAGAGATAGAGGAGCGTGGAGATAACAGAATCTCTTATGCTGAGTACATTGAAATCAAGCACCGTGCTGATGCAGGAGATGAGGAAGCTAGAAAAATGCTGATATCACCATGAGAATAACCGTTTACTGGGTAACAAGAAATCCGGATGTTATCGTAAGAATCCGGAAAAAGTTCAATATCCCAAGTTATACTTCCGTGAACTACGAAACAGAATGTGAAATCAAGAATGAAGACTTTCCACTGTTAGAAGAAACAGAACGAAGGGGATTCATTCGAATTAGAAATAAGAATACACGATTATGCAAGGAACAGACAAACTGAATACGATAACCAAGATCGTATTTGTCCTCACGGACGTTTTAGAAACCAACCTTCTAGAAATGCAGCAGCAATATAAGAAAGAAGGCTTTGAACTCAGACACGATTCAAAAAGAAACTTCAACACAGCCATAGCCGCGATAAAGAGATTGAAAAGTGATGTGAATCATTGCAGCGAATCCACTCAGGAAAACTTCGGCAATGATTCTGACATGGTGAACGCCATGTTGCTCACACTGATTGATAGGTGCGGTGATGATGACAACCTCGCTTATAAGATGTACGAATACATTAAATCTTTCCCGTCCAAACTGAATCTAGACTTGGATTTGGATAATGCGTTCAGCCACCTGTTTAAAAAGGAGAAGTTATGAAATCGCAGAAAGACATCTTAAAATCCATTGAAGGTCTGTCCGATATAGAACTATTTGTTATTGATCTCTTTTGTGGCGCTGGTGGCTTATCCGAAGGTGTGGAAGCAGCACGATTGGATGGAAATAAATGTGCAAAAGTTGTTTGTTGTGTGAACC
>ENA-OQDD01000520-OQDD01000520.1-human-gut-metagenome-genome-assembly--contig:-NODE-520-length-15433-cov-1.940546_pt1 | contig 15433 bp, 24 predicted proteins | sample MGYA00242507_ERZ504598 | MGnify/ENA primary metagenome ERZ504598 (study PRJEB26092, sample SAMD00036318) | human gut metagenome | host: Homo sapiens | study: EMG produced TPA metagenomics assembly of... | reverse complement strand
GGATACATATGTGGAGGTTATAGTCAACTGCTCTGATGAGGATATTGAGGTGCCAAAGGACGGCGAGGTACTTTTTGAGAGGCATTGCATAGATACCACACTGCTGACCAACGGAATATTAATCAGAAAAATCGTAGGCAATGGCGATAAGTAAAAGAAACAGGAGAATTAAACGAAAATATGGCTAAATATGAGTTACTAAAACAAGAGGGACGTGCCAAGAGAGGTACATTCCATACTGTGCATGGAGATATACAGACACCTGTATTTATGAATGTAGGAACAGTAGGTGCGATAAAGGGCGCTGTCTCTACGGACGATTTAAAGGAGATAAAGTGTCAGGTTGAGCTGTCAAATACATATCACCTGCATGTAAGAACCGGAGACAAAATCATTAAAGAGCTTGGAGGACTGCACAAATTCATGGTGTGGGACAGACCAATCCTTACAGATTCCGGCGGATTCCAGGTGTTTTCACTGGCAGGTCTTCGCAAAATAAAGGAGGAGGGCGTGTACTTCAACTCGCATATTGACGGTGCCAAGATTTTTATGGGACCTGAGGAGAGCATGCAGATACAGTCAAACCTCGGCTCCACGATAGCTATGGCATTTGACGAGTGCCCATCGAGTGTTGCAGACAGACAGTATGTGACAAACTCTGTAAACAGGACCGCGCGCTGGCTTGAGAGGTGCAAAAAGGAGATGGCACGCTTAAACAGCTTACCGGATACTATCAACAAGGAGCAGCTTTTATTCGGTATCAATCAGGGAGCTATTTATGATGATATAAGAATTGACCATGCAAAGCGCATTTCTGAGCTTGAGCTGGACGGCTATGCTGTCGGCGGACTGGCGGTAGGAGAGAGCCATGAGGAGATGTACCATATTCTTGATGAAACAGTGCCTCATCTGCCTGTTAATAAACCTACATACCTGATGGGAGTAGGAACTCCTGCCAATATACTTGAGGGTGTAGAGAGAGGAATCGACTTCTTTGACTGTGTATACCCAAGCAGAAACGGCCGTCACGGACATGTATACACGAATCACGGCAAGCTTAATCTGTTCAACCAGAAGTATCAGAAGGATATGCGCCCTATTGAGGAGGGCTGTAACTGTCCTGCCTGCCGCACATATTCGCGTGCATATATCAGGCATCTTTTAAAGGCAAAGGAGATGCTCGGAATGAGACTGTGCGTGCTCCATAATTTGTATTTCTACAACAACATGATGGAGGAGATAAGGGATTCGCTTGATGCAGGCTGTTTTGCCTCATACAAGGCTGAAAAGCTCTATGGAATGACACAGGGAGAGCAGAGCTAGCAGATAAATATAAAAAATCTCGAAAATGATAAAAAATCCTTGCCGTTAGCACGTTTAACGTGTATTATGGTAATAGTGCTTAAAACACATCAATTATAGAATATTTAGGAGGAACAATTGATGACATCAATTTTAGCAAACGGTCAGGCAGCAGGAACAGTTGGAATGATTGTCTGGTTAGTAGTACTTTTCGCAGTTATGTATTTTCTTATGATCCGTCCACAGAAGAAGGAGCAGAAGAAAAAGGAGCTAATGCTTAAAGAGGTTGCAACAGGAGACACAGTTCTTACAACAAGTGGATTTTACGGTACAGTTATCGATATCGAGGACGATACTGTAATCGTTGAGTTTGGTAACAACAAGAACTGCCGTATTCCAATGCAGAAGTCAGCTATCGCTGACCTTGAGAAAGCAGAGGATTCAGCTAAATAATGCAGATTTGTAAAGCCGTCACATAAGTGGCGGTTTTCTTATTATCCGCATCTCTTGCAATAATAATAAAAAACTGTTATTATAGTATGCAGTTATTATAAGCTACAGTTATAAATTGCATGAAAAAGTAAAATATCCCGGCATATTGAAATAACTACTTTAATGCTTTAATATAAGAATATGTATTTTTATGTAAAAGAGGTAAGAAATTATGGAATATAAAGTTGGTGTAATTTCCGGAGACGGAATCGGACCGGAGATAGTCACTGAGGCAAAGAAGGTATTGGACAAAATAGCAGACAAGTATGGACACAGCTTCAACTACACAGACATCCTTATGGGTGGTTGCTCAATTGATGCTACAGGTGTTCCTCTTACAGATGAGGCTATTGCGACTGCGCTTGATTCAGATGCGGTGCTGATGGGTTCAATCGGTGGCAACACAGCCACATCACCATGGTACAAGCTGGCCCCTGAGCTTCGTCCGGAGGCAGGACTTTTAAAGCTTAGAAAGTCACTCAATCTGTTTGCAAATCTTAGACCGGCATATCTGTACAAGGAGCTTGCTGCAGCATGCCCGCTCCGTGCCGATATCATCGGAGACGGATTTGATATGATGATTATGCGTGAGCTTACAGGAGGTCTTTACTTCGGAGCCAGAGAGACAAAAGAGGTGGATGGAGTTGTTACGGCCACAGATACACTGACATACAATGAGAATGAAATCAGAAGAATCGCAAAGCGAGGCTTTGATATAGCCATGAAGAGAAGGAAAAAGGTCACATCTGTAGACAAGGCAAATGTGCTTGATTCTTCCAGATTATGGAGAAAGATCGTCGAGGAGGTCGCTAAGGATTATCCGGAGGTTACATACGAGCATATGCTTGTTGATAACTGTGCAATGCAGCTTGTAAAGGATCCTAAGCAGTTTGATGTTATCCTTACAGAGAATATGTTTGGCGATATTTTATCAGATGAAGCAAGTATGGTGACAGGCTCGATCGGTATGCTTTCATCAGCAAGCCTTAATGATACAAAGTTCGGACTTTACGAGCCAAGTGGCGGATCTGCTCCTGATATCGCAGGAAAGGGCATTGCAAATCCTATCGCAACAATCCTTTCAGCAGCATGATGCTTCGCTATTCATTTGATCTGGACAAGGAAGCACAGGCAATCGAGGATGCTGTAAGCAGGTGCTTAAGGAGGGCTACAGGACAATCGACATCATGCCACAGCCGGGTGAGACTACAGAGGGTATCACACAGGTAGGCACAGCACAGATGGGTGATCTCATCGTAGAACGTGTGTAGCTGCATGACTTATAATAGACAGCTAACAGGTTATAGATATGCAGATTGTTGTGTATACAGTAGTAATGATGAAGTACTCAAAGAAATAGTCGGAGATAAATAAGGAGATAAAATATGATAAGTGATAACGCAAGAGCGGAATGCAGCAGGCACCGGCAAGAAGTTTATTTAATGCTCTTGGTTTTACACCGGAGGAAATGAAAAAGCCTATGGTCGGAATCGTAAGCTCATTCAATGAGATTGTTCCGGGCCATATGAATATAGATAAAATCGTTGAGGCTGTAAAGCTTGGAGTTGCAGAGGCAGGAGGAGTGCCTGTAGTATTTCCTGCAATTGCAGTCTGCGATGGTATTGCAATGGGACATGTGGGTATGAAATATTCCCTTGTCACAAGAGATCTGATTGCTGATTCTACAGAGTGTATGGCAATCGCTCATCAGTTTGATGCACTTGTAATGGTTCCAAACTGTGACAAGAACGTGCCGGGACTTCTGATGGCGGCTGCACGTCTTAATCTGCCTACAGTATTTGTATCAGGCGGTCCAATGCTTGCTGGCCACGTAAAGGGCAGAAAGAGAAGTCTTTCATCGATGTTTGAGCTGTCGGCTCATACGCTGCTGGTACTATGACTGAGGATGATGTATGTGAGTATGAGAACAAGGTATGTCCTACCTGCGGTTCATGCTCGGGAATGTACACAGCCAACTCTATGAACTGTCTTACAGAGGCACTCGGTATGGGACTTCGCGGAAACGGAACAATACCTGCTGTATATTCAGAGCGTATCCGTCTTGCAAAGCATGCGGGAATGGCTGTTATGGATATGTACAACAAGGGTATCAAGGCGAGAGATATCATCACAAAGGATGCAATAATGAACGCACTCACAGTTGATATGGCACTCGGCTGCTCTACAAACTCTATGCTTCATCTTCCGGCTATCGCTCATGAGATAGGCTTTGATTTTGATATCAGCTTTGCAAATCCAATCAGTGAGAGGACACCAAATCTCTGCCACCTTGCCCCGGCAGGCCCTACATATATGGAGGACTTAAACGAGGCCGGCGGTGTGTGGGCTGTCATGAAAGAGCTTGCTGATATCGGACTTTTAAATACAGACTGTATGACTGTTACAGGAAAGACAGTTGGAGAGAATATAAAGAATGCAGTCAATAGAGACCCTGAGGTCATCAGACCGGTAGACAATCCATATTCAAAAACCGGAGGACTTGCAGTGCTTAAAGGAAATCTGGCTCCGGACGGCTCTGTAGTAAAGCGTTCAGCAGTTGTCGATGAGATGATGGTTCATGAGGGCCCTGCAAGAGTATTTGACTGCGAGGAGGATGCAATTGCAGCAATAAAGGGCGGCAAGATCGTAGAGGGTGATGTGGTTGTCATCAGATACGAGGGACCAAAGGGCGGCCCTGGAATGAGAGAGATGCTTAACCCTACATCCGCTATTGCCGGAATGGGACTTGGAAGCTCTGTAGCACTCATCACAGACGGACGTTTTTCAGGAGCTTCAAGAGGAACTTCAATAGGTCATGTTTCACCTGAGGCCGCAGTAGGCGGACCAATTGCCCTGGTTGAAGAGGGAGATATCATAAAGATTGATATTCCAAACATGAAGCTTGAGCTCGATGTGTCAGACGAGGTGCTTGCTGAGCGTAAGGCAAAGTGGCAGCCAAGGGAGCCGAAGGTTACAACAGGCTATTTGAAGAGATACGCAGCGCTTGTTACATCAGGAAACAGAGGAGCCATCCTTGCACTTCCGGGCGAGCAGAACGCGTAGTATAAATTTTGATAGAAAATTCAGTACGAATAAGGCTTTTACCTATTATCGTAAAGGATTCGTATAAGAAAAAGAGGAATACAAGATGCAGTTAACAGGATCACAGGTTATTATAGAATGCTTAAAAGAACAGGGTGTTGACACAGTATTCGGTTATCCGGGAGGAGCCATCCTTAATGTCTATGACGAGCTCTACAAGCATCCGGAGATTAAGCATGTGCTGACCTCACATGAGCAGGGAGCAAGCCATGCGGCCGACGGCTATGCGAGAAGCACCGGAAAGGTTGGCGTCTGTCTGGCTACAAGCGGACCGGGTGCGACAAATCTGGTCACAGGAATTTCGACAGCATACATGGATTCGATTCCAATCGTCGCAATCACATGTAATGTCGGAGTCTCGTTACTTGGAAAGGACAGCTTTCAGGAGATAGATATTGCCGGAATTACAACGCCTGTAACCAAATACAGCTTTATTGTAAAGGATGTAGAGAAGCTTGCAGATACAATACGCAGAGCTTTCGATATAGCAAGAAAAGGCAGACCGTCCTGTGCTTGTGGATATTCCAAAGAATGTTACGGCTGATCTGGTAGAGTACACCAGGCAGGAAATCAAGCTTCCTGAGCGTGTGACAGAAACAATTACAGACAGTGACATTGATAATGCAATTGAACTCATAAAAGCATCCAAAAAGCCATATATATTTGTAGGAGGCGGAGTGGTTCTCTCCGGAGCAAGCAAAGAGCTTAAGGAATTTGTAGACAAGGTGAATGCACCTGTTTGCGATACGCTCATGGGCAAGGGTGCATATGATGGCACAAGTGATAACTACACAGGCATGCTTGGTATGCATGGCACAAAGACCTCAAACCTTGGAGTTTCAGAGTGCGACCTTTTGATTGCGATTGGTACACGTTTTTCGGACAGAGTGCTTGGCAATCCTAAAAAGTTTGCAGACCAGGCCAAGATATTACAGTTTGATGTAGACGCAGCAGAGATTAATAAAAATATCCGTGTTACATCGAGTGTTATAGGCGATGTGAAGGAAATACTTACACGCATCAACAAAAAGCTCACACAGCTTGACCACAATTCATGGGTTGAGCATGTGCTTGCATATGCAAAGACTTTTCCTCTTACATATCACAAAGAGGGACTTAGCGGACCATTTGTTATTGAAAAAATCTATGAAATGACAAAAGGAAATGCTATAATGGTTACTGAGGTCGGTCAGCATCAGATGTGGGCAGCCCAGTATTACAAATACAGTAAGCCGAGAACTCTTCTTACATCAGGAGGTCTTGGTACCATGGGATACGGTCTCGGTGCTGCAATCGGTGCCCAGACAGCTAATCCTGACAGGACTGTAGTCAATATTGCAGGTGACGGATGCTTCAGAATGAACATGAACGAGCTTGCAACAGCTTCAAGAGAAAAGCTTCCTCTTATCGAGGTTATAATAAACAACCATGTACTTGGAATGGTACGCCAGTGGCAGACTCTTTTTTACGAGAAGCATTACTCGGCAACCGTACTTGATGATGGGGTGGATTATGTAAAGCTTTCAGAAGCAATGGGAGCCACTGCACGACGTGTTAAGACCCAGGAAGAATTTGAAAAAGCATTTGCAGATGCCTTAAAGAGCAAGACACCGTTTGTCATTGATTGTATCATTGATTCAGATGACAAGGTATGGCCTATGGTTGCACCGGGCAAGCCTATCGACGAGTCTTTCGATGAAGAGGACTACAATGCGACACAAGGAGGAAATTAGAGTGAGTAGAGTTTACAATTTTTCAGCAGGACCTGCAGTTTTACCTGAGGAGGTATTGCAGGAAGCAGCAGCAGAGATGATGGATTATAAGGGAAGCGGAATGTCGGTTATGGAGATGAGCCACAGATCTAAATGGTTTGATGACATTATCAAGGATGCCGAGAAGGATCTCCGCGAGCTTATGAATATACCTGACAATTACAAGGTGCTTTTCCTTCAGGGTGGTGCTTCACAGTTCTTCGCTGAGGTACCGATGAACCTTATGAAAAATAAAAAAGCAGGATACATTATCACAGGTCAGTGGGCTAAAAAGCGTTTGCCGAGGCTAAGATTTACGGAGATGCCGTAGAGCTTGCTTCGTCTGCAGATGAGACCTTCTCATACATACCTGACTGTTCAGATTTACCAATCACAGATGATATGGATTATGTATATATTTGCACACAAAGTGAAGATAGGCTGTACCTTAGACGAAAAGCAGATGGAAATGCAAACTCTGAACAAAAAAGCAGATGCCACACGGGAAAAAGACATTTACCGGGTGACGGTTGTGGGAAGTGTGGTAAACTTTCTCTTGCTTGTCTTCAAATTCTTTGCAGGTATTGTAGGTCACAGTGCCGCCATGCTGGCGGATGCGGTACATTCTTTGTCGGATTTCATTACAGATATTATTGTCATTGTTTTTGTGCGCATTTCGGCAAAGCCCGAAGATGAAGGACACGATTACGGTCATGGCAAGTACGAGACGCTGGCAACTGCCATTATCGGTATTTTTCTGTTGTTTGTGGGATTCGGCATTTTCTGGAACGGGGCTTCCTCCATTTACCGCTTCCTGCAAGGCGGCTCTCTGCAGGAACCCGGTATACTGGCACTGGTGGCTGCATTGGTATCCATCGTTTTCAAGGAAGTGCTTTATCAATATACCGTATTCAAGGGCAGGAAGTTGAATTCGCAGGCGGTTGTTGCCAATGCCTGGCATCACCGGAGTGACGCGTTTTCGTCCATAGGCACGGCAGCGGGTATAGGTGGCGCCATTCTTTTGGGTGACCATTGGCGGGTGCTGGACCCGGTGGCAGCGGTTATTGTCAGCTTCTTCATTATGAAGGTGGCTGTGCAGTTGTTGATACCGTGTGTGGACGAACTGTTGGAGAAATCATTGCCTGCCGAGGTGGAGGATGAGATACTGAAGACGATTCTCTCTTTTCCCGGTATCAGCTCGCCGCATCACCTTCGTACGCGCCGCATCGGCAGTTATTGTGCCATCGAGGTGCATGTGCGTATGGATGGCAGCATCTCGCTGGAGGAAGCCCACGAGACGGCAACGGCGGTGGAGAACAAGTTGAAAAGGCAGTTCGGCAAAGGAACACTGGTCAGCATCCATGTGGAGCCGGTGAAGAAGAGTAACGAGGCGACAGAGTAACACAAGGAGCGTCAAGGTGACGGACCGGATGAAAAGTAATTAGTAATTTGTAACTGAAGAAGTGGAATCGATTTTAATTACAGGAGCAAGCGGATTTATCGGAAGTTTCATCGTGGAGGAGGCGTTGAAGCGCAAGTTCGGTGTGTGGGCGGGTGTACGTTCGTCCAGCAGCCGCGAGTATCTGCGTGACCGCAAGATACATTTCCTCGAACTGGACTTTGCGCACCCCAATGAACTGAGGGCACAACTCTCGGGACATAAAGGGACCTACAATAAATTTGATTATATTGTCCATTGTGCCGGTGTGACGAAGTGTGTGGACAAGAACGAATTCGATTTGGTGAATTATCTGCAGACCAAATACTTCATCGATACGCTGAGGGAGCTGAACATGATTCCCAAGCAGTTTATCTTCATCAGTACGCTGAGTGTGTTCGGCCCGGTACGCGAGAGGACCTACGACCCGATTATGGAGAGTGACCCCCCTTCACCCAATACCGCCTACGGACTCAGTAAACTGAAAACAGAACTTTATTTGCAGAGTATTCCGGGTTTCCCCTACGTCATCTACCGGCCGACGGGTGTATACGGGCCGCGTGAGAAGGATTATTATCTTATGGCAAAGTCCATCCGGCAGCATACGGACTTTTCTGTAGGCTTCTGCCGCCAGGATTTGACGTTTGTATATGTAAAGGATATCGTGCAGGCCGTCTTCCTCGGGATAGAGAAGCAGGTGTCCCGCCGCGCCTATTTCCTGGCTGACGGGAAGGTGTATAGCAGCCGTGCTTTTTCCGATTTGATAAGGAAAGAATTGGGCAATCCGTTTGTTATTCGCCTGAGATGTCCGTTAATTGTATTGAAAGTCGTATCTTTGCTCGCTGAATTTTGGGCGAAGCGGCAGAACAAGACCAGTACGCTCAATTCGGACAAGTATAGAATAATGAAACAACGCAACTGGCAGTGTGACATCACACCGGCCGTCGAGGAACTGGGCTTCAGTCCTGAGTACGACCTGGAACGGGGTGTAAAGGAAACCATTGCCTGGTATAAGGATAAGGGATGGCTTTAGATTTATTTAAAAGGGTAGAAACCGTAAGGGGCTTTTTGCGGTAGAGAAGATTACGCTGATATACAATTTGCTGACTTCCATTCTCATTCTGTTTCTTTTTCAGGAAATGGATCATCCGGTGCAGATGCTTGCAGACCGTGTTGTCATTGCGGGTATGACGTTCCTGCTGATGTATCTTTACCGGCTGGCACCCTGCAAGTTCTCTGCCTTTGTGCGCATAGCCATCCAAATGTCACTGCTTTCCTATTGGTATCCCGACACCTTTGAGTTCAACCGGATATTCCCCAATCTCGACCACGTGTTCGCGTCGGTGGAGCAATGGATGTTTGGTGGACAGCCTGCTGTGTGGTTCTGTGAAAGGTTTCCGCAGATGTGGGTGAGCGAGCCGTTTAATATGGGGTACTTCTTCTATTATCCGATGATTCTGCTGGTGGTGGTGTGGTATTTCCTTTATCGTTTCGACCTTTTCGAGAAGGTTTCGTTCGTCATCGTCACTGCTTTCTTCATCTATTACCTTATTTATATCTTCGTCCCCGTTGCCGGGCCGCAGTTCTACTTCCCCGCCATTGGAAGCGACCATGTGGCGCAAGGTATCTTCCCGTCCATCGGTGACTATTTCCATCACCATCAGGAACTTCTTCCCGGTCCGGGCTATGAGCACGGCTTCTTCTACAACCTGGTGGAGAGTTCCCAGCAGGTGGGTGAGCGTCCCACGGCTGCTTTTCCCAGTTCGCACGTCGGAATGTCTACGGTACTGATGATTATGGCATGGCGTGGCAGCAAGCGTCTGTTTGCCTGCTTGTTTCCTTTCTATCTGCTGTTGTGCGGGGCTACGGTCTATATCCAGGCACATTACCTGATAGACTCTATCGTGGGTTTCGTATCGGCTTTCGGCATTTATATCCTGGCCACGTGGATGTTCAAGCGATGGTTTGCGCAGCCGATGTTCCGCTAGTCGGGCACGGTGATTATCTTTCCACTGTCTGTGGGCAATACCAATGTACGCGGATAAACTTCTGCCGGAAGTGAATGCTGGAAGTTTACGATGAGCTTGTTTGAGCAGTTTTTTCTTTTTCATAAAGACATATTTATGGGATTCTTTCTTTCTTGGGAAGACGAATATAGGGACTTGTTTCTTTCTGCCAAAGAAACAATGTTTTTTTTCTTGCCTCCTTGTTGGTAAGGTTTTGCCTTCCCATTGGCAAGGCTTTGCCACCGCGTTGGCAAAACTTTGCCATAGGCATGGCAAAAGTTTGCCAAGGGCAAGGCAAGTGGTTGGCAAAATTCTTGCTGACAGACAGTGAGTTATGCGGATGGCAACAAAGCGTGTCATCTGCGTCTGAATAGCCCCCCTCTCAGAAGCTATTCAAGAAGGGGCGTGAGGATGATTGCTCAAGTGTCGGACTCGATGGTAAAAATCGTATGCGGTTTTCTCCTATGGCAGCAACGGTTCTATCTCTTCGAAGATGCGGTACAGTTCCTCCTTCGTCTCTGCCCGCAGCATGGCTATCCGGGTGTCGCGGAAATTGGGAATCCCTTTGAAGAGCGGGCTTGCTGCCAGGTGGCGGCGCACGTGCAGTATGCCCCGTCGCTCATCCAGCAGGTTGACGCTGTCTTCCACTTCCTGGCGGAGTACGTTCAGCCGCCATTCGGAACTCAGCGGAGGGAGTTCTTCGCCCGTCTCCAAATAATGCTTCACTTCCTTAAAGAACCACGGGCGGCCGAAGCTGGCACGGCCTATCATGATGGCGTCCACACCGTAGAGGTCGAAGCATTCTTTGGCCCGTTGGGGAGTGGTGATATCACCGTTGCCGATGATGGGAATGTGCATGCGTGGGTTCTTTTTCACCTCGCCGATAAGTGTCCAGTCCGCCTCGCCGGTATACATCTGGCGCGGGTACGGCCGTGGATGGTGAGGGCGGCAATGCCGCAGTCCTGCAACTGCTCGGCAAGGTCTACGATGATTTTACTGTTGGCATCCCAGCCAGGCGGTCTTCACGGTGACGGGAATCTTCACGGCATCTACCACGGCACGAGTGATTTCCAGCATCAGCGGAATGTTCTGTAGCATACCGGCACCGGCACCCTTGCCGGCAACGCGCTTCACGGGGCAGCCGAAGTTGATGTCCAGCGTGTCCGGATGTGCCTGCTCCACAATGCGGGCGGCTTCTACCATGGTGGCGGTGTCCCGTCCGTATATCTGTATGGCTACGGGCCGCTCTTCATCGCTGATATTCAGCTTCTGCTGGGTCTTGCCTACGGAGCGTATCAAGGCATCGGCAGAAACGAACTCGGTATATACCATGTCTGCTCCGAAGTGCTTGCACATCAGGCGGAAAGCAGGGTCGGTGACGTCCTCCATCGGGGCGAGGAATACGGGGCGTGGGCCCAGGTCTATATCTTTAATCTTCATAATCTAAGCGGATTTGTCCGCAAAAGTACAGAAAAAAGCCTACCTTTGCATACTCTAATTCAAAAAGAAATGATGAAACACTCAATCAGTGACTTCGAAATCATGCACCGGTAGGCTCGCGCGAATCTCTCGCGGCAGCCATACAAGCAGGTGCCGACTCCATCTATTTCGGTATCGAGAACCTGAACATGCGTGCCCGTTCGGCAAATACCTTCACTATCGACGATTTGCGGGAAATAGCCCGGACGTGCGACGAACATGGCATGAAGAGCTACCTCACCGTCAATACCATTATATACGACCATGACATTCCGCTGATGCGTACCATTGTAGATGCGGCAAAGGCGGCAGGCATCTCGCAGTCATTGCCGCTGATGTGGCAGTGATGAGCTATGCCCGGCAGATAGGGCAGGAGGTACACCTCAGCACACAGCTCAACATCAGCAACGTGGAAGCCCTGCGCTTCTATGCGCAGTTTGCCGATGTGGTGGTGCTGGCGCGTGAGCTGAATTTGGAGCAGGTGGCAGAAATCTACCGACATATCCGTGAGGAGAATATCTGCGGTCCCAGTGGAGAGCAGATACGTATAGAGATGTTCTGCACGGTGCGCTTTGCATGGCAGTCAGCGGAAAGTGTTATCTCTCATTGCATGAAATGAACCACTCCGCCAACCGCGGTGCCTGCATGCAGGTATGCCGCCGTAGTTATACGGTGCGCGACAAGGAGACGAATGTGGAATTGGAGGTGGACAACCAATACATCATGTCCCCCAAAGACTTAAAAACTATCCACTTCATGAACAAGATGCTGGATGCAGGTGTTCGTGTTTTCAAAATAGAAGGACGTGCCCGCGGACCCGAGTACGTGCGCACGGTAGTGGAGTGTTACAAAGAAGCCATCCGTTCCTATCTGGACGATACATTCACCGATGAGAAGATTGCCCGGTGGGACGAACGTTTGAAGACGGTCTTCAATCGTGGTTTCTGGGACGGCTACTACCTGGGACAACGCTTGGGCGAATGGACCAAGAACTACGGTTCTGCCGCTACGGAACGTAAAATCTATGTGGGTAAGGGTATCCGCTACTTCTCAAACATCGGTGTGGCGGAGTTCCTGGTAGAAGCAGCCGAAGTGAGCGTAGGCGACAAGTTGCTGATTACGGGTCCCACAACGGGTGCCGAATTCGTCACTTTGGACGAGGCACGCGTCGATTTGAAACCCGTGCAGACTGTAAAGAAAGGCCAGCATTTCTCGATGAAATCGGTGAAAATACGTCCCAGTGACAAACTCTACAAGCTGGTTACCGTAGAAGAACTGAAGAAGTTCAAAGGCTTGGATGTGGAGAAACAACGTGGCTAAGTATCAAATAGTAAATAGTCCAATAGTAAATATGAATTATATCTATGAACTTCCCATGAAGGTGCGCGACTATGAATGCGACCTGCAAGGCATCGTCAATAATGCCAATTATCAGCATTATCTGGAGCATACGCGCCATGAGTTTCTGTTGAGTGCCGGCGTCAGCTTTGCCGGACTGCACGAGCAGGGGGTAGACCCGGTAGTGCACGTATCAATATGGCTTTCAAGACTCCCCTGAGGAGTGGTGACGAGTTTGTCTCCAAGCTTTATATGAAGAAGGAAGGCATCAAGTACGTCTTCTATCAAGACATCTTCCGTGCTTCCGACGGTAAGGTCTGCCTCAAGGGCGTGGTCGAGACCGTGTGTGTAGTCAATGGCCGGTTGAGCGACAGCGAACTGTTCGACCGCCTTTTTGCCCCTTATCTCAACCCGGGTAAGTCCGTGTAATCTTTGGTGGAATGAACAGTGACGAACGGATTTGCAGTATAGCTCTCACACTTTGCCCCGGTATAGGACATATCGGGGCAAAGCGTTTAATAGAGGGTACGGGCAGTGCTGCCGAAGTATTCAGTCGGCGGAAGGAGCTCCCCGAAATCATGCCCGGTGTGAATCCGGGGGTAGTGACGGCCCTTGATTGTCCCGCTGCCTTTCTGCGTGCCGAGCAGGAGATGGAGTTTGTAGAGAAGAACCGCCTTTCCTGCCTGACGTTGAAGGATGAGGCTTACCCTTCCCGCTTGCGTGAATGTGAGGACGCACCGATTGTACTTTTCTTTAAAGGAAACACCGATTTCAACCGCCTGCATGTCGTCGATATGGTAGGTACACGCCGTGCCACCGATTACGGCAAGCAATTCTGTGCCGACTTCCTGCGCGATTTGGCCGTTCTTTGTCCCGATGTGCTGGTAGTAAGCGGACTGGCTTACGGGATAGATATCCATGCCCATCGGGCCGCTTTGGCAAATCATCTCCCTACCGTTGCTGTCCTTGCTCACGGACTGGACCGCATCTATCCGTATGTACACCGGAAAACAGCCATCGACATGCTGGCACAAGGCGGACTGTTGACCGAATTCCTTACCGGGACGAATCCGGACAAGCATAATTTCGTCAGCCGCAACCGTATTGTGGCGGGTATGAGTGATGCTACCATTGTGGTGGAATCTGCCGCAAAGGGAGGTTCCCTTATCACTGCAGAGTTGGCAGAGGGATATCATCGTGACTGCTTTGCCGTTCCGGGGCGTGTTACGGACGAATCTTCCATCGGTTGTAACCGGTTGATACGCGACAACAAGGCCGCCCTTATCCAGAGTGCGGAAGAGTTTGTGCAGATTATGGGCTGGGCCGTAGCGGAGCAGCTGCCCGGACAGAAGGTATTCAGCGTAATCTCTTTCCGGAACTGACGGAAGAGGAGGAGCTTGTTGTGCGCATCCTTATGCGGCAGGGAGACCTCCATATCAATGCGATGGTGGTGGAAGCGGACATTACCCGTCAACCGGATGAGTGCCTTGCTTTTGAGTTGGAGATGAAGGGAGTGGTCAAGGCAATGGTGGGCGGTGTCTATCACTTGCTGACTTGAGCGCGGCAGGTCTCTTGCCTTACATGGACGGTTTCCCGTATTTCATGATGAACTTTTCCGGGTGGTCCGTCGCTATGATGTCTACCCCCAGGTCGACTGCCTTCTGGTTCTCTTCCGTCTTGTCGTCCAGCCCCAGGACGAGTGCCAGTACCTGCAGGTTGTGCTCACGGCATTTCTTTACGAATTGCGGGGTAAGGGAGTCAATCCAGACGACAGCGATGTCGGGGTGCAGTTCCTTTACGACATGCTCTATGTCTTTTTCACTTTTGATGTAGGCTTGCAGGTTCTTACCTCGGGTGCCATCTTTCTGAAGCATTTGGCATGATACTCCTTGCTGAAGGTGAAGTTGCAGTTTTCCAGCATGCCTTCGTCCTTTATCAGATTCAGTAATTGGTGCAGACCGCCGTTGCGGTAGTCGATGGTGATTCTTAAACCGTGCTCTTTGGCCTTGCGTAGCAGGTCGGTAAGACGTAGTACCGTTGTCCGGCAAATCGGGGCGCAAACCAAGAGCCGGCATCCAGTGTGTCGATGTCGGCGGACAGCCATTGGGAGATGGCGCCGGTACCGTTGGTGGTACGGTCGAGGGTGGAATCGTGCAGTACGTAGAAGACACTGTCCTTACTGATGCAGACATCGCATTCTATATTGCCTACACCGTATTTGATGCACGAATCTACGGATGCCATTGTGTTTTCGGGAGCGATGGTGGCGGCACCACGGTGTGCGCTGGTTAGGGGTATCTTGGTGGTGGCAGCAGGCCGTTGGGAACATCCTGCGGTAAGTAGGATTATGGAAAGCAATGCGAGTACCGGTTTTTTCATAATGGGCTCAAGTGGTGATGTTTTCTTCTTTAACAGTTATAAAGCCATCGAAGATAGCTATTTTTGTCATTCGGAGAAACGTATGGGCATAAAAAAGGAGTACCGCTGTACTCCAACCTTTGTTAACCTTAAATCTAATACTATGA
>ENA-OQDD01000519-OQDD01000519.1-human-gut-metagenome-genome-assembly--contig:-NODE-519-length-15485-cov-1.753939_pt1 | contig 15485 bp, 18 predicted proteins | sample MGYA00242507_ERZ504598 | MGnify/ENA primary metagenome ERZ504598 (study PRJEB26092, sample SAMD00036318) | human gut metagenome | host: Homo sapiens | study: EMG produced TPA metagenomics assembly of... | reverse complement strand
CTCTACCTTGCTGGGGATGGAACAGCAGATGATCAGATGCGCCTGAACAATGCTTTCAACGCGTTGGCGCAGAAGCATATGAAGGAAATCTACAAGATGCGTAAGAATAATGACCAGGACGGTCTGATGGATTTGCAAGATTCCTTGATTGCGCAGGCAGAGGCTCAGGTTGCCAAGGAACCGGAGTTCAAGTTTACCCCCGAGCAGGTGAAGGCTTATACTACCGTGGGCGGTACTCCGCATTTGGACGGTGCATATACCGTGTTCGGTGAAGTGCTGGAAGGTATGGATATTGTTGATAAAATACAGAAGGTCAAGACTGACCGTAACGACCGGCCCGAAGAGGATGTGGTTATTAAAAAAGTGACAGTGATAGATTGATGATAGATTCTGTCATTCCATTTTATGAAGATAAACAAAAAGATATTTGACAACGGTCTGCGGTTGGTGCACAATGAGGACACCAGCACGCAGATGGTTGCCTTGAATATTGTTTATGATGTGGGTGCCCGTGACGAACATCCCGAGCATACGGGTTTTGCCCATCTGTTCGAGCATCTGATGTTCGGAGGTTCGGTGCATATTCCTGATTATGACGCTCCTTTGCAATTGGCAGGCGGGGAGAATAATGCATGGACCAATAATGATATTACCAATTACTACCTGACGGTTCCAAAATCGAATGTGGAAATCGGCTTCTGGCTGGAGTCCGACCGCATGCTGGAACTGGCATTCAGTGAGCAAAGTCTTGAAGTGCAGCGTGCGGTGGTGATGGAGGAATTTAAACAACGTTGCTTGAACCAGCCGTATGGTGATGTGGGACATCTGCTTCGTCCTTTGGCTTATCAAACGCATCCTTATCGCTGGCCTACTATCGGGAAAGACCTCTCTCACATTGCCAATGCCACGCTGGATGAGGTAAAGGAATTCTTTTTTCGTTTTTATGCACCTAATAATGCAGTGCTGGCCGTTACCGGAAATATTTCGTGGGAAGAAACGGTTAGGCTGACAGAAAAATGGTTTGCTCCCATTCCCCGTAGGAATGTGCCCGTAAGGCAATTACCGCAAGAAGTTGTACAGACGGCAGAACGCCGGCAGACGGTGGAACGGAATGTTCCTCTGGATGCTTTGTTCATGCTTATCACATGTGTAGCCGTGAGGATGCCGATTATTATGCCTTCGATATTCTGTCGGATATTCTGAGCAATGGACGTTCCAGTCGCTTGACCCGCAGGCTGGTGCAGGAGCAGAAGCTCTTTTCCAGTCTCGATGCCTATATCTCCGGTACACGGGATGCCGGCCTGCTGCATATCAGTGGAAAACCATCTGCAGGCGTATCTTTGGAACAAGCCGAGGCTGCTGTCCGGAAAGAGTTGGAAGAGTTGAAATCCGGGTTTGTTGGAGAGCAGGAATTGGAGAAAGTAAAGAACAAGTTTGAGTCTACACAGATATTCGGCAACATCAATTATCTGAATGTTGCACGAATCTTGCCTGGTTTGAACTGACCGGGCAGGCGGAAGACATAGACCGTGAAGTGGACAATTACCGCTCTGTGACGGCAGAACAGCTTCATAGGGTCGCCCAACAGACCTTCCGCGATGAAAACGGGATTGTGCTTTATTACCAAAAGAAAACCTTTAGTATGAAAAAATTATTTGATACGTATAAGCAGCACTATAAAGCATTGCTTCTCCTGGGGCTACCCATTGTGGTGGGGCAGTTGGGAGTCATTGTGCTTGGTTTTGCCGATACGCTGATGATTGGGCATCACAGCACGGAGGAACTGGGTGCCGCTTCTTTCGTAAACAATCTGTTTACTCTTTGCATTATTTTCAGTACGGGCTTCAGCTACGGGCTGACACCGGTTGTAGGGGCTTCTACGGTAACCGCCGCTTTGCCGAGCAGGGCAGGCGTTGCGGTGTAGCCTGGTTGCCAATGTGCTGGTGGCTTTGTTGCTGACTCTTGTCATGGCTGTTCTCTATTTCAATGTGGAGCGGCTGGGACAGCCCGGAGAATTGTTGCCTCTAATCAAGCCTTACTATCTGGTGTTGCTTGCTTCACTGGTCTTTGTCATGCTGTTCAACGGTTTCAAACAGTTTACGGACGGCATCACCGATACCAAGACGGCCATGTGGATTCTGCTCGGAGGGAATGCGCTTAACATCGTAGGAAACTATATACTTATCAATGGAAAGCTGGGCTTTCCGGAGATGGGACTGCTTGGTGCGGGGTATCAGCACTTTGTTCTCCCGCATTGTGATGGTGGTGGTCTTTGCGGCGATTGTGCTTCGCGGCCGCGGTTTATCCGTTTACAGGCTCGGCTTCATGCGGCTGGGGTGGTCGATGCCGATGTTCAGGAAGCTCAATGCACTGGGCTGGCCCGTGGGTATGCAGATGGTATGGAGACCGCTTCCTTCAGTCTGAGCGTCGTATGGTGGGTTGGCTGGGGACACTTGCCCTAGCATCGCATCAGATAATGCTTACTATCTCTCAGTTCACCTTCATGATGTATTATGGCATGGGCGCTGCGGTTGCCGTGCGTGTCAGCAACTTCAAGGGGCAGGGAGACGGGCAGAATGTGCGCCGCTCGGCGTATGCCGGCCTTCACATCATCCTGTGTATGGAGGTGGTGTTGCTGGGTATCGTCTTTGCGCTTCGCGGTCAGGTAGGGGGATGGTTTACGGACAATGCGGAAGTGTCCGGCATGGTTGCCGCTCTCTTCTTCCCGTTCTTGATTTACCAGTTCGGCGATGGGTTGCAGATTAACTTTGCCAATGCCCTGCGCGGCATCTCGGATGTGAAACCGATGATGATTATTGCATTTATATCCTATTTTATTATATCTTTGCCCGTAGGGTACCTTTGCGGTTTCGTTTTCGGTTGGGGGCTGACGGGAGTCTGGATGGCTTTCCCGTTCGGACTGACCAGTGCGGGAGTGATGCTGTGGTTGAGGTTCCGTAAACAGACCAGGGAAAGGATTTGATAGTATGAATAATGTCTCCAAAGTAAAGATTGCCGTAGGCTACACTTTGTTGCTGGCGGTATTGTTTTTTTCCTTGTTTTTCGTACACCGGGAAATGGAGAACCTTATTCTTACTGATGACCGCGATGTACAATGGACAGACAGCGTGCTTGCTTTGATACGCGAGAAGGATACCAATACGATAAAAATGCTGCGCACGCTGAGTGAGGCGAATGACAGCATGGTATCACCAGTGACATTGAGCAGATAATTGCCCAGCAGGACTCGGTAGTGACCCAGCAGCGTGTGCAGCACCGTATCATTACACATCGGGATACCGTCGTGACACGCCCTCGGAAGAAGGGGTTTTTCCGTCGTTTGGGTGAAGTGTTTGTCCCCCCAAAGAAAGATACGGCTATCCAGGTAAAGACCTCCCTTGAATTTGCAACGGATACGGTGATTGAACCCTATAATCCGGCCGATTCTTTGCATGAGAAACTGCGTGCCGTGGCCCAGCAGAAAAAAGCTGTAAACACTGTTATACAGCGACGTAAACGCTATCTGCAATGCTTGGACCATATGCTGACCGCTCGTATTGACAGCTTGCTGAAAGATTACGAGACGGAAACTCTGCTGCGTGCACGGACGGAAGCCGAGTATCAACAAGCGGTCCGACGCCGTTCGGCCAAGATTATCAGTGGCATTGCCGTAGGTGCGGTGTTGCTTTCCGCTTTTTTTCTTATTATCATCGGCCGCGACATAACCCGAAGCAACCGTTACCGTCGTGAGTTGGAAGAGGCCCGTCGTCGTGCCGAGGATTTACTCGCTGTCCGTGAAAAACTGATGCTTGCCATTACCCATGATTTCAAAGCCCCGCTCGGTTCTATTATGGCTATGCCGACTTGCTTTCCCGTCTGACGGTGGATGAGCGTCAGCGGTTCTATCTGGACAATATGAAAACCTCATCGGAACATCTGCTGAAGCTGGTCGTTGATTTGCTCGACTTCCATCGTCTTGATTTGAACAAGGCCGAAATCAACCGGGTCACCTTTCATCCTTCCCGCCTGCTTGAAGAGATACACGTCAGTTTTGAACCACTTACGGCTGCCAAAGGACTGGCGCTTCATTGCGACATTGCCCCGGAGCTGGGCGGTACCTATATTTGCGACCCCTTGCGTCTGCGCCAGATTATCAACAATTTGCTGTCCAATGCCGTGAAGTTTACGGACCAAGGCAGTGTTACCATGACTGCCCGTTACGAGGACCGTCGACTGGTAGTTGCCATTGCTGATACCGGTAAAGGTATGGAACCTGCCGACCGGGAACGTATCTTCCAGGAGTTACCCGCTTACCGGGTGCTCAGGGTAAAGAGGGGTTTGGACTTGGACTTTCCATTGTCCGTATGCTGGTACAGTTGCTTGAAGGCACGATTGATGTAGACAGTGTGCCAGGCAAGGGAAGCACTTTCACCATATATATTCCTATCTATCCCGTAAGGAGTGAAGGACGGAGAATGAAGGATGAAGAATCGGGATGTGCTGCCACGCCGAATGGCAATTCTTCATTCCCCGTTCCTCATTCTTCACTGAAGAATGTCCTCCTTATCGATGATGACCGTATTCAGCTTACCCTTACTGCCGCCATGCTTCAGCAGAGTGGTATAAATTCTGTCTCTTGTTTACAACTGGATGAACTGCTGGATGCCTTGCGCACTGCAACCTTTGATGTTCTGCTTACTGATGTGCAGATGCCTGCTATTAATGGTTTTGATTTACTGAAACTGCTTCGTGCTTCGAACATACCGCAGGCACAGTCTGTTCCGGTGATTGCTGTCACTGCCCGCAGTGACATGCAGCGTGAGGAATTTACGGTGCATGGATTTGCCGGATGCCTGCATAAGCCGTTTACCGTCAGTGAATTGCTACATGAATTGAATATGGAGGACAAAGGGATGGAGGTTATGGAAGTTTCGGAAACTTCGGCTTGCCCGGGGTATAAATTCTCTTCGCTCACTGCTTTTTCGGTCGATGACCCCGAGGCGGCAAAGTCCATTCTGGAAAGTTTTGTGGCTGAAACCCGCCTCAATGCGGAGCGTTTGCAGAAGGCTGTGGAGAATGAGGATGTGGACGAGATGGCTGCTGTCTCCCACAAAATGATTCCCCTCTTTACTTTAATTGGAGCAGCGGAACTGGTTGCATTGCTGAAACTGTTGGAAACTTCTCATGGAGTGCCTTTTACCGGAGAGTTGAAAGAACACGCCCTTGCCGCCCTCGTTTTGATAGAGGATGTCATTACTCAGGCAACAGCTTTTCCGTAATGGGGGAACAGAGAAGAATACGTGATTTTTCTCTGTCGGGAACCAAATGTCGAAAGAAATTGTTTACTTTGTAGGACTTTTAAATACGATGAAAGATTGACGTTCCGATGAGAAGAAAATGGTTGAGAACAGCACTGTGGGTGTTGCTTACTCCTATTATACTGTTTATAATATTGATGATATTGCTTTATGTGCCTCCCGTACAGAATTTGATACGGAAGCAGGCTACGGCAATTGCATCAGGTGCTACGGGTATGGACATATCCGTGGAGCGGATTGACCTTCGCTTTCCTTTGAATTTGTTGGTCCGCGGTGTATTGGTGGTACAGCCTGCCGACAGTGCTGTTGATGTGCAGCATCCCGATACCTTGCTGAATCTTGGAAGTTTGAACGTACGGGTACAGGCATGGCCTTTACTCAAAGGGAAAGTGGAGGTGGATGACATTACCTTGAAACAAGTTGCTGTCAACTCCTCCAATTTAATGGAAGGTATGTGCATCAAAGGAGTACTGGGGCATTTCTTTTTCGAAAGCCATGGCATAGACCTTACAAAAGAAGATGCCATCCTCAATAATATAGAATTGAGCGATACCCATGTGCAGGTGATGCTTGCAGATACCACTGAGACTCCCAAGGACACTACTGACACTGCGTTAAACTGGAAAGTCACACTCCATACTCTGAAGTTGAAGAACGTCTCGGTCGATTTACAGATGCCATTGGACTCCATGGGGCTGAAAGCCATATAGGAGATGCTGAGATTGCGGACGCTGCTGCCGACCTGAAACACCAGTTCTATGGCTGGAGAAAATTCCTGCTGACTGGAACTTCTGTCAATTATGATACCGGTGGCCCGGGGAGTGCGATAGGCTTCGACCCCTCGCACATTGCTCTTCGCGACATTCGCCTGGGCATTGATTCTGTGATGTACTACGGCAGAGATATGAATGCCGTTATCCGGGAATTTTCCATGTATGAGCGTTCCGGTTTGAGTGTAACTTCCCTGACCGGGCGGTTGTTTGCCGATTCTACCGTTATCCGTATCCCTTCTTTGAAGTTGCTGACACCTCATAGTGAGATGAACCTTACGGCACAGACTTACTGGGAACTGATAAATATACCTACCACCGGCCGTCTGACAGCCTGTTTCAATGCCCGTATCGGCAAACAGGATGTACTGCTTTTTGCCGGTGGCTTGCCGGAAGCTTTCAAGGAAGCCTATCCGTTCCGTCCGTTGGTGATTCATGCCGGTACGGAAGGAAACCTGAAGCAGATGCAGATTTCCCGTTTTACGGCTGAGCTGCCCGGAGCCTTTTCGTTGAGTGGGGAGGAGAATTCTGGAGCTTGACCGACAGTGTGAAACGTAATGGAAGCATGGACTTCGAAATGCATACGCAGAACTTGAACTTCCTGACCGGACTAGCTGACATTGCTCCCGATGGCTCCATCATTGTGCCGGACAGTATGCACCTTGCGGCACGTCTCGGTATGGAGGGGCGCAGTGCACTGCCGCCCTGAAACTGAAGGAGAAGGAAGCGCCTTGAATTTGGACGCCGCCTATAATCTTGCTACGGAAGCCTACCATGCCGACCTTGCCATCAACAACTTGCAGGTGCATCACTTCCTGCCCAAGGACTCTATCTATACTCTTACGGCAAAGATGTCCGCTAAGGGGCAAGGGGTGGATGTGGCATCACGAAAAACTGTGGCCGCTTTGAATGCCTCCTTGGAAAAACTACAGTATGGCCATTGGGACATTTCCGGTGTAGATGTGCATGCCGGACTCAAGTCATCCGTTGCTACCGTCCGTCTTGCCAGCGATAATGTCCTTCTCAAGATGCAGGGAAATGCGGATATGCGTCTTGACCGCAGCTATCTGGATGGCGCTTTGGATTTAAATGTGGAAGAGGTGAATCTGCATAAGCTGGGTTTGGTGCCCCGACCATTGAAACACCCGTTTGCCTTTACAATGGGAGCGGAGGCACGTCATGATTCTCTCAAGTTGAGGCTTGATGCCGGTGACTTGAATCTGCGTTTCCGCGCTCACAGCACGTTGAAGAAGTTGATGGAACAGTCGGATAAATTTGTCTCTATCCTGACAAAGCAGATTGATGAACGGCGTTTGGACCATGCCGCTTTGCGCCAAGTCCTTCCTTCAGCGGGCATGCATCTGGAAGCCGGTAACCAGAATCCCGTCAGCTATTTCCTGGCTGCAAAGGGTATTTCCTATAATGATTTCAAACTGAGCTTCGGATTTACTCCGCAAGTCGGCATCAATGGACGTACAGCTGTTCACGGATTGCGCATGGACTCCTTGCAGCTCGATACGATATTTTTTACAGTAAAGCAGGATACTGCCCGCATGAAGTTGCAAGGTGGTGTCATAAACGGTCCCAAGAACCGCAGTTTGTGTTCCGTAGCACACTGACGGGTGAAGTCCGTAATGAAGATGCGGAACTGACTGTGGATTATGTGAATGGAAAAGGGCAGACCGGTGTTCTATTCGGTATTAATGCCCGTCCGTTGACCGAAGGACACGGTCGCGGTAATGGTGTGCTGCTGAACCTTATTCCTGCCGAGCCGATTATCGCTTTCCGTAAATTCCACTTTGCGGACAATAGTAACTGGATTTATCTGCATAAGAATATGCGCGTCTATGCCAATATTGATATGGACAGCGACGATGGTCTGTGTTTCCGTATGCAATCCGACAAGAATGATACCCTTTCCTTGCAGAATATAAACGTAGAACTGAGCCGATTGCGCCTGGATGAACTTACGGAGGTACTTCCTTATATGCCCCGGCTTACGGGATTGTTCTCTGCCGAAGCAAATTATATACAGACTGCCACTTCCCTGCAGGTGTCCGCCGAAGCCAATGTAGAGAAACTGACCTACGAACGCAACCGGTTGGAGACATCGGCCTGGGGGCTACCTGGTTGCCGGGCGACAAGAATACGCACTATCTGAATACCTATTTTACATATGATAATGAAGAAGTGATGACCGCCGACGGTATCTTGACGCAGAAGAACGGAAAGGATACCCTGGAAGTGTCCACCCGTTTCGAGCATTTTCCATTGAAGATGGCCAATGCATTCATCCCTGACCAAACGGTGGCCTTTACCGGAGATATTGATGGAGGGCTTTATATTTATGGTTCGCTGGACAAGCCTCAAATGCATGGTGATATTGTTTTGGACAGTGTGTCTGTCTATGCACGCCAGGCGGGAGCACGTTACTGGTTCGACAACCGTCCGGTACAGATAAAGGACAATCAGTTGATATTTGATAAGTTTGCCATTTATACCACCAGCAAGAATCCGTTTACGATTGACGGTAAGGTTGATTTCCGGAATATGGAGCGTCCTACTGCCAACCTCAATCTGCTGGCAGAGAACTATACGTTGCTGGATGCACCGCGTACCCGCGAAAGTCTGGTGTATGGAAAGGTGTTCGTCGACTTGCATGCCACGGTGAAGGGGCCGCTTGACGGGCTCACGATGCGTGGAAACATGAATTTGCTGGGCAATACCAACGTAACCTACGTGTTGACCGATTCCCCTTTAACGGTGGAAGACCGTCTCAGTGGCTGGTTACCTTTACCTCGTTCACCGATACGACGTCGGTAAAAGCAGATGAGGTTCCTGCCATGTCTTTGGGAGGATTGGAAATGTATATGTCCGTCCATATTGACGATGCTGTCCGTCTTCGTGCCGATCTGAGTCCCGACCGTAGCAAATACATCGAACTGGAAGGTGGCGGTGATTTGAATATGCAGTATACTCCCCAAGGGGATATGAGCCTTACCGGACGCTATACCCTTTCGGGTGGCGTCATGAAATATTCGCTGCCTATCATCCCGTTGAAGGAGTTCCAGTTCAATCCCGGCAGTTATGTGGATTGGCGGGGGAATATTATGAATCCTACGCTGAGCCTGAAGGCTACGGAACGTATGCGTGCTTCTGTGGCCGATGGTGACGGGGACGGTTCGCGCATGGTGAACTTCGATGTTTCCATTTCCATCAAGAACAGCTTGACGCTCCCGATTGATATTCGATATTCGGCGCCCGAAGATGCCGCAGTAGAGAATGAGCTGCAGGCAATGGGTGCAGAAGAGCGTAGCAAGCAGGCCATTGCCATGCTTGCCACGGGTATTTACCTGAACAGTGGTGCCAAAGGAGGAGGTTTGTCAATGGGAGCCGCCTTGAACTCAGTGCTTCAGAGCCAGATAAACTCCTTGGCGGGAGGTATAAAAGGGGCCAATATCAGTGTAGGTGTGGAAGACCGTACCTCTGCTGAAACGGGTGACACGCAGAAAGACTTCAGTTTTCGTTATTCCCAGCGTTTCTTCAACGACCGCGTACAGATAGTCATCGGTGGAAAAGTGTCCACCGGGGCCAATGCCACGAACGATGCGGAATCATTCATTGACAATATATCGCTGGAATACCGTCTTGATGCGTCGGGTACTCGATATGTCCGTGTATTCCATAATAAAAACTACGAAAGCATACTCGACGGTGAGATAACCGAAACGGGTGTCGGCCTTGTGCTGCGCCGGAAGATGGACCGATTGAGTGAACTCTTCATCTTCAGGAAGAAAAAGATAAAACCGGAGGCTGAAAATAGCGATATGAAAAAGTAGGAATGTGATATGAAACGACTGATATTATATATTGCAGGATTGATATTTCTGGCAGGTTGCTCCACCACGAAGCACTTGCCCCAGGGGGAGATACTCTATACCGGCCAAAAGCCGATGATTGTATTGAACCGCAGTGAAACGTCTGTTGGTGAGATTGCTATGGAAGAGGTGGAAGCCGCCCTTGCTACGGCACCGAACAATTCGTTGCTGGGAAGCTCTACTATCCGCTATCCCTTTCCTTTCGGACTGTGGATTTACAATGGTTTCCAGAAGTATGAGAAGGGATTCGGAAAGTGGATATTCAATAAATTTGCCGCCACTCCGGTGCTTATGTCTACGGTGAATCCCGATATACGCCAGAAGGCGGCGGTTAACTTGCTGCGCGATTATGGCTATTTCAACGGAAGCGTCAGCTACAAGACATTTATCGACCCGAAGGACTCGCTGAAGGCAAAGTTGCAATATACGGTGAACATGCGTAACCCCTACTTTATAGATACGGTATATTATCGTGGTTTCAGCGAGCGTACCACTCGCATTATGGAGCTGGGACGCGACGTTCCCTTATCAGTTCGGGAGAACAATTCAATGTGGCTGATCTGGATGGGGAGCGTACCCGTATCAGTACCCTGCTGCGTAATGTGGGCTGTTATTATTTCCGTCCCGACTACCTGACCTATCAGGCCGATACCATGATGGTTCCCAATGGGCATGTCCAGATGCGCTTGATTCCCGTTCCCGGTATGCCAAAGGTAGCCGAGAAGCAGTTCCGTGTGGGGCGTAAATCCGTCTATCTTCTTGGAAAGCAGGGGCAGGAACCCAATGACAGCATGGATTACAAAGGCTTGACCATACATTACTACAACAAACCTCCGGTACGTCCCAACATGCTTTACCGTTGGTTGAACTATCAAGGTTATCGGCGGAAACGTCAGATACAGGACAGCGCAGGTATTGCCCGCCAGCGTTCTATGCAGAGTTTGTATAGTTTGTACCGTCAGACCCGTATTCAGGAGCGTCTGGCAAGCGTCGGTATTTTCCGTTATGCGGAGATGCAGTATATACCGCGTGATACGGCGTTTGTGTCTGATACATTGGATGTGAGGGTCATTGCCGCGCTCGATAAACCCTACGATGCGGAGTTGGATTTTAATGTCACCATGAAGAGCAATAACCAGACGGGACCGGGTGCCGCTTTTACGGTGACGAAGAACAATGTCTTCGGTGGCGGTGAAAGCTGGAATGTGAAGTTGAACGGTTCGTACGAATGGCAGACGGGCAAGGCAAGTTCTTCCTTGATGAACAGTTATGAACTGGGTATCTCCACTTCGCTTATCTTTCCGCGCGTGGTGTTTCCTAGGATGGGCGACCGTGAGTATGACTTCCCGCTACAACGACTTTCCGTTTATATGCCGACCAGATGAACCGTGCCAAGTATTATAAGCTGTTGGCTTTTGGCGGTAATGTCACTTATGACTTCCAGCCCAAATCGACTTCCAGGCACAGTATAACTCCTTTCCGGTTGACATTCAATGTACTGCGCAATCCTACTGCCGCTTTCGATACGTTGCGTGTCCGAGAATCCGGCACTCTACGTTAGTTTGCGCGACCAGTTCATTCCTGCCATGGAGTACACCTATACTTATGACAACGCTTCCGTGCGCGGCAAGCGTAACCCCATCTGGTGGCAGACCACCGTTGCGTCGGCCGGTAACCTGACTTCTGCCGTCTACCGTATTTTCGGCAAGCCGTTCAGTGAGGAAGGAAAGAAGCTTTTCGGGGTACCTTTTGCACAGTTCCTGAAGCTGAACTCGGAATTCAGGTACCATTACCGGATAGACAAGAATCAGATGATAGCCTCGCGTATTGCCGGAGGGGTGATATGGTCGTATGGCAACGCTACGACTGCACCTTATACGGAACAGTTCTATATCGCGGTGCCAACAGTGTGCGCGCCTTTTCTGCACGCAGTATAGGTCCGGGCGGCTATCCTCCCGAGACGGATAGGAAATATACCTATATCAACACGTGGGTGATATTCGCATAGAAGCCAATATCGAGTATCGCTTCCGTATGATTGCCGACTTGCATGGAGCGGTGTTTCTGGATGCCGGCAATGTATGGCTGATGCGTAAGGACGAAAATCGCCCGAACGGTGAGTTCACCTTGAAGAATTTCCCGAAACAGATTGCTTTGGGTACGGGATTCGGCTTACGCTATGACCTGGACTTCCTTGTTTTCCGTCTGGATTTGGGTATCGGGCTTCACGACCCGTATGATACCGGAAAGTCGGGATATTACAATATTCCTAAGTTCAAGGATAGTATGGCACTGCATTTTGCCATCGGTTATCCGTTCTAAATGTACGTTTTTGAACGGATAGTGGTAAAGAATGAACTAAAACTCCCTTTTGTCAGACATAAATTTTTGTACATTTGCAACCGTTATCAACTATGATACACTAACCTTTTTAAATAATAACTAATATGAAACCAACTTTATTCTTATTGGCAGCCGGTATGGGCAGCGTTATGGTGGCTTGAAACAATTGGACGGATTGGGACCGAATGGCGAAACTATCATGGATTATTCTATTTACGATGCCATCAATGCCGGTTTTGGCAAGCTCGTTTTCGTAATCCGTAAAGATTTTGAACAGGACTTCCGCGACAAGATTATTTCCAAATACGAGGCCATATTCCCTGCGAACTGGTATTCCAGTCCATAGATGACCTTCCTGAAGGCTTCACCTGCCCCGAAGGCCGTACCAAACCTTGGGGAACCAACCATGCTGTAATGATGGGTGCCGATGTAATAAAGGAACCGTTTGCTGTTATCAATTGCGACGATTTCTACGGTCGTGACTCCTTCCAGGTAATGGGCAAATTCCTTGCAGCCCTTCCCGAAGGCTCCAAAAACGTATATTCCATGGTAGGCTTCCGCATCGGCAATACGTTGAGCGAGAGCGGTACCGTATCCCGTGGATTGTGTGGAACGGATGCGAACAACCTGCTGACTTCCGTAGTGGAACGCACCAAGATTCAGCGTATGGATGGCGAGGTGAAGTACATCGACGATAACGGTGAATGGACTGCCACTCCCGAGACGACTCCGGTCAGCATGAACTTCTGGGGTTTCACTCCCGATTATTTTGCTTACAGTGCAGAGTTTTTCAAGAGTTTCTTGAGCGACCCGAAGAATATGGAGAACCTGAAAAGCGAATTCTTCATCCCGCTGATGGTAGATAAGTTGATTAACGATGGCACTGCTACCTGCGAAGTGCTTGATACAACCAGCAAGTGTTCGGTGTGACTTATCCCGAAGACCGTCAGAGTGTAGTCGACAAGATTCAGGCTTTGGTGGATGCGGGCGAGTATCCTGCAAAGCTGTTCTGAGTTTGTTAACCAAAGGCGGATACCCGTTGGAGCTCATTCTCTGATTATAATCGGACAATAGATTCGCATGCCTCCGCTACTGCCGGATGGTGGGTGACGAAGATACATGTTTTGCCTGCGCAGTCTCTGCGCAGGTTTTTTATTAACAGCCGTTCCGTGTCGGGGTCGAGGGCAGAAGTGGCTTCATCTAAAAGAAGAATGTTTCCGGGGCGTAGCAGAGCGCGGGCAATGGCGATGCGTTGGGCTTGTCCTTCACTGAGTCCGCCACCTCGTTCGCTGAGTGGGGAGTCTACGCCGTCGGGAAGGTGGAAGACGAAGTCGGCGGTGGCGGTTTGCAGGGCTTGATATATGGCTTCTTCAGAAGCTTGTGGGTTTCCCATCAGCAGGTTGTCACGGATAGTTCCGCTGAAAAGGGTATTGCCTTGCGGGACATATACGAAGTTCTTGCGGGTTTGCGGAGAGACGGTATGACTGGTTTCAAGTGGATGTTTGGCGGGTATCAAGAGTATCTGTCCCTCTTGTGGCGTTGCCAGTGCCAACAATAGCCGGATGAGCGTTGTCTTTCCTTTTCCTGTTTCTCCGACTACAGCTATGCAGCTACCGGCGGGGAAACGGCAGGAGAAGCGGCTGAATACCGGACGGTCATCGGGAGTGTAGCCAAAAGTCACGTCTTTCAGTTCCAGTTCCGGGGTAGAGGCGAGGAATATGCTGTCACCGTCCGCTTCTGCCGGCAGTCTTTCCAATTCCAATAGCCGGTCTATGGCGGTAAGGGCATTGACTACGGAAGGTATCAGGCGTGAGAGGTCGAGCACGGGACGCTGGACTTTTCCTACCAATTGCAAAAAGGCGGTCATCGTTCCGAAGGTGATACAGCCTGCGCTGAGGTGAACGGCTCCCCAAAGAAAAGCCGTGAGGTATCCGCCGGAAAAGGCAAGGGCCACTAACATGTGGGCGGAAAGCGAGAAACGGGTACGTCCCATGACTTGGCTGTGGAGCATGTCTTGCAAGTCATCGAGTTTGTCCAGATGCCGTTCGCCTTGTTCCAATGTTTTAATCACTATGCGATGTTGCAGGCTCTCTTGTATGACGGACTGGATGCGACCGTCACTGTTCCGAATATCATGTGTATAGCGTTTCATTCGTCGCATATAGAAACGGCTGCCTAATAGAAAGACGGGCAGGATGGCAACAATCAGCCATGGCAGTGAAGGGTCTAAAAAGTAGAAGAATAGAAAGGCTGCCAGCAGTTGTATACTCGTGACGATGAATGCCGGGACAGAAGAGGTGAGCAATGTGACGATGGCGGCGGTGTCTTGTTCTACCCGGTTCACTACGTCTCCGGTATGGAAACGCTCCAATTCGTTCCAGCGGCTTTGCAGTAAGCGCGAGAAGAGGCGGTGGCGAAGGGCGTTGCCCGTCTCTATCTGCATACGGGTACTTATCCAAGTGTCAGCAGCTCCGCACAGTAATTGGGCAGTCAGCAGGACAACGGTGAGAACGGCGACATGCGTCAGGTTGTCGTCTGTTATTCCGGTAGCGGTGTCTATCACCCGTTTGGTTGCATAGATAAAGGCTAGGGCAAAGGCCACGCCCAGAATGCCGGTGAGAACTTAGCAGGATACGTCCGCGTTGTTCGGCAGATACCTCTCGAATATACCTAAGTTTTTCACGTCTGTCCTTTTTCACTTTTTTGTCCTTCTGTTGCTTTTTCATTCCTTTTATTTTCCGGGTTCTTTTATTTCTTTGTCCTTGCTTTCTTGTCTTTTACTCCTTTTAATCGGTTTATTTGTATAGCTATCGTTCCCCCTATCAGAGTCACGGGATACCAGAGTGCTTCGTACGGTGCAAATTGACGCAGTTCGTTGCAGCGTCGGGTGGCGCGGCAGAAGGTGTACCACTTTCCTGCCCAATATCCTTTGGGGCGTGGCTTGATGCGGTTATCATGTTGCCCGAAGTTACCGGTAGACAGGATGTCTTCCAATAATTGTTCTCCTATCTGCTTGGTGCCTTCCAAGGGGAAAGGAAGCCGGTTGGCGGGCAATCCCAGTCGGGTGACGGCAATGTAGCCGAATGCTTGTGCGGCATGCAATAGTCCGAGGTCCTGCAACTGGCGAAGCAGGGTGGTGGCATCTATTTCTTTGTGGCGATTGGCAAGCAGACAAG
>ENA-OQDD01000518-OQDD01000518.1-human-gut-metagenome-genome-assembly--contig:-NODE-518-length-15486-cov-1.549124_pt1 | contig 15486 bp, 22 predicted proteins | sample MGYA00242507_ERZ504598 | MGnify/ENA primary metagenome ERZ504598 (study PRJEB26092, sample SAMD00036318) | human gut metagenome | host: Homo sapiens | study: EMG produced TPA metagenomics assembly of... | reverse complement strand
CAAACCGAGCATCACGACGATATGCTTGCCTGCGCCGAACGCTGGGCACAGTTGCTGCTCGAAGCCGGAGCGGATGAAGCCTCGTAATGCCCTCCAAAGGTAACCCGATTGTTTTGGACAGAAATCGTAGACCCGGACGCCAAGACCGTATTGGTATATGCCCACTACGACGTGATGCCAGCCGAACCTCCTCGAACTTTGGAAAAGCGCCCCCTTTGAACCGGAAATACGCGACGAACATATCTGGGCACGTGGTGCTGATGATGACAAAGGGCAATCTTTCATACAAGTGAAAGCGTTTGAATACCTCGTACGCAACGAACTGCTGCAAACCAACGTAAAATTCATCTTCGAAGGAGAAGAAGAAATCGGTTCGCCCAGCTTAGAAAGCTTCTGCCAGGAGCACAAAGAGTTGCTGAAAGCAGACGTCATTCTGGTTTCGGACACCAGCATGCTTGGTGCAGACCTGCCTTCACTGACCACCGGACTGCGCGGACTGGCCTATTGGGAAATAGAAGTGACCGGCCCCAACCGCGACCTACACAGCGTCACTTCGGCGGTGCTGTTGCCAACCCCATCAATGTACTTTGCCAGATAATCAGCCAAGTGACGGACGCAGAGGGACGTATCACCGTACCGGGCTTCTATGACGATGTGGAAGAAGTTCCCCAAACCGAGCGCGACATGATAGCCCGCATTCCTTTCGACGAAGAGAAATACAAAAAGGCTATCCATGTAAAAGCACTTTTCGGAGAGAAAGGTTACAGTACGCTGGAACGTAACAGTTGCCGTCCGTCTTTCGACGTATGCGGCATCTGGGCGGATATACGGGTGAAGGGTCCAAGACCGTGCTCCCATCCAAGGCATACGCCAAGGTATCCTGCCGGTTGGTTCCCCACCAGGACCACCACAAGATATCCCGCTCTTTGCCGACTACATTCTGGACATAGCGCCGGATTCAGTACAGGTAAAAGTCACTCCGATGCATGGAGGCCAAGGATATGTATGTCCCATCACCCTACCCGCCTACCAAGCCGCCGAAAAAGGTTTTGAAAAAGCTTTTGGAAAGAAACCGCTGGCAGTGCGTCGGGGTGGAAGTATCCCCATCATCTCCACTTTCGAGCAAGTACTGGGCATCAAAACCGTTCTGATGGGCTTCGGGCTCGAATCCAACGCCATCCACTCACCTAATGAGAATATACCGTTGGACATCTTCCGTAAAGGAATAGAAGCTGTTGTCGAATTCTACCTCAATTATAAATAAAACAAGAAAATCAGGATGAAAGACTTCCAAATTCAAGCCATCGGCCTGATGTCCGGCACTTCCTTGACGGGCTGGACGTATGTTGTTGCACTTTCCGGCAGCAAGCCGGAAAATGGTCTTTCCACATAGACTGTGCAAAAGGCTATAGCTACCCCGACGCCATGAAGCAGATATTGGGTACCGGTGCACAGACAATGAGTGCTTTGGAGTTCATCACTTTCCACAGCTCCTATGGAAAGTTTCTCGGTGAACGTGTCAACGAGTTCATGCAAGAATTTGGAGTCCACCCCGATATTATCGCCTCCCACGGGCATACCATCTTCCATGAGCCTCAAAAGAGAATCATGTACCAAATAGGTGACGGAGCCGCCATTGCCGCTGAAACCCGTATACCTACCGTTTCGGATTTCCGGCGGCTGGACATCATGCTGGGTGGGCAGGGCGCTCCACTCGTACCTATTGGCGACCGGTTGCTTTTTGCCGACTACGACTTCTGTTTGAATATCGGCGGTTTCTCCAACATCTCATTCGAGCAGGACGGGCGGCGCATCGCTTTTGACATCAGTCCGGTGAATTACGTCATCAACCATTACTGCCGGCAAATAGGATTGGAATTTGACCGTGACGGCGAGATAGCACGGCAAGGCAACATCTGCCAAGAACTGCTGGACGAACTGAACGGAATGGATTTCTACCATCAGTCCGGACCGAAGTCATTGGGACGGGAGTGGGTGGAAACGCTGGTATATCCCATGCTCGAGCGTTATGGCTTGAGTATGGAGAATATGCTACGTACCTTTTACGAGCATGCCGCCTGGCAAATATCACGCATCATCACCGCCCGCCCCTTGCCCGATGGTAACGGAAAACTGCTGATTACCGGCGGAGGTGCATTCAACAAGTTCCTCATAGAACGTATCGACGCCTTGTGTCCGTGTGAAATCGTGATTCCCAGCCGGCAAATCATAGAATACAAGGAAGCCCTAATCTTTGCTTTCCTGGGTGCCCTCTATATGGCGGACACACCCGGATGCCTCGCCTCGGTGACGGGAGCCACGACAGATAATATCGGAGGGATGCTGTTTAAAATATAGTCAATTTTACCATTATGGAAAAATCAAAAGACACCTGGACCGTCTTATCCAGCGAATACCTTCATCGGGCTCCGTGGCTCACTGTGCGTAAGGACATGTAGTGCTGCCCAACGGCAACCACATCCCCTCCTATTATATATTGGAATATCCAAACTGGGTGAATACCATCGCCATCACCCGTAATGGACAATTTGTCTTTATCCGCCAATACCGGCATGGCATACAAGAAACGTCCTATGAGCTCTGTGCAGGGGTATGCGAAGAAGAGGACGGCTCTCCGATGGTTTCCGCACAACGGGAACTTTTGGAAGAAACCGGCTATGGAAACGGAGTATGGAAAGAGTTCATGCAAATCTCTCCCAATCCAAGTACCCACACCAACATTACCTACTGTTTCCTGGCTACGGACGTGGAGAAAATCTCCGAGCAACACTTGGAAGATACGGAGAACCTGACCGTACACCTGCTTTCCTTGCAGGAGGTCAAGGACTTGCTGCAACAAGGAAGCATCCGCCAGGCGCTGATGGCTGCTCCCCTCTGGAAATACATGGCGGAGAGAATTATTTAATGTGATTACCCTTATTCAAACGGCTTGCGGAATGTACATCCGGATTTCCATTCGGAACAACCGTAAGCCGTTTTCCCCTTGATAACGGTACCTTTTCCGCAAAGCGGACAAGGCTGGCCGACGAAGTCATCAGCTTGTACGGAAGCCTCCGTACTTGAAGCTGCCACAGCGCCCGAAGCCTGCTCCGTCTTTTTACCTGCGGCGGCAGACTTTCTCGGTGTTCTTTTCTTCGGCTCCTTTTTCGGCTTATCGGCAGCCTCTGTCTTGGCAGAAACCTTACTGCCCTTTTCGGGAGCAGGCGCTTGGATGGTGATGTGGCGGTTGCTGTTATCAGAAAGTACACTCATCACGACTTCCGATACCATCTGCTTCAATTCTTCCAAGAATTGTCCGGCATTATATGTCCGCCTTTCTATCTCACGTAGCTTTTTCTCCCAGATACCGGTCAGTTCCGCCGACTTCAACAGCTCCTCATGGATAATCTGTATCAGCTCCACACCGGTAGGGTGGCTATCAGGTTCTTCTTTTCCTTGCGGATATAGTTTCGCTTGAACAGCGTCTCGATGATGGCTGCACGTAGATGGACGACCGATACCGTTTTCCTTCAGCGCATCACGCAGTTCGTCGTTATCCACCAGCTTGCCCGCCGTTTCCATAGCACGCAGCAGGGTGGCTTCCGTATAAGGCCGGGGCGGCTGCGTCCACTTCTCATACAAATCGGGGACGTGCGGTCCGCTTTCTCCTTTCACAAAAGCCGGAAGCACATTCTCCTCTTCTCCCTTCTCCTCTTTCTCCTCCTGCGATTGTGCCGAGGGGATGCCGAAGATAATACGCCAACCCGGTTCCAGAATCTGCTTGCCGGTAGCCTTGAACTCTATGCTCTCTACCTCGCCCAATACGGTGGTAGTGGCAAACTTACAATCGGGATAGAATACAGCAATGAAACGGCGTGCTATCAAATCGAATACGCGACGCTCCATATCCGTCAGATTCTGCGGATGCTGGCCGGTAGGATAATGGCGTGGTGGTCTGTTACCTTCGAGTTATCGAAAACCTTTTTGGACTTCAACAATGCAGTTCCTGTCAAAGGGGCTGTAAATGTCTCGTAATCACGCAGACCTTTCAAGATGCCGGGGCATTTGGATAGATGTCATCACTCAAATAGGTAGTGTCTACACGTGGATAGGTAGCCACTTTCTTCTCATACAAAGACTGGATGATTTTCAGCGTCTCATCAGCGGAATAGGCAAACTTCTTGTTACATTCCACTTGCAAAGAAGTCAAGTCAAACAAGCGGAGTGGCGCCTCCCTCCCCTCTTTCTTGGTGACATCCGTCACGGTAAAAAGAGAATTCTTAATCTGGTCCAATAAAACAAGCCCACGTTCGCGGTCGGTAATGGGGTCGATACCCCGATTCTCTTCTTCTTTTTTAGGTTTCTTCCCGGCAGCTATAGCCTCTTTCTGCTTCTCGGCTTCCAATGACCAGTTCCTCCTCACTTTTCCGGAGGATGGTGGAGAAAGTGGTATCTCGATAGACGGTCTTCAGTTCCCAGTATTGCTTGGGAACAAAATTCTGTATTTCCAACTGACGGTTTACAATCAGCGCCAGTGTCGGCGTTTGCACACGGCCGATAGAAGTACCTGCCGGTTCTGCCCATACTTCATGGTGTAGAGGCGGGTGGCATTCATCCCGAGCAGCCAGTCGCCAATGGCACGCGACAAGCCTGCTTCGTACAAAGGCTGGAAATCCGACGCATCGCGCAGCTTGGCAAAGCCCTCACGGATGGCTTCCTCTGTCAATGAAGATATCCAAAGACGTTTCACCGGGCAACGTGCCCCGGCTTTCTGCATCACCCAGCGCTGTATCAATTCTCCTTCCTGCCCGGCATCACCGCAGTTTATAATCATATCGGCATGTTGCATGAGGTTCTCTATCGTATGGAACTGGCGCTCGTATGTGGGATTGCTAATCAGCTTAATGCCGAAACGGGGAGGTATCATGGGGAGGCTTCCCAAACTCCATGACTTCCAGTTAGGGGTATATTCATGCGGCTCCTTCAGCGTACAAAGATGGCCGAATGTCCAGGTCACCTGGTATCCGTTTCCTTCGATGTATCCGTCCTTCTTTTCTTTCGCTCCCAATACATCGGCTATGTCACGCGCCACAGAGGGCTTTTCGGCAATACAAACTATCATTCGTTATTCTTTTAGCGGGACAAAGGTAATAAAAAGGGGGCAAGAACGAAACTATAAGCAAGAAACGATAACATAGACCAGGTGATTTTTCTCCCCCAAAGCTGACGTACGGACATAAAAAAAGGAGTACCGCTGTACTCCAACCTTTGTTAACCTTAAATCTAATACTATGAAAAACACATTGCAAAGATACGGACTTCTGATAAATCTGCAAATTATCCAACTAAAAAAGTATGTTCTATAACACAGATTAAGAAAGAGGGACGGATATGTAAACACATACCGTCCCTCTTTTAACATTTAACGTGTCGGATAATTCTTCATCCAACAAAGATTTCCAATATCTGGCAAGCAGCTTGGCAACCGGAGTACCGGGGCCAAAGATGGCAGCTACACCTGCCTTGTAAAGGAAGTCATAGTCTTGTGCGGGAATTACACCACCGGCAATCACTACGATATCCTCGCGTCCCAACTTCTTGAGCTCTTCGATAATCTGCGGAACCAATGTCTTGTGTCCGGCAGCCAATGAAGAAACCCCTACTACATGAACGTCGTTCTCAACCGCTTCACGGGCACCTCGGCCGGTGTCTGGAACAAGGGTCCCATATCCACATCGAAGCCACAGTCGGCATATCCGGTTGCAACAACCTTGGCACCGCGGTCGTGACCGTCCTGGCCCATCTTGGCTACCATGATACGAGGCTGACGTCCCTCTTTCTTCGCAAACTTCTCCGCCAATTCACAAGCACGGTGGAAGTCGCTGTCATTCTTACTTTCTGATGAATACACGCCTGATATAGTTCTAATTACTGCTTTATAACGTCCTACAATCTTTTCGCAAGCATAAGAGATTTCCCCCAAAGTGGCACGGACACGGGCTGCCTCGACTGCCAGTTCCAGCAAGTTTCCCTTACCGGTCTTTACACATTCAGTAATAGCCTCCAATGCCTTGTCCACTTCCGCCTGGTTACGTCCTTCCTTCAGACGCTTCAGGTTCTCAATCTGTTCCTGACGGACAGCCGTATTGTCGATTTCAAGAATATCAATCGGAGCTTCTTTCTCCAGACGATACTTGTTCACGCCGACAATGGTCTGCGAACCGCTATCGATACGGGCTTGTGTACGTGCAGCAGCCTCTTCGATACGCATCTTGGGAATACCGGTTTCGATGGCTTTTGCCATACCGCCCAGCTTCTCGATTTCCTGAATCAGCTCCCAAGCCTTGTGCGCAAGCTCATTGGTCAGAGACTCTACATAGTAAGAACCGCCCCACGGGTCGACATTCTTGCAGATGTAAGTTTCTTCCTGAATATAAATCTGCGTATTACGTGCAATACGCGCAGAGAAATCGGTAGGCAATGCGATAGCCTCGTCCAAAGCGTTGGTGTGCAAGGATTGGGTATGTCCCAAAGCGGCAGCCATAGCCTCGATACAGGTACGGCCCACGTTGTTGAACGGGTCCTGCTCGGTCAGCGACCAGCCGGAAGTCTGGGAGTGCGTACGCAATGCGAGTGATTTCGGGTTTTTCGGGTTGAACTGTTTCACAATCTTCGCCCACAACATACGTGCGGCACGCATCTTGGCTATCTCCATGAAGTGGTTGGTGCCGATAGCCAGAAGAATGACAGACGCGGTGCGAATGCGTCGATGTCGATACCTGCGGCAACACCTGCACGAAGATATTCCAGACCGTCGGCCAGGGTGTAAGCCAACTCGATGTCCGCTGTGGCGCCGGCTTCCTGCATATGGTAACCGGAGATAGAGATAGAGTTGAACTTAGGCATCTTCTGAGATGTGTATTCAAAGATATCGGAGATAATCTTCATGGAGAATGCAGGCGGATAGATATAGGTGTTACGCACCATGAATTCCTTCAGGATATCGTTCTGGATAGTACCCGCCATTTCTTCCAACTTGGCGCCTTGCTCCAGACCGGCATTGATGTAGAATGCATGATAGGAAGCACCGCACCGTTCATGGTCATGGACACGGACATCTTGTTCAAGGGAATACCGTCGAAGAGCACCTTCATGTTTTCCAGTGAACAGATGGACACACCTGCCTTACCGACGTCGCTACCACACGTTCGTGGTCGGGGTCGTAGCCACGGTGAGTGGCCAAGTCGAAAGCTACGGACAAACCTTTCTGTCCGGAAGCCAAATTACGACGGTAAAAGGCATTTGATTCTTCCGCTGTGGAAAAGCCTGCATACTGGCGGATGGTCCAAGGACGCAACGTATACATCACCGAGTACGGACCACGCAGATAAGGAGGAAGCCCGGCAGCATAGCCAAGTGTTCCATTCCCTCAAGGTCTTCTTTTGTATAAACAGGCTTCACCTCAATGTGTTCCGGCGTTTTCCAATCAGCATGGATGCCGTTAGCCTTTTGCCACTCAGCACCGTTGACGGGCTGAAAAGCGGCATATATATCTAAGTTTTTAAAATCTTTTCGCATCATGTTATTTACGATTTGACGATTTACGATTTACGATTGAAGTTGCTTACTTCAAAAGTTTGGCGTTGAATTCTTTTAATGTCTCTAATACATTTACCCTGACATGGATAAAGTTCTCGATACCGGCAGCCTTCAAGTCGTCCATGCAAGCAGGAGCACCGGCTACGATAAACATGGCACGGCCATTCAGAGCCTTGAAGGCAGGAACAGCATATTCTGCATATTCATCATCACTTGAACACAATACACGATGTCGGCCTTGGCAGCCATAGCTGCTTCTATACCTTCTTCTACGGTGGGGAAACCGAGGTTATCCACAACTTCGTATCCGGCACAAGCCAGAAAGTTGCAAGAGTACTGTGCACGTGCCTGGCGCATGGCCAGATTACCGATAGTCAGCATAAACGCTTTCGGGCGTTGCCGGAAGCCTCTGTTTCGAGACGCAACGCTTCAAATTCACTGGCAGCACGGTCAAAGTTCAGTGTCGGAACATCTTTTTCGCAGGTATGTCCGCCGCCGCAACAGCAAGTAGCCTCAACCGGTTTCTTATCTCCCGCCTTTTCATTAAAGTTGGGGAACTGGTTAGTACCCAACAGCACTTCCTTGCGCTTGGCAACTGCGGCATGACGCGCCTTGTTGCTCTCGTTTACGGCAGCCTGCACTTTTCCGGCTTTCACGGAAGCATAGAAACCACCGTCTTCTTCTACAGCGAGGAAGAGGTCCCAAGCCTGCTTGGCAATAGAGACGGTCAAATTCTCAATATAGTAAGAACCTGCAGCTGGGTCAATAACTTTATCGAAGTGCGATTCTTCTTTCAACAGCAGTTGTTGGTTACGCGCCATACGCTCAGAGAATTCGTTAGGAGCATCATAAGTCTTGTCGAACGGAGTAACCGTCATTGAGTCAACGCCGGCAAGGGCGGCACTCATCGCCTCAGTCTGCGTACGCAACAAGTTTACGTGTGCATCAAACAAAGTCAAGTTGAATGAAGAAGTTTCCGCATGAATCTTCATCTTGCTGCACAGCGGCATTCGTTATCTTTACCCTTGTTGTCGCAGTCGCGCAGACACTCGGGACTGTAAGAAGCCACAATATTAGCCCACAGCATACGTGCAGCGCGGAATTTGGCTATTTCAAGGAAGTAGTTGGAACTGATACCGAAATTGAACTTAATCTTCTTGGCTACCATTGCAGCCGGCAGACCGGCATCAACCAACTGATTCATATATTCATTACCCCAAGCCAAAGCATAACCCAGTTCCTGGAAAATATAAGAACCCGCATTGTTTAATGTCAACGCGTTCACATTCAATACACGGTATTTCGGAAGGGAAGCGGTAGCCTCAAGCAGCGCCTTGGCTGTTGACACCATATCACCTTTTTCTTTACCTTTGGCCAGCATCTTGTTGAAGTAGTCATAGTTGATGGAGCCCCGCAATTTCGTCAAGTCATAATCCTTTTTCTGGAAATAAGCGACAAGAAGTTCTGCAAGTTCCACCACATGCCCCTGGCAGGTAGAGAAATTCAACTCGACACATTCCGCGCAGATATCTTTCAACAAAGTTTCAATATACTCTGCGTTCAATTCCTTGGCCTTTACATGGAAAGAGAGTGAATCTACACCTTTATTCAAGATGTCCAACGCTTGGCATTGGCCTCTTTGGGGCATTCCACTTTGATTTCCTGACGAACAAGCCATTCATTGTTGTCTTTCTTGGTACCTCTGAGATAAGGAAACTCGCCGGGAAGAGCATCTGTTGTCTTCAAACCTTCCAAGTCCTCCATACGGTAGAAAGGTTTCACCTTAAATCCTTCGTTTGTCCTCCAAACGAGCTTCTTCTCGAAATCCGCCCCTTTCAGGTCTGCGGTAACTTTCTCCATCCACTGCTCAGTGGAAACGGGAGAAAAGTCGGAGAAGAGTTTTTCTTTACTGTCTGCCATAGTTTATTTAAAATTTAAATAGATGAATACTATTCATTTTTGTCATCAAGAGACTTGCAAATATAAGGAAATACTTAGAACAAAATCTTTTTTAGAGAAAATTGCACTAACAGATGACTCCGTGCCCATACGGATTCAGCGTATTCACCGGAAGCATACTCTACTTTTGCAAAGTTGATATAGCAAAAAGTACCACAAAGCCTTTGCCACCTCCTTTTTATTAAGTATTTTTGCGCGAAATTTTAAAAAACGACATATTAATAGGTACTATGAATTGGTTAGAAAGCTTGCTATGGGACTCTTCATCTGTCGCTCACATCGTTTGTTTGTATGCATTCGTAATATCTGTGGGCGTATTGCTGGGTAAGATTAAGATTTTCGGGGTATCGTTGGGGGTTACATTCGTCCTCTTTGCCGGTATCCTGATGGGCCATTTTGGCTTCACGGGCGAAACACACATTTTGCATTTTATCCGCGAATTCGGTTTGATTTTATTTGTATTCTGCATCGGTCTGCAAGTCGGGCCCTCCTTTTTTTCTTCCTTTAAGAAAGGGGGTATGCGGCTGAACATGCTTGCTGTCGGTATCGTGTTGCTGAATATCGCAGTAGCATTGAGCATCTACTTCATTGACGGAGGGATAGACCTGCCAATGATAGTAGGTATTCTCTATGGTGCCGTAACCAATACTCCGGGTCTGGGTGCCGCACAAGAAGCCTTGAACCAGATAAACTATACGGGAGACCCCATTGCATTGGGATATGCCTGCGCTATCCGCTTGGTGTGGTAGGTATCATAGGTTCCATCATAGCCATCCGCTATATTTGCCGGGTGAACCTCAAGAAGGAGGAACAGGAACTCAATACGCAGGAAGCAGATGTAAAGCATCAGCCGCACATGCTTCACCTCGAGGTACGCAATGAATCAATTCCGGAAAGACCCTGCTCCAGATAAAGGATTTTCTGGGACGCCCGTTTGTATGTTCGCGCATACGCCACGAGGGGCACGTCAGTATCCCCAATCATGAAACAATATTCCACGTAGGAGACCAGCTCTTCATCGTATGTTCCGAAGAAGATGCCGAAGCGGTGGCTGCCTTTATCGGAAAAGAAATACACGTAGACTGGGAAAAACAGGACACTCCGATGGTTTCCCGCCGTATCCTCGTCACTAAATCTGAAATCAATGGCAAGAAACTGGGAAGCCTCCACTTCCGCAGCATGTACGGTGTAAATGTAACCCGTATCAACCGTTCGGGTATGGACTTGTTTGCCGATCCCAATCTGGTACTTCAGGTAGGTGACCGTGTAATGGTGGTCGGCCAGCAGGATGCCGTAGAACGTGTAGCCGGCGTATTGGGTAATCAGTTGAAACGTTTGGACACTCCGAATATCGTAACTATTTTTGTGGGAATCTTTTTGGGAATCCTGCTGGGTAGTCTGCCTATCGCATTCCCGGGTATGCCGACACCGGTTAAGTTAGGTTTGGCTGGTGGTCCGCTGGTAGTTGCCATCCTCATCGGACGTTTCGGTCACAAAATGCATCTTGTGACGTACACCACCATGAGTGCCAACTTGATGTTGCGTGAAATCGGTATCGTGCTCTTCCTTGCCAGTGTCGGTATAGAAGCTGGTGAGCATTTTGTACAAACAGTAGTAGAAGGTAGCGGATTACTGTATGTAGGCTATGGATTCCTGATAACTGTTATCCCCTTGTTGATAATCGGTATGATAGCCCGTTTCTACTGCAAAGTGAACTACTTCACCCTGATGGGTTTGATAGCAGGTAGCAACACAGACCCTCCCCGCATTGGCATACGCCAATCAGACATCAGGCAATGATGCTCCGGCAGTAGGTTACTCCACGGTATATCCATTGACAATGTTCCTGCGTATTCTGGCGGGACAGATGATATTACTGACAATGATGTAGGAGGAATTAAGGAATTAAAATTAAAGGCTGCGTAGTTGGGTTAAACCAACATTGCGCAGCCTTTAATTTTAATTCCTTAAAGTTTCAGCTTCTTCTTGACGAACTCTTCTATAAAGTCCACCGTAGCTTCAATACCCAATACGGAAGAATCGATACACAAGTGGTATGTTTCGGCAGCTCCCCATTTTTTGTAGCTGTAGTAGTTATAGTATTCGGCACGCTTCTTGTCCGCTTTGTTCATCATCTCCTCCGCTTCACGCTCAGAAATGGAATACATTCGGCAAATACGCTTGATGCGCTCCTCATTGGAGCAGGAAATGAAGACATTGGCACAGCGTGGATGTTCTCGCAGAATGTAATCGGCACAACGCCCCACAAACAAGCAGGACTTCTCCTCCGCCAATCTGCGTATCACGTCACTCTGCACTTTGAACAGAGCATCATTACTCAGGCAATTCGTGGCCGGGATAGCCCCGTCACTGACAAAAGGGAAACGCATGCCGAAGAGCCCTCCAATAATACCTTGTGAAGCTTTCTCATCAGCTTTCTCAAAGAACTCACAACACAGTCCACTCTCTTCAGAAGCCAACCTAATCAGTTCCTTATCATAAAAGTCAATACCCAGACGGCAGCCAGTTTCTCGCCTATCTCCCGTCCGCCACTGCCCAGTTGACGGCCTATATTGATTATAAAATTATTGCCCATACGCTTATTCATCTATTGGTTTGCAGATAGCAAATATAAATATTCTTACGGAATATCTGCAGAAAGTAGGAAGAAAAATTCAGAGCCTCTCCCCCGACCTATCCCTACAAGGGAGAGGTTCTGAATTTGCGGAATTGACAAACCAACATCACCAATGCTATCAAACTTGCAAGCAAATCGGATACCGGCATGCTGTACCACACTCCTGCCACTCCGAAGAACTGCGGCAGGATAAGCAGGCAAGGAAGCAGAATCAGCATCTGTCGGGTAAGGGAAAGGAATATCGCTTTGCCTGCCATGCCTATGCTCTGGAAAAAGTTGGAAGTCACCATCTGGAAACCGATAATCGGGAAGAACATTACCGTAATGCGCAGTCCCGTGACCGAAAGCTCTGTCAGTTCCGCATCCGATGTAAAGATGCCCACTACCAGGTCCGGCACCAGCATACCGACCAGAAAGCCGAAAGTGGTCACTGCCGTGGCATAGATTATCTCAGTTTCAGCACCTTGTTCACCCGTCCGTACAGCTTCGCCCCGAAGTTATATCCGGCAATAGGCTGCATACCCTGATTCAGCCCATCACAATCATCACTACAATGAAAACCAGACGGTTCACGATGCCGAAAGCCCCGATAGCCAAGTCGCCGCCATACTTCTTCAACCCCTGATTGATAATGATAACGATGAAGCAGGCTGCCAGGTTCATCAGGAAAGGAGACATGCCGATGGCGAGCGAATCGAATACAATCTTACGTTTCAGACGGAATATCCCCCGGTGGAAATGCAACAGCTCATCCTTATTGCTGAAAAGCTTGAACTGCCACGTCAAAGAGATGATTTGCGCCACAATGGTAGCGACGGCAGCACCACGTATGCCCCAGCCAAAACCATAGATAAACACCGGTCGAGTATGGTATTGATAACCACCGTGGCTATAGTGGCGTACATCGCCTTCTGTGGATGCCCTGAAGAGCGCAGCACTGCATTCAGCCCCAGATAGAGGTGCGTAACGGCATTTCCCAAAAGGATAATCTGCATATAATCCTCGCGTAGCCCACCGTCTGGTCACTGCCTCCGAAGAAATAGAGAATCGGGTCGAGAAAGAGCATGACAATGATGGTAAAGGCAATTCCCAGTACCATGTTCAGCACAAAAACATTGCCCAGCACACACTGTGCCGTGTCATAATCCTTCTGCCCCAGCTTGACGGAAATCAGTGTAGAAGCCCCCACTCCTACCAACGAACCGAACGCCGCAGCCAGATTCATCAACGGGAAAGTCAACGCCAATCCCGAAATAGCCATCGTCCCAACGCCGTGACCGATGAAGATACTGTCTACCATATTATATAAAGAGGATGCCGTCATTGCGATGATTGCCGGAACGCATATTGCATCAAGAGTTTACCTATACTTTCCGTTCCCAACGCCGTGGGAGTCTTTTGTCCTGCCATATTATATACCTATTTCTTTTTAGCGGGTGCAAAGGTACTCTTTTTTTAAAACAGAACAGCAGAAAAAACACCTTAAACCTGCACACTATGCGGATGATTTATGCTATCTTTGCGGTTCAATGATAAATCATAAGATATGATTACCATAATCATACCGTATGATTGGCACATTCATACCGTATGAACCATGCCTGACCTACCGGTTGAGCCGGACACATAATAACAACAAGCCCCCATGGCATTCTATAAGAAAGTAAAACAGAAAGGCGACGACAAATGGCACCCAAGAGCCGTCACCAAAGGACATCCCTATACAACGGATGAAATAGCCCGATTATTGTCGGAAATGTCTACGGTAACCCCGGGAGATACCTATGCAGTATTAATGAATCTTGGTGAAGTGCTGGGCAAGCTGATGAGTTCGGGACACTCCGTAAAGTTCAAGGGCATCGGGACGTTCTACTACACCTGCCGTTCGGAAGGCACCGGGGTAGACACCCCAGAAGAAGTGAGTCCGGCGCAAATCACTGCGGTGCAGATACGCTTCATCCCCGAATACTACCGCGGGCAATGCGGACAAGTGACGGAACGCACCCTCTCTCCCCGCACATCGAATGGGTGGATGCCGAAGGAGAGGGTTAATGTCACCCCCGTTCCCTATATTTCAAGGAAAAAGGTTCTCTATCTGAAAAATGTTTCGTACTTTTGTACCCAAATTGAGTGAAATATAGCGAAATGAACGTATTAGAACTAAGTGAACAAGAAATCATTCGTCGCAACAGTATGAATGAACTTCGCGCGATGGGCATTGAGCCTTATCCCGCAGCAGAGTATGTAACAAATGCTTTCTCTACCGATATTAAAGCTGAATTCAACGACGATGCAGAGCCTCGCCAAGTGTCCGTTGCCGGACGTATCATGAGCCGCCGTATCATGGGTAAAGCATCTTTCATCGAATTGCAGGACTCCAAAGGACGCATCCAGGTATATATCACCCGCGATGACATCTGTCCGGACGAGGACAAGGAGATGTACAATACCGTGTTCAAACGTTTGCTCGATTTAGGCGACTTTATCGGCATTGAAGGATTCGTATTCCGTACCAAATGGGCGAAATCAGCATCCATGCCAAGAAGCTGACCGTACTTGCAAAGAGTATCAAGCCCCTGCCTATCGTGAAATATAAGGACGGCGTGGCTTACGACTCTTTCGAAGACCCCGAACTCCGCTACCGCCAGCGTTATGTAGACCTTATCGTGAACGACGGCGTGAAAGAAAAATTCCTGAAGCGCGCCACCGTCATCAAGACCATGCGTGCTGTGCTGGATGAAGCCGGCTACACGGAAGTGGAGACGCCGATTCTTCAATCCATCCCCGGTGGAGCAAGCGCCCGTCCGTTCATCACCCACCATAACTCTCTGGATATGGACCTCTACCTGCGTATCGCCACCGAGCTTTACTTGAAGCGACTGATTGTGGGCGGATTTGAAGGTGTATATGAAATAGGCAAGAACTTCCGCAACGAGGGTATGGACAAGAACCATAACCCGGAATTCACTTGTATGGAGCTGTACGTGCAGTACAAGGACTACAACTGGATGATGAGTTTTACGGAGAAATTGCTGGAACGCATCTGTATCGCCGTAAACGGCTGCACAGAAACCGAGATAGACGGCAAGACCATTAGCTTCAAAGCTCCCTACCGCCGTCTGCCCATCCTGGAAGCCATCAAGGAAAAGACCGGATACGACCTCGAAGGCAAGAGCGAGGACGAAATCCGCCAGGTGTGCAAGGAACTGAATATGGAAATTGACGACACCATGGGCAAGGGCAAGCTGATTGATGAAATCTTCGGAGAATTCTGCGAAGGTACTTTCATA
>ENA-OQDD01000517-OQDD01000517.1-human-gut-metagenome-genome-assembly--contig:-NODE-517-length-15586-cov-1.776312_pt1 | contig 15586 bp, 18 predicted proteins | sample MGYA00242507_ERZ504598 | MGnify/ENA primary metagenome ERZ504598 (study PRJEB26092, sample SAMD00036318) | human gut metagenome | host: Homo sapiens | study: EMG produced TPA metagenomics assembly of... | reverse complement strand
CTTCTACCCACGCATGATTGTCGTCGGTATGCGCCCACCGGGGTGTGTAGACCTGACGCAGAATGCCCACCGAACGCAAGGCGGCAACCAGCAAGGTAGATGTCTCGCCACAACGCCCCGTATGCCGTACGTACGTTGCCAAAGGCGAACTGGTACGGGCATCGGAGGGAGTATAGATAGCCTTCTCGTGGCACCAGTGGTTCACCTCCAGAATGGCATCATAGAGGGACAGAGACTTGACACGATTCTTCAGTTCTTCGTAAAACACTACCCGTGCACTGTCCAGATGCTCATTGTTGACCCGCACCGGAAGTACAAAATGACGAAACAAATCCTCAGGAATAACTTTTCCCCAAGGCATCTCATCGGCAGCCTTTTGGGAGGCGCGCACGTTCATCAGATGAAATTCTCCGGAATAATCGGCAATGTCTGCCAAAGGCATATAGGCATAAAGGAACTCCAAAGCTTCGCGTTCGTACGACGTCAAGTCCGTATCAAATATGGCAAACAAATCGCCCTGCGGCAACCTTTCTTTTTTTGATTGAAGTCTTGCTCCACACGTTGGCGGTAAGAAGTGTCTGTAATGAAAGAACGTTTGCCGCAAGAGGCAAGCAAACATACCAGTCCGAGAAATCCCAGAAGTCGTGCAACTCGTTTCATAACGCAATTATTAAGGTTGAACCACAAAAATAGTGTAAATCGTCCGCAAAAGAAAATTAATTCCCGTTTTACTTACATAATCACTCTACTTCAGATGTATCACCAAAGTCGTGTCTCCGGAAAAAGTGAAGCTGCATTTGTCATAAGACGGCGGACCCATAACGCCTTGAGCATCATTACTGAACCCGTACTTCTCTGTAGGAATGCCGAAAACGGCAGTATCCAGTTTCCCGTTTCCGTTCTCGTCTTGAAACAACGAAATGGCATACGTACCCGTAGGTAACCCCTGGCAAGGAATGGAGAGCGACGTATCTTTCACATCTATCCGGAAGGCGGTCAAGGGTTTCTTCATGAATGTTTCTTCCGAATTGTAGATGGCGACATAGAGATGCCCCTCCACCTTTTCAATGTCACACACTTCAATAGTCAGGTTCTGGGCAAAGAGCAGCTGGGCGGCACTTTGCATTACAAATACTAAAAAAATAATCATTGCTTTCATCTTTGTTTATTTAAAAAGGGTTATTGTCTAAAAATTGGATACATCGTAGGCGGCCTTCTTGCCTAAAGTCACATATACTCCTACATAGAAAAAATGGTCGCTGGAAGCCAGGACAGCCTTGTTATCCACCTTACCGAACTCATTCTTCCGGCAAAGGATATTGCTGGTGGAAGCATGGATGATTACCTTCTTGCTTGCCAGGAAGGTCACACCCAAATCCAGACTGTTATAAGGCTTCACTTCATCGTTCATCAGACCCGGCAGCATGGGTTATGATAAGGACGTCCGCTACTGAAACGGTCGGTCACGCTGACAATGGAACGCAGGCGAGGCAAGGAATACTTCACCACCCAGGCTGCATTATGCCGTGTGGCATACTGAGGAGTAGTCAGTTCCGGATACTCCCGATATTTACGTTTGGCTATATTATAGGTATAGGATAACTGGTATTCCAGATTCTTGAAGGACGCTCTATCACGGAAGAACAAGTCTATGCCTTTGCTGTGTCCATAACCGTTGGAGGTCAAGAATACAGCTTTCGTATCGGCATCCGTTTCCTCCAATGCCAGACGGTCATAATCCTTATAATAAAGTTCAGCTTTACAGAAACGCCCTTCATAGTCGTACTGAACGCCCAAATTGTACTGCATACATACTTCCGACATCAACTGCGGCCGACGCACCAAACAGTTGTTCTCGGGCAACTGTGTGTATCGCCCTACAATCCCCGACAGCATCATGTTTCCCCAATAATAGTTCGCCGCCAGCCGGGGAGAGAAATTCATCTTACGGTTCGGAGAAGTGTATTCCGTGCGAAAAGAAAACTCCATCTTCAATTGTTCCATCGGATAATAAGCCATCGAAAAGAAACCCGCACCAATGGTAGGCGACATGCGATTGCTGTCATCCGTCCCGCACAACAGATAATGATTCCTGTAATTGCGGATATAGCTCTCTATCCCCATATCCAGGCGGAATACCGATGACAGCCGTTTGGAAACTTTAGCCTTCAGATGCGTCTCTTGCTGACGTTCCAGCCAGTTATCACCCGAAACAACTGCTCCTCCGATTCTCCGGTTATAGTAAGAATAGGCCGCCCCTGCAAACCAACTCCACTCTCCGGAAGTATGCCTGCGAAAGGTTGCATTTACATAGATATTGTCTTCACCCAGCCCGAACAATCTGCGGTTATCCCCTTCGTAAGTGGAAAAGTCCGTCCGGTCGTATTGTGCGTAAACCTTCCATACCACTCTTTCATCAAGAGTATAACGGAACTGGACAGCTCCGGAAAACATCCGGTAAGGCTTCTCGAAATCCCTCCTGCCCGAATAAACCTTGTCATACAAACCCAGGTTCTGATAATTCAAGTCAACAGACAAGGATCCTCTGTCAAAAGTCTTTGTGCCCCCTCCACCAACACCGACAACGGAAGCGTTCACTCCGACTTTATCGACCTTGCTGTAATCTTTTGTTTCCAATGGCAAGACTGCCGAAAGCGCTTCTCCATATTCTTGTGAAGCGCCTCCCGAAGCAAGGTTTACCCCACTGAACATAAATGTAGAGTAACGGCTGCGAGCAGGGGTATTTATTCCGTTCGAAGTATAGGGATTCAGTACATGCATTCCATCAATAAAAGTCTGCGTCTCGTAACTGCCTCCACCACGTACCAGCAATTCACCGGTTTCACCCTGCACTTGCGTACCGGGCAAAGTCTGCAATGCCTTGTATAAATCACCGTTCGCACCGCCCACCGTGACCAGTTCCACCGGATGCATATCGCTCCAACGGCTGTTGGCAGCAGGAGTTCTGGCTCCTTTTACCACTACTTCTTCCAAAGCGACACTGTCTATATTAAAATTCAGACGTACTGTATCGGTCACTGATTTCTGCGCTACGGAAGGCTGTGTATAAAGTAATACACCCAATATCCCAAAGACTGTTTCCCGTTTCATATCTTTACATTCGTTGTGTTTCCTGCCGCAAACATAAAGGAAGGGTATAAGACAAAAAAATATCCGGGACAGACAGCCCGGATATGTGACAACCAACAAACTCTTTGTGACGAACAACGTATTTCTGTGACGAGTGACTAACTCTTTGTTCGGTTTTCAATCAATGCTTTCACCTCTTTGGCGTATGCGCGTGAAACCGGAACATCTTCTTCGCAACCCTCCAGATTCAGCTTATATCCCTGAGAGTTTCCATCTACTTTCACCACCATCCGGATGTTTACAAGAAAGGCCCTATGGCAACGGATAATAAAAGGGCAAGCAGAGACAGCTTCCTCTGCCTGCTTCATGGTGGCACGCAACAATCTTCCATGTAATTTTCTTTTCTTTATCCGAATCTGAACGGTAACCTACTTTTACGTAATTCCCCTTTGCCTCTGCATAAAGGAAATCTCCGGCCTTTACTTCCAGCATTTCTTTGGTGCCACCGGCAAACACCAACGCTTCTTCCGAGGAAAACACCTTGTCTTCCAAGCTCGCTATCCCAACTTCCGGGGATATTCTCCTTGAAAGGTGACCGTTCATCTCCATAGCTTCTTTCAGATTGCGGGTCAGTTGCAAATTGCGGTTCCACATCAGAAAAAATATGGTAGGAAAAGGTGCCAGCACCATTACCCAAGACAAAGCCAGAAAGAACAACCGCTTGTCCAACCACATTCCCATCAACCATGATTGATAGGCCCAAATCCCCACTGCTATCAGCAACAACATCAGCAGCAAATTCAACACATGCTTACCCAATGTCCAGTTCTGCTCCTTGTAATAAGCAGGAAATAATGCCGGAAGCAAATAGGTGAAAACTCCCGAAGCACCTGCCGCAATCAATGCAGAACCGGCAACCACCCCAAACACACTTCCCTTTATCCGGGAAATACCGAACGGCTGAAGTATATATAATATCAGAAAAATAATGGCCGAAGTATCACTACTGCTTCCAGCGTTGATAAAACGTAGGATAAGGACTCCGCCAAAGTTCCACCAATTTCCCCATAAGTATATAGTCTCTCTTGTTTACATGGTAATATATGCAAAGATAATACATTTACTCAACACATGCTCATACAGATACTATATTATCAATCTGTTTTATCACACGACAAGGATTCCCACTGCCACACAATTCGCAGGAATAGAACGGGTAACCACACTCCCCGCCCCGATAACGCTGTTCCTCCCGATGGTGACACCAGGCAAAATGACAACCCCTCCACCAATCCATACTCCATCCTCTATTCGTACAGGTAAGGCATACGTACGGCAGATTTCTTGTTCTTCCGGACAGTCCTGCACCATACGTTCATCTACTTTGGTAGAATGGGTTGCCGTATATATCTGTACATTAGAGGCTATTAAGACGTTGCTACCTATGTCAATACGATTGTTGTCCACAAAGGTACAATTCATGTTGACAATTACCTTGTCGCCCATAAAAATATGCTTGCCACATTCACAATGGAAGTCAATATCCACATGCACATTCTTGCCTACATGTCCCAACATCTCACACAACAACTCCCTCCTGCGCTTGCTATCGGCATAATCTGTGGCATTGAATTGTGCCAGGAGACGTTTTGTACGCAAAATCATCTCCACTATTTTCGGATCCCTGCTTCCTATAAAAGGTTCGCCAGCCATGCACTTTTCATATTCTGTTTTCATACGCATCCTGTTTTTGCGGACAAAAATACAAAACTCTAATGTATAGGAATTTATCCTATGTTAAAAAATACCCCTTTGCCCTGATACGACTCAATAATTGTTGTGTAATGCCAAGGAAAGAAGCGATATGTCCCAAAGTCACTCTATGAAAAAGGGCCGGACACTCACTCATTAATTTTTCATAACGCTCATACGCAGACAAGTTGAGGCGAGATATATGAATATCTTGTAAGCGAAGAAAATTTTCCTGTTGTAACACCCTCATCCAATTTGCAATATCTATATCTGACTTATACAACTCATTAAGCGTTTCAATGGAAATAGAATAGACCAGTGTTTCTTCCAATGTTTCCACGTATTCAAAGCCTGCTTTGTTCCTATATAAATCCCACGAGCCACAAGCTACATCACCTTCCATAGAGAACCATGTCGTTATTTCTTTTCCATCGTGCAAGGTGTACGAGCGTGTCATTCCCTTCTCTATGAAGTGGACTTGCCTATCAAATTGTCCTGCACGGATAAAGTGTTTTGACAGGAACACTTGCTTTCAAAACCATGTGCCAATGTCGCCAATGCTTCATCTGAAACCGGATAATAAACTCTTATTGTTCTGACAATATTCTCCATACTAAAATATCCCTTTTTACAAAGGTATAAAACAAGGAAGAGTTTGCGAAACTTGCGTAACATATTTGTCATATATAGATTGCAAAATCTAGTATTTCTAAAGAAAATAAAGGATGAATGGCTATTTTTTATGTTATAAAACACATTTCTCGCAAACATTTCGTATCTTTGCAACGTTATAAGATAAAAGAAAAGATGTAAAAACCCGCTTTCCGAAACGCGGAGAGCACAAAAAGATGAGAATTATGAAAAAGAATGCAAATGAAATTTTTATGTTACAGTACCAAATCAAACGCTATCAGGCAATGGGTAATGGAACAATGTGTCAAACACTGAACGGTAAACTACAAAAGCTGCTTGCAAAGCAGTCACTCGTAACCATGTAAAAAACACCTTTAAATACAATGAATAAAGGGCAGGGAACTTTTCTGTTCTCTGCCCTTTTCTTTTTATCCATCTATACTAATGGTTAGCACCAACAACAAACTCACTTTGCATCCTTATCTCCCTACCGTCAACCGAAATTCCTTGTAGGGTAATTATATATATTCCGTTCATATCCGAAGTATAAAAGTTGAGTGTACCCATAGCGGAAGTTATCTCCGGATTCCAATAAAGTGTATGCCGAAAATCCGGTAAGCGAGAACCGGCTTGTTTCTCTGAATTGTATGATGGAGCAACAAATGCGATTCTCTTTTGTGGAAACTCATAAGAAAACATCTGTGAATTCTTATCCAAACGTATATCAGGCAATGTTCCCCGATGGGTTATAAACGAAACAATTCCATCATACAACTCCCCGCCAAAAGTATATTTGCCAGTATAACGATGTATATAGTGTATCAAACGGGCATCATAGTTCAGAATGGTTTCATGGTCATCAAACGGAATCCCGTCTAACAACACCAGTGTTTCATATTACTGAATCTCCTTATATCCGGTTGCAGTATCCGGATGACATCTTTACCTTCCAGCTGACTGATACGTATTCCCTTGACAAATTCCACAAAAACATCCCTCACAGTCCTGAAACGAACATACTCATCCAGATTATAAGTGGAAGCGGGAACAAAATCATAAAGTTGTTGCAATATACTCTTGCTATACGAAGAATCTACCGGCAAAAGAGAATGTAATTGCGCGCTGAAACCACGCTCTATCAAGTCTTCTTTCCGAAATGACACACAGACTTTAGGAAGTTTTTCCGCCAACACCCCGACAAAAGGAGAAATAAGCTCCAATCGGCAGGGACTTTCCTCCTCCGGTAATGCAGTTAATACAATCTCCTGCATATCCGTTATTCCGGTCGTATAAAAAGCATAAATAGCGTCAGCCTTAGGCTGTCCGCCAAAGACACGAATATCCTTGCCCACACATGCCAGACGTGCATTTACATTGTCAGCAGGCGCTCCCATCAGCCTGCCGGTTACAATATGCCCTTCACACTCTGCAGCAAATGACCGTTCCGGAACACTTGTATAGTTCTTCTGAGTCGGCTGATATTGGAAACCCCTTTAGCACATAGTCTTTTCGTACTACGGACAAAGTAAGCTCCTTGACATCAGCAGGCAGATTGGGTAATGTCAAGGCTACTTTACTCCGGTTCCCATAGACCGATTTATCTGTCCATAAGTCCGCTCCGGAAAGCTGATTGCCGGAAGCTTGTGAAACGGTAATGGAATCCGTGAAAAGTTCCACATTATCCTCCTCTGTTGTCTGAACAGTATTAAGCAAGGCTATATACTTCTTTGGGAAACAAGCCATAGGATAGTTCCTCATATAACGCGTATATGCCGTCAGTTGGTAAGCTCCGGTATGCATGACTTGCGGAAGTCTGATACGTCCCCATCCATTCCCGTTCTGCAAGTCGATTTTACCTTGTGCGTATACCAGCTTCGTGTCACTTATCTCTACATAAGCTACTTTGCTTAATACGCTTCCACGAGACAAGGAATCCGTCACACAAACTTTTATCCACAAATCTTCTCCAGCCACATAGCAGTCCTTGTCTGTATAAATACGCATATTCTCAACAATTTGAGCGTGTAATCCCAATACAAGAACCCAACCTATAATACAAAATATCACTCTCTTCATATCATTTCAATATTAATTCATTTCATCCGGCCAGAAGGAAGGCTTTTCCAAGCTGGCACCTAAATAGCGTACGTCTGTACAACCTCCGGAAACCCATGCATAACCTACCATCAATGGATAAGCAATAGCATATCCCATCACATATAAATCCATGTACGAATCTGCCAACCTCTAAATTCTTGGCAATAACCGTCAGGAAACCTATAATATATATCATCGGCAGAAATGAAAATACGATATTTTGCCACATTCATGCTAACTCCCACATAACCAACTACATTTTTGCCTGAATTGTTGCAAATAATATTCGTAGGAAGTTCTGAAGGCTGAGGAATAAACAATCCACCCATTTCTTCATTGATTTTTATTTTCTCCTGATAATATTCGTACTCGCCCCTCGAAATCTTACGCTGTTTCACCAAAGTGCTATAATGATGAAAGACACGGTTATTATCCGCCTTTATAGAATAGAGCCACTTATCCTTCAATTGAGTATCCTTATTTGTTCCTATATTACCTACTATGATTTTAGCCGACTTATCATGACACCATCCCGTGCATATGGTGTAGTATCAAAATCAACCACCTCATCAGTGGTAGGGTCATAACGGAACTTGGGATTATATACTGCCCTCACTTCCCAATCTTCCTCGTAACTCCAGAAATAACATCCGCCATCTTCACTCCGCATAGAAAAGCGGATAGAGATGTCACCGTATTTTTCCGGTTGCTCGTAGGTAACGTCATTTATTGTTTCTGTCTCCAATGGATATTGAGGCTCCGAAGTATAAATATCCCCTTCATACACAATTTTCAGACTATAGCTGGCATCTTTATTCAAAGAGCCAATTACAACTTGGTATTTTCCATCTCCCAAAGAAGTGCCATTAAAACAAGAACCATCACTTCCTACTACACTGACTTCTGCATCTATCTTGTTATAATCCTGAGGAATTCCTTCTACATTCAAAGGAAAGGAACAGCTCAAGGAAAAACGACTGTACTATCTGATATGATGTTACCTTCAACTATAAGCACCCTCGTACTACTCTCCGGCAAGTGCGCATTGAATTTATCCACACAACTGCCAATAGTGAGCCACAACAAGCATATCCATGTTACTATATATTTTGCATTATTCATCGCTTTTTCTTATTAAAACAGATTGATTTCAACTGGCCAGAAGGAAGGCTTTTCCAAGCTGGCACCTAAATAGCGTACGTCTGTACAACCTCCAGAAACCCATGCATAACCTTTGAATCCCGTACGTGGGTCCGGGTCCGGATATGCAATGGTATACCCCATCAAGTATAAATCTAAAAATGTATACTCTTCTTTCAGCCCTTTCGCTCCCTGACAATACCCCTCAGGAAGCCTATATTGTATATCATCTGTAGAAATGAAAATGCGATATTCCGCCACATTCAAACTGACACCAACATATCCAATGGCCTGTTTATTTGAGCTTTCACATCTAATGTTCGACGGCAATTCCGAAGGCTGGGGAACAAACAACCCGCCCATCTCCTCATTAAGCTTTATTTTCTCCTGATAATATTCATATTCACCCTTCGAAATCTTACGTTGTTTCACTATAGTAACTGTAATAGCAAGAAAAACGAATATCGTCTGCTTCAATGGAATAGAGACACTTATCCTTTACACGATTATCCTTGTTTATTTCCATATTACCTATTATTATCTCGGACGATTCACTATGACACCATCCGCGTGAGTATGGTCTAGCATCATAATCAACGATCTTATCTGTTTCGGGGTCATAAGCACACATAGGATTGTATACGGCCTCACCTCCCAATCTTCTTCATAACTCCAAGAATAACATGCAGCATCTTGCTTTGCATAGAGAAACGGATACTGACATCACCATACTCCCCTTGCTGTTCGTAGGTGACATCGTCTATGCTTTCCGTTCCTATCGGATATTGAGGTTCGGAAGTATAGATATCTCCCTCATAGACAATCTTCAAGCTATAGCGGACATCCCTATGCAATGTTCCGACAGCAACCCGGTACTTTCCATTACCCAACGCAACACCCCTAAAACTGGAGCCATCCTCACCGGTTACACAAACTTCAGCATCCACCTTATTGAAATCAGGAGGAACCCCTTCCACATCCAAGGAAAAGGAACGGCTCAAAGAAAACACGACAGCACTATCCGATATTATACTACCTTCAACTATGAGAAGGCCGATACTACTTTCCGGCAAGTGGGCATTGAACTTATCCACACAATTACTAAGGAACAACCATAACGGACATATACATATCACCCAATATACTTTATTCTTCATACCCTTTCAGAATTTAATATTATAAGTAACAAAAGGAATGGGAGCACCGAATATGGACATCTTGTATCCTTGAATCCTACCCTCCTCGGACACAAAATAGACAGAGTACACATTCTTCCTTCCGGTCAGGTTATAGATACCGAAAGAAAGGGAACTGTGGGTCAACAATGTCAGGTGGTGACTGGGTTCAATATTGAACGACAAATCCATACGGAAATAGTCGGGAACACGATAACTGTTACGGTCGGTATAGTAAACCTGCATTTTCTTCAAACCCTGGTCGTAGTATTGCCCGGCAGGAATTGTGGTGGGACGGCCCGTACTGTAATCCATATTGAAAGACATGCTGTAACGGCGGGTAAACTTGTAATTGCCTACAAGCTTGAAGTCATGCGGCTTGTCATACTCGGTCGGATACCATTCTCCACCATTGATGGGACGGGCTATGCGCGGATCATTCTGACGCAAGAAAGTGCGCGAATAAGTATAGCTCATCCACCCGTTTCAGTTTTCCAGCCGGTTTTTTCACCTGGAATTCCACGCCGTAAGCATATCCCTCCGTATTGATGACATCCGTCTCCAGATGGTGGTTCATCAGGATTTGGGCGGAACTGCGATAATCCAGATAATCAATCAGCTTTTTGTAATATCCTTCTACAGATAATTCCAGAAGTTGCCCCGGCGTATTATAGTAGGCGCCTGCCGCCACCTGCCAGCCACGTTGAGGCTTGATATTGGGGTCGCTCAGCTTCCAGGTATCTGTAGGAGACATAACGGCAGTATTCGATACCTTATGGATATACTGCCTCATCGTATTGAAACCGGCCTTTACGGAAAAATCATCTGTAAAGGCATAACGTGCCGACACTCTGAATTCCGGTCCGTGATAGGTCTTGATGACCTTTCCATTCCCCGCCGTGATAGAATCCGCCACCGAAGACATGGAGGGCAGTATACCTTCCTGATATGTATAGTAAGTGCGCGGTCCCAAAGCATTGAGCATGGAATAGCGTATACCCGCATTGATGGAGAGCCTGGAAGTTATATCCCATTCATCCCCTATATAAACGGCACTTTCCAGTGCTTTATCCTTTTGCAGTTCATCATATCTTACCAGCGAATTAGGCCCCACCGGCTCGTAGGTCCCGGAATTCACATTATACAGCTGGCTCATCAAACCGAAGTTCACCGCATGCTATTGCCGGCTTGATAAAGAAAGTCCGCTTTTCCAAACCATTGGTTAATGGCAAAAGACAGCCGTGCGGCAGACGCTTCCTCCACCGTTTCATCATTTCGGTAATCGTAGTGGTCATAACCGAAAGAGAAGTTTCCGGTCAGCTTTTCTGCAAAGACAGTCCTCCAGTTTGCCGAGAAATTCATATTGTTGTAGGCATACTTCTCATTGTCATTAAAGGCAAAACGGTCGTGACTATAATAGCCATAGACATTCAGCTTGTTGCGCTCGTTCACCGTATGCGAGAAGACAGTCCCCAAATCATAGAAACCGGCTTTCCCATCACGATACCCGCTTTTGTTGGGCAATGTCTTCATTATCCAGTCCGAATAGGTCGTACGTCCACTCAGCAGAAGGGAAGTCTTTTCCTTAATGATGGGAATCTCGAGATTCAACTTACTGGTCACAAGCCCGATACCTGCAGAACCAGTAAACTTTTCCTTGTTCGCCTCCTTGCTGGTGATGTTCAGTACGGAAGCGATACGCCCGCCATACTGGCTGGGGATACTGCTCTTATAAAGTTCCGCATCCTTTATCATGTCCGAATTAAAAGCCGTGAAAAAACCGAAAAGATGATTGGGGTTATAAATCGTTCCGTTATTGAAAAGAAGCAGGTTCTGGTCAGCGGCACTCCCACGCACATTGTATCCGCTGGATGCCTCCCCCACTGTCTTGATGCCGGGAAGTGTCTGTATCATCTTCAGCACATCCACCTCACCCATAGCCGTAGGAATGTTTTTCAGCAGGGCAGGCTGCAGCTTCTCCATTCCCAACTGCACACTTTTCACGTTCTGTATACGCCCCGAAACAATAAGCACCTCATCCAGCATATGGTCTTCCTCTTCCAACTCGATATGGACAATGCCTTCACCATAAAGCATAAATTGCCGATGGGTCACTTTGATATTCATCCCACTGATTTCAAGAATATTATAGCCTGCAGGCAGGTCAATGGTAAATTCCCCCTGACGGTTGGTCGTCGTAGCTACCCACGGCTCTCGATGAATGATGTTGATACCATCCAGATTCTGGCCGGTCTTAAAGTCAGAAACTCTTCCGGTCAAAGTTATCATATCTCCGGGGGCAGGCTTGTACTTGTTTCCTATCTCATAGACCTTGTTTTCTGAAGAAGACTTCACAATAGGAATGTATGAAGGCAATAGTTCCTCATCCGTCTCCAACTTTTCCCCCATCAATACCGGTGGCAGCGAGGTGGCCAGAAAAACCTCCGGCAAGACAAATATTCTGTCACCATAAACCGTCACCTTATAGATAGTAGCTGCCAAAGCCTCTCTCAAGTACTCGGCAGTGGGGTTCTTCACCTCTGCCCGCTTCACTTTAAAAGGAACCGTTATCGTTGTATAAACACGGCAAGACGTGCCCTTTTCTACTGCATCCATCAATTCGAATATGGAAATGCTGTCCATAGCCATCTGTTGCTGTGCAAACATGCCGAAAGGCGACAATAGGAGGAAAAAGGCTACTGTATATTTAAGATTATGTGCTTTCATATTATTTTCCATGAATTAAGGAATCAATATATTCCGTTAACCGGGTCATTGCCCGGACACCGCCATCTTCCTTGAAGTCCAGCCGCTCTTTCCGGCAATAAGCCTTCAACTGCTTCTTGTATGTAGGAAAAGTTTCAAGAAACCCGAACGGGAAGTTATCACATAATCGGTTCCGCCACTGCGAAGACTGAAATAGCTCTTTTTCTTGAACCGGCTGTAATAAAGATCGTTTTTCTTCACCTGAGACTCCATTGTGGATACGATATACTGTGTCAGGCACATTTGCGACTATCATATAGCAACGCAGCGAAACAGTCACCCTGCGGTACAAACTTCTGTCCTTCTATGACAAAATAATCCACTTTCCGCATATCTACCTGCAAGGTTATCCGTTTCTCCGGAGTAACCACAATCAGACTCTTTTTATAGGTATCATAACGGAGCTGCAAATCCGAGTAAAGCCATCTGCCATAACAGACAGCCCCCTCGCGAAATTCATCCGTATTCCAATAGGGATGGTTAAGATACTTCTGCTGGTTATAATTTTCCTCTGCCTTACCGGAGTAAAGAGCAGCATAATCTCCTGCCGCTTTTCTGAATTCATCAAAAACGGCTTGTTGTGCACAAACCAAAGATGGAAAACATAGGAGCATAGTAGCGTGTAAAGGTGTGTTTTTCGCATATATATGAAGTGTTATAGGTGAGGATAATCACAAATATAACATTTCACTTTTAAAAATAAAATTATTATTATATATAATTCAAATAAAAACAAAAAATAGAGCCATAATCGGATGCTAAACACAAAGCTAAACATTTAGCATGCAAGCAGAAGCACATTACGATAAGATTAAAGCACCATTCATCCTCCACCATCAATTATACTTACATATATTTATAAAAAAACGATACAGCACAATCGCTCAAGCCACAACAATATCCTTCCCGAAAGGAGTCAATGCCAGCCCTGCCAGCTTAAAGTGTTGGATACCGAAAGGAATGCCTATAATGGTGATGCACAGCAATAACCCGAATCCCAAGTGCGAAAGGCAAATCCAAATGCCGCCCAAGAATATCCAAAGAATATTCATCAGCACATAGAGGCAACCGTTGGAACGTTCCCCGCTACGAACCTCTTTGCCGAAAGGCCACAAGGCAAGGCTTGCCATTTTCAAGGTCTGCATGCCGAAAGGGATGCCAATAATGGTGAACATCATCAATAAACTTGCAATAAGATACTCCACAGCAGTGATGATACCTCCAAACATCAACCACAAAATATTCATAAAACAGCCCATAGCTTTCCTTTTTTTAATACTGAACACAAATATAGCATTATTTATTTGAATGGTCCGTCTCCCAGTCACTAAATTCAAAACTCAGTTGTTCCCAGACTCCCTTCTCCTCCTCTTCACGGGGATTGGAAACGGAAAGTCCAATCAAACGGATAGGATGATGTTCATAATCCACTTCCTGCAGCAACTGCTTTGCCAAAGGCAGAATCACGTCAAGGGCAACCAGCTCCTTTGTTTGGGTCATACTGCGGGTAATCTGGCTAAAATCATGAAACTTGATTTTCAGCGTCAGCGTATTCCCGCGGAAATTGGCGTGCTCCAGTCGCCCCACCAGCTCCACTGCCGCATGGTACAGCTCTATAATGACGGATGAACGCTTGCTGATGTCCTTCTCCAACGTATGTTCGCAACCCACAGACTTGCGGATGCGGACAGCCTCTACCGGACGGGTATCGATGCCACGGGCAAATCATAATAGACTGTCCCCACTTTGCCAAATTCGCGGGTCAGCATCTCCAAAGACTGCATGCGCAGCTGTTCCCCGTTGTGAATCCCCAAGGTGTGCATCTTCTTCGCCGTTACCGGTCCCACTCCCCAGAAACTTTCAATGGGCAGCCGGGCAACAAAGTCCAGTGCCTGGGCAGGATGTATGGTGCAAAGCCCATCCGGCTTGCGGTAGTCCGAGGCTATCTTGGCAAGAAACTTATTATAGGATATGCCGGCGGAAGCCACCAGATTCAACCTCTCCCGCACCTTCCGCTTTATCTCCTTCGCGATGTCTACAGCCAATGGAATGCCCGGTTTATTCTCCGTCACATCCAAAAAGCCTCGTCCAGCGAAATGGGCTCGATGACATCCGTATATTCATGAAAGATTTCGTGTATCTGGCGGGAAACGGATTTGTAGACTTCCATCCGTCCCGGGATAAAGATAAGTTGGGGGCACAGCTGCTTTGCCTTCAGTGACGACATGGCAGAACGCACCCCGAAACGCCGTGCCTCGTAACTGGCTGCCGCCACCACTCCCCGTTCCTCCGCATGGCCCACGGCAATGGGCTTGCCCCGCAATGCAGGATTATCACGCTGTTCTACGGAGGCGTAGAATGCGTCCATATCGATGTGTATAATTTTTCGTCCAGTCATTCTTCTTTCAACTCCCCGATACAAAGATACACTAATTTTTCTTCATCCGAAGTATCCGCCGATAGACATAAATGAAGGCTGGTATTAAAAAGGCATCTGCAAAAATCCATGCAGTAGGGTCACCAAAACAAACAGCCAAGACAACCGAAGGCTGGAACAGCCAGTAGGCTGACCAGTATCCGGGCAATCATCTCCAAGACACCGGAAAGCATGGCAAGATTGGTATATCCCACCCCCTGGATAGTGTATCGCAGGATGCAGAGCAGTCTCCAAACCGGGAAAAAGAAACGGAAATGTATAGGAACAACTCCGTATTCTTCCATTTCTCTGGATGTTGCCATAAATCTAATACCTCCGAAATTGGGTGTAAAAATAGGGAAAGATAGCGTTTAACTCGCGAATTACCTCTATCAGCTACCGGAAATCTTCGGGATGAACATCTCCGATATTGCCGATACGGAAAGTGTCGGCTTGCGAAATCTTTCCCGGATAGATGACAAATCCACGCTCTTTCAGTTGTGTGTAGAAAGTTTTG
>ENA-OQDD01000516-OQDD01000516.1-human-gut-metagenome-genome-assembly--contig:-NODE-516-length-15589-cov-4.408227_pt1 | contig 15589 bp, 20 predicted proteins | sample MGYA00242507_ERZ504598 | MGnify/ENA primary metagenome ERZ504598 (study PRJEB26092, sample SAMD00036318) | human gut metagenome | host: Homo sapiens | study: EMG produced TPA metagenomics assembly of... | reverse complement strand
AGCGTGAGAAGACGGTGCGGTTGTGGCGTGTCGTGTTGCGCGGTGTGGTATATTGAAGAGTGATAGTATAAACACTATTGAAAATAGGAGCGATAAAATGAGTTTCATGAATATTGAAGCATTGTCTAATTCGATTGATTTTAACGTGAATAGTATTTACGATGTGCTTGTGTATTTTGTTGATATTGCGTCCGATTGTTTAATCGAAACTCGGTTTGTTGATTGCATTGATGCATACGGACTTAGGGACGTACTGGACGATGGCGTGTTTTACGTTCCGGGTATGGTATGTTTGGGATACCGTATCAATCGATAGCTAATACATTTTTGCTAGGGTGGGATTGGCCATGTTTTGCAAACGTAATACTTGCGATTTCATTAAAGGGCACAGGTGTCGTGGTGAGCGTCGTGTTAAGGCGGATGTCATGAGTACGAAGTGGTTTAAATGTGATTCGTACGTGTCCGATTATGTGTTTGCGCATTGTCGTGATATGATTGATTTGATGCGGCGGGGGAGCGTGGGAGGGGTGATGTGATGGCCTATTAGCTCAGCGGTTAGAGCGGCATCCTTATAAGATGTGCGCGCCGGGTTCAATTCCCGGATAGGCCACGCGATTGTGGTATATTTGGTTATGGCATGTCGTTTGATGTGTCATGACCTTTTTTCATTGGGAGGTGTGTTTGATGGATATTAGTTCGATTGTAACCGTTATTGGAAGCGTGGGTTTTCCGATTGTCGCGTGTTGTGGTATGGCATGGTTTATCGCTACTACGTTCAGTGATTTTAATGATTTGATGACTAAGAATAATGTGCTGACCGAAGAACTTATTGCATTGCTCAAGGATAATAAGGGGGATGATGGTGGTACGAATGTGGCGTAGCGTGTTAGCATGCGTATGCGCGTTGTCATTGCTTTTTGTGCCATCTGCAAGCGCAGATATGCGGGGTGTGGATGTGAGCAATTGGCAGTGTGACATCGACACGGCAGCGGTTGACGCTGATTTTATTGTGGCGGGTGCTACATGGGGTATCGGCGGTTTTAACAATACATGTTTGACCAATGGCGTGAATCAGGCCGCGAACTATCAGCTCGGGCGTGCGTCGAATAGCGGTAAAAGTATTGGTGTGTACCATTATGCGATGGGGTATGACGCGAACGCGGAAGCTGACTTTTTTGTAGATAACGTGCGCGGTTACATCGGTGACGCGGTGCTTGTTTTGGACTGGGAATCTCAGGATAATTCGCAGTTTGGTAACGGTTCGTGGATTGAAACGTGGGTGCGACGTGTGCATGATCGTACTCAGGTGTGGCCGATTGTGTATGTTCAGGCGTCAGCGCTGGGGCAGCTTACATCGTTCGTGCGTGAGCATTGCGGTGTGTGGGTTGCACAGTATGCGTCAATGGCTGCAACCGGCTATCAGGAAGTGCCGTGGTTGTATGGTGCGTATGGTGAAGCCATGCGGCAGTACACGTCGAACGGTTATGTGTCGGGATATGCCGGACGATTGGACTTGAATTATTTCAGGGGCGAACGATGGCAGTGGGACGCATACGCGCGTGGCGACGGTGCGAATGTGTCCGCGCCGGAAACGGATGCCGGTGGGAATGTGTCGCAGTCGGCTTGCGTGGTTGTCGCGTCCGGTGACACATTGTCGGCTATCGCCGCGCGTACTGGACTGTTGCCGTGGCGGTCGTGGTATGGATACGCGTCCGGGAATCCGTCCGTTATCTATCCGGGTGAAACCGTGTGTTACGGTGGTGGTACGGTTGCGCAGCCGGATATGGCGCGTACGCATGTGGTTGTGTCCGGTGAGTCTTTGTGGTCGATTTTCGGCGGTGATTGGGCGCGGGTTGCCGGGCTTAATGGTTTGTCTAATCCGAGTTTGATTTATCCGGGTCAGATTTTGCGTTATTGAGAATCATTATCAATAATCGGCGTGTCGCTTTTTTGCGCACGCCGATTTTTGTGCTATAAATATTTATGTCGCCAAAAAATGGTTGACATAAAACAGATACAAAGGATAACAAACATGCGAAAGATTCGTAAGGTAATCGCTGATAGCACCATAAGCTATTATGACCGGGACGGCGTGGCACAGACGTTCCACACCACCGGAAACGTTCGCACCGTTGAAATGGCCGTCAAGGTGCTTATGGACGCCGGCATCGTCAACGTGTTAGTTGACGATATTACGGTCAATAAGACTGTGTACGTCATGGACGTTGAAACGTTCATCGAACATGCCGAACGTGTCGCGACTAACGTAACCGGCAACGACAACGACAACGACAACGATATTGAATTCTGAAAGGAACTGAAATGAACGAGGAAAACGAACAGATGAACGACAACACCGTAAACGAGACCGCACAGAACACCGCTGACAACTATCGTTACATTTGCACGATGGATAACAGCACGTTCGAGGGAAAACGCGCCATCGTCAACGCACGTAACAGCGCGTTGTCGCTGAACGGACACGGCGCGGAACCATTGACGGTTATCGGTGCCTACATCGCGCCGGGTGTGCGTTCTCAGACTGGGCAGAAATGCGCGAACGTCTATCTCTTTGGAAAGGACGGTCAGACGTATTTCAGCCAGTCACAGGGCATCTACCGAAGCGTGCTGGATATCTACGATATGTTCCCCGATTTCAACGCGCCGGACGGTATCACCGTCGCGGTCAAGCAGACCCCGCTGGGCGGTGGCCGTTCCACGAAATCGCTTGAAATCAAGTAGTTCGGAATGAAACAAAAGTGCCATACATGTTATGGCACTTTTTTATAAGGTGGTGAACATGCCTAGAGCGCATAAACAAGCAGACTTATTGACCGCGAAACGCAAGCGCGTTAAGCGTACGATAAGCAGTCTGAAAAAAAGCATTACCGACAATATGCCCGAGAGCGAGGCGAACGCACGACGCGCTTACATCCAACGGCTCGAAACGCAGTTGAAAAACACGTATGTAGGCCGCGTCCGTAATAGCGGCATGCGGAATGAACTGTATCAGCGTGCGAACGAAACCGCCGATAAACTCGTGCAACAGGTGAGCGAGGTGCGCGGCGGCAAAGGGCGTGCGAGGGAGCGCGCACGTTCGTTCAACATTTTTCGCGAGGAAATGCGTATGGCATCTAAGGGAATGCCGAGCGCTCTTGGCGACCTTGGCCGGGAAAAAGTCAAGGTGTTTTGGCGATACACACAAAACATATGGCAGAAGTCGAACGTTCCGCCGGACAAACGGTTGGAAACCGTCATGAAAGCATACGACGCGATTCGCTCAGCGAGCTTTTTGACACTATCATGCAACGAAACGAAAAGGCGTTGGAATACGCCAAAAACATGAAAATGCACACAGGCGAATTAGAGGATTACACGGACGTTGACGGCGGAAGCCCGATATGGTTGCTGGCGGTTTCACCCGACGTGATACGATGAAAGAACGCAAGGAATTTAAGGTAGCGGCGATATTCGACACCGAAACAACGAACATTGGCGAGGGTGCCGAAACACGCGCATACCCGATACTATACATTTTCAACGATTTGCGTAATACGCCACTGGAATCGTACACGCCCGATACGGACGATGTTCGTTTTTACCGCCACACGTCCGAAGCGCTGACATACATTGACAATCTTATCGAATACGGGCGTACGCACGGATATGTTCCGATAATCGCGGCATATAATCTCATGTTCGACATGCAGACTCTCATGCTGGAATTGGCGCAGTCGTACGTGATTGAAGTCAACGCGCAGACAGCCACAAGCGTGTACACGCTTGATTTGCGGATAGGCGATGACGTAGTGTGCCGGTTTTGGGACACGTTCTATCTCGAAATGGGTGGCTTGCGCGCCATGGGCGAGACATGCGGATTGCCGAAAGCGGTAGGCGATTGGGATTACTCGCTTGCACGCACGCCTGAAACGCCACTAACCGAAGAGGAATTGTTTTACGCACGGCGCGACGTACAGGTTATCCCTCAATATCTTCAGTGGCTTTTACGTGCGAACCATTGGCTTACGTCGGACATGCTTGGTTGCCGCGTGCTCACCAAGACGTCACTTGTGCGGCAGATGGCACGACGTGAGATTGGCGGACGGCGCGTCACGCTGCAAGGCGGTAAGAAAATCACATTGCAACGCGCTTTCGAGATGACATGCAATCAGGAATTCCCGAGGGATTACGAATCCTATGCGCTTCGTAAGGCATGTTTCCGGGGCGGATTGACGTTTACGAGTGCGAAAACCGCTAGCGTTGTCGTGGATAATGTCGCGTCCTTGGATGTCACGTCAATGCATCACGCTTTCATCAACGGGCGACGTTTGCCGGTGAAATTTGCTCCAACGCCTACGGATATTCTGCAAATCGCATGCGAACGCATTATTAATACGTCGCTTGAAGACGTGTTGACGAATTATGATGACCCGTTTCTTACGGGAGTACATGTAGCGGTGAGATTTACGAATCTCAGATTGCGCGAAAACACATGTTTCGACGCGTGGGGTATTGCAATATGTCCGCGTTCCAAGTTTGTCAAAACGTTGCAAGCGGATACCGATTACAGCAATAACGAACGCGCGAAAACACAGGAAAACAGTATCAGGGCGCATGGTTACGTTGATAGTGCCGTTAATCCGACGTACGCTTTCGGCAAATTATATCGCGCGGACGAATGCATATTGCATGTCAACGAAATTGAATTGTGGAACGTGGCGCAAGTGTACAATTTTGACGAAATGCATGTATTGTATGGTGAAGCCACCACTAAGGCGATTGTTCCGCCCGATTACGTGACCTTGCAATCAAACATGCTTTTCGCACGAAAAACCGATGTGAAAAATCTGATTAAACGTTATCACGAGGGTACGGCGTACGTGGATGAAATACCCGATTCCATCCCCGAGGGGATTGCGCATGATGCTAAGTCGGGTACGTTGAGCATGAAATTTTTGCAATCATACTATGGAAGCACCGTTAAAGGCCAATTTAATGGAATCTATGGCACTCAGGCGCAAGACGTCATGAAAGCAGATTACCGCGTGACGGAAACCGGCGAGCTTGAAGTAGATAAAGCCACGGTTTGCACTCCCGAGAATTTCGCGAAAAACGTCCGAAAACGCCACGCGTGTTGTACACGTATGGTATGCGTATCGTGGCGGGTAGTCGAATGCACCTATTGATAGCTATGATGCTGATACATCGGCATTTTGGTAATCGCGCTACGGTTACGGGTGGTGATACCGATAGCCTGAAAATCAGCTGCGCCGATGACGTATCCGACACGGAATTACTGGCCGCGCTCAACCCGCTGCACACCGCGATAGAAAACGCAATCAACCGCACCATGCGGCGCGTCCGAACCACCGCACCCGATGTGGCGTCAACGCTGGAACATATCGGAAAATTCGAGGTGGAGGACTGCGGGGGCACGACTCGTTATGTCGAACATGTTGAATTGTGGAACAAGGCGCGTGTCAGTTTGGATATGGCCGGACGTGTGCATGTCACTTGCGCCGGATTGCCGCGGCCTGATGGCATGTACACCATTGAGGATTTCGTGAGCGAAATTATCCGTGCCGGGCACGGTTTCGCGGAAACGATACGGTTGGCGCTTGGATATGATGTGTTGGTTGATTATGAGATTTGCCACACGCTGCAACGCAACCGCCCGCATGTATGGGATAGGTACGTCGGCACCGTCACTGATTATCGGGGCGCGACGTACCATGTTGACGTGCCGGAAGCGATAGCATTGTATCCGTCCGGTAGATGGCTGGGCGAATCAGACAAACAGGCGAACGGCGAGAATATATCTTACATGCTGGGCATGTATAATCGAAATGTGGAAACAACACCGCGCGAACTTATTGTGCGGGACGGCAGACCTGTGATTGTGAGTATTGATGGCGAAATATTATTATGACCGGCTTAAGACGCTGATATTGCCGCGAAACGCAGACGTGAATATGATTATCGGCGCACGCGGTTTAGGTAAGACATACGGCGTACGAAAATACATGATAGAGGATTATCTAAAAAACGGATACTGTTTTGTTGAAGTGACGCGCTTTCGAGAGGAAAACAACGACGTCGCGGCAAATTATTTCAGTCGTATTATACAAGATGATATTTTTCCTGACTATGAATTTCGGACAACCAATAAAATCGCCGAGATTCGTAAAAAGAAAACCGGTAAGAAAGAAAACGAATGGAAAACAATCGGATATTTTATACCTTTGTCGTTGCAACAGCAGAAAAAGAAAAGCACTTACGTTAACGTGCGCAATATTTGCATGGACGAAATCATCATTGATAACGATGACCGGTACCACACGTATCTGAAAAACGAGTTCGAACAATTGGCGAAACTTGTGGATACCGTCACGCGCGAACGTGCCGACGATACGGAACTGCGAAAACCAAGAATATTTCTGCTCGGTAACGCTTGCGATGCGTTCAACCCGTATTTTCAACATTATGACGTGCCGTTGGAACCCGAGTTCGGGTTGCAATGGCTGGGCGGGAAAACATGTCTGTTCGACTATGTGCGGGATGACGCGTACGCCGAACAGAAAACGAAGAATACGGTGTCAGGGCGCATGTTGAAGAACAACGATGACATGACCGCAAAAAACAGGTTCAAACGGCGTGACACTGATTTCATTGAAAAACCGCATGGTCATTCGCGACTTACGTATGTTTTCCGTTGGTTGCGCCATGAATACGGCGTGTATGTTGATTTGCGCTGTGGATACGTCTTCGTATCCTCGAAATACGATGCCGGTACGCATGTTCCGTATTTCGCAATCACAAGGGATGACAACAAATTGAACTATCTTACCGCGAACATGGCGAAAGATTTGATTCGTAATCTCACGTCATATTACGCGTTAGGGTATTTGCGCTATGATATGGTGGAAACACAACACGCCGTGAGTGAAATGCTTAGAAATTTCGGTGTAAAATAAACACGGCATACGCAAGGTGTCGTAGCGAGGGCGATAAAACATTATCATTGATGACCACGGTTGACTCCGCCAATGATATGGCCGTGAGGGAAAAGCGTGCCGTCCGTCGTTGTGAATCATGTTGCAAGTATGCTATTCTTAAGTCGTGCCGGTTCGGTATTCGTTCGCCGGTACGACTTTTTCATATATGAAAGGAAAAAATAATGGATGACGAAACCCCTGAGGAAAGGAATACCGCCGAACGTGATGACCTTACGGAAAACGAAGCGCACCGTGAGGGCGAGTTCGATGATTTGCGCGACATGCTGCGTGATGTGCTTGACAAGGTGAGCGCATTAAGCGACCGTACGGACGCAATCAGCGAACGAATCGACGGTATCTATGAGAATTTCACTGATTCTGTTGCGCAGATGATTGAAAACGGCGCGACCGTCAAGGAAAACGACGATGACGTGGCGGAAGCAATCGTACAGGCTGCGGCGGAAGACTTGGAAAATCTCGATTACACGCTCTGAAAGGATGAATCATGGCAGTAGATAACGCGACAATTTTGGATAAGGTGCGACTTAAGGGCACGGATGATTATCAGCAGCGTATTCCGAGCGCAACGCAGACAGGCGTAGCGAACACCATGCGGTACTTGTTTGACCCGATGAATCGGCAGTATCTTAACGACTGTGTTTGGAGCATGGTCAATCGCATCGGACTAACCGTAATGGCGCAGAACACGCCGTTTGAAAACCCGTTGGCGATTTTCAAAAAGGAAAACTTGTACTGGGGTTCGACTGTACAGGAAATCGCAGTCAAGTGGATTAAGGCGCACGGCTACAAGGATGACGCGGAAGATTTGCTGAAAATGCACCGACCGAAGCGGCAGTATGGTTCTACGAAATGAACCGCAAAGACCAATATCCGATTTCATGGACCGACGATGAATTGCGACAGGCGTTCGTAGATGATTTCGGCTTGAACCGTTTCATCGCGCAGATTATGGAAACGCCGCGCAACAGCGATAATTACGATGAAATGAATATCATGCTTGCGCTGATTCGCCGTTACGAGCAGAATCTTGGTTTCTACAAGGTGCATCTTGATGCGGCACCAACCGACGAAGCGTCGGCCAAGACGTTGCTCAAGGCGTTGCGTGCGACCGCCGGGCGTATGCGTTTCCCGAGCACCCAATACAATGCGTTGAACGTCCCCGACATTCCGGCGTACGCTAATCCGCAGCAGATGGTATTGCTTATCGAGCCGGAATATCTCGCGTCACTTGATGTCGATGCGCTGTCAGCGGTGTTTCAGCTGGATAAGGCCGACGTGCCGTATCGCGTCATTCAGGTTCCAAACCTTGGTATCCCCGGCGCGGTGGCGTTGCTTGTGTCCACTGATTGGTATCAGGCGCGTGACACCCTTTATGGCACCACCCAGTTCTATAATCCTCAGACGCTCTCGAACACGATGTATCTCAACCATTGGGGTATTTACGGCGTGTCGCCGTTCACCCCGTGCGCGTTGTTCACCACCGACGCGGGTACGTCAATCAAGGTTGTGGCGCAGACGGTGACAGGTTTCACTCTAACCGCAGATGCCTCAAACGGCAAACCGGGTGCCGTGATTCAGTTGCAGCCAAAACTTACTGCGACGGTTGCACCTACGGGTACTGCCATCGAGGTTGCACCGAACGCCGCGACGTACGAAGTAACTGCTTCGTTGACTAGTGGCGAAACTACCACAACCGTACCGTTGAATGTCAACACTTTTGTTGATGACCAAGCACGCTTGCATATACAACGTGACGGTTTGCCAAACGGTACCATAATTAAGGTTACTGGCACGGCGACGTATATTAACCCGAACGGCACAACCGGTACGTATAGCGCTTATCGTACTATATTGATTACGATTCCCAAGGCATCGAGTGCGGGTGACTCGGCGGGTGCGGGTGACTCGGCGGGTGTGGATGACTCGGCGAGTGTGGATGACTCGGCGAGTATTAAAAAGTAAAAACACCTTGATAGAATCGGGGATATCGGAAAAACCGGTATCCCCGATTTTGTATGTGAAAGAGGTATCAAAAATGAAATTCTCGCACTTGGATGGCGCGACGTCGTTTCCCGGTGACGGTACTCATGTATACGAACAGTACCGTAATGTTTTCGATTATAACGTTTGGACACCAAACACTGTAATTAAACTTTGTCATGTTAATTGGTTCGATGATTACCACGACGTCGTGAAATTCTCCGATGACATTGCACGCGACGCATGGTTTGATAAACTGGACGGCGAAACCGTCAAGCTGACAACTAACATGTATATTGCACGCGCCGACGCGGACGGTATAAAATTGCCGGTGCCTTACATGACGGCGCAACGGTATAATTACATTGTTGTTGACTTTTCGCATGACATTATCAATACGCCGTATCAAAAAGCCGACGTGCAGACGCGCTATCATTTTTTCATCACTTCGGTGCGCGCGGAAGCACCGAACACGACAACATGCACGCTTATGCGTGACGTATGGACGGACTATATTAACAGCACCACAATCAACGGCCTACTGTTGTCACGCGGACACGCGCCGTTGACGGAAACGACACCGCAAGAATTGCTGAAAAACCCACGCGCGAATTGCCGTGACTTCACATTGCCCGACGTCGATTTCGGCAACGCAGCGTCAAATATCAGGAAAAGCGCGCCGTTTAATCTGCAAAACGGTACAAGATACATTTGTTTGGCCGCAACGTTTTCGCCTGAACAATTGCAAACCATGAGTGGTATGCGCGGTACGAACATTACGGACAGCGACCCGACATACAGTAACGCCGATGGCACGGTGACGGGTTTTTCGTGGGGTGCCGGAAACATTGATACATCAAATGTTATCGGCGCGGGCACATCGTATAATACCGTTGATAATCTCACTGCAAGCAACGTGACCGTGTATGCGCTCGAATCGTCCAAAATCTCGGGCGATTATTTCGATACGCTTTTTGCGCATTATCCGCATATCATGTCGCAGATTACAGCGGTTTTCGTCGCTACCGCAAACATGATGCGGCTTGGTAACGCTATCGGCGTGAACGGCGTCGAATGGCATACGGTCAGCGGCGCACGGACAAAACTATCCGATATTGATTTAACTATCGATGATTTCGCATATGCTAGTGAATACGCGCAAATAACGCGACTGTATCTTGCACCCTACGCACACTTGGAAGTATCCGATAATATCGGCAATAAAACCCGTGTGGAAATAGCGGATTGCGGACAACTCTCGGTACAGACAATCACATCCCTTAGTTATCCGATATTGCGTCAAATCGCATGGCTTGACGGAATTGGAAGCGACGGTGACGCGTCCATTAGCATTGACGCAATCAACGGAAACAGCATCACCGCCGACGTGCCGAACGCGGATGTACTCAAAACGCTCGTATCGCATGACATACCGACGTACGCGCTGCAACGACGCGCAATCGACGCGCACCGCGCCGACGCATACAATCGTGAAGTTACGCAAGCGCGTGAAAACGCCATTATATCGTACGAAAACGGCGCACGTTCAGCAAACACGGCACAAAATAACACGTATCGCAGCAGCGCCGCAACGGTATCGAACACGGCGCGTGCCAATCAGCGTGACACCGCGGTGAAAGACGAATCCAATAGTGTGCGTACTGATAATCTGACATATTCAACCACGCGGCAGAACGAAGATTTAAACACCGCCACAATCAAGATAAATCTTGATGTCGGTCAGGACAACACGCTACAGAACAAGGCGTTTATAGAGGGGTCTCAAACGCAAGCGTTATCAAGCGTCGCTAGCGCGATAGGCACAATGCTGGTGCCGCGTTGGTAATCGGCACCGGTGGCGCGGCGTCACCGTTGGTGGCCGGTTCCATGGCCATCGGCAGCGCTGCGCTGCAAGGCTACAATACCGGTGTCGCCATAACCAATAACGCAGAACTCAACCACACCGCCAATGATGTCGCCAATACGAAAGCAAAGAATGCAAACAGAGCTAACAGCGAACAAACACAGCATTCGATAACGCAAGCGACCAACGTGACAACTCGCGCGAACACACAGGCTGACCGTAACAACGAATACGCTACAAGCGCTGCAACTGACATGACCGCCACAAGCGCGAACACGGCGAACACGAACGCGTCGGCGTCACGCAATCAGAGCGTGGATAATGCCAAACGTGTCATGGTGAACACGCGCTCAAACACGAATGCCGCATGGCGCGACTTGCTCAACCACGCCGCCCAGCCCGTTGGCGCGTATGGCGGTGACAATTTCAGACAGGCCACGGGGCTTGACACCATGACCGTGAAAATAGTCACCGAAGATAACGGCGCGATAGCTGCCGCTGGCGATTACATGCTGCGCTATGGCATCGCAAGCAACAAACTTTACAGCCGTCCATCGTTGACACCTTGCAAGCATTTCACGTATTGGCAGAGCGCTGATATATGGACGGTATGCCCGCTTGCGCAAAACGAGCAATTGCAGACAATCAGGGATATTTTCAGCAACGGTGTTACAATATGGAACAGACCCGAGGAAGTCGGCGGTGACTTCACACACGATAATCTATAAAGGTAGGAAAGTATGGGACGTAAACGCACACATAAAAGACCGTTGACCCGTGCGGAAATGGGTGAACGTGGCGCGCCGATGTGGCAGCAGTCCGAAGCGCTCAATTCTCAAGCGTATTCGATGGCGTATTCGCAAATGCTGAATATTGCGCTGTCAAGGTTTAAGTGTTGAATCTGCCGAAAACTTGCAACGCATGGTTTTTGGAATACAATTTATTGTATTTCGGCTACGCCACAATCGCGTTTCCGCATAGCAAGCCGGGTGTGTTTTTCAGCACGCAAGCGGTGACTACATCGAATTTCAATGTGTATTACAAACCGAAGAAATGGGATAGTTACGGTATCAACGGTTGGCGTTTTCCGGTGAACAATTCCAATGGTGTTTTCATTTACGCTAACCGCGCGCGCACGCCACTCATTCCGACTATTGAATTTTTCGCGCATGAAATAGAAGATTTGTACATGACGCGGCGACAGAATCGTTTCAATCAGAAAACGCCGTTCATACTGGAAGTTCCAGCCGGACAACAGACGGCGGGCGTCAACGTTATCAAGCAAATCTCAGGCGGTGAAATGGCTATCATGGCGACACCGGCTTCACCGATTCCATGAAAGCCAACGTGCTGAAAACCAACGTCGAATATATCGGCATGGAATTGCAGAACGATATTCAAAACACATGGAACGCGTTCTATCAGGCACTTGGCATTAAAAACCTTCCGCTGAAAATGGAACGGCAAACCGCCGACGAAATCAACGACTACGGGGAGCCAACCGACCTACGCGCACTCAGTGAATTGGAGGAACGACGTGCCGCGTGCGACATACTCAACACAAGGTTTAGAAAATATCTCAAGAAACCGATACAGGTTGTATGGAACGAAGACAATGTTTCCCGCAACTACGCTTACTTGACGGACGTTGAAAGAATGAACGACAATGACAATGCAGAATGACATAAACCATTATCAACCGTGTGAATCACGCGACGATTTTCACGGCGTGATGACATACACTTTTGGCGAGTTGCTTGACGTACCGGGCGGTGTTGACTGGAATAATGCCGCCTGGTCATGGCGGGACATTGCCTATGATGACACGCAATACACGCGTTGTTGCGAAAAAATTGAAAATCGTTTCTATGATCGTGAATTAGGCGTTATGCCACCGTCAAGATGGCGACGGCACTTTATGCGACTAATACAGGAAATCATGCCGACGCTGCGCCCGCTTTATGCGCTTGTAAGCATAATCCTGATATAATTCTCAGTGACAGCGACATATGGCACAAAATGCGGACAGTCTACAGTGATTTCCCCGCGACACAATTGGCTGAAAACCAAGACTACGCAAGCAACGCAACCGATAATCAATATGAGACAATCGCAAACGGTGATTTCATGGACAAAGTCAATCGCATAAGGAACGGCGATTACGTCGATATAGACGTAATGCTGCTCGAACACCTTGAAACATGTTTCAGCCCATTATGGACGATAAACATAAACAACTATTGAAAGGATAATACGCATGTTTCCACTGCTGCCGTTTTTCTCGGTATGGCCGTACACGCCCGCCATACCCGCGTTCTATTGGAACGCAAAAAGTCAAGAGGAAATCATAAAACATATTGCCTGCGAAATCGACCACATAACGGCATATCTTGACGAAATCGTAACCGACATAAACAAAACATTGAACGACTACGACACAAGAATAAAAAACATTGAAGCGCACATAAACGATTACGCCGTTGCCATAGCGCAACTGCAAGAACAAATCGAACACATAGGAACCACACAGCTAGTATGGAATGTCACAAAAGGCGAATACACTGACAGTAAAACCGCATTACGTGACCTCTACCGCGAATTGGCAGTATACGGCGCACGCGTCACGCAAATAGCCAATATCAACACCGACAAACTAGCCGAGCACCGAACCGACGAAACGGCAGCAATCGGCAACCTTACCATATTCAACAATAATACACCGCGCGTCACTAAACCGACCACCGGCGAACAATACCCGCCGTTAGCATGAAAGGATAATCATGACGTCAGAAACACCGTTCTATCATCTGCCACTATACGAAACCGGCGACCTAGCCGACCTACGCGACGGATACAACGCCGCAATGCGTACCCTAGACCGCGTAATACATCAACTAAAAGTACAGGAAGAAATAAATCACCCGACAAACCTCAGGAAGGACAACTAACATGACCGACTACACAACCAACTTCAATCTCGAAAAATATCAAACCGGCGACGCGGCAAACCTAAACGACCAATACAATGCGTCAATGGACATTATCGACGATAACCTATACAAAATCAACACCAACGCAAACACTGCGGGCGGTAAAGCAGCTCAAGCACTAGAAACAGCGCAAAACAATAAGACAAACCTCACCGCACTAGGCATAACCGACACCAAAACCGCAACACAACTCAAAACCAAAATAGACAACAACACCGAAACAGCGCAAAGCAACAAAGCAAACCTAACCGCACTAGGTATAACCGAACGTAAATGACGCCACAAAACAAAAACAATATAAACAACATAAACAAATACATCACCGTAAACAAAATGTTTAACATGCGTGGTGATGACATTATAGTAACGTTCGGTGATAGCTACGCATCACCCACCGATAACAGGTCATGGGCAGTGCAAACCGCAGCAGCGCTAGGATGGACACTCAAAAACTACGCAATCGCCGGTGCGGGCTACATCGACCCAAACACGACATATCAAACCGAATTTACAGCAGCGCAACAGGATACTACATATCAGCACGAAAAAGTATCACTAGTTATAATCGGTGGTTCAAGAAACTCAAACGACGGATACGCGGGCAAAATAAAAATAGCCGCAACAGCATTATTCAATCAATGCAAAAACGAATATCCTAACGCAAGAATAATAGCAATACCACTACTGTGGGATAAAAAAACCGTATCCGATTATTGGCGCTACAACGCGGGCGAAATAGAACAAGCAGCAATAGAAACCGGAATAGAAAGTATTCCGTGGGCGTGGACGTGGAATATGGGCATATCCGCAAATTTCGACGATGACAACATACACCCTAACGCAAAAGGCACCGCAATAATCAAAAACTATATTCTACGCTATCTAACAGGTACATACACAGGCCGTCACGAACACTGGGTATGGCGCAAAGAGAGCAACCCCGCTGCGGGAATGCTCTCAGTCAACGCAAGCGGCGGAACAATTAGTTACGCATTTCAAATGCTATCCGGTGTTACCTCCGCAGAATGGACTAGCATAGAGGGTTTACCACAATGGGCATGGGGCGATTCAGACAACACTAACGCAGTACATAAATGGACACTACAATTTTCTAACAGCGCAAACGAAGCAACAGTGTTCAAAATAAACGAAGACGGTACCTTTGGAATACAACCATTCACAACCACAGGCGCACACGGCACACCTAACGGACTCATGGCCGGACATTTCACAACAGCCTGGTAACAACAAATAACAATTAACCCCGATAGGTTTTTTCCTATCGGGGTTATTATATGTCAATCGCCGTTATCATTCATCATCAATCGTAACAACATATGAACGACACTTACCACCTTTATAGCTACGACACACAAAATCAAAATCACAATCACCATACACAATTTCAAGCACCGTGGTAAGAGCCGATTTAAACGTAACCACAATATCATCAATATCCCCACGGCTAGTAACAGTAGTAACAACCACTTTATCAATATCGACCTCATAGGACGTATCTTCTTCAATTTCGGTGACATATGCGTTAACTTTAAACATTTTATTTTTCCTTTCCTTAATTTGACATCTTCAATATACCACACCGCGCAACACGACACGCCACAACCGCACCGTCTTCTCACGCTCACTTCCGCGTAGCATACCACACAACACATGTCAAATACACACGGCGTGTCGGGTGTATCATCACCGCTTAATGGGAACCATTCTCAATATGGGTT
>ENA-OQDD01000515-OQDD01000515.1-human-gut-metagenome-genome-assembly--contig:-NODE-515-length-15612-cov-4.503067_pt1 | contig 15612 bp, 26 predicted proteins | sample MGYA00242507_ERZ504598 | MGnify/ENA primary metagenome ERZ504598 (study PRJEB26092, sample SAMD00036318) | human gut metagenome | host: Homo sapiens | study: EMG produced TPA metagenomics assembly of... | reverse complement strand
CCACGGCGGCGGCGGTGGCCGCGGCCGTTAAAAACACAAAAACACGGAGAACTGCTGTGGGCGGTATGCCTGCGGCAGTTCTCTTTTTCGGTTTCAGGTGTGAAGGAAATTCATTTGACAAATCAACTTTGTTAACCTATACTGAGAAACATGCATAATAAGCCAGAAATAAAGGCTCTGAGGGTGGAAAAGCCGCAGAGCAGGGAACGATAAAAATAGAGGGAGAAAACCATGCTGACTCTGGATAAGATCTACCATGCAGCCTTTGTGCTCAAGGATGTTGCCCGCAAGACCGACCTCATCGAGGCACCCAAGCTCTCCAAGGACTGCCAGCTGTACCTGAAAACCGAAAACCTGCAGGCCACCGGCAGCTTTAAGGTGCGCGGTGCTTACTATAAGATCAGCCAGCTTTCCGAGGAGGAGAGCGCCAAGGGCGTGATCGCCTGCTCTGCCGGCAACCACGCACAGGGCGTGGCGCTGGCTGCTACCCGTCGCGGCATCAAGAGCATCGTCTGTATGCCGGATGGTGCCCCCATCATGAAGGTGGAGAACACCAAGAATCTGGGCGCAGAGGTGTGTCTGGTGCCTGGCACCTACGATGATGCCCACGACAAGGCTGTGGAGCTGCAGGAAGAGACCGGCATGACCTTTATCCACCCTATGACGATGAGCAGGTCATCGCGGGGCAGGGAACCATTGGTCTGGAAATTCTGGATCAGCTGCCGGATGTGGATGCGGTCGTTGTGCCGGTGGGCGGCGGCGGCCTGATCTCCGGCGTGGCCTTTGCCATCAAGAGTCTGCGCCCGGAGGTGAAGGTCTATGGCGTACAGGCCGAGGGTGCACCCAGCATGTACCGCAGCCTGCACGAGCATAAGTACCAGACCCTGAAAGCCGTTTCTACCTTTGCAGACGGCATTCAGGTCAAGACTCCCGGTGAGCTGACCTACCAGATCTGTGAGCAGTATGTGGACGACATCGTGACCGTGAGCGAGGATGAGACCGCTGCCGCCATCCTCTCGCTGATGGAGAACCAGAAGCTGGTTGCCGAGGGTGCCGGAGCCGTGCCGGTGGCTGCAGTGCTGTTCCACAAGCTGCCGGTCGAGGGCAAAAAGGTGGCCTGCGTCGTCTCCGGCGGCAACATCGATGTGAACATCCTCAACCGCGTGATCACCCGTGGTCTGGTCATGAGCGGCCGCAAGGCGAACATGACCATTGCGCTGGAGGACAAGCCCGGCCAGCTCAAGAAGGTGGCCGAGATCGTGTCCCGCTGCGGCAGCAATGTGGTGTCGGTGCAGCACGATGGCTCCGATCCCAACATGCCCATTTCCAGCTGCTTCCTCAAGCTCACCCTTGAGACCCGCGATGCCGAGCAGATCGAGCAGATCCGCGCAGAGCTTGCAAAAGAGGGTTTCCAGCTTGTGAGCGAAAGAGTATAATAGAAGAAAAAAGAAAGGAACGTTTTATCATGAAAGTCGTTTCCACTTCCAACGCACCCGCAGCCATCGGCCCTTACAGCCAGGCGATCGATCTGGGCAATATGGTGTTTGTTTCCGGCCAGATCCCGGTAGACCCTGCTACCGGCAAGATGGCCGATACGGTTGAAGAGCAGGCTGCACAGAGCCTTGCAAACCTCAAGGCCATTCTGGCCGAGGCTGGCCTTTCCATGGCAAATGTGGTCAAGACTGTCATTTTTCTGGCCGATATCAACGATTTTGCCGCTGTGAATGCCGTGTATGCCAAGGCCTTTGCTGAGCCGTTCCCTGCCCGCAGCTGCGTGCAGGTGGCCGCCATCCCCAAGGGCGCAAAGCTGGAGATCGAGTGCATCGCCGTGCGCGAATAATCAGGCCTAAACACAAAAGGGGCTGTGCCGCTGGCACAGCCCCTTTTGCATGTATGAGGAAGAATGAGAAGAGCAATTACGGGCGCAGACCCATGCCGCCCTCCAGCGTGAGAGTCTCGCCGGACAGATACTTGAAGTCCGGCATGGCCAGCTGCACGCATACCCGGCCGATCTCGGTCTCGGGGTTGGCGTAGTGGCCCATGGGCGGCATCTTGACGTTGGCTTTGAACGCATCCGGGTATGCCTGCTGGAACTGCTCCAGCTTGGCGGTCCAGGCCAGCGGGCAGATCACGTTGACATTGATGCCATCCTTGCCCCACTCAGTAGCGGCCACGCGGGACAGGCCGCGGATGCCCTCCTTGGCGGCAGCGTAGGCGCACTGGCCAAAGTTGCCAAACAAGCCTGCACCGGATGCAAAGTTGATCACGCTGCCCTTGGACTTGGCAGATAGGGATAGCAGGCCTTCATATAGTAAAATGCAGCGTACAGGCCGGAATAAAGGGCAAGATCAAACTGCTCGGTGGTGTGCTCTGCCAGCGGCACGCCGGAAGCGGATGCCTGTGCGTTGTTCACCAGCACTTGAATGCCGCCAAAGGTATCCACAGCCTGATTGACGACATTTTGCACGGTGGCTTCGTTGTCGGTGCCTGCACACACATCTGCCTGCACCGGCAGAACGCGGATGCCATACTTGGCTTCCAGCTCGTTTTTTGCCTCTTCCAGTTTTTTTACATTACGGCCAGTGATGACCAGATTTGCGCCCTCTTTTGCAAAGGCGGTGGCAATGCCATAGCCGATGGAGCCGCAGCTGCCATCGGAAAGTACGGCGCGGCCTGCGCCGGTGATGATAGCGGTCTTACCCGTTAAAAAGCCCATAGTTGCCCTCCAGAAGTGCTCAATTGGCTGATGTTGGCCATATTATAGCCTGAATTTCAATAGAATGCAAGGCTTTTTACCGATAAATAAAAAATAGACAAAGAATGCCGAGAAGGTGAAAAAATTCACGACTTCTCGGCATTTTGTGAAAGATTTGTCAGAGACTTTGATGTTAAAATAAAGACAAACTAATTACTTCTGCACGCCCGCCTCGCACTGCTCAATAAACTGCTTTGCCACGCGGGGACTGCGGCCGCCGGCGCGGATGGCAAAGGCTTCGGCTTTGACCAGCAGCTGATCCATCGGCATGTCGATGCCGTGCTGCTTTGCCAGTTCGGCCAGAATGGTCTCAAACCGGGCCTTCTCCGGCCGCTGGAAAGTGACCGTCAGGCCGAATCGGGCGGAAAGGCTCATCAGCTCCTGCCGGGTATCGGCTTCGTGGATGTCGTCGCCGGTGCGGTCGGTCAGTGTTTCTTTAATAAGGTGGCGGCGGTTGGAGGTGGCATATACCGCAATGTTCTTGGCCCGGCCGCCTACGCTGCCTCCAGAATGGCCTTGAGCGCGGCAAAGTTGTCGTCGTTGGCGGTAAAGCTCAGGTCGTCGATGAACAGGATGAATTTGAGCGGGTTCGCGGCCAGCTTGTCCATCAAATCCGGGATCTGGTAGAGCTGGTTCTTCTTCACTTCCACCAGCCGCAGGCCTTCAGGCGCAAACTCATTGGCAATGGCTTTCACCGCACTGGACTTGCCGGTGCCTGCATCGCCGTACAGCAGCACATTGTTGGCGGGCATCCCGGCCAGCAGGGCCTTTGTGTTGGCAATGACCTTTTCGCGCTCCTTCTCGTAGCCGGGCAGCTCGGAAAGGCGCTGAGGGTCCGGGTATTTCACCGGCACCAGCTGGCCGTTCTCCACCGTGAACACATGGTGCTTGGCAAACATGCCATAGCCCTTTTTTCCCACCTCGCTCATGCGCTGGGCGTAGGCGGCAGGCAGGTCGATGCCGGAGGTCTCCCACCGGGGCAGGAAAGCCAGCTCCTGCGCCTGCCCTGTGGCAGAACCGGCAGCGGCCAGCAGTTCGTCCAGCGTCAGGCCGCACAGAGCCTGCAGAAAAGCCAGTTCACTGTCCAGCGCGGTCTGCAGTGCAGGGGCAAGGGTGCCCGATGCAGCCTGACGCACGCAGACGGTCTCGGCTTCCAGCACAGCGGCGCTGAGGTAGCTGCCCCAGTTGGTGGTGTGCTCGAACAGTGCGGCTTCAAATTGGGCCACAGCGTCGCACACCGGGCCATAGCCGGGCGCACCGGCTTCCATGCGGTCGGTCAGGTCCAAAAGCTTTGCCACAACGGGGTCGTCCAGCAGGCTGCGGAAAACAACAAGCCCGTGCAGCCGGGCATTCCATTCTCTCAATTTCATATTCCTGTCCTCTAGTTGGTCTTAAATTAAACGCGCAGGCGCGCATATCAGAAGTATACAGCGCATTGTGCTATGGCGCAAGAGGTGTTCAATTAACTTCATGTTTGGGGTGATTCAGGTTACAAATTGTCGATTGACAAAAGGCCGATTTATAGTATAATTTACATCAACAAATGCGCAGATGGGAAAAAGTACCACACGATCCCCACTGTTCAGAGAGCTGCCGTCTGGTGCAAGGCAGTCAGTGCTTCGTGCGGAAAATCATCCCGGAGCAGCCTGCCCAACGGGTGCAAAACCCTTGTAAGCAGCGCCGGTTGCAGCCGTTACCGTGCAGGGCTTTGTTGGAAGCCCGTGAGAGGGTGTGCACAGCACGCCAACGAGAGTGGTACCGCAGAGAGCTTGATGATCACAAGGTCTTTGTCTCTTGATAACAGGGGACAAAGGCCTTTTCTTTTAAAAAAGAAGCTCCCCGGGAACGTGTAAAAAGTGGAAAAAGGTTAGGAAAACAGGAGAAACTCACCATGCAGTTGAATGGTTCTCAGATTTTTGTGGAGGTCCTCTGCGAGCAGGGCGTGGACACCCTTTTTGGTTATCCCGGCGGCGCAGTGCTGAACCTTTACGATGAGCTGTACAAGAATTCGGACCGCATCACCCATGTGCTGACGGCACATGAACAGGGCGCGGCCCACGCGGCAGACGGCTATGCCCGCGCGACCGGCCGCACCGGCGTGGTGCTGGCTACCAGCGGCCCGGGTGCCACCAATCTGGTCACCGGCATTGCCACGGCCTATATGGACTCGGTGCCCATGGTAGCCTTTACCGGCAACGTGACCACGGACGGGATCGGGAGGGACAGCTTTCAGGAAGCCTACATTGAGGGCATCACAATGCCCATCACCAAGCACAATTTCACGGTGCGCCGGGTGGAAGAGCTGGCCGATACCATGCGCTCTGCCTTCCGTATTGCACAGAGCGGGCGCAAAGGCCCGGTGCTGGTGGATATCCCCAAGGACGTGACGGCGGCGGTATGCGAGTTCACCCCCAAAAAGCCGGAGCCCATCCGCACCGTTACCACCTTCAACGCAGAGCAGGTCAAGTGGCAGCGGATCTTATCAATGCGGCCCAGCGCCCGCTGGTCTACTTTGCGGCGGCGTGCGCAGCGCAGCCTCCTGCCAGCCGCTGCGTGATCTGCTGCACAAGGCAGAGATCCCGGCCACCTACACCCTGATGGCCGCAGGCGTTGTGCCCTACGGTGACCCGATGAACATTGGCATGGTGGGTATGCACGGCTGTTACACCTCCAATCGTGCCGTGGCCGACTGCGACGTGCTGATCGCGGTGGGCACCCGCTTTTCGGACCGTGTGGCCCTGAACCCCAAGACCTTTGCAAAGAACGCCACCATCATCCAGATCGACATCGACCCCAGTGAGCTGGGCAAGAATGTGGAGGTCGATCTTTCCATCGTGGGCGATGCCGCTTACGTGCTGAACGCCATGCTGCCGCAGATCGAGGAAAAGAAGCATCCCGACTGGATGAAGATGATCCGTGAGTGGCAGGCACAGGATTACCACCCGGTGTCCGACCCCACCCGCCTGATGCCCCATCAGGTGATCGGCGAGGTGTGCAACCAGTGCGGCCCGGAGGCCGTGTATGTGACCGATGTGGGCCAGCACCAGATGTGGGCGGCACAGTACCTGCGCCACGCTAAGAGCCGTGGCTTTATCACCAGCGGCGGTTTGGGCACCATGGGCTTTGGCTACGGCGCCGCCATTGGCGCACAGATGGCTCTGGGCCGCGACCAGCGGGTGGTCATGTTTACCGGCGACGGCTCTTTCCACATGAACCTGAACGAGGCCTGCACCGCCGTGAGCTATGAGCTGCCCATCATCACCGTGATCTTCAACAACTCGGTGCTGGGCATGGTGCGCCAGTGGCAGACCATCTTCTACGAAAAGCGCTACAGCCAGACCGATCCCCACCGCAAGACGGACTTCGTCAAGCTGGCCGAGGGCTTTGGCCTGAAGGGCTACCGCTGCACTAACCTGCCGGAGTTCCAGACTGCCTTTGCCGATGCGATGAAGCAGAAAGGCCCTACTTGGATCGAGTGCATCATCGATAAGGACGAAAAGGTGCTGCCCATGATCCCCGGCGGCGGCGACATCAACGATATCATCATGGAATAAGGAGGGCACAGCAATATGGAATCCAACAAGCGCAGGGTCATCAGCCTGCTGGTGGACAACCAGAGCGGTGTTCTGGCCCGTGTGTCCAACCTGTTCTGCCGCCGCGGCTTCAACATCGACAGCCTGACGGTCTCGGCCACCAACGACCCGGCAGTCAGCCGCATCACCGTGACCATTACCAGCGATGACAAGGCCCTCAAGCAGTTGATCCTGCAGACCGAACGGCTGGAAGTTACCCGTCAGGTGTTCGTGCTGGACGGCGAAAAATCTCTGGAACGGGAACTGCTGCTGCTGAAGGTAGCATCCGATGTGCACAACCGCAGCGAGCTGCGGGAGATCGCCAGCATCTACAAGGCCAAGATCATCGACCTTTCGCCGGACAGCATGGTGTTCGAGCTGATCGGCAAGCCGGATAAGATCGATGCCTTCCTGAAAATGTTTACAGATTACAAAATTTTGGAGCAGTGCCGCACCGGCGTTACCGCACTGGAGCGCGGCGGGATGCATCAGCATATGCAGAAGCTCCGCAGGAGGTGCGCGAAGCACAGCTGCCTCTGCCGGGGACCCACTGCCCGGAACGGACCTGAGCTTTTCCGCTCCACAGTGAGCGAAAATATAAGATCGTTTACAATCAGCCACTGAATAAACACAAAACAAAAAGGAGAACAACTACCATGGCTATCAAGAAATACTACGATTCCGACTGCAACCTCGGCGTGCTGGACGGCAAGACCGTCGCTGTCATCGGCTTCGGCAGTCAGGGCCACGCCCATTCCGAGAACCTGGCTGAGAGCGGCGTGAACGTCGTCGTCGGCCTGCGCAAGGCTCTGCTCACTGGGAGAAGGCTTCTGAGTTCGCAGCAACTCACGAGAACTTCAAGGTCATGGAAGTGGAAGAAGCTGCCAAGCCGGCGACGTTGTCATGATGCTGGTTCCCGATGAGCTGTGCGCTGACATCTACAACAAGCAGGTGGCTCCCTACATGACCGAGGGCAAGGCACTGGCCTTTGCACACGGCTTCAACATCCACTTCAAGACCATCACTGCTCCCAAGAATGTGGACGTTATCATGATCGCTCCCAAGGGCCCCGGCCACATCGTCCGCCGCCTGTACACCGAGGGTGAGGGCTGCCCCTCTCTGATCTGCGTGGAGCAGGACTACACCGGCAAGGCTAAGGATATTGCTCTGGCATACGCTTCCGGCATCGGCGCTGGCCGTGCAGGCATCCTGCAGACCACCTTCAAGGAGGAGACCGAGACCGACCTGTTCGGCGAGCAGGCAGTGCTGTGCGGCGGCGTTTCCGAGCTGATCCACGCCGGTTTCGATACGCTGGTGGAAGCTGGCTACGAGCCTGAGATGGCATACTTTGAGACCTGCCACGAGATGAAGCTGATCGTTGACCTGATCAACGAGGGCGGCTTCTCCAAGATGCGTTACTCCATCTCCAACACCGCTGAGTACGGCGACTACCGCACCGGCAAGCGTCTGATCACTGCCGAGACCCGCAAGGAAATGAAGAAGGTTCTGACCGAGATCCAGGACGGCACCTTCGCTTCCGAGTTCCTGACCGAGATGAGCCCCAACGGCGGCCGCAAGGTGCACTTCCTGGCAAAGCGCCGCATGGAAGCAGAGCTGCCCATCGAGAAGGTCGGCGCAGAGCTGCGCAGCATGATGAGCTGGCTGAAGAAGTAAGGGGAAAACCTCTCAGGCCGCCTTTCGGCGGCCAGCTCCCCCGAAAGGGGGAGCTTTTGTTGAAAGTGAGAACCTTATAGATCCTCCGCAAAAACCTCTCCTTCGGGAGAGGTGGCACGGCGCAGCCGTGACGGAGAGGGTTTTTGTCAGAAAAGAGGATTTGAAATGAGAAGCGACAATGTGACCAAGGGTTCGGAGCGCGCTCCGAACCGAAGCCTGTTCTATGCACTGGCTACACCAAGGAAGAGCTGGAGCGCCCGTTGATCGGCGTGGTGAGCGCCTACAGCGAGATCGTGCCCGGCCATATGAATCTGGACAAGATCGCCGATGCCGTAAAGGCCGGCGTTGAGATGGCAGGCGGCACCCCCATCCTGATCCCTGCCATTGGCGTGTGCGACGGCATTGCCATGGGTCATGTGGGCATGAAGTACAGCCTTGCATCCCGTGAGCTGATCTGCGACAGCGTGGAGACCATGCTCATGGCCCACCAGCTGGACGGTCTGGTGCTGGTGCCCAACTGCGATAAGATCGTGCCCGGCATGGTGATGGCAGCGGTGCGCATGGATGTGCCCGCTGTGGTCTGCTCCGGCGGCCCCATGCTGGCCGGTACCTACGGCGGCGAAGAGGTCAGCCTTTCCAAGATGTTCGAGGCTGTGGGTGCCTACAAGGCCGGTATGATCACCGAGGATCAGCTGGAAGACTGCACCTGCAACTGCTGCCCCAGCTGCGGCAGCTGCTCCGGCATGTACACCGCCAACAGCATGAACTGCCTGTGCGAGGCCATCGGCATCGCATTGCCCGGCAACGGCACCATTCCTGCCGTCTACTCCAAGCGTCTGCAGCTGGCAAAGCACGCCGGTATGGCCATCATGGAAATGGTGCGCAAGGGCATCACCGCACGCCAGATCATCAACGAGCGCTCCATCCGCAACGCTCTTACCTGCGATATGGCGCTGGGCTGCTCCACCAACACCGTGCTGCACCTGCTGGCCATCGCTTATGAGGCCGGTGTGCCCATCGACCTGAAGCTGTTCAATGAGATCAGCGCCAAGACCCCGAACCTGTGCCATCTGGCACCGGCCGGCCCCACCCACATGCCGGACCTGTCACGCCGCAGGCGGCATCCCCGCCGTGCAGGCAGAGCTGGCCAAGAAGGGCCTGCTGGATCTGGATGTGCCCACCGTTACCGGCAAGACGCTGGGCGAGAACATCAAGGGCGCACACATCCTGAACGACAAGGCCATCCGTCCCATCGACAACCCCTACTCCCAGACCGGCGGTCTGCAGATCCTGTGGGGCAACATTGCACCGGACGGCTGTGTGGTCAAGCGCAGCGCCGTGGCCCCCGAGATGCAGCAGCATTCCGGCCCGGCCCGCGTGTTCAACAGCGAGGACGAGGCCATTGCTTCCATCTACGCGGGTAAGATCGTCCCGGGCGATGTGGTGGTCATCCGCTACGAAGGCCCCAAGGGCGGCCCCGGTATGCGTGAGATGCTGAACCCCACCTCCGCACTGGCCGGCATGAAGCTGGACAAGACCGTGGCCTCATCACCGACGGCCGCTTCTCCGGCGACAACGCGGCGCAGCCATTGGCCATGTGAGCCGGAGGCTGCTTCCGGCGGTCCCATCGGCCTGATCGAGGAGGGAGATACCATCAACATTGATATCCCCAATGCCTCCATCACGCTGGAGGTCAGCGACGAAGTTCTGGCCCAGCGCAAGGCAAAGTATGTTGCACCCGAACCCAACATCAAGACCGGCTGGCTCAGCCGCTATGCACGCATGGTCACCAGTGCAAATCTGGGCGCTGTGCTGAAGTGATTTGATGATTTAAGCAAAAACAGAGGGACGACCCCGCGTCGTTCCTCTGTTTTTTGTTTCCTGAAGGTTATCTGTAAAAAATCGGCAAAGCCGCAGGCTCTGCCGATCTGTGATCCGAATTATTCTCTGTGGCCGAACAGCACCGCACGGAAGGTTGCAAAGATGATCTTCCAGTCCACCAGGAAGCTGCGCTCCTTGACATACTTCACATCCAGCGCCATCCACTCCTCAAAGCTCAGCTGGTTGCGGTGCGGGGCGATCTGCCAGTAGCAGCTCAGGCCCGGCGTCACGTACAGCCGCTGCCATTCATAGGGGGTGTACTGGGCCACCTCACGGGGCAGAGCCGGGCGCGGGCCCACAATGCTCATATCGCCCTTGAGGATGTTCACCAGCTGAGGCAGCTCGTCGATGCTGGTCTTGCGGATGAAATGGCCCACCCGGGTGATGCGGGGATCATCCTTCATCTTGAACACCGGGCCGTCCATCTCGTTATCCTGCAGCAGATCGTTGAGCTTGCTCTCAGCGTTCGGGCACATGGAACGGAACTTGTACAGCCGGAACAGCTTGCCGTTGCGGCCCACCCGCAGCTGGCTGAACACCGGGCTTGCACCCGGGCTGTCGATCCAGACTGCAATGCAGGTGAGGAGCATCAGCGGGGAAAGTGCGATCAGCGCCAGCAGAGAAAAGAAGATATCCTGTGCACGGCGCACACACCAGTAGGCGCGGTGCTCGTGAAGATTCGTCTTACGATCGATCGTAATCGGCTTGCGGATGCCAAGCTCTGCGCCGGGTTCCTCCATCCAACCGGTCTGCAGCCAGTATTCCGCTTCTGGCGCAGTGGTTACAGTTGTCATACTTAGATTCACTCCATTGATCCTATAACATGAAAACAGGAGAGCCCCAAACTCTCCCACACAGTTATTGCACCTATTGCACAATAAAACTGCAAACTTCTGTACAATTTTACCATGTGTACAGGCGGATTGCAAGAGAGTTGAACCATTTTTTGTCTGGTATATCAGAAAAAACCGGATCACAGAGGTGGAAAACGATGAACAAACAGACCGGTGCGCCAGAGCCTTACCCGAACAGGCTCTTTGTGTTGTGCATATAGACCGACAGCACAAGCCCCACGCAGATATACAGCATCAGCACCGAGCTGCCGCCCGCAGAATAAAAGGCAGGGTGACGCCGATGACCGGCAGCACCCGCAGATTCATGCCCACATTCACGGCGATCTGAGCATCAGGCGCCGCCGATGCCGGCGCAGATATAGCTGCCCAGCAGATCCTCGCTGCGCGCACCGGTGGCAAAGGTCTTGATCACCAGTGCCAGCAGTGCCCCCAGCACGATGCACAGGCCCACAAAGCCAATGACATTGCCCATCCAGCTGAGAATAAAGTCGTTGTGGGCATTGGGCACGCTGTAGTACCGGCCGCTGAACAGGCCGTTGCCGAAGATGCCGCCGGAGCCGATGGCGATCTCGCCGCGCTGCTGCTGGTAGATGATGTTTTTCCAAGTGGCTTCGTTGGGTGCCCAGCCGGTGGAATTCTCCGGGTCGATAACGGCCAGAATGCGGTACACTGGTAGCCCTTGCCGATCTTATCGCTGAAAAAGGCAAACGCCGCCGCCACGGCCACAGCTGCTGCCGAAATGGCACCGATGATATACTTCCAGCTCAAGCCCGCTGCAAACATCATGCAGCAGCCGATGATGGCGTAGATGATGGCGGTGCCGTCGTCGCCCTGAATGTGGATGATAAGGATGGGCACGGCCAGATGCAGCAGAAGCTTTACCAGCTCCTTTGGCTCGTTGATGCGGCTGCGCACATTGTTCAGGTGCATGGCAAAGGTAAGGATAAAGCTGATCTTTGCCAGCTCCGTGGGCTGGAAGGTAAAGCCGCCCAGCTTGTACCAGGAGTAGTTGTCGGTGTCACCGGCGTTGAAGCCGATGGTCAGCGGGCCGATGGCCACATTGCGATGAACAGCGTGGGCAGCACCAGACCCCATGTCAGGGCTACATGCACCGGCCACACCTTGACAAGGCTGCGGTAGTCGATGCAGGAGAGCAGCAGCGCGATCACGATGCCAAGCACCGCCGCACCGGCCTGCACCAGCGCGCGGCGGTAATCGCCGATGCCGGTAATGGCACCAGTGATCTCGTCCGTGGCAAGCCGTTGCCCTGCTTTGCGGCCCAGGAGGCAAGAGCCACCACCGCCATGGTGCTGCTGAAGATGCACAGCAGCAGATAGATCTTATCTGTTCGTTTAAAATATTGTCGAATGCTTTCCAAGAAAGCACCACCTTTCGTTCCCAGATGCACACCGGGTTTTGCCGCTGCAGCGGGCAATACCAACCCAGTTTATCCTATTATACACAGCCTGCACACCGTTTGCAATCCACCGGGTGTGACAGCTTTGCAAAATCCACACGAATGCTTGACAAAGCAGACCGCACCATCTACAATGAAGGTGCAGCAGAAAGCTCCTTTGCAGAGCGCCTGCCGCGCAAAGAAAATGGCAGGAAGATGCCTGCTGGAAAAGGGCGGCGTGCCGCATTGGGCGGCAGATATGCCCGGAGGAAATGGGAATGGAACACGATATGCTCCGCCGTTTTGGGTGTGCACTGTGCGCTCTGGCTTTCGCGCTCACAGCGCTGCCCACAGCGGCTTTTGCACAGCAGCCGGAAGAACAGGCGGCTGTGCAGCAGAGCCTTTCGGCCACAGATGTGCGCGAGATGCAGCAGGCAGATGCTGCTGTGACCGCACTGACCGGAGGCAGCGACTATGCACAGATGACCGAGGGCGAGCGCACAGATGCTGCTTTGCAGCAGCTGGATGCGCTGACCGCACAGGGCCTTGTGAAGCAGGGGTCTGTCTACACCGATGCCGAAAACGGCATAATCAGCTTTACCTACAGCTGCGGCGCGCTGGGCGGCATCTTGCTTACCGACCGGAGGAGGAGAACACCGCAGCCCTGCCGGAGCTGGACGAGAGCAGCTGCAGGAGCTGGCAGAGAACAAGCGGGTGGGCACGGCGGCGATTTATTATGCGTTTGACAACACGATCAACAGCACCCGCTACCCGTATTATGCCTACATGCAGACCTATTGGGATTCGGTGGGCCTGCAGACGGATCTGGATACCACCGTTACTGTATCCGACCTGCGCAGGATGGGCCGTTACGACCTGTGCATCCTGAGCACCCACGGCGCGTACTACACCTATGAATACGGCTGGCTGTTCAAAAAGACCACCACGGAACCGCTGATCCTGCTGACCGAGAGATCGGATTTCTGGAGCGATCTGCGCTATGGCTTTGACCTGCTGGCCCACCGCGTGGTCAAGGTGAACGGTATGTATGCCGTCAACGGCGATTTCTTCCGCAGTGCCTACCGCGGCAATGGCATCGTGCTCAGCGAGACCTGCGAGTTCTACGGCAAGAACGGCCATGTGGACACCTCTATGGCAGACGGCCTGCTGGCAGGCGGTGCCAAGGCGGTGATGGCTATGTGAACAATGTCTACTCGGTGTATTCCCGCAGTATGCTGTGGGCCGCTGTAAACCGGATGATCGAGGGCGAAACGCTGGAACAGGCCGTGGACTATGCCAAGAGCATCTACGGCACCGATGATATCATCTGGTACAACGAGCAGGGCGGCAGACGGCCCCATGTGGCGGCATCCTATGCGATGCTCAGCGGAGACCGAAGCGCTGCACTGCCCAACCCCTACACGGCAGCGGATGTGGATGCGGCGGCGTAAGCAACACACGGCATTGCACTTTTGCACAAAGTATATTATACTAAAGGACGGCAGAGCATTCTGCCGTCCCTTTTGCTTTATAAAATGAGGTAAGCTTCATGTCAGAATATATCACCCACTCCCGCGCCGAGACGGTGGCGCTGGGTGCCCGTATGGCCGCAGTGCTGGCACCGGGTTCGCTGGTTGCGTTCACCGGCGGGCTGGGCGCGGGCAAGACCGCTTTTACCGAGGGCCTTGCCGAGGGCCTTGGCTGCACCGACCCGGTGTCCAGCCCAACCTTTGCCATTGTGAACTACTACCGCGGCCCAAAGCCGCTGGCGCACTTTGACCTGTACCGTATTTCCACTGAGAACGACCTGTGTGCTGCAGGCTTTTACGATTATTTGGATCAGGGGGCCATTGTAGCAGCAGAGTGGAGCGAGAACTTTGCAGACCTGCTGGCACTGGAAAACCCCATCCGGTGGATATCCAGCGCGTGGACGAAAATACCCGCAGGATCACCATTGAGGGGGTAACGCTATGAACATCTTAGCTGTGGATACAGCGGGCAAAACGGCTGGTGTGGCTCTTTTGCAGGATGACCGCCTGCTGTACGAGGTGTATCTGGACGCAGGCATGACCCACAGCGAAACGCTGATGCCCATGATCGACACCTGCCTGAAGATGTGCGGCATGACCTGTGCAGATATTGACTTGTACGGTGTCAACGCAGGCCCCGGCAGTTTTACCGGGCTGCGCATCGGTCTGGCGGCGGTCAAGGGTCTGGCCTTCCCGCGGGAGACGCTGTGCGCACCGGTGTCTACGCTGGAAGCACTGGCCGCAGCCCACACGGGCGAGGGCACCGTGCTGTGTGCACTGGATGCCCGCCGTGCGCAGGTATACAGTGCCGCGTTCGACCTTGCCACCCACGGCCGCCTGCTGGAAGACGATGCCCGGGCGGTGGCAGATCTGGCCGATTTTGTAGAAAATTGCAAAAAGCCCCTGTTTTTTGTTGGTGATGGCGCATCTCTGTGCTATAATAAATACGGCAGTGTGCCGGGCGTGCTGCAGGCACCTGCGGCCCTGCGCGGCGGGCGTGCTGCTGCAGTAGCCCTTGTGGCAAAGCAGATGGCCGAAGCCGGAAAGGCTGTGCTGCCGGAGGCTCTGCTGCCGGACTACCACCGCCTGAGTCAGGCCGAGCGGGAGCGCGCAGAGCGCCTTGCAGCAGAAGCTGCAGCCAATGCCGCCCAAAACAAGGAGCAGGCATAAAACCCTGCGTGACTGAGAGAAAGGAACATTTCCATGGCAAAACCCATTGCACTGGCCGCTGACCACGGCGGATTTGAACTGAAAGAAGCTGTCAAGGCGCATCTGAAGGAGCTGGGGCTGGAATACATCGATTTTGGCACCCATAGCACCGACAGCGTGGATTACCCCGATATGGCCGTGCCGCCTGCGATGCAGTTGTGAGCGGCGAGTGCAGCAAGGCACTGCTGTTCTGCGGCACCGGCGTGGGCATCAGCATGGCAGCAAACAAGATCAAGGCATTCGTGCCTGCTGCTGCTCTGACAGCTTCAGCTGCGAGTATACCCGCCGCCACAACGATGCCAATGCTCTGTGCATGGGTGGCCGCGTGGTCGGCCCCGGCCTTGCCTGCCAGCTGGTGGATCTCTTCCTGAATACGGAGTTTGAGGGCGGCCGCCATCAGCGCCGCATCGACAAGCTGACCGCACTGGAGAACCGCTGATTCTTAGGTTTGACGATTGGAATGGCCGCCGTTTTACTCTGGCCATGAATCAAGGAAAAAATGTTTTTTGGATTTCGCGTTTGTCGCGGCCCCGACGCTTGTCAGGGCAAAGCCCTTCCATCTGCTATCGCAGATCGCTCGCCTGCTTGAAAGACCCACTGGGGCTTTCATGCTGCGCAACCGCAGGGCCGCTCCAAACGCATTTCACGAAAAAGGCCATAAGGGAAGATAAATCTTTTCGTTACGACCCTTCCTGTGAAAAGAGCATTCAAAAATCCGCAGATTTGAATGCTCAAATATAAA
>ENA-OQDD01000514-OQDD01000514.1-human-gut-metagenome-genome-assembly--contig:-NODE-514-length-15646-cov-2.499066_pt1 | contig 15646 bp, 17 predicted proteins | sample MGYA00242507_ERZ504598 | MGnify/ENA primary metagenome ERZ504598 (study PRJEB26092, sample SAMD00036318) | human gut metagenome | host: Homo sapiens | study: EMG produced TPA metagenomics assembly of... | reverse complement strand
CCCTCAAGATGAGATATCCCATTCGAAAGAAGTAAGACCCCTTGAAGACGACGAGGTAGATAGGGCAGGGGTGGAAGTGCCGTAAGGCATGGAGCTGACTGTTACTAATCGGTCGAGGGCTTGACCTAATTGGTTGTGTTCACAGAAATGGAATGATAGATGTGTAGTGTATGCGGTTTTGAAGGTATATCAAATATCTTCAATTAAATAATCCTCGATAGCTCAATGGTAGAGCATTCGGGCTGTTAACCGAAGGGTTGTTGGTTCGAGCCCATCGGGGAGTGAATGAGACCTGCAGGGATCCTGCAGGTCTTTTCGTATATTGAGTTGCCTGTGTGATGTGATACAATAAGGCGTAGCTACTGTAAACGATGAAGGAGAAAAGAAAGATGAATGAAAGTTATACCAGTTTTGCCCAGGTATATGACATGTTCATGGACAACGTGGACTATCCTGCCTGGAGCAAATATCTGATTCAGCTTTTAAAAGAATATCAGGTGGAAGACGGACTGGTGCTCGATCTTGGCTGTGGAACGGGAAACATGACCGAGCTGCTCGCCAAAGAGGGCTACGATATGATCGGCGTGGACAATTCTGAGGATATGCTCGAGATTGCCAGTGAAAAACGCGCCGAGTCCGGCTTAAACATTTTATATCTGCTTCAGGATATGCGGGAATTTGAGCTCTACGGAACCGTGAAGGCGGTTGTGAGCATCTGCGATTCCATCAACTATATTCTGGAGGAAGACGATCTGCGGGAAGTCTTCTCACTCGTCAACAATTATCTGGATCCGAAGGGCATGTTTATTTTTGATTTGAATACCAAGTATAAATATGAACAGATGGGTGAGACTACGATTGCGGAAAACCGCGAAGAGGCAAGCTTCATCTGGGATAATTACTATGACCCGGAGGAAGAGATCAACGAATATGAGCTCGCCATTTTCATCCCGGAGGGAGAAGATTCCGATCTGTACCGTAAATTTGAGGAGGTACATTATCAGAGAGCGTACGATCTTGCGACGATCCGCCGCTTATTGGAAGAGGCAGGCATGGAGTTTGTGACGGCCTACGATGCATTCACAAAGGATGCGCCGAGACCGGAGAGCGAACGTATTTATGTCGTAGCAAGAGAAAAAGGAAAAAGTGAGAAATAGGAGAGAAACATGGATTATATTGTAAGAGCAACAGCGGCAGACGGACAGATTCGTGCGTTTGCAGCGACAACAAGAGAAACCGTAGAGACAGCACGCCAGGATCACAACACGAGCCCGGTTGCAACCGCAGCGCTGGGCCGCCTTCTGACGGCAGGTGCAATGATGGGCGTTATGATGAAGGGAGATAAAGACCTTCTGACCCTGCGCATCCATGCCGGCGGACCGCTGAACGGCATTACCGTAACAGCAGATTCCAAAGGAAATGTAAAAGGTTACGTCGGAAACCCGGACGTCGTGATTCCGGCCAACAAAAAAGGAAAACTTGACGTGGCAGGTGCTGTCGCGTCGGATTCATGGATGTCATCAAAGACCTGGGACTGAAAGAGCCGTACGTCGGACAGTGCGTTCTGCAGACGAGTGAGATCGCAGAGGATCTGACCTACTATTTTGCAACGAGTGAGCAGGTTCCGTCCAGCGTCGGACTCGGTGTGCTGATGAACAAAGACAATACCGTCCGTCAGGCCGGCGGCTTTATCATTCAGCTGATGCCGTTCTGCGATGAGAAAGTCATTGAAAAACTGGAGCAGCGTCTGGCAGAAGTCAATTCCGTTACCGCATTCCTTGACGAGGGCCTGACTCCGGAGCAGATTCTTGAAAAACTGCTTGGAGACATGGACCTTGTGATCAACGATACCGTGCCGACCCAGTTTTACTGCAACTGCAGCCGTGAGCGTGTATCGAAAGCGCTGATAGCGGTCGGAAGAAAAGAACTGAACGAGATGATTCAGGAAGCAAAACCGGTGGAGCTGAAATGCCATTTCTGCAACAGCGCCTATGAATTTTCTACCGAGGATCTGAAAGAATTATTGCGTAAGAGCAAATAACAGTACTGTTTCAGGCGAAACGGAGGCTGTGAGAGCTTCTGTTTGCAGAAAATCTGTAACAGGGAACCAGATAGTGGAGGAAGAAAGAGATGAAACAGGGATTCGTAAAAGTTGCCGCCGCTTCCTGTGCGGTAGTGGTAGCGGATGTCAGAGAAAATACGAGAGTCATTCTGGAAACGATTCATAAAATGGAGGGCGAGGGAGCAAAGGTGATGGTGCTCCCGGAGCTGGCTCTTACCGGCTACACCTGTAGTGACTTATTCTGGCAGAGTCAGATGATTGATGCGGCGAAAGAAGGATTAAAGGAAATTGCCGATGGTACGAAAGAGACCGATGCGCTGATTTTTGTCGGACTGCCGTGGGAACAGGGCGGAAAGCTGTTCAATGTAGCCGCTGTGCTCTGTCACGGAGAGCTTCTCGCATTGTGCCGAAAAAGTATCTGCCGAACTACAATGAATTTTATGAGCTGCGTCATTTTACGCCGGGAAAAGAAGCGGTGACAACAACGGAATTTTTTGGAAAAGAGGTTCCGTTTGGCATGAATCTGCTCTTCCAGTGTGAAAAAATGCCGCGTCTTAAGGTTGCGGCAGAGCTCTGTGAGGATCTCTGGACCCCAAATCCGCCGAGTGTGGCGCATGCGCTGGCCGGTGCGACAGTGGTCGTAAACCTTTCTGCCAGTGATGAAATGGTTGGAAAAGACAGTTACCGGAGAAGCCTTGTGAGCGCACAGTCGGCGCGTCTGATCTGCGGCTATATTTATGCGACAGCAGGTGAGGGCGAGTCGACGACAGATCTTGTCTTTGGCGGACAGCATCTGATTGCTGAAAACGGAACCATTCTTGCCGAGGCAAAACGATTTGAGAATCAGATCATTTGTGCAGATCTCGATGTGGATCGTCTCACAAGTGAGCGCAGAAGGATGACCACGTATCCGGAGCAGAGAAACGATGGGTATCAGGTCGTTCGATTCTCCTTGTCAATAGAAGAGACAAAGCTGACCCGTTACTTCGATCCACGGCCATTCGTACCGTCGGATAAGCATAACCGCGATCAGCGATGCGACGAAATTTTAAATATTCAGGCTATGGGACTGAAAAAACGTCTGGCGCATACCCATTGCCAGAGCGCAGTTATCGGTATTTCCGGTGGACTTGACTCGACGCTGGCATTGCTTGTAACGGCAAGAGCATTTGATCTGCTCGGGATTCCGAGAAAGCAGATCCTGTCTGTAACGATGCCGTGTTTTGGAACGACAGACCGTACGTATCAGAATGCATGTGAGCTGACGAGATGCCTTGGCGCAACCTTAAAAGAGATCGATATCAAGGAGGCTGTCAATCTTCATTTCCGTGATATCGGACAGAATCCGGAGAAACACGATGTGACGTATGAAAACGGACAGGCGCGTGAGAGAACCCAGATTCTGATGGATCTTGCCAACCAGTCCGGCGGTATGGTTATTGGACTGGTGATCTTTCCGAGCTGGCACTTGGCTGGGCAACGTACAATGGCGACCATATGTCGATGTATGCCGTCAATGCGTCCGTACCGAAAACCCTGGTGCGCCATCTGGTGCAGTATTATGCGGACACCTGCGGGGAAAAAGCACTTTCCGATATCCTTCTGGATGTGCTCGACACGCCGGTCAGCCCGGAACTGCTGCCGCCGAAAGATGGTGTCATTTCTCAGAAAACAGAAGATCTCGTCGGACCGTACGAGCTTCATGATTTCTTCTTATACTATATGCTGCGTGTGACGTACGAACCGCTCAAGATTTACCGTGTGACAAAACTTGCATTTGCCGGTGTCTACGATGATGCGACGATCTTAAAATGGCTGAAAACGTTCTACTGGAGATTTTTCGCGCAGCAGTTCAAACGCTCCTGCCTGCCGGATGGCCCGAAGGTCGGAAGCGTTGCGGTATCCCCGCGCGGCGACCTGCGTATGCCGAGTGATGCGTGCGTGAAGCTCTGGAGAGAGGAACTCGACCAGCTGTAAAAAACAAAACAGGAAATACGGAAAGAAACAAAGATAATCCAAATTGGTGCAGACAATCAAATTTGAGATGCACGACAGAAAAAAGGCTTCGGAGCAGAAGAATGCTTCGAGGCCTTTTTGCATGGAAAGATCAGGATTCTGCGGAGGAAGGATTTTGAGCCTGTTCGAGCGCCTGATTGATCGCGGAGACGAGCAGTTCGGAGGTGTAGCGGTCGTCCTCTCCGTAGATGAGCCTTCCGTCGTCTGATTCACATAGATCTGGCTTGCGATGGAATCGAGCGCGGGCTCCATGAGCGGATACATGGCGGCGGTGGTTTCACTTAAGTTATTCAGTGAAATCGCGGTGATGCGGTCCTGCTCAACATTGACCTGCACATCGAAGGTCTGGTTGCCGAGGGAGATCGTGGAGGTGTAGATGCCGGGAATGTAGCGTGCATTTTCGGCGGAAGCAGCAGTGGTGACAGAAGGTTTTTTCGCAGAATCCTTCTTCCCGGAGAACATGATCAGAAACACTACGAGAAGAATCAGCGCGAGAGCAAGAAAAACAGCGGTGTAAACCACTTCTTTCATATGTAGTACAATGATTTTCGTTTTGGAACTCATGGGCGGGCACACTCCTTTTTGAAAAACCGTCTGTGAGCGGACGAGGGCGAACGGACGGGCGTTTTTACTATAATGTATGTAAAAGAAAAATCGTTTATGAAAAAAGTGTCTGAAAAATCATTTCCGCAAGCTGCAAGTAATCTTTGGACAGTCTTTCTTCTGCCCGAAAATTAGTATATAATGTAATCGGTCACGATAACAAACTTCAGGGAGAGTCGGGAAAAGAGGAGGGGAAAGATGAAAAAAAGAAAAATCAGAAGGACCATGGGCGTTTTTTTTACTACTTTTTTGCTTCTGCAGATTATTTTACTGTTTCTGTACAAAGCGTTTATTGTTGATATTGCTAAAAAAATGAGGAAAACCTGGTGGAAAATACGCTGCAGATTTATCATAATACGATGGAAGGTGTATTGGAACGCTTGGATGATAACCTGGATCTTTTACTGGGATATCGACTGCTTTTGACACAGCTAAATGGAGAAAATAACCTGGAAAAAGTGAAAGCGCAGTATAAAATGCTTCAGATTCTAAAGGAAAGATGTAAAGACACAAAGGAAGCGGATGCCTATGCGGTTGTTAATTGTAAAGACAACAGTATCCTGATTCAGAGAAATGGAAATATAACATATGATACAATAAAAGATATCAAAAAGTATCTTCAAAAGCGTAATACGTTTGATAAAACTCCTACATCCGGCTGGACTTCTACTGTTATGGGGGCGCAGGTGTATCTGGTAAAATATTATAATTATGGTGCAAATACGATCGCTGTATTGATATCAGAAAAAAGACTGGACTCCTTGTTAAACTATAATGATATGTCCATCAAAGAGGCAGCATTTTATCTTACAGACAAAAAAGGGGAAATTCTGTGCGCTTCAGGAAAAGATTGGGCATATGGAGAAGAAATAGAGAATCTGCAGAAACAGGATCCATCCATCAGTATCTATCAGGGATCTGTTCTGGAAGATGCATATCAGATGTATTACAGTGTAAAATCATCCGAGTATGCCGCATATTCTACCTCCGGTATCGTTATTTTTGGATTTTTAGTACTGTCTTTGCTTTTCTTTGGAACAATTGTCTGGTATATGCAAAAAGAAATCTTCCGGCCGATTGCAGACCTGTTCTGGGTGTCCAGAAAAATTCACAGTGGAGATTTCAGGGCAAGAGCGGAATATAATACAAACAGCTACGAAATGGAAGAAGTAAAACAGGCATATAATGATATGGTACAGACGATTCTTGAAATGAGGGGGCAAAAGTACGAACAGGAACTTCGAATGAAGGATGTGCAGCTGAAGTATATCCATATGCAATTAAAACCACATTATTTCCTGAATGCTTTATCAACCATTAACAGCATGGTTTATCAGCACGAGGAAGAGAATGTCCATACCTTTATTCAGGCATTTTCACAGAACATCCGTTATATGTTTCGAACTGGTCTGCATACCGTTCCGCTGCAGGATGAAATAAAGAATGCCGAGGGATATCTGGAAATGCAGCGACTCATGTACCGGGATTGCTTTTATGTCTATATGGATGTACCGGAAGAACTGCAGCAGTATCCGGTGCCGCAGATGATTCTGCATACATTTTTGGAAAATATATTTAAGCACGTGATCAGTATTGATTCGTTCACTACGGTTCTGATTCAGGCATTGTGGAGCTTCTCGGGGAAGGAAGTTTACTTAAAACTGGAACTATATATATCGCAGGGTCAATTTTCGCAGGAAATACTGGACTTTGTGAATAAAGATATGGAAATAACAGAAAAAAAGATGGAAGTGGAATTGGAATAAAAAATGTAAAAGAGGTTCTGAAGATGATGTACGAGCAGGATCATCTTCTGTATTTGGAGAATCTGGAACCGGAAGGAACCAAAATAACCATATGGATTCCGAAAACACTGAAATGTACAGATGAGGAGAAAGACGAAGAGAGATGAATTTGCTGATTGTAGATGATGAAATTGTGACAACGCAGGTATTGGAAGAACAGCTGGATCGCGCGTTACTTTCTATTGACCAGATCTATGTGGCCTACAATACTTCTATGGCCAGAGATATTTTGCAAAAAAACAAAGTGGAACTGATTTTATGCGATATTGAAATGCCAAAGGAGAACGGGATTCACTTTCTGGAATGGGTACGAGAACAGAAAATCCAGACAGAGGTTATCTTTCTGACCAGCCATGAAAAATTTGAATATGCCTATGGAGCTGTACAGAATGGTGCGGCAAACTATCTGCTGAAGCCGATTGACATGAATAAAATCAATCAGGCATTGCTTCGTGTGACAGAAAAAATAGCCTGGAAACAAAAAACGGAGGAAATCCGGGAATATTGGAAAGATCGGAAAAAGAAAGATGGTGCGATATTTCTGGACAAGAGTATTGCTGGAACCGGTGTGCAGAAACAGGGACTCGAGGAGGAAATAAAGCAACAGGGGATAGCGGAAGAAATTCAGGAAAAATATTGTGTTGTGATTCTTCATTTTGCCAGTGGCAAACTGGACTTCGGGAAAGAAAAGGAACAGGAATCCATTTATAAATTTGCAATGGAAAATATTCTGGCAGAAGCATTCACAGAAAAAATCAGAATGGAAAATGTGATTTGCTGGGAAGAGAATACGGGGACCTATCTTGGAATTCTGTCGGAATTTTCGGAAAAGGAGACGAAGGAGAGAGCGGCACGGGTCAGAAAGATATTTGAAAAATATTTTCCTGATGCATTGCAGATCGGATACATTTCCCCGAGTGTTCCTTTTTATGAAGCAGGTTTGGAAAAAGAGAAAATAATGGAATATGACAAAACGCATATTTATGACGAAGGGGAAATAAAAGAATTTATGGCATTGCTTCGAGAAAAAGAGGCTTCCGGACATATTCTGGACGAAGATTATATCCTGCAGTGTCTGAACAAGGGTTCCAGGGTAAGTACACTGGAATATTTACAAAAAACGCTGCAGCATGTAAGGCAAACGATGCATTCCGTAGAAGGATTTCGCAATTTTCAAGTGGAACTGACACAGCTTGTAAGCAAATATCTCCATGATAAAAAGGAAAATATGAACAGCGTGATTCGTGATCCGATCTATCTGAAACTGGATATGAATGCTGTTAAATCAGAATTCTCTATGGTGCAGTGGATGACCTGGCTGATGAATAAGGTATTTGATCTGACACAGGAGGAACGGAAGGAAAAAACAGAAAAAAGGATCACAGATCAGGTAATTGATTATATCAGAGAACATTATACGGAAGATATTAACAGAAATACGCTTTCGGAGAGGTTTCATTTTTCGCCGGAATACATTGGAAAAATGTTCCGGAAGGATATCGGAACGTCGTTGAATGATTATATTAATTCCCTGCGCGTGGAAAAAGCGAAACATTTGCTGGAAAACACCAATACAAAGGTGATTGATATTGCGCTGGAAGTCGGATTTGATACTCTTCCGTATTTCTCATCTGTATTTAAAAAATATACGGGAGTTTCACCGGCAGAGTTTCGGAAAAAAGAATAGATATCTTAAAAACGAAAGTTTTTGTACTTTTTTGTGTAAGAACTTTCGTTTTTTTTGCGCTATGATAAGTCTATCAAAAGGAACCGGAAAGAAGAAAGGAGAAACAAATGAAGAAAAAGATTTTGGCGATTTTGATGGCTACCCTGACAGTAGGATCTCTGCTGAGCGGATGTGGTGGAGCACAGAGCAGTGATGCAAACGGAAATCAGGAGAGCAGTAAGCAGGAAAGCAGCGACAGCGAAGAACCGGCAGAGGTTGTATTTGCGTACATGACGCAGAACAATATCCCGGAGTCATCAGAACTGGAAAGAATTCAGAACCTGATCAACGATTATACAGTAGATAAGATCAATACAAAGGTCAAGCTGGTACTGTTTTCCAATTCTGATTATATGAATCAGGTGAATCTGATGCTGGCATCCGGAGAACAGCTGGATTTGTTTCAGGCCTATAATACGTCGCATCTGAAATATATTCAGGATGGAACAGCGCTGGATATTACAGAGTATCTGGACAGTGACCTGAAAGAAACAACAGAAACTCTTTACGATGGTTTTCTGGCACCGACAACGGTAGAGGGAAAAACATATGGAATTCTGAATATGGGTTCCAACTATGTACCGGGTGGATTTACCTATCGTGAAGATATTACCGAGGAACTTGGAATCGATATGAGTCAGGTTACCAAACCGGAAGACTTGACAGCAGTGTTTGCAAAGGTAAAAGAAGCTTATCCGGATATGACAATCATTGATCCAAACAGAGCGAATGCGTTATTTGAAAGCTACCTGGGAAAGATTGCTAAAATTGATCCATTAGGTGACAATATTGCCTCATCCGTTTCCGGTGTGGCTTATCAGGACAATGCAACTGTAGTGGATATGTATGAAACGACAGATTTCAAAGAACTGTGCGAACTGACCAGAAGCTGGTTTGAAGCTGGTTATTATGCAAGTGATGCAGCTACTACAACAGCAACTACTGCAGAATTACTGATGTCCGGCAACTGCTTTGGCACATTCTGTGGCTTGGGTAATCCGAAGATTGCGCAGCAGTATACAAACAACTATGGTCATCCGTTTGAAAATGTACAGATCAGTGATTCGATGATCTGGTCTGGAAACGGCGGAGCATGGATGGTAAATTCCGGCTGTAAAGATCCTTCGGCAGCCTGCAAATTTATGAACCTGCTGTACACGGATGCATATGTAGACAACCTTCTGGTCTATGGAGAAGAAGGGGTAGATTACAAATTGGATGAAAATGGTTGTGCAGTAGCACCGGATGGATATACGGATCTGAACAGTGTAGCCTATACCGATAATATGAACTACTATTTCTGGGGAAATAAATGGCTGACCTATCCGGTTGTAGGCGGTCTGTATGGAGAAGAAAAAGAGACAAACAAGCAGCAGAATTATGATGGAGATCATTCAAACTATTATGGTTTCCTTTACGACTACAGTGATAAAGAAGCAGAATATACCGCATGCCTGAACATTGTAGAAGAGTATAAAAAATCTCTGTGGGTTGGTGCAGCAGATGTAGATACAACACTTGCCGAGATGACAAAACGACTGAAAGCAGCTGGTATGGATGACCTGATTCAGGCAAAGCAGGAGCAGCTGGATGCATGGATGAGTAGCAAATAGGAAAGACTTTAAAAAAGAAAAGGCTGCGGAAATTTACCGCAGCCTTATTTATCAAAAAGGGAGTCGAATTATGACGAAAAGTGAGAAAAAACATGCCAGTAAAAATACATTAGCATTACTGTTGATTGCATTACCGGGTATTACATATCTGATCATTAATAACTATATTCCTATCATTGGAACCTTTATTGCGTTCAAAAAGTTCAGTTATGCAAAAGGAATCTGGGGAAGCCCGTGGTGTGGACTGGATAACTTTAAATTTTTGTTCCTGACAGATGATGCATGGGTCATTACGAGAAACACATTGTTATATAATCTGGCGTTTATCGTGATCGGAACCGTAGTTTCTGTGATTTTTGCAATCCTGCTGCATGAGCTGGGAGAACTGTTACGCGGAAGTTTTTCCAGTCCGTGCTGTTGTTTCCACACTTACTGTCATGGGTTGTAACGGCGTATCTGGTATACGCGTTATTGGGAAGTACAACCGGTTTTGTGAACAATACAATTTTAGATGCGCTGGGGAAAAAAGGCGTAGACTGGTATACTGCAAAAGCTGCATGGCCGTTTATCCTGGTTATTGTATATCTTTGGAAGAATGCAGGATATAATGCGATCGTTTATATGGCAGGTATTGCAGGCATTGATAAGGAAATTTATGAAGCGGCAAAGATTGATGGCGCTTCTAAATTGAAACAGATTACGGCCATTACACTTCCGCTTCTGAGACCAACCATTGTTATTATGACATTGATGGCGATCGGCCGTGTATTCTATTCTGACTTTGGTTTGTTCTATCAGGTACCAATGAATGCAGGAACCCTGTTTTCTACGACGCAGACGATTGACACGTATGTATATCGTGGTTTGATGGAACAGGGTAATGTAGGAATGTCTTCGGCAGCAGGTGTATATCAGTCATTGGTTGGTTTTGCACTGGTCATGATTGCAAACTTTATTGTACGGAAAAAAGATCCGGAAAACGCATTGTTCTAGGAGGCAGGATATGAAAAAGACAGTCAGCGATGAAAAACGATTTATTGCAATAGCAACAGTTATTTTAGTGGTAATCAGTATTGTGGCGTTGTTTCCGATGATTCTTCTGGTGGTTGCGTCCTTTACCGATGAAAATGAACTGATTACAAACGGATATCAGATTTTGCCGAAGAAACTCAGCCTGGAAGCATATACCTACATGGTAAAACAGGCAGCAACAATCGTAAGATCGTATCTTGTTACGATTGGAACAACCGTTGTCGGAACCGGATTAAGCGTATTACTGACGACTTCGATCGCATATCCGATGGCACGAAAAACATTCAAATATAGAAACGCATTATCCTTTTTTGTATATTTTACCATGCTGTTTAATGGAGGACTGGTGCCACAGTATATTATGTGGACAACATTTTTCCATATTAAAGATACGTATGCAGCACTGATTTTTCCGAATCTTCTGATGACAGCATTCAATATTTTCCTGGTAAGAAACTATTACAGCAACAGCCTGCCGGAAGCATTATATGAAGCTGCACAGCTGGACGGAGCGTCAGAGCTTGGAATTTTCACCAAAATTGTATTTCCGTTGTCGAAGCCGGTAGTTGCCACCATTGGACTGTTTACAGGTCTTTCCTACTGGAACAGCTGGACCAATGCTTTATATTACGTACAGGATCCAAAATATTTTGGTATTCAGAATCTTCTGATGCGTATCATGAAAAACATTGAATATCTGCGAAGCGGAGCATCAGCTGGCGGCCGAAGGACAGGCAGTTTCGCTTCCGGGAAACTCCATCCGAATGGCACTGGCATTTGTCGGAATTTTACCAATCATTATTATTTACCCGATGCTTCAGAAATATTTTATCAAAGGTGTGGTTGTCGGCGCTGTAAAAGGCTGACAGAAAGGAGAAACAGATGGCAGCATATGTACATTGCAATTTTCACTCCTGTATCCTGCGGATGCAGTAGATGTTTCGATTCTGCTTCCGGAAAAAGAGCGAATGGAAGATGTAGAGCAGGGAAAAAAGGGAGAGACTTTCGGGAAAAACAAAAAATATCAGACCCTGTATCTGCTGCATGGATTTACAGGAGACCATCTTTCGTATCTGAGGACCTCCAAGATTGAGCGTTATGCAGATGAGCATCAGATTATGGTGGTTATGCCAAGCGTATATAACAGCGCCTATACGGATATGAAATACGGACTGGATTATTTTTCTTATCTGACAGAAGAACTGACAGATTTTGTGGAGAGAAATTTCCCGGCAGCAACAAAGCGGGAAAACCGTTTTATTGCAGGAATGTCGATGGGAGGTTACGGTGCCTATAAATGGGGACTTACCTGTCCGGAAAAATTTGCGGCAATCGGAGGCGTTGCGGGATCTTATCATGCGGAATATCGTTATCAGGGAAAGGTTAACACGGTATCCACCCTTTGTGAAGCGTTATATGGTGATCCGCCTGCGATTACACCGGAGGTTCATGATGTTTTTACACTGTTGAAAACCGGAAAGAAGAAGGAAGAGATATTCCGAGACTGTATACCTGCTGCGGTACAGAGGACAGACGTCACCAGGATTCGGTCGATCTGAAGGAGTTTGCGGATCAGCTGGGCGTTCCGCTGCTGTTTGAAGAGGGACCGGGAAGACATGATGATATTTTCTTTGATGAGTATATTCAGAAGATTCTGGACTGGATGAACTTTGCAGGGAAATCAGTAGAAGAATAAAATATACCGCAAAGTGGGGCTTGCAGATTGCGGAAATGATTTTTCAGACACGCGCTAAGCGAAAACACTACAGAATATAGAACTATTTAGCAGATAAAGACCCATATTTGTAGAAATTTTTCTTAGTGCGGCAGCCCCCACGGGAAATACAGGGAGAAGAGGAAAATGCAGATAGAAAAAGCAGCTGTAGCCGGAACACTGGAATCCAGCGATTGTATGGTTACGGTAGAAGATGGGGATGGCAACATAGATCTGGTACTGGAAAGTACAGTGATTCATCAGTATGGAAATCAGATCCGTCATGTGGTTCTGGATACTCTGGAAAATCTGGGAGTTCAGAACGTAAAAATTAAGATTGTAGATAAAGGAGCTCTGGACTGCACCATCCGTGCAAGGGTGGAAGCTGCGGTATACCGTTCCGCCGGGCAGTCGGAGCAGCTGCCATGGGGAGGTGCGATCCGATGAGAGACGCAAAAAAACGATTACGTCGTACCATGATGTTTTTAAACGCACAGAAGCCGGGACTGATTAAAGATCCCTATATTTATGGAGCAGATTCTCTGATGTTGGATCTGGAAGATGCAGTGGCAGAAAATCAGAAGGACGCGGCCAGATTTTCCCTGTTTCATGCACTTCGCACGATTGATTATCATGGAGCGGAACGGATTGTACGTATCAATGGCCTGGACACACCTTTCTGGAAGGAAGATATCCGTTGCGCAGTAGCCGGTGGATGTGATGGCATCCGGATTCCGAAGACAGAGACAGCACAAGATGTAAAGATAGTGGAGCAGCAAATTTTAAAGGCAGAGAATGAGTTTGGCAGACCGGAGAACAGTACCTTAATTATGGCAGCGATAGAATCGGCAAGAGGTGTGGTGAAGGCGTTAGAAATTTGCGAGGCTTCGAAAAGGTTGTTTGGTATCGCACTGTCCGGTGGAGATTACACGAAAGATCTGCATACCCACATCACGGGAACCGGAATAGACTGATGGGAGCAAGACAGCAGCTTGTCATCGCTGCACGGGCAGCAGGTGTACAGTGTTTTGATACCGTCTATACAGATTTGGAAAACGAAGAGGGCTTTCGGGAAGACGTCAATACGATTCACCTGATGGGCTTTGATGGGAAATCGATTATCAATCCAAGACAGATTCGTATTGTACATGAAATTTTTACGCCGAAAGAAAAAGAGATTATTTTTGCGGAAAAGTAGTCCGTGAGATTGACAGCAAAAAGGCACAGGGAATCGGTGTGTTTACTGTAGACGGAAAGATGATTGATATTGCGTTTTATGATGGTGCAAAGCGAATCATCGAACTGGCCAAGGCTTCCGGTGTGTACGAGGGGGAACTGTAAAATGAAAAATGCAGTAGGGAGAGAAATTCCCGAGGAAATATTGAAGATAACAGGAAAAGAAGTATTTCACGGAGTGCATTATTATGATGGTTATGAATATCAGAAAGATGGTCCGAAAACCCGCTGCGTGGTGAATTCCGATGGCAGCAAACTGGTGAAAACAATTCATGAGGCACTGGTGAAATGCGAAATCCGGGATGGCATGACAATTGGATTTCATCATCATTTCCGGGATGGTGATCTGGTTGTAAATATGGTGATGGAAGAAATCCATAAAATGGGTATTAAAAATATTACCATTTGTGCCAGCTCTCTTGGGAAAGCGCATGCAGGACTGGTGCCGTACATGGAAGATGGAACGATTACGGGAATCCAGTCTTCCGGTGTGCGCGGTGAGATTGGAAAGGCGATTTCTGAGGGAAAACTGAAAGGGCTTGCAGTGATGCGCTCTCACGGCGGCAGAGTTCGGGCAATCGAAACAGGAGAAGTACACCTGGATATTGCATTTATCGGAGCACCGACGTGTGATGATTATGGAAACTGTCGTGGTATCGGTGGAAAGGCGGACTGCGGAGTGTTGTCCTATGCGATGGTAGATGCTGATTACGCAGACAGAGTCGTAGCAATTACGGACTGTCTGGTTCCGTTTCCTAATTTCCCGGCGCATATTTCCATGACAAAAGTAGACTATGTAGTAGTGGTAGATGCAATTGGAGATCCTAAGAAAATTGCAACAGGTGCAGCAAAACCGACGAAAGATATGAGAAAACTGATGATGGCGGATTACTGTACACGATTTGTAACGTCTACCCCGTACTTTAAAGATGGATTTTCCTATCAGACAGGTGTGGGAGGCGCGTCTATCGCTTCCACCATTTCGCTGGCAAAAATCATGAAGGAACGTGGAATCCGTATGCGTTTCGGTGTCGGAGGTCTGACAAAACCGATGTGTGATCTTCTGGATAACAATCAGGTTGATGTACTTCTGGATACGCAGGATTTTGATCTGGATGCGGTAGAATCAGTAAAAGATATCAGCATTTCAGAATCAGTGCCGGTGAATATGCAGACCCTTTTAACAAGGGCGCAGTAGTCAACAAACTGGACTTTGTGATTCTGGCAGCACTGGAAGTTGATGTAAATTTCAATTGCAATGTTGTAGTAGGTTCCGATGGCGTTATAACAGGCGCGCAGGGAGGTCATCCGGATACGGCGGCAGGTGCAAAATGCACCATTGTACTGACTCCTTTATTACAGGGAAGAATTCCGGCAATCTGTACGGAAGTAACAACAGTGACAACACCGGGAGAATCTGTAGATGTAGTCATCACGGAATATGGAGTTGCAGTTAACCCACTGCGAAAAGATCTGCTGGAAGCGGTAAAAAACAGTGGACTTCCGCTGAAAACGATAGAAGAACTTCGGGATTTGGCTTACCGGATTGCAGGAGAACCGGAGAAAGTAGAATTTGGCGAACGTGTTGTAGGAATTATTGAAAGCAGAGATGGAACCATCATGGATGTAGTTCGTCAGATTAAACCATTCCGATTTAAAGAGGAAAAGAATATACTCCCGGAGCCAGTACATAAATAAGAGAAGGGAGGCAGGCAGTGAGTGACTATATGGAAGAAACAGGGGATCCTTTACCGGGAAAAGAAAGAGGAACTCAAAAATTCTGGAATACATGGGACTTACTTATGATGAGCAGATTACACATTCCATCGTATTGCGAAA
>ENA-OQDD01000513-OQDD01000513.1-human-gut-metagenome-genome-assembly--contig:-NODE-513-length-15649-cov-1.765043_pt1 | contig 15649 bp, 18 predicted proteins | sample MGYA00242507_ERZ504598 | MGnify/ENA primary metagenome ERZ504598 (study PRJEB26092, sample SAMD00036318) | human gut metagenome | host: Homo sapiens | study: EMG produced TPA metagenomics assembly of... | reverse complement strand
AAACAAATTCGGCAGGAACGGTATAACCACGTTCGCCTGCCCCCAGCATCTTGCCTTTCGGAGCCTTCTTCGATTCCGGGTCACCTGCTTGTATCATAAAGTCCTTGATGACACGGTGAAACAGCGTACCTTCATACGTGCCGTCTTCCACCAGCTTGATAAAGTTATCACGATGTTTCGGGGTTTCATTATACAGTTTCACGGTGATGTCACCCGCACTTGTTTCAATCTTCAGCTTCGTTTCTTTTTCCATATCTTCCTCTTTCTTTTGTCCCGGCTTGCAAGCAGTCAGACTGCAAACCAGTATAGTTAATAATACAATAAGATTTCTTTTCATTTTGTTTTTTATTTAATTTAAGTTTGCAAATATACTAAAATCAGACAAAAGCACTTACCTTTGCCTACATAAAAGAGATAAAAGGCTAAAGCAATGACATCCATATTAATTGTAGAAGATGATATTACTTACGGCATGATGCTAAAAACATGGCTCGGCAAAAAGGTTTCCAAGTAACCTCTGCCAGCAACATTGCCCGTGCTCAAAAACATATTGAGTCGGAAACCGTAGACTTGATATTGTCTGACCTGCGCCTGCCCGACAAGGATGGCATTGACTTATTGAAATGGCTGGGCGAACACGGCCTGCAAATACCGCTTATCATCATGACAGGATACGCTGACATACAGTCGGCCGTCCAAACCATGAAACTGGGAGCCTGCGATTACATTGCCAAGCCTGTGAACCCGGACGAATTACTGAAAAAATAGGCGAAGCCTTGAATGCATCATCCTCCGCTTTGAAACAGATGATGCATTCGTCCCGAACAGATGATGCGTTTACCCCAAACAGACCATCCGTTTCACCCAAACAGACGATGCATTCCGACAAGATGAAAAATCAGCCTCTGAAGGGTGCAGAAGGCTCATTGTCCTCCTCCGACTTCCTTGAGGGAGAGAGCGACGCAGCCAAACAACTCTACAATTATGTGAAACTGGTTTCACCTACCAATATGTCTGTACTCATCAATGGTGCCAGCGGAACGGGCAAAGAATACGTAGCTCACCGCATCCACCAGCTCAGCAAGCGTGCCGACCAGCCGTTTGTAGCCATCGATTGCGGTTCTATTCCCAAAGAATTGGCCGCTTCGGAGTTCTTCGGGCACATAAAGGGCGCCTTTACCGGCGCACTGACCGACAAAACGGGCGCTTTCGTCGAAGCCAACGGCGGTACCATCTTCCTGGATGAGATAGGTAATCTGAGCTATGAAGTGCAAATACAGTTGCTGCGTGCTTTGCAAGAGCGCAAGATACGTCCGGTAGGTTCAAACAAAGAGATAAGCGTGGACATACGTCTGGTATCCGCCACCAACGAAAATTTGGAGCAAGCCATCGAAAAAGGGGCGTTCCGTGAAGATTTATATCACCGTATCAATGAATTCACCCTACGCATGCCGCAACTCAAAGACCGCCGTGAAGACATCCTGCTCTTTGCCAATTTCTTTCTGGACCAGGCCAACCGCGAAATGGACAAGCAACTGACCGGCTTTGATGACAAGGCATCCCGCGCCCTATTGGAATATCCCTGGCCCGGCAATCTACGCCAAATGAAGAATATGGTACGCCGTGCAACCTTGCTGGCACAAGGCAAATTCATTACTATCAACGAACTGAATGAACTGAAAGAACCCGCACCGGCCATCATCGGTATCCCTCTCCGCAATGAGGAGGCAGAGAAGCATCAAATCATCGAAGCCTTGCGGCAGACGGGAAACAACAAGAGCCGCGCTGCACAACTGTTGGGCATTGACCGCAAAACGCTGTACAACAAGTTGAAGCTTTATAACATATCCGACTAAAGGGTGTGGAATTATTCCACACTCTCCTCCACACATTCCACACTTTTCCACACTATGCCACACTTTGCATAGAAACATATATCGCTAATTATCAGAGTATTATCCAGTATACACTCTTTCTGGCACACCATTTGACCTATATCAGACGTAAGCAACAAGCGCTACAACAAGCAAGCACTTAGACTTAACAATAAGATATACCAACCTAAAAGCAAATGAATTATGAAAAAATTAGTATTAGTAGCAGCCCTGTTTATGTTTGTTTGTGGTGGAACGTTCTTGGCTCAAGCTAAGGCTCCGGTAGAACAGCCGAGTAAGACAACAACCTTGTCTAACGACACTGTGGTAACGGATACTTTGCAGAAAGCCGAGAACGTCCAAGACACAGCAAAAGTGGCCCAATAACAGTAAGCACACTACAACAAAAAAGCCGTTTCCTCCTTGTCTATTCTGGGAAACGGCTTTTTAAATTGATAGTTGACAGTTATCAACTAAGAAATCACCAATGTCTTTCCGGATAAAGGTCATTCCACCATGCCGGACTATCCTGCAGCCAGCGGGCAAACCAAGCCATAATTGAATTGTGCCACAATTCACGTTTTGCATAATCAAGTACAAAATGGTTTTCACCGTCCACGGTAATAAATTCCACCGGCTTGCCCAATATCTTCAGCGCATTATACAACTGGATACTTTCACCGATAGGCACGTTTGTATCTACCGTGCCATGCAGCAACAACAGAGGGGTATTAATCTTGTCCGCATTGAACAATGTCCATACTTCGTAAACAAATCGAGATTATTCCAAGGATAGCTATCGGCTGCCGCAACAGAGTTATAGGAATATCCCCAATAACCCTCGCCCCAATAGCTCGTTACATTGCTGATGCCAGCATGCGAGGCAGCGGCAGCAAACATGTCCGTCTTAGTCTGCAGATACATCGTCATGAATCCTCCATAAGAGGCACCCAGGCATCCGATACGTTTATCGTTGACAAACGGATGGGCTGCACAGAATTTCTTCGTACCTTCAATGATCTCATCGGCCGTACGCTCACCCCATGCATTGACATGGCGTGCAGAGAACTCCTGGCCGTACCCGATGGCACCACTGGCTGGATAACATAAACCACATAGTCACGTGACGACAAACAACTGTGCACAGTACGGGGAAGTTATACCGCGGGTTGTAGGAGTCGTTCCTCCATAATAGTATACGATAAGCGGATACTTCTTGTTCGGGTCAAAAGACGGCGGCAGACAAACCATTCCCTTTATCTCCGTACCGTCCGAAGCTGTAAAGTTCCACTCTTCCATCTGTCCCAGCTCAATCTTATCGAGGATGGGCTTCATGGGATTGGCAAGCAGGGTAGAAACTTTTTTCTTCGTGTCGTACGTATAAGCTACGCCCGTGCTGGTGTTTCCTCCGCCCACATAGGCAGCCACAACCGGATTGTCATTGGCCAGCGTGAAGGAAGTAATCACATCTTCTTCAAGCGGAAGCATTTCAAAGCCGCCCGTCTTCGGAACATAACGGTAGATATGCCTGCAATCCCCATCAGTCGTATCGAAATAGATACATCCGTCCACACGGTTCCACTGCACGAGAGACACCGTAGGATTGAAATCGCGCGTGATAGCCTGCACTTTCTTTGTAGCCAAATCCATAATGAATGCTTGGGTATCAAAGTCATTGGCTATGGGATGTTCACCGCAATTCTTGCCAATGCCTCCGAAAGCAGACGGACTGCCCGTCACCAGAAGCTGCTTCCCGTCCGGAGAGTAAGAAGCACTTCCCAGATAAGCATCCCAGGCGACCAGCGTATCTGCCTGCAAGGTGGTCAAATCAATCTCGAAAAGAGAAGAGAGGGAGAAAGGGCATCGAGTGATGTCCGGCTTGGAAGTGCTGCACAACAGTTTCTTGCCATCCGGGGAAATATCATTCAGATAGACGTTGTGACTACCGTAGGTCAGGCGCTCGGAAAGTCCCGTCGCCACATCGTATTTCATGAGATAATAGCGGTCACGAGAATTGGGGATACGGTCGTCCGGATGCAAGAGACGTTTCAACGGGCCACTCACCTTTTCGCCCTCGTCCGTGAGCATATAGATAAGATAGTCTTCTGTAGGAGACCAGCTGAAATATCCTTCGGGAACATTCTTCAGCAGCACTTCCTCACGCATCGTGCGGGATCGAACACAACCAGGTCATTCTGCTCCTCGCCCATAACCGTATAATAGAGCTTATTGCTGTTGGGCATCCAGTTCATCTTTTCATTGGCATTGGGCAATATCACCCGGCCGGTCTTTACCTCGGTCAGCTCACAACGGGTCCTGGAACGCTTCACGTCGTAATTGTCCGAATAGCGGGTCAGCAGATACTTGCCGTTGGGCGAAAGAGAAACCCTGCTCGCTCGGGAGCCGAAATTGGTGTTGAACAAAGAGAAACGTCTCTTCATGTCCGGTGCCATCCGGCAGGCTACATCGGCAAAGTCCTTTTCCTTTTCAAATTCGCATTTCAGCATCGGCTGCATCTTGTCGTCCGCGCTTGAAAGCAACTTGATGACAATCTCATAATCCGCTTCGGGGTCCATACGCAGACTGACAGCCGTAGGACGGACCTGCGACAAGCTGTCCTCCGCTGTCTCCTTGACTTGCTTGGATTCACCGTTTACAAACACCTCAAAACGGGCAGGAGAATATACATTCAGCTTGCCCTTCATGAAACGCTCCGCACGCAGATTGGTAGCAAACAGATAGAACAGATTGTCCTTGTCTGCCTTTGCCACAGTTACATATCCAGCCGTATCAGCAACCATACGTTCGTACCGACCTCCGTCGAAGTCGAGACTGACCTTCGTCTTCAGAAGATTGCCGGTAGTAAACTTGTCTCCCTTGAAGTTGATACTATCGCCCTGGAGGGGAGTGCGCACCGTAACGGCAGGACGCACATTATACTCAGCAACTCTTTCCTGAGCTTGGGCAGCCAATCCCGCAAGGAGCAGCAAACCCGACAAAACTGTGATTTTCTTCATTACTGTAAGATTAAATCGTTTCAAAACCATTCCATAAATTTCCAGGAGGGACGGGAGCCTCCACTTCTATCGGGTTCTTTGGACACCGGATGCACAAAACGGATATACCGCGCATGCAGACAGATGCTGCCGTCGGGATTGGAGCGGGGCGAACCATACTTCAAATCTCCCTTGATGGGACAGCCCATCTTTGCCAACTGACAACGTATCTGGTGATGGCGTCCGGTTTTCAAATCTATTTCCAACAGATAATAGTTCTGCGACCGCCCGATGAGCCGGTAATGCAAAATCGCTTTCTTGCTGCCCGGCACCTCCTTGTCGTATGCATAACTCTTGTTCTGTTTCTCATTTCGCACCAGATAGTTCACCAATTCCCCCTCTTCCTCGCGGGGTAAGTTCTTCACTACTGCCCAGTAAGTCTTCTTCACCTCGCTATTCTTGAACATCTCGTTCAGACGCGACAGTGCCTTACTGGTCTTGGCAAAAACAACAAGACCGCTCACGGGGCGGTCCAGCCGGTGGGCGACACCGATAAAGACATTTCCAGGCTTGCTGTACTTCTCTTTCAGGTACTGCTTTACAGTTTCCGAAAGCGGTGTATCACCCGTTTTGTCTCCCTGAACTATCTCGGAAGCGGTCTTGTTGACTATAATGATATGATTGTCTTCGTATACGACAGTCATCGGTTGTTAATGTTTAATGATTAGTGATTAATGATTAATGACTAACACCCAACTTCTCATTAAACATTAATCACTAATCATTAATCATTAAATTACATATTCATCCCACCATCTACCTGAATAACCTGACCGGATACATAAGAAGACATATCAGAAGCCAGGAAAGTAGCGATATTTGCCACGTCTTCGGGTGTGCCGCCACGACGCAAAGGAATCTTCTTGCACCATTCAGCCTTCACCTCTTCAGACAAGGCGTCGGTCATGGCTGTCATGATGAAGCCGGAGCAATGGCATTGGCACGGATTCCACGAGAACCCAGCTCCTGAGCGATAGACTTGGCCAAAGCAATCATACCGGCTTTGGAAGCAGAATAGTTGGCCTGGCCGGCATTGCCGTGAACACCTACCACAGATGCCATATTGATAATGCTACCCGCCTTCTGGCGCATCATGATGGGTGTGCAGGCATGGATAAAGTTAAATGCCGATTTCAGGTTGACATTGATAACCATATCCCATTGCTGTTCGCTCATACGCATCATCAGACCGTCACGTGTGATACCGGCATTGTTTACCAGAATATCAATACGTCCAAAGTCCTTATGGATTTCTGCCACTACATTGGCAGTGTCTTCAAAGTTTGCTGCATTGGAGGCATAAGCTTTTGCCTTTACTCCCAAAGCTTCCAATTCTTTTGCCGTAGCCTCGGCATTTTCATCAATCACCAAGTCAGTGAATGCAATATTTGCTCCTTCTTGAGCGAACTTCAAAGCGATAGCCTTGCCGATGCCGCGTGCAGCACCTGTCACAATGGCTGTTTTTCCATCTAATAATCCCATATTATTTTAAAATTATTTATAAAATGTATTCTTACTTCTTTCCCAATGCACCAAGTACCAGACGGGTCACGTAAGTATCGCGTACCGCATCGTCCAGATTGGCCCCTATATGGCCGCGGATATAAGGTGTTTCAATACCTTTGACACTGTAATGCACAATCTCGGCAGTCATATCCAAGTCATCTATCTGGAAAACACCCTTCTCCATACCTTCACGCAGAACCTCCTTGAAAAGCTGGGTCTCTGTAGCATCGAAACGTTTGCGCACTTTCTCCACTCTCCAAATATCCCGAAAGAAATTGGCACGAAGAGTACCATTCCGAAAGACAACCTCTTTTACCGCATCCAGATGGGTGTAAATCATCTCCATCAGTTTCTCGTCCGGCTGAATATCTTTCTCTACCACGTGCTTCATCATATCCGAAAGAATATCCAGCTCCGACTCGACAACAGCCAAGTAGATATCTTCCTTGCTCTTAAAATAGGTATAGAGCGTTCTCCTACCTTTCTTCGAAGCGAGGGCAATATCATTCATCGTGGTATTCTCAACGCCCATCTTTGCAAACAGCTGACGGGCAACGTCCACTAATTTAGCTTTTGTCTTCGATACGGTCATAGATTAATTGCACATTGCTTTATTATTTGAGCAAAAGTAAGACATTTCCGCATATCTTACAAGAAAACATTCATTTTATTAATGAACAGCCCTAAAAAGGAAGAAAAAAAGTAGGCTTATTATCGTTCTATTTATCAACATATTACTCATTAAAATCCACTTAACCTCAAAAATATCATGCATTTTATTTGCATATTAAATAAAAAGCCGTACCTTTGCACCCACAAAACAATAACATCGCGGAGTGGAGCAGTTGGTAGCTCGTTGGGCTCATAACCCAAAGGTCATTCGTTCGAGTCGGATCTCGCAACTACAATGAGGATAAAAGGTTTAAAGGCCGTTTATCCTCATTTTTTTTAATTCCCATCAAGGACAGAAAAAAATGTTTGCGCAAATAATGTTTGTGCAAATTGCTTCCACACTTCCACCTCCTCTCCACATCCCTTTATTCATCGGCATTACAGATGCGGTGGAAGCAACTCAAAAGTGTGGAAGCAAAATTTGCTTCCACACCGTTTCACAAACAGAAATACTGACACACAAGAAGCTAACATGAAGTAACACAAGTTATTAATTTCTTGTATCACATCTTATTTATATCGTACCTGCACGAAATCAATATCCTGCAAACACGGTATTAATTCCATCTCCTGCCCCTTCAAATGCAATCAGAACAAATGCGTACAGCCACACAAAGCCAAGACTTCAATACTGTTTTCCTCTGTGCTTTATTCAGAGAATGAAGGTATTTATTACGTCGGACATAAGGAATCAACAGTATGCAACGGCCATGATGCAATCGCCTAACGGCCATCAACAACTCGCTTAACAGCCGTCAGCAGATTGCCGCACGACCATTAGGCGCAGATAAGGCAATGAGTAAAAGGGAACACTCCCCTATACACAAGTAAACAAAGCCCTATATACAACGGATTGAAAGCAGCGGTTTCCCTTAGAATATCCTGATGAAAAGCAACCCCAGCCCGATGGCAACGCCAGTCGAAACAAGTCCGGGAAGCATGAACGAGTGGTTCAGCACATACTTGCCGATACGGGTAGTTCCGGTACGGTCGAAATTAATGGCTGCTACTACGGTGGGATAGTTGGGAATAAAGAAGTAACCGTTACGGCCGGGAACAGAGCAACCAGTATCATAGGCGAAATGCCCAAAGCGATGCCCAAAGGCATCAGTGCGCGCACAGTGGCGGCCTGGCTATAAAGCAGAATCGACATGGCAAACAAGGCTATCCCGAACAGCCACGGCATTTGCCTCACCACTCCCTCGATGGACTGGGTCAACTGAAGCATGTTTCCCTGAAGAAAAGTATCTCCCATCCAGGCAATGCCGAATATGGCAATCACCGCCTGCATGCCTGCCGGGAAGACGGAACCTTGCGTTGCCTTCATGCCGTCGGTGCGAGTCAGCAGCAAGATGAGGGCGGCGGCAGAGAGCATCACGATTTCGATAATGGCAGACATGCCGAGTCTCACCGTCTCGCCGTCTATCACGAAGACAGGACGCAAACTGTCGAACGAACCAAAGAACACAATAAAAGCAGTGGCAAGGATAAAGATAAACACGGACAAGACGCATGCCGTTTATTGTGTTATATCCTTTATCTCCACCTTCTTGACATCAAGATAGCCTTCGGTCAACCTCTTTCTGTACTCCGGGTCGTCTGCCAGCTCCTTGCCCACCTTCATGGAGAACAAGGCGCCCACAAATACCCCGATAATGGTAGCAGGAATCGTTATTTTCAGAATATCGAACAAGGTGACATCAAATCCCGCCAGCAACCCAAGCAGTGCGACGGTGGCAGCCGAAATGGGACTTGCCGTAATAGCCTGCTGCGAAGCAATCACCGCAATGCCCAGTGGCCTCTCGGGACGAATCTTGGTCTCCGTGGCAACCTCGGCAATCACGGGAAGCACCGAATATGCCACATGTCCCGTGCCGGCAACAAAAGTAAACAAATAGGTCACAATAGGCTCAAGATGGTGACCTGCGAAGGATTCTTCCGCAACAACCGTTCCGCCAGCTTTACCATATAGTCCAGTCCGCCAGCCGCCTGCATGCAGGATGCGGCAGAAATGACGGCGGCTATCATCAACATAACGTCAATGGGAGGTGATGTAGGCTGCAATCCGAAACCAAACGTCAGAATTGCCAGACCTATCCCTCCCATTACACCTAGTCCAATGCCGCCCAAGCGGGCGCCTATAATGATAGCTACCAATACGAATGCCAATTGCAAGGCCATATACTCTACACTTTTTGATTCATGTGCAAAGATAAGTCATTTCGTATTATGGCTACTCACCTACTTCTATTTTAACTGCTTGTTTTAACTCCACACTCAAAGAGGCATCATCCTTTAACGGTGTCCAGAACACCCGGCGGCATTCATTCTTCTGCAAAAGACAACGATGATAGCGACTGCCGGACAGATGCTCCGTATCGATATGGAAGAAACCGGTATTGACATCCCAGTCGGCTATCTCGTCCAGATTCAGATAAAGGTTGCGCACTGTGCCGCTGTTGAGATGCAAGCTCTGCGCCTGCGCCGCAAGCGCAGTGACATGGCAATCTTCCAGCCGGGCAAGGTATCGCGTGCGGAAAGAGAGCGTATCGCAACGGAGTCCGTAGAAATTGGCTTCCATATCTTCCACATCTACCACAACCGCTTGTACCTCCGCAGGCAACCGCAATTCCATCCCTTCTGAACGAACCCTTATCCAAATGTCATTCTGAAGATACTGTTCCAGCTTATCCTCCGGAAAGTCAAAGGTGACGAGCAGGGTATCGCCAACGGAAGTCATCGACATAAAAGCCTCCATATCCCCTGCATAGGAGAAACTGCCCTGCTGCAAAGAGTCTCCGGCAGTTACCTCCAACGGCACTTCCCCGAACGAGAACATACGCTCTGCCTCCACAATACCTTCTTTTTCTGTTTCCACACCACCGGAGGCTGTGTCAGCTTCAACACCCTGCACGAGGGCAGCTGCACCGTTTTCCGTTCTCCGCCGATTTCCATAAAATTATCTTTCTGAGTGACATTGCGGTCCACCACATAGAACATGAGTCCGCATACCATTGCCACACCGGTAACCAGCATTCCTATCATTATATAAGTCGTTCGTTTCATAACTGTCTTCTTTTATTTTTGTTTCTTGATAAACTCCTGATACATCCCGGACAACTCCTCGGCAGAGATGCCCAGCGTGAAAATCTGCTTGAAGAAATAATCCACTTCCTCCTTCAGAAAATACTCTTTCCTCAACGAAAGAATCAGCTTACGTGCACCTACCGACACAAAATAGCCGATACCCCGCTTGTTGTAAATCACTCCTTGCGTCTGCAAGTAGTCGTACGAACGCATCACCGTATTGGCGTTGACCTCTACCACAGCCGCATATTCCCGTACCGAAGGAATGCGTTCTTCCTCCTGATATTGCCCGAGAAGTACCTCGTCGCAAATGCGGTCTGCTATTTGCAGGTAGATGGCTTTACTTTCCTTAAAGTTCATAGTTACCAGCGATTAATGATTTCGGACTCCTTGAAACGGAAATAGGCAAGCACCCAGTTGAAAAGGGCGAAAAACGAAGTTATAAAAATCAGCCAGCCGCCCGATGCCTCCCTGTCAATATAGGCTCAGTCATGAAGAAGTTATTAGGCAGAATGGCTTCAGGCACAATACAGCTATCAAGATATATGAAACGAAGATGCAGACACCGGCCGCAAAAGTCTTGATAAGTGCATTTTTGGGCCAGACCGTACTACCCAGCAGGAAGAAAGACTGTAGGAAAAAGTAGCAGCTCAGGAATATCCCCACCACAGCCGGTCCGCTTCCTATCGTCTCATAGAAACAGTTCGTGTTACAGCAGAATTCCCACAACGGAAAGGAGTGAACGACATGCAGCTCCGGGTAGGCCAGAAGATAGAAGACGACTCTTGTCAAGTCCGCCAGCTTGAAAGCTATCAGAAAGACCAAGATAAAGCCGCAGGTAGCCACCAGCCAGCGGGCAAAGAATTTCTCGAACATGGTGGCAGGTGTCATGAGCACAACGGTACGACTCGTCTTGCTTTTCATCCTTTCCATGGCAAACGAGGCGCTAATGCATCCCCAAATGACAAGTCCCCAAAGAAAGAATCTGGACTCAAACTCCCAGATAGGGTCCATGCCCACAGCTCCCGCTTCCAGATTGTGATACTGATAGTATCCATTCCAGACAAAGACTATGGCCAACATTCCGTAGACCATCACCGAGCGGAGTATATAGGTCTTCCAATTCTCCACCATCTCTTTGCGGCATACGTTCACAAAGCGATGCAAACTAAAAAAGGTATCGCGTATCATTATTCATTTGTTTTAGTGTGAAACATTTCCGCTATCTTCCCAGGCTCTGCAAGTACGGCGCCAAACAGCAGTTCAAGATTAATCTCCGATTCCTCACCTTCCGTATTGGGCAGCATCAAGAAATTGCCTTGTACGGAGGGAAGCGTGTACAAGGCAGTCGCAGCCAACTCCCGGTCGTCACTCTCCAAGAAGAACAGCTTACTGCAAACGCTGGCAGTGGATTCGTCCAGCAATACGCGGCTGTTGTCCATAATCAGAACATGGTCCAGCACTTTGTCAATGTCACGCACCTGATGGGTGGAAATGACAATCGTCTTGTCGTCCGACATACCCGAAGCCAGGAATTTACGGAACTGGCTCTTCCCCGGAATATCCAGTCCATTGGTAGGCTCATCCATCAGCAGCAGGGAAGTATTGGTGGCCAGCGCAAAGCTCATGAAGATTTTCTTTTTCTGCCCCATGGACAAGGCTCCCAAATCAGCATCCATATCCATCTCGAAGAAATGCAGGTACTTCACCATGTCTTCCTTACTGAAACGGGGATAGAACTTACTGTTCAGTTCAATATAGCTGACCAGGGAAATAGGAGCAGCTCGAACTCCTCGGGTACCAGAAACATGTCCTGCAACGTGACGGGCAACCGGCGGCGCATGTCGGTATCATGATACATCACTCTCCCACGTTTGGGAGCCAACAAACCGCTCATCAGATAGAGCAACGTAGACTTGCCGGCTCCGTTCTTACCCAACAGACCGTAAACCCGGCCGGCTTCCAGCGAAAGTGAAAAATCGCTCAGGACTTCTTTCCGCCCCTTGCGATAACTAAATGAAATGTTTTCTACTTGTAACATACGCTTGAATGAATTAAATATCTTATTGTTTATGTGTATTAGTATAATAGTACACCGCAAAAGTAGACATTCTTTTCAATACGACAAGCGTTTCAAGAAAAAAAATGCTCAGAAAAAGGAACAATTCTATTCTTTGGTTCGAAATTAGCCTCACACGCAAGAAGATTAGGACACTTCTGTATCCATTTAGGACTCTATATTTCCTGCCACTTGCTTTACATTTGCAAAGGAGCTAAAGACATGAATATGAAAAACGAAGAAAAGATTTACCAACTTAACACATACAATATAGCAGAATATACAAGTACGGACTATACCGACAACGATATTGCTATACTTGGAGATTTCAAGAACTTGCTTTTCAACAAGTATTTCAAGTTGAATGCAAACATCTATGTGGTCTGTGTAAAAGGAAGACTGCAGATAAACATCAATACCCAAAAATATGCTATCTACCCGGTGAGATGCTGATTTGTATGCCCAATATGATTCTGAGCAATTGCACAACCAGTTCCGACTTCAAGGGCGCCATGTTCTGTCTGTCGACCCAGATTACACAGAAGTACCTTCATAAAAGTAGTGACATATGGAACAAGGCTTTCTATATCAGCCAGAATCCGGTAGTACGCATTGACAAGGACAGAGTGCAACTGTTCGATTTATACTATAAGGTGATACGTGCCCGAATGAAACAAGCGGAGCAGCCTACTACAAAGAAGTCATCAGGTCGCTGATACGCACCATGCTGTATGAGCTGCTGGCAGATTTAAACCAGTTGAGCACCCCTCCCGAAAGCCAAATGGTGAAGCGGAGCAACATTCTATTCAAGAGATTCCTCGACCTGCTGGCCTGCACCGAGGTGAAAAAACGTTCTATTTCCTATTATGCGGGTAAGCTGTGTGTTACTCCCAAATATCTTTCCACCGTCTGCAAAAAGGTCAGCGGAAAGACAGCCTTCGAGTGGATAAACGATTATGTGGTCGAAGACATCAAATATTTTCTGAAGTATTCCAATAAGTCTATCAAGGAGATTTCCGAGCATCAGGATTTCCCCAACATCTCCTTTTTCGGGAAGTATGTGAAGACACACTTAGGCACTTCACCCACGGACTACCGCAAGCAATCACTGCCTCCAAGGGGGACCCTGCAACAAAAAAGGAGGAGCTAAGAATCACTCTCCACTCCTCCCGACACGACAAACAACTAAAATTATTGCTATTTGATGCCGTCCAATGCCTTGTTTGCTGTGGCATTGGTGGGGTCGATAGCCAGAATTTTATTCCAGTACTCTTTCGAAGTAGCATAGTCACTCTTCAACAGATAGTAGTAGCCCAGATAACTGTAACACTCTATCAATGCAGAGTTGTACCTCGGTTCGTTTTTGGCAAGCAGTACGTCCACCACCTTCTCGTAATAAGGTTTCGCCAATCCCTCTGTAGTTTCGGGGTCCATGGCAGAGTGTGTGCGGGCGCGCCACATATCTCCCAAATAACTGTCGGGAGCTTGTTCGGCAACAAGTGCGAACACAGAGTCGGCAGCCTGCAATGCCGCCATGCGGTCGGCAGACTGAACGGAGAGAGTGTCCGAGGACGTACCCTCTCCGTAGTACAGACGCCCTAACTGGAATAAGTTTTCGGACGTCTTTTTATCTTGTGCCAGCGAGTCATAGTACTTTTTATAAGCAGCAATGGCTTGGGTATAGTCGTTTTTCAATTCATAAGCATCGGCAATCTCACGCCACAAATCCACCTGACTCTCATCCTTCTCCAATGCCTTACCATATTCCTCAATGGCCTGGTCATATTTCTTCAGAGCACTCAACAGAGCACCGTGATAGCGGTAATCCAAGCATGAATAATCGGCATTATCCGAAGCATTGAAGAAAGCATCGGCAGCCTTCTCTGCCTCGTCATAACGCTTGAGGTCGACATTGTTGTACATCACAAGCCGGTTGAATGCGGCATGGCGGGCATTCTTCTGCAAACCTTTCTGCGCCACCGCCAAGGATTTCTCGAAGTCGTGGTTCAGGAATAGTGCAAAAGCATATTTAAGGATGTCATCTTCCGTAGCCACGGGAGTATCGATGAACTTGGCATAGGTGTCGGCAGCCTTGCCAAAACGGTTGGTGGCGTAATACACTTCCGCCAGCTCCTTGTCTGCTTCCAGGCAATCCGGAGCTATGGCTTCAGCTGGTTCAGCTTCTCTATGGCCTGCGAAGGACTGGCAGACTTGTATGCCTGCGCATATTTCAGATACGCATCCTTATAATTCGAATCAAAATAGATGGCTTGCTCATAAAGCTGGCATGCCTTTCCGATATCTTTCCGGGCAAAAGCGATGTCACCCTCGAGTACAGAAACTGCCGGAGCCTTGTTGTCGGCCTTTCTTGCCATCTCCAGATAGGTTTCCGCCTCTTTCAGCTGTCCTGCATCCAGATAGGCACGGGCCACGGAAGTCACAAGCTCCACATTTTTTTTGTTCTTGCCCTTCAGCAGTTCTCCGGCTGCGTCGGAAGCCTGCTCCGGATTCGCCTTTATCAGACTTTTTACTTTATCCACCCCCGCCTGCCATTCGGCACCGGCGTTTGTGCGGCGAGCGTACCTGCAAACAGCATCGCTCCCAAACAAAATACAAATCTACGTTTCATGTTAGCATTCATTTTAGTTATTCATCCTTGACGTTCACCACGCGCACCGGTTGGGTGGCGGGGACCAATCCCGACTTCAATATAATCCGCTGTCCCCGGTCGGAAGCGAGGAAAGAGGCAAATCCCCACGGAAGTGCGCTCCGCGGATCATTCAACAAGGCATAGATGCTGCGTGCCAACGGATAATCACCGTAATACAAATACGCCTGATAGGGTTTGTAACTGTTGTCCGGCATGGCCTTGTCAGCAGCACTGACGGACATCAGCCGCACCTCTTTACTGAAAGAGAGCCCCGTACTGTCATTCCGGTCGCTCAGCCAGTTCACGCCGATAATACCGATGGCATCAGGCGTGCGGGCACGTAGTCAATCACCTCCCTATTGGTTTTCAACGCTTTCAACTGACTGGAAAGCGGTACACCCTTACAGATGGAATCGACAGCAAAACGTACGGTACTGGAGTTCTTGTTGTCAAACACAAGACTGATATCCCCCAGACGGGAAGCCGGATAGATATCTTTCCACTGCTTCGCATCACCCGTCAGGATGCGGCGGATGTCCTTCACACTAATCAATGAATCCGGATTGCCAAGATGGGTTATCAATGCCAGCCCGTCCGTAGCAATCTTTATCTCCTGCGGAAAAAAACTTCCGGCTATTGAAGGAATTCATCTCTTCGGGAGTCAGTCTGCGACTGGTTATTGCCAACCGCAGACTGTCCTTGAGCAAGAGGTTGACGGCATCGACTCCGTCACATAACGGGGCAC
>ENA-OQDD01000512-OQDD01000512.1-human-gut-metagenome-genome-assembly--contig:-NODE-512-length-15659-cov-1.592390_pt1 | contig 15659 bp, 24 predicted proteins | sample MGYA00242507_ERZ504598 | MGnify/ENA primary metagenome ERZ504598 (study PRJEB26092, sample SAMD00036318) | human gut metagenome | host: Homo sapiens | study: EMG produced TPA metagenomics assembly of... | reverse complement strand
CTTAATGTGCTTTCCGTCTTGCGCAGGACTGTAGAGCAGGAAACTTAGCCCGTGCCGGGCCCGCTGAGACCAGACCGGCGGGATAGACGGGTTCAGATGGGGCTTTGATGCATGGGTGGTCTGTTGTTGTGCAAATGGGTATCATACTGTGGTTACTGCATCGACTCTGTGATGCATGTTTGTACGTTCCCGACGGTCGGTTTGCCAGAAGCGCCCCGTCGGTTGTTCCAGACCCGTTTCGAAGAAAGGAAACCACACTAACCTATGGCAGCTAAAAAATCATCTCCCTTGAAGATCATCCCGCTCGGCGGCCTTGATGGCATCGGCAAGAACATGACGGTCTTCGAGTGCGGCGACGACATGGTGCTCGTCGACGCCGGTCTTATGTTCCCGGATGACTCCCAGCCCGGTATCGACCTGGTGCTTCCCGACTACACCTATGTTCTGGAGAACGAGGAGAAGCTCCGCGGTATCATCGTTACTCACGGCCACGAGGACCACACCGGTTCGCTTCCGTACCTGCTGCAGGACCTCAACAACAAGGTGCCCATCTTCTCGAGCAAGCTGACGCTTGGCTTTATCGAGGGCAAGCTTTCTGAGTTCCGCATCCGCGCACCCAAGTTCCGCGAGGTCAAGGGCGGCAGCCATGTCAACCTCGGCGGCATCTCGCTCGACTTCTTCTCGATGACGCACTCCATCCCCGGCGCTCTGGGCGTGTTCATCCGCACCAATCAGGGCACCGTTATGCACACCGGCGACTTTAAGCTCGACCAGACGCCCATCGATGGCGTTACGCCCGACTATGCCGCTATCAGCCGCTTTGCCAAGCAGGGCATCGACCTGCTGCTTTCCGACTCCACCAATGCCACGGTTCCCGGCTTTACCAAGTCCGAGGCCGAGTTGGTCCCAACCTGTTGCACGCCATCAAGAACGCCCCGGGTCGCGTGTTCGTCGCGTCGTTCTCGAGCCACATCCATCGTCTGCAGCAGATCTGCGATGCCGCCCGCAAGTGCGGCCGTAAGGTCGTTGTGACCGGTCGCTCCATGCTCACGAACACCCGCGTGGCGCGTGAGCTGGGCTACCTCAACATCGATGACGCCGATATCATCGATGCCTTCGATATCGATAACCTGCCCGACGATAAGATTGTCGTCATGTGCACCGGTTCGCAGGGCGAGCCGCTGTCGGCCCTGTCCCGCATGGCCAATGGCGAGCACAAGACGCTCTCCATCCACGAGGGCGATACCGTTATCCTTTCGGCAACTCCTGTTCCTGGCAACGAGAAGGCCGTCCAGCAGGTCGTCAACAGCCTGGCCAAGCTCGGCTGCGACGTGTGGGATAAGAACCGCGCTCTCGTCCACGTCTCGGGTCACGGTAGCAGGAGGAGCTCAAGCTCCTGATGGCCATGGCCAAGCCACGTACTTTATGCCGGTTCACGGTGAGGCCGTGCATCTGCGCGCCCATGCGCAGCTGGCCCGCAAGATGGGCATCAAGGACGATCATATCTTTATCCTCGATAACGGCGACACGCTCGAGATGCGCGGTGGTATCGTCAAGCGCGGTACGCCCGTCGAGTCCGGTGTCGTTTACGTCGACGGCCTGCGTATCGGCGATACCGACCCCATCGTCCTGCGCGATCGCCAGAAGCTCGCCAACGACGGTATGGTCACGGCCGTTGCCATCGTCTCCCTCAAACACAAGAAGATCGAGGCCATCGAGTTCTCGGGCCGCGGCGTCTCGTTTGCCATCGACGACCAGTTCTCCGAGGATGCCTCCGCGTCCATTATGAAGACGATCGAGAAGGGTAAGTTTAGCTTTACCAGCAGCGGTTCCGATGCCATTCGCAAGGCCGTGCGCGATTCGCTCTCTAACTTTATCTGGAGCCGTACGCGCACCCGTCCGATGATCATCCCGGTCGTCATGGAGGTTTAGTTTGGCGCGCGGATCTGCACAAAACGCCAAAGGCAATAAGGCCAATAACCAACCGGCATCTGCTAAGGGTGCCGGTTCCCATCTGCGTGCCAATAAGGGCCACGAGTCCGAGTTTGATGAGTTTGAGCCCCTGGTCGAGCCTTCGGCCAATCGCGATATCGCCGGTGTGGTCATCGCCGTTTTGGCGATCGCGTCCTTCATTGCCGTGATCTCTCCGGCAACAGCGCCCGTGACGGCTGCGGTTGCCGGTTTCTACCACCTGGGCTTTGGTCTGGGCGCCTACGTGCTGCCGATCGTCATCTTGCTGTTTGCCGCCACGCTCTTTTTGGGTGAGGACTCGCCGCTCAACGTGCGCTCTGTTGCGGGCGGCGCCTTGGTCTTTATCGCCGTCGTCTCCATTCTTTCGCTGATGGTGCCGGGCACGAGCGATTCGTGCGACCTTATGTTTACGCCGCAGAACCTTTCCGTGTCGGGCGGCTACATTGGCGCCTTTATCGCAAGTGCCTTGCAAAACGCCTTGGGATAAACCTAATCGCCATGGTTGTCTTGCTGGGCTTGTCGTCGTTGGTTTGGTCATTATCGCTTTTCGGTGGGTGGCGTTTTGCGCTCCGCACGCGATCGCGCTGCCGATTTTGCCGAGCGTCGACGTGCCGATGTCAATGCGAGCCCGTGGGGCGATGAAGAGGCCCTGTCTGTTCCCGGCGTCGCTCGTCCGCACCTGAGCATTTTGCGCCAGAAGGGACTGACGCCGCGGTGACCACGGTCATGGGTGGCGATGTCGACCCGGTTTTGGATGACGACGAGGACGATGACCCGTTTGTCGACGTATCCGAGTCGGTTGAAGCCGAGCGGGCCAAGACCACGCTGCTGCCGCGCCGTCATGCCAAGAAGGGCAAGACGGTTCCCAAGCTCAATACGAGTGAGCCCGACCCGTCTTGGTCCGATAGCGAGATTGAGCTCACCGAGGGCGATGACGAGGACGACGAGGCTCCGATTGAGACCGCAAAGACAACTTTGCTGCCGCGTCGCCATGCAAAGCGCGGCCAGGTCACCGGACAGCTTTCGATGGAGGACGATCCGGACAAGGTTGACGAGTCCGAGCCGCCGTTTGCCGTGAACCTTGTTTCGGCCGCACCTCAGATTCCCGACTTCTTAAAGCATCCCAAGGTTGCCGATGCGCCTGCCACGAGTGCTGTCGAATCGGCTGCGGCTCGTGATGGGGGAGCGGACGGCGGCGCCGCAGATAACGAGGGCGAAGAAGAGGACGGCCTCAAGCTTCCGCCGCTCGAAATCCTACATGCCAACCCGCAGTCGGCTTCTGCCGCGTCTTCGGATAAGGAGCTGGAGCAGACCGCTGAGTCACTGCAATCCACCTTGCTTGAGTTTGGCCGCAGTGCCCGCGTGGTCGGCTGGATCGCCGGCCCCACGGTGACGACCTTTAAGCTGCAACCTGGCGAGGGCGAGCGCGTGAGCAAGATTTCGAGCCTCGAGGACGATATTGCGCTTTCGCTCGCCGCCCAGTCGGTTCGTATCTTTGCCCCGATCCCCGGCACCTCTCTCGTTGGTATCGAGATTCCCAACCGCAAGCGCCAGAACGTCAATCTGGCGACGTGCTGCCCTATGTGAAGGGCGGTCCGCTCGAGCTCGCCATCGGCCGCGACGCCGAGGCACGCCGGTTGTCGCCGACCTCGCCAAGATGCCTCACCTGTTGATTGCGGTACGACCGGTTCTGGTAAGTCGGTGATGATCAACTCCATCATCACGACCTTGCTCATGCGCGCCCTTCCCGAGGACGTTCGCCTGATCATGGTCGACCCCAAGCGCGTCGAGCTTGCGGGCTATAACGGTCTGCCGCATCTCTATGTGCCCGTGGTGACCGAGCCCAAGCAGGCCGCGAGCGCTCTGCAATGGGCTGTGTCCGAGATGGAGCGTCGCCTGAAGGTCTTCGAGCGTCTCAACGTGCGTAAGATCTCGACCTACAACGAAAAGCAGGCTGCTGGCGAGTTTGAGCATTACGACAATCCGCCGCAAAAGATGCCCTACCTTGTCATTATCATTGACGAGCTCTCTGACCTGATGATGGTCGCCGGTAAGGATGTCGAGGCCTCGATCGTGCGTATTGCACAGCTGGGCCGTGCCGCCGGTATTCACCTTATCGTTGCCACGCAGCGCCCCAGCTCCAACGTGGTGACGGGCCTCATTAAGGCCAACATCACCAACCGTATCGCCTTTAACGTCGCCACGGGCATCGACTCGCGCGTCATCATCGACCAGATGGGCGCCGAGAAGCTCACCGGTTTGGGCGACATGTTGTTCTCCAAGGTCGACTGGGGCAAGCCCCGCCGTATCCAGGGCTGCTTTGTCTCGGATGATGAGATCAACGAGATTGTCGAGTTCGTCAAGTCGCAGAGTGAGCCCGACTACCACGAGGAGATTCTGTCCGCCGTGGCGCCCGCTTCCATGTCCATGGCTGGTGGCGGCGGCATTGTCCGCACCGGAGTAGCCGAGCCGCAAGACGATGATCCGCTCATTTGGGAAGCCGCCCATATTGTGGTGGAATCGCAGCTTGGCTCCACATCTGCCTGCAACGTCGTCTGAAGGTTGCTATGCGCGTGCCGGGCGTATTATGGACATGCTGGAAGAAAAGGGTGTCGTCGGCCCGCCCGACGGTTCCAAGCCGCGCGAGGTCCTGTTGGACGAGGAGGGCTTGCCGCGCTGGAATCTGTCGACGCCGAGATGGCACGTGAAGATCGTGAGTTTGGAGGATTCTGATGGCTGCACGCTTTGGTGACATGCTGCTCGAGCAGCGTCGCCGAATGGGCCTTTCCATTCAGCAGGTCGCCAACACCATCAAAATCAGGCCGCAGATCATCGAGTTTTTCGAGACCGGTAACTTTGCTTCGATGCCGCCGCGCGGCTATGCGCAGGGCATGATTTCGAGCTATGCTCGCTTTTTGGGCCTCAATCCGCGCGAGGTCGTCAATGCCTACTTTGACGAGCTGATGGCATACGAGCGCGAGACGTCGCAGCAGGGCGGTCGTTTTCAGGACGCCGCCGGCTATGTCAATTCACGTTCCTCGGTGGATAATGGGCGCTTCTTGATGGTTCAGGGTGGTCGCTCAACGCGTTATGGTCAGCGTCCGCAGCAGGCTGGCTATATTACCGAGACGGTTCGGGCGAGGAGATTCGCTCACAGCGTGACCGGTTCCGCAGTACGCCGATGCCCGAGGACCGTGCACTTCCCGCTGCCCGCGGCGTGGCGCGTGACCCTCGTGCCGGCTACGGCGACGGCGGCTATTCCGATCGCGGTCACCGTGGTATCTCCACCGGACGTTCTCGCAGTGGCTATGCGGACGCCGATGCCACGCAGGTGACGCCGCGTCTTCGCTCTCAATCACAGCCGTATGGCCAGCGCTCTTCGGCTCCACGTGCGTGCCAGCGTGGCTATCAAGCCGCGGTGAACTTGCGCCCCGCTCGGGTCAGCGCAGCCTTCAGGGCCAGGGTGGCTATCGCGGCCGTTCCGACAGCAATCGTGGTCGTATGCCTCAGGGAGGCGGCCGCAGCAGTTCCAGTCGTGGACGCGGCGGTTCCCGTACTCCTCAAAACAACGGTCTCGATCCGCGTATCGTCTACGCCGGCATCGGTGCCGTGGCGTTGCTGCTGATCGTGCTCATCGTGGTACTTCTGCGCGGCTGCGCATCTTCGACGCCCGAGACCACGCCCGAGACGCCACTGCTACCAAGACGACGCCCAAGAAGTCCTCTAAGAAGACCGAAACGGTCGACGAGGATGAGGACACCGATGAGGCGACGGATGAGTCGACCGATTCGGACGCCACCAAGACGACGGCTAAAAAGGAAGAAAACGAGGTAACGAAGGTCAAGGTCTCCGTTGCCAAGGGAAAGACCGCCTGGATTGAGGTCAAGGTCGATGGCAAGTCGGTCTATGGCGCCCAGGCGACTGGCCCCTTTGAGCAGGAGTACACGCCTGAGTCCTCGATCGAGATCACCACGTCCAAGCCTTCCGATGTCACCGTTACCAAGAACGGCGAAAAGGTCCGTTACGATACCAAGACCTCGGGCGTGGCGCGTGTGACGATCACCGTTCCCAAGAAGGAGACGACTGGTTCCGAGAATGGTGAAGTTCTGATGGTACCGACACCACCGATGGTGCCGACACCACCGACGGCACCGATGCCCAATCCACGGATGGCGCCGATACCGCAACTGACGGCCAGACGCCCACCGATTCTACCGACTATTCGTACGATAGCTACTAAGCCGCTCGTACGCGAAAGGAAACATCATGGCTAAAGATTCCAGCTTCGACGTCGTGTCCGAGGTCAACATGCAAGAGGTCGACAACGCCTTCCAGCAAACCACGCGTGAGATTTCCCAGCGCTATGACCTGAAGGATTCCGGCGCCACGATCGAGCTTTCGAAGGGCGACAAGCTCTTTACGATCAACGCCCCGGCCGACTTTGTCTCCAAGCAGATTATCGACGTGCTGAGCTCCAAGCTCATCAAGCGCGGCATCGACCTCAAGCTGTCTCGTGGGATGCTCCGCAGGCGGCATCGGGCGGCACCGTGCGCGTGCTCGGCCATATCGTCGAGGGTATCGACCAGACGACCGCCAAGAAGATCAACAAGGACATCAAGGACCAAAAGCTCAAGGTCAAGGTGACTATCGAGGCCGACAAGCTGCGTGTTTCCTCTGCTTCGAAGGACGCGTTGCAGACCGTGATCCAGTTCCTGCGCGACCAGGACTACGGCCAGCCGCTGCAGTTCACCAACTACCGCTAATATCATTCGAAAGGACTGCTCTCCAACATGGATACACCGTTGGGCTCCGTGCTCTACATCACCCTCGGGTGCGCTAAGAACGAGGTTGACACCGACCGCATGCGTTCTCTTTTGACCGCCGCGGGCTACGAGGAGGCATTCGACCCACAGGATGCCGATATCGCCATCGTCAATACATGCTCGTTCCTCGCCTCCGCAACGTCCGAGAGCATCGAGACCACGCTCGAGCTCGCCAACGAGGTTCAGGACGGCGTTCGTTCTTGTCCCATCGTCATGTGCGGCTGTGTGCCGTCGCGCTATGGCGACGACCTGCCTGACGAGCTGCCCGAGGTCGCTGCCTTTGTGAAGGCCGACGAGAGGATGGCATTGTGACGGTCATCGATGGCGTGCTGGGTGTCGAGCGTGAGATTGCCGCCTATATTCCGCAGGTCAAGCGCACCGTCGAGGGCGCTGTCGCCTACGTAAGATCTCCGATGGCTGCAACCGCTTCTGTAGCTTCTGCATGATCCCGTATATCCGCGGTCGTTATCACTCGCGCAATGCCGAGAGCATTATTTCCGAGGTGCGCGACTTGGTTGCCGGTGGCGTGCGAGAGATCGTGCTGATCGGCCAGGACACGGGTATTTGGGGCACCGACTTTGCCGACGAAGACGTCACCGATGGCTCGCCGCGCAATCTGGCGCAGCTGCTGCATGCCGTCGCCGAGGCCGTGCGCCCGCACAACGTCTGGGTCCGCGTGCTCTACCTGCAGCCCGAGGGCATGACCGACGAGCTTATCGATACGATTCGCGATACGCCCGAGGTACTGCCTTATATCGATATCCCCGTGCAGCACTGCGACGCGCGCATCCTCAAGGCTATGCGCCGTTCTGTTCGCGCCAGGAGCTCGAGGACCTGTTCCGTGATCTGCGTGAGCGTATCCCCGGCATTGTGATCCGTTCCACGGCCATGGTCGGCTTCCCGACCGAGACCGACGATGAGTTCCGCGACCTTATCGACTTTATGGACACCGTCGGCTTTGACTACACGAGCGTCTTTGCCTACTCGCAGGAGGAGGGCAGCCTGGCCGCTAAGATGGAGGGTCAGGTCGATGAGGAGGTCAAGCTCGAGCGCGCCCAGGAGGCCATGGACCTGGCCGAGTCGCTCGGTTTTGCCGCCACCGCCGCACATGTGGGCGAGCGCGCCAGGTGATTGTCGACGGCATCGAGGAGACCGAGGACGGCGCCGAGCTGATCGGCCACGCTTGGTTCCAGGCGCCCGATTCCGATGGCGCGGTGCACTTGGACGCCAGCGAGGCGTCCGTGGGCGATATTCTGACGGTCGAGTTTACCGATAGCTTCTGCTATGAGCTTATCGGCCATGTTGTGGAGTAGGAGAGCATCGTGGCAAACGAGAGCAATAAGGAACTGACGAGTGTTTGGACGCCCGCCAACATCGTGACGTGCGTTCGCATCGTCTTTATCCGGTGTTCATGATCGTGTCGGCGCTTTCTCACACGAGTGTTGCCGGTACAGATTGGAGCACCTTCGACGGCCCGCTCGCCGCCGCTGCCTTCATTCTGTATGTGATCCTGTCGTGCACCGATAAGGTCGACGGTTATCTGGCGCGCTCGCGCAACGAGATTACCGATTTCGGTAAGTTCTTGGACCCCATCGCCGATAAGCTGCTGGTGTTCTCGGCTCTGCTGCTGTTCTTGGATTTTGGCGCTGTGACCGTGTGGTCCGTGTTCATTATCCTGTTCCGTGAGCTTCTGGTGAGCGCCTTCGCATGGTCGCGAGTGCCGCCGGCGTGGTCGTTGCCGCCGATAAGCTTGGCAAGTACAAGACGGCGACCACGATGGTCTCCATCTGCGGTTACCTGTGCGTCTTTGCGATGGCCGGCTTGCACCTTGGCCCGCTGGCGCTGACGCTCGGCATCTACTCGGTGTCGCGCTTCCTGTACGCCGTTGCCGTTGTCCTGACCGTTATCTCGGCGCCAGTACTTCTGGAACTGCCGCAAGATCGTCTTTTCGGTCTAGGTCCTGGTGGGTATGACGGACTCTTTTGAGCAGATTTCCGCACATAACGAGGAGCTGGCGCGTCATATTGTCGAGCGCGCGAGCGCTCGGGGCGTGACGGTTTCGACGGCTGAGTCGCTGACAGCAGGTATGATTGCCTCGACGATTGCCGATATCCCGGGCGCCTCGGCGGTGCTGCGTGGCGGTGCGGTGACCTACTGCGATGAGATCAAGCATCGCGTTTTGGGCGTTGATCAGGAGACGCTCGACCGCTATACCGCGGTGTCGCATCAGACCGCGCGCGAGATGGCGGCGGGTTCGCTGGAGCTGTACCAGAGCGATATTGCAGTGAGCGCAACGGGTTATGCCGGCCCCGGCGGCGGCACTGAGGACGATCCGGCTGGCACTTTCTATATTGGCTGGGCGTATCGCGCGGCTGATGGGGAAGTGCCGGTCGTGGACTCTGTGCGCTGCCACTATGAGGGCGACCGTTCGTGTGTTCGTGCCCATGCGGTCGCGGAGGCATTGGGACGCATTGCCCTTTTGCTCAACTCTATGGAATAGACGTGTTTTAAGGGGCCTTAGGGCCCCTTAATTGTGGAGATAGGGACCTCTGACAAATTCAGCGTTTTTGCTGGTCATAGGTTTATTTTCGCCTTCCTTGCTTATATTTGGCCCTATGTGGTCAAGCATTTGGTCAGTATTTGGTCGGCGTTTGGTTGGGTTTTGGAAAGACTGCCTGCATATGATTTATCTGAACGGTTGACCACGAACAGCCGTTCGTTTATTATCGATGCAGGTTGTTAAGAGGAGGGCTTTTCATGGCCAAGAATTCAGGTCCCGTACGTACCGTTCATGCTCGCACGACGGGTAAAGAGCGCGATGAGATGATCGCCACCACCAAGGCCGAGATCGAGAAGAAATTCGGCCAGGGTTCCATCATGAGGTATGGTGACGGCGGCCCCGAGCTTGAGGTTGAGGCCATCCCCACGGGCGCTCTGGCACTCGATGCCGCTCTGGGTATCGGCGGTGTGCCGCGCGGCCGTATCGTCGAGATTTACGGTCCTGAGTCCTCCGGTAAGACGACGCTTTCGCTCGAGATCCTGGCCGAGGCCCAGGCAATGGGTGGCGTGGTGGCATTTATCGATGCCGAGCACGCGCTCGATCCCACGTATGCCGCGCGCATTGGCGTGGATATCGACGAGGTACTGATTTCCCAGCCCGATACGGGTGAGCAGGCGCTCGAGATTGTTGACATGCTCGTGCGTTCCGGCGCCATCGATGCCATCGTCGTCGACTCCGTCGCCGCGCTGACCCCGCGTGCCGAGATCGAGGGAGAGATCGGCGATACCACGGTCGGCTTGCAAGCTCGCCTGATGAGCCAGGCGCTCCGCAAGCTTGCCGGCTCGCTGTCCAAGTCCAACACGACGTGCATCTTCATTAACCAACTGCGTGAGAAGATCGCGTCATGTTCGGCAACCCCGAGACCACGACGGGCGGCCGCGCCCTTAAGTTTTTCTCTTCGGTGCGTATCGACATTCGCCGCATCGACAGCATTAAGCTTAAGGATGAGGTTATCGGTAACCGCGTGCGCGCCAAGGTCGTTAAGAACAAGGTGGCAGCTCCGTTCCGTTCTGCTGAGTTTGACATCATGTACGGTACGGGCATCTCTAAGGAGGGCTCGATTCTGGACATGGCTGTCGAGTGCGGCATCTGCAAGAAGATGGGCTCCTGGTTTGCCTATGGCGAGGACAAGCTCGGCAACGGTCGCGAGGCCGCCAAGGCGTTCCTGCGCGAACACCCCGATTGCGCCGACGAGATTGAGCATAAGGTCCGCCTTGCCTGCGGGCTTGAGTTTGACGACGATGCTCCATCCGAGGTCGAGCTGACCGATCAGCCTGCGCCTGAGGAGTTTGACGAGCTTTACGCCATCGATGGTTCCGCCATGCTCGATGATGACGACGAGTAGCGGTTACGCTCATGTCGTATACGGTGACCGAGGCCACGGTCGTCTTTCCCGATAAGAAGGCGGCCTCCTCGTTCTCGAGCGGGTATGCGTCCAAAAAGCCTTGCGCACATATCGATTGTGAGCTTGAGGGCGGTTTTGAGCGGTCCATTTGGATTCCCGCGCGGGTCGCGCGCCTGTATGTCAAAAACCGCCCCGATCTTCCTGTGATTGGGACAGCTTTCGTGAGGCGGTGCAGCTCGTCGAGCGTAAATGTGCACTTACCATGGTGACCGAGATGCTATCGCGACGCGACCATGCGACGGGCGAGGTCCGTGACAAGCTGGCTCGCTACGGCTTTCACCAGACCGCGATCGATTTCGCCGTCGAGCGCGCCACCGAGTATCGCTTTTTAGACGAGAACCGCTTTTGCTCGTACTTTATCGAGGAACGCAAGCGGCGCGGTTGGGGACAGCGTAAAATCGAGACCGAGCTCAAGCGCCGTCATGTCGTGCTCGATGACATTCCCGGTTATCCCGAGGACTATTTTGCCGTCGAAGACGATTTGGCGCGTGCGTCAGCCCTGCTCGCCAAGCGGCGTGTTCCAGAGACGCGCGGATTCGAAAAACTGGTTCGGTTTTTGATGGGCAAGGGCTTCTCGTATCACATCGCCGCCGATGCCGTTAAGGCACGTCTCGATGCCGAACGTGAGGAATGTGCGGTTTAGGCGTATGCGTTTTGTGGCCCTGCCGTTCACCGCGTTTTAGCCGCCGTGCTGGGGCCATTTATTTGACAGTTGTTGTGGTTCAACGTACGATAAACACTGTCATTTGCTTTGTGATATGTGCTCATCTGTGATGAGTTTGTTTATATGTTTATCTGTATCCGACCCGCATAGCTGCGCCCATATTACTCAAATGTCGCGAGCCGTTCGTAAGGACGGTTCGCTTTGCTGTGTAACGAATCCATAAAAAGGAGTGAGCATGCCTATCATCGCAGCGCTCGTTGGCATCGTTTTGGGTGCCATCGCCGCCATTGCCTACATGCGCACCGCCAAGCAGGGTAGTCTTCACGAGGCCGACGAAAAATCCAGTCGGCACACGCACAGGCTGAGTCCCTGATCGGTGATGCCAAGCGTCAGGCCGAGACCCTCAAAAAAGAGGCTCTGCTCGAGGCTAAAGAGGAGATCATCAAGAACAAGCAGGCCGCCGAGGCCGAGGACAAGCAGCGTAAGAACGAGATTCGTACGCTCGAGAACCGCGTGATGCAGCGCGAGGAATCCCTTGATCGCCGCAACGACGCTCTCGACAAGCGCGAGCATCAGCTGTCCAGCCAGGCCGGTCAGGTCGAGAAGCGCTCCCGTGAGCTCGAGGAGCTCTGCGCAAAGCAGACCTCCGAGCTCGAGCGTATCGCCGACCTTACCCGCGAGGACGCCCACAAGGAGCTCCTCGATAAGGTTCGCGGCGAGGTCACCCACGAGGCCGCCACGATCATTCGCGAGTCCGAGCAGCAGGTTCGCGCCGAGTGCCACAAGACCGCCCAGGAGATTCTGTCTCTGGCGATTCAGCGCTGCGCTGCCGACCACACTGCCGAGGTCACCGTTACCTCCGTGCACATTCCCTCTGATGACCTCAAGGGCGTATCATCGGTCGCGAGGGTCGCAACATCCGGACCTTCGAGCAGGTTTCCGGCGTCAACCTCGTGATCGACGACACGCCCGAGACCGTCGTTCTTTCGAGCTTCGACCCGGTCCGTCGTGAGACGCCCGTGTCGCCCTCGAGAACCTCATCGCCGACGGCCGCATTCACCCTGCCCGTATCGAGGAGATGTATCACAAGGCCGCCGACCTGGTTCAGCAGCGCGTGCGCGAGGCTGGCGAGCAGGCTGCCTTCGATGCCGGCATCCACGACCTGCACCCCGAGATCGTCAAGACCCTTGGTGCCCTGCGCTACCGTACCTCGTTTGGTCAGAACGTGCTTCAGCATTCCCTCGAGGTCTCTGATCTGTGCGGCGTGATGGCTTCCGAGCTTGGCCTGGACGTTGTGACCGCCAAGCGCGCCGGCCTGCTTCATGACCTGGGCAAGGCAATCGACCACGACGTCGAGGCCCGCATGCCGTCATCGGCGCCGAGCTTGCCCGCCGTTATGGCGAGAAGCCCGTTATCGTCCACGCTATTGAGGCTCACCATGCCGATGTCGACCCCAACACGGTGCTCGATGTCCTGGTGCAGGCCGCCGATGCTGTCTCTGCCTCTCGCCCCGGTGCCCGTCGCGAGTCTGCCGAGAACTACATCAAGCGTCTTGAGAAGCTCGAGGAGATCGCCAACTCTCATGACGGCGTCGAACGTACCTATGCCATGCAGGCCGGTCGCGAGGTCCACGTCATGGTCCAGCCAGACAAGATTTCCGATGCCCAGTCCACGGTTCTGGCTCACGATATCGCCCATCAGATCGAGGAAGAGATGGAGTATCCCGGTCAGGTGCGCGTCGTCGTGATTCGCGAGAGCCGCGCTGTCGATATCGCTAAATAACATGAGCGACGCGAACGAGCTCATCTCATTTATCGCGTCGATGTCGGGGGAGGGCAACCTTCGCGTCGAGGAGAACCTTGGCGAGGGGTATGTCCGCCTCCGCGTTTCGGAGGCCGAGCGGCGCCAGGCTAAGCACGACATTCAGCATGTCGAGGACATCGTCATCGAAATGCTCCGTAATGCTCGCGATGCCGGCGCCGACAAGGTCTATCTCGCCACGACCAAGGAAGATGGCGTCCGCACGCTTGTCTTTCTGGATAACGGTTCTGGCGTTCCGCAGGATATGCAAGAGCGAATCTTTGATGCCCGCGTTACCTCCAAGCTCGAGAGCATGAAGATGGACCGTTGGGGCGTTCACGGTCGTGGCATGGCATTGTTTTCGATCAAGCAGAACACCGACGAGGCCCGTGTGGTCACGTCCGGTGTCGATCTTGGTTCAGCCTTCAAGGTGAGCGTTGCGGCTAACCGCCTCAGTGAGCGTGCCGATCAGTCCAGCTGGCCCCAGGCCGTCAAGGATGAGGACGGACGTTATGTCTGTGCTCGCGGTCCGCATAATATTATTCGCGCTGCTTGTGAGTTTGCGCTCGAAGAGTTGCGTGGTTGCGATGTCTATCTTGGTTCTCCGTCTGAGATTGCCGCGACCCTTTATGCTCAGGCGTCAAGCGGCTCGATACGTCTCGTCTCCTGTTCATTGATGACGAGAGCGAGCTTCCGGTTGTCGATCGTTTAGGCCTTGCTTCTGATGCCGAGGATTTTATCCGTATCTGTTCGGGTTTGGGTCTTGAGATGTCCGAGCGCACGGCCCATCGCATTTTGGTAGGGCAGATTAAGCCCGTTCGCGGTGTGACCGCGCGTCTGCTGCGCGAGCGTGATTCGTCCTCGCGTGCGCCGGCTCCTGTCGATCTCGCGAAGGATCGTCGCGGGCTACGTATTGCCAAGGATGACATTGCACAGTTTTCGCGTGCTGTGGAGCGCGACTTTAATGACCTTGCTGCCCGGTACTATCTCAACCTTTGCGGCGACCCAAAGATTCGTGTTTCGCGTGATCGAATCACCGTGACCTTTGATCTTGCCAAAGAGGAATAGTGCCTTTACCGAGTCCACTCGGTACGATACAGTTATTGCAGTTAAAACGTACTTTTAAATGCAGGAGTTTCTTCATGGATTGCCTGAAGGTATCAAGCAAATCATCGCCCGCGTCCGTTGCCGGCGCCATCGCCGGCATGGTCAAGATGGTGTACCCGTCAACATCCAGTGTGTCGGCGCTGGTGCGTCAACCAAGCCATTAAGGCCGTTGCTATCGCGCGCGGTTTTTTGATTCCAACCGGTTTTGATATTTCCTGCGCGCCCGTGTTCTCCGACATCCTCATTAACGGGGAGTCGCGCACGGCCATCCGCCTTTCTATCTACGTTCACCAGATCAATCGAGCTGCTATGGATAACGTCGTCATGGATGATGTTAAGCCTGTGGCATAGCTTCTGCTTGCCTCGTTCCGCTCCCCATCGTTAGGACTTATGCACATGGACCAGCGTTCCGTACGCGATATTCTTGCCGGTAAAACCTACTTTATCCGCACCTTTGGCTGCCAGATGAATCAGCACGACTCCGAGCGTGTGAGCGGTCTGCTTGATTCGTATGGCTGCCTCATGGCGCTCGATCCCGCGCATGCCGATATCGTTGTCTTCATGACGTGCTGCGTGCGCGAGGCCGCCGATACTCGCCTGTACGGTCAGTGCAATTCCTGCAAAAGCCTGCCGCCTTCGCCTTCGGGCAAGCGCGTGGTTGCCGTTGGCGGTTGCATCGCGCAGCGCGATGGCGAGGGCCTGCTCACCAACGTCGATAATGTCAATGTCATTTTTGGCACGCATTCCATCGCACATGTGGCCGAGCTCATTGCCGAGGCGTTCCTTGATGGTAAGCGTCATATCCGTGCCAATGAGCATGAGGATACGGACGCCATGAGCATGCCGTGGCATCGCGAGACCCAGTATCACGCTTGGGTGCCCATCATGACAGGCTGCAATAATTTCTGCACCTATTGCATCGTGCCGTATGTGCGTGGTCGCGAAAAGAGCCGCCCCTTCGAGGAGATTGTCGACGAGGTGACCGGTTTGGTACGCCAGGGCGTGCGTGAGATTACGCTGTTGGGCCAAAACGTTAACTCATATGGTCGCGATCTGTTTGGCAAGCCGCGTTTTGCCGATCTGCTGCGTGCCGTGGGCGATACGGGTGTGGAGCGTATCTTCTTTACGTCTTCACATCCCAAGGACCTGCTGCCCGAGACCATCGATGCCATGGCCGAGACGCCTGCCGTTATGCCGCAGCTATGGAAATAGTCGGCTCGGAGATTTTCTGGAACGGGATGGAAACCGGGTTGTCCAGATCGCCGCAGAGAGTATCTCCGATGTGGATATCCGGGATACCGGAAACAGCAACGATAGAACCGATGCCTG
>ENA-OQDD01000511-OQDD01000511.1-human-gut-metagenome-genome-assembly--contig:-NODE-511-length-15687-cov-1.617352_pt1 | contig 15687 bp, 16 predicted proteins | sample MGYA00242507_ERZ504598 | MGnify/ENA primary metagenome ERZ504598 (study PRJEB26092, sample SAMD00036318) | human gut metagenome | host: Homo sapiens | study: EMG produced TPA metagenomics assembly of... | reverse complement strand
ACCATACATTGTTGCCTTTACGTCCTGTTGCCATGCCTTGCATTTCGATATAGTTCTGCAGATAATCTGCCGCCTTCTCCTCGTCGCGGCTCAAGGAAGGAATGGCTATCAGTGATTTGAGCAATCCGATTGCTTCGGAAGTTAAAGTCGGTATATCGTAAATCATATTCGGTAAATAAATAATCTGGCCGCAAACTTACGGATAAAAATGAAAAGGACGCCAAACCGACGTCCTTTCTGTTTTTCAATATTGTTTAGAAGAAGCAACTGAGTGATATCATCAAGTTGCGGTTTTTGTTGCCTGAATCTTTAATGTTCTCTACCAGTCCCCAGTCATAACCGATGGAAATCTGATATTTCTGACTGAATTCGACTCCGGCTTTTAATCCGAGACCGAAATCAAAACGCTTCATGGCATCATCCCCGAATACATTGGTGGAGTTATCATCAAACTCATATTCGTCAAGAATATCTCCTTCTGCCTTGGCTTTGCCAAAAAGACCGATGGCTAAATAAGGACCGGCATTGCCGAATATGGCAAAGTTCTCATTCACTGCATATTTATAGCCAATGTGTACAGGAATTTCCAGGTAGTAGGGATTGAACTTGATAGAAGCAGCAGAGCCTCCGTCTATTTTGGCTCCTTTCAGCGTAAGTAATGCACCCATATCGAGGTAGACTCCTTCTGAAATTTGAGGCAATCCTACTTCAGCCTTTACCCCAGCATGAAAGCCTATTTTACTGTCGAAACCGGTAATGGAGAAGTTACTGGAGTTCATGCCGACTGTTGCTCCCCATCTGAGGTTGTCTTGAGCATTGATGCTTGCTAAACCTATGGTCAGCATAGCCATTAAAAGCAATACTTTTTTCATGTTCATTGAATTTGATTTAGTTTGTATATCACCACAAATATATAGATATTTAATATGTTTCTATTGTTTTAATGGTAAAGAAAGTATCTTTTGTGGATAATTTGCTAACGGATGGTCGGATACTTTAAAGGTAAAGTTTGAATAATTACCCGCTAATATCAAATTAGTTTCAAATGAAACCACTACCTTTGTACCGTATTTACCAATATCAAAAGTTATGACTTATCATCATTTATCTGTCCTGGTGCATCGCCAGGCAGAGAAGTATGGAGACAAAATAGCCCTGAAATACAGGGACTATGAAACTGCACAATGGATACCCATCTCTTGGAAAGAGTTCTCACAGACTGTACGCCGGACTGCCAATGCAATGGTGGCTTTGGGAATAGAGCCACAAGAGAATATCGGTATCTTCTCGCAGAATAAACCCGAATGTCTCTTTACTGATTTCGGTGCATTCGCCAACCGGGCGGTGACTATACCTTTGTATGCTACAGCTCACCGGCCCAGCACAGTATATCATCAACGATGCACAGATACGTTATCTGTTTGTAGGCGAGCAGTTCCAGTACGATGCCGCTTTCAGCGTGTTCGGATTTTGCCAGTCTCTGCAGCAGCTCATCATCTTCGACCGTGCTGTGGTGAAAGATCCGCGCGACATGACTTCCATCTATTTTGATGAATTTATGGCAATGGATGAAGAGTTGCAGCACAATGCCATTGTAGAAGAACGTACAGCAGCTGCCTCAGATGATGACCTCGCCAATATCCTTTATACTTCCGGTACTACCGGTGAGCCGAAAGGTGTCATGCTCCATCATTTCAATTATAGAGAGGCTTTCCGCATTCATGATATCCGATTGCCTTTCATGACAGACCAGGATGTTTCCATGAACTTCCTTCCGCTGACCCATGTATTCGAAAAGGCATGGACCTACCTTTGTATACATCGGGGAGTGCAGGTCTGCATCAATCTCCGTCCACAAGATATCCAAACTACTATTAAAGAGATACGCCCTACACTGATGTGCAGTGTACCCCGTTTTTGGGAGAAAGTCTATGCCCGGTTGTGCAGGAGAAGATTTCCCAGGAAACCGGTCTGCGTAAGGCGATGATGTTGGATGCCATCAAGGTGGGCAGGACGCATAACATTGATTATTTGCGCCAAGGAAAGACTCCTCCGATGATGCTTCATCTGAAATACAAGTTCTACGAAAAGACCATTTATGCTCTGCTGAAGAAGACGATAGGTATTGAGAACGGTAATTTCTTCCCTACGGCAGGTGCTGCTGTGCCTGATGAAATCTGCGAGTTTGTGCATTCTGTAGGTATAAACATGGTGGTGGGCTATGGTCTGACGGAATCTACGGCTACCGTTTCCTGCTTCCTCAACGAAGGCTATGAGATTGGTTCCGTAGGTACGGTGATGCCTGATGTGGAGGTGAAGATTGGCGAGAACAACGAGATACTTCTTCGTGGTAAGACTATCACTACCGGCTACTACAAGAAACCGGAGGCAACGGCTGCTGCCATTGACCGTGACGGTTGGTTCCACACGGGTGATGCCGGTTATTTGAAGGATAGCCATCTGTATCTGACGGAGCGTATCAAAGACTTGTTCAAGACCTCCAACGGAAAATATATTTCGCCGCAGGCATTGGAAACGAAGCTGGCTATTGACCGTTACATTGACCAGATTGCTGTCATTGCTGATGAGCGTAAGTTTGTTTCCGCTTTGATAGTTCCCGTTTATGGCTTTGTGAAGGATTATGCCAAGGAGAAAGGCATTGCATACAGCAATATGGATGATGTTACTGCTAACATCCCAAGATACAGCGTTGTTCCGTGCCCGTATCGATACCTTGCAGCAGCAATTTGCCATTATGAGCAAGTGAAGCGTTTCACGCTTCTGCCGGAACATTCAGCATGGAGCGTGGGGAACTGACGAATACGCTGAAGCTGAAACGTTCTGTAGTGGCAAAGAACTACAAGGGGCTGATTGACAAGATGTACGGAGGAATAGATTTCCATTTGTTTGTTTTTGAACCGTCGACTTGGAGTGAATTATTTCATTCCGGGCCGGACGGTTTGTTTTATGTATGGACTTGCCCTTGGCAGATAGGACTCTCGAGTATGTGCACGTTAGTTAGGCTTAAAAAACAGTCTGGTAGATAAATGGGGATTTATCATTTCAAAACAGCTTCTTCAAAGATAAAGGGGAAGAACCGTTTGTCATCTGTCACGGGATTCAAGCACGTAGTCCGGAACGCTCCCCTTGTTCAGTCCGTCTTTCCCCGTTGCTTTATCCCTCAAACGCTTGGTGTCTGTCCCCGAAACAGCCTTTGTTCATTGTCGGCTCACTCGGGTGAACAAATCAGCTCACTATGGTGAACAACTCCGTTCACTATAGTGAACGAGTCAGACCACTATAGTGAGCCGCTCAGAAACTCAAAGCCTCTATAAGACAAAGAAGCGGACACAACAAGAGAAAGAAGGGGACGAGACAAGAGAAAGCAAGGAACGGGACAGACCGAACACCGGTGAGGGCAAAATTTGCCCTCACCCTTTTTATTTGCCCTCACTCACCCATGTAATGCCGATGAACAGGGCGGTTCGGGAAGTGAGTGAGGGCGGTGAGGGCAACATTAAGAAAATCGTATTAGTTTTTCCTTCTTCTTCCGAACCCGATTAACTTTTATTAGCAAAGAAACTTCTGTTTCTCGATAGGGTTGCGGTTCTCTACCCGGTTTTATATACGAAGCTTAAAAAGAAATCTGCAGAATAAGAGACATTTTAATAAGCTCGAGTATTAACCGTAACATTCTAATAGCCTATGTAGCATACAAAAAGAAACAAATGAGATTGACATTCAACCCTGCTTGTCAATCGGAAAGACAGACCCCATCAGAATCTGTTTATTAACTTAACACACATTTAATCTAATATTTATTTTCCGAAAAACAGCTTATGAAAAAAGAAATTATGCTGACCTTGGTTTGCCTGCTGGCAGCCATCGGTTGGGTAGCAGCCCAAAATTCCCCCATTACCGGTATCGTTATTTCAGCTGAGGACAATGAACCGATTATCGGAGCTTCCGTATTGGTAAAAGGAAGCACTACCGGAGCCGTAACAGACTTAGACGGCAAATTCACTATTACAGATGCGCCCGCAGGTGCGAAAATCCTGCAAGTGTCTTTCGTAGGTATGATAACACAAGAAGTTCCCGTCACTCCGGGGACGATAAGAGTCACATTGAAGAATGATGCCAAATTGCTGGACGAAGTGGTGGTAACGGCATTGGGTATCGCAAAGAAAGAAAAATCACTGACGTACTCTACCCAGGTGGTAAACGGTGATGAACTGGCACGTGTGAAAGACCCCAATATGATGAATGCATTGGCCGGTAAGACGGCAGGTGTGCAGATTAATAAGAGTTCTTCCGGTTTGGGAGGTTCTTCCAAAGTGATTATCCGTGGTAACCGTTCGGTAAGCGGAAGTAACCAGCCGTTGTATGTAATAGACGGTGTACCGTTCGGTTCATCTACCAACGAAAATACCTCAACTACTATCGGCGGAGACAACGACAGTGTAACTACGACCGTGGCGACGGTATTTCCAATCTGAATCCCGATGATATTGAGAGCATGAACATATTGAAAGGCCCTGCCGCTGCTGCACTTTACGGTAGTTCGGCTGCCAATGGTGTGGTGATTATTACCACTAAGAAGGGCAAGGAAGGACGCGCCAGTATCAGTTTCAATACCAGCACCACTTTCGATATAGCTGCATACGGTATTCCCGAATTCCAGAATCACTATACGGGTGTGTCAACCAGTTGGGGCAGTGATATCAAAGGTAGTCCCGACTATACAGACGATTTCTTCAAAACAGGTGTCACTACTATCAACTCGCTCTCGTTGAGCATGGGTTCGCAAGCTATGCAAACTTACTTTTCCTATGCTAATACTTACGGCAAGGGCGTGGTGGAAGGTAATAGCTTGGTGAAGCATAATTTCAATTTTCGCGAAACTGCCAACTTCCTCAATAACAAACTGACTGTTGATGCCAATATCAATGCGATGTATCAAAGGGGGAACAACCGTACTACTTCGGGAGGTTATTACATGAATCCTTTGGTAGGTCTTTATCACTTCCCGCGTGGTGGTGTTGAAGGTGGAAAGGACTTTAACTACTACAAAGATAATTATCAGATTCTTAATGCCGGTCGTAACATAATGGACCAGAACTGGTATAAATCTCAAGGTACTGATATGGAGCAGAATCCCTATTGGTTGATTAATAAGGTTCCGAATGAGGATACCCGTTATCGTACATTGTTGAATCTGAGTGTGAAGTATAAGTTCAATGACCTGTTCAGTATACAGCTCGTGGTAGTGCCGACTATGTTGTAGACAAGAATAATACACGTATGTATGCAGGTACCAGCGGTGTTGTGTGGTATGAATCCGGCTGGAACAGGAACTAACGGTCGTTACATCTACGGTGAATCAAGTAGCCTTTCTTCTTATGGGGATGTTTTGTTTACTTATCAACAGCAATTCACTAACTTCAGTGTCAATGCTTCGGTAGGTGCCAGCATCAACGATTATACAGGAAACGGTACAGGTTTCGATTCCTATCCGGGTATACTCTCTGTGCCCAACGTATTCACTATGCAGAACTGCTCCTTGAACAAGGCTCATTGACCGATTGGAAAACCCATACTCAAAGCCAGAGTGTGTTCTTCACCGGTCAGGTAGGCTTCAAAGATCAGATTTATGTGGACGTGACAGCACGTAACGACTGGACTTCAACATTGGCATTTACCAAATACAAAAACAAAGGCTTTTTCTATCCGTCAGTAGGTGTGACATGGTTGCTGAACGAAACATTGAAATTACCTTCTTGGATTGATTTAGGTAAGATTCGCGGTGCATGGTCAAAGGTGGGTAACGGTTTGAATACTTATACTTCAAATCCTCTCAACTCCATTACAAAGAGTGGTAGCATCAATTTCAACAGTACAGCTCCGTTTGCAGAACTGAAACCGGAAATGACTACTTCCATTGAGTTTGGTACTGAGTGGCGCTTTTTCAATAGCCGCTTGGAGTTCGACTTCACTTATTATAAGACTAATACAAAGAATCAACTCTTTACGTTGGATGCTCCGTCAGGTTCACAATACGCCCGATATTACATCAATGCCGGTGATATTCAGAATACCGGTGTCGAAGTTATGTTGAATGGAACTCCTGTCATGACTAAGGATTTCCGCTGGAAACCGGTGTTAATTTTGCAACCAATAAGAACGAAGCAAAGGCACTGGCTGGTGATGACTTTGGTTATTTTACATTTAGCGGTGGCGAAAGTAACAATGTATGGAGTCGTTTAGAAGTAGGTGGTTCGTTTGGTGACATTTACGGTACTACTTTTGTACGTGACGAAAAAGGCAATATTCAGTATGAACCTGCAAAAGAAGGACAAAAAGATAGTGATAGACTTCCATTGGTGGATAAGACAAATCCGGTGAAACTGGGTAATTCTACTCCTGATTTTAACTTGGGGTGGAGCAATACAATCACGTGGAAGGACTTCTCTCTTTACTTCTTGATTGATGGACGTTTTGGAGGTGAAGTGATGTCTTTGACGGAAGCCGACCTCGATCAGCAGGGAGTAAGCAAGGCAACGGGTGATGCTCGTGACCGTGGTTACGTGATGCTGGAAGGCCGTCAAATTACAGATGTGGAAGGCTTCTATAATCAGGTTGGTGGCCGTGCGGGTGTGACCGAGCATTATATGTACAGTGCTACCAACATACGTTTGCGCGAACTTTCCATTGGCTATAGTCTGCCTCAGGCTTGGTTGGCAAAGACTGGTGTCATTAAGAACGCACAGGTTTCACTTGTAGGCCGCAACCTGTTCTTCTTCAAGAACAATGCTCCATATGATCCTGATGGCATGCTTTCTACCAGCAACCGTCTGCAAGGAGTTGATGTGTTTGGTATGCCTACCAACCGTTCGATTGGGTTCAACTTGAAAGTTAATTTTTAAACAGTAGATATGATTATGAAAAATATATTTAGACTTACAGCTGTAGCGCTGCTGGCAGCTACCTTATTCTCGGCATGTACGGGAGCGTTCGAGGATATGAACACTAATCCGAAGGGAGTGAGCGATGAAGAACTAAAACAAGATAACAACTACATTGGTATGCACTTCATTCCCATGATGCAGTCTATCTATTATAATAAAAATGCAGGTGTCAATGTATGGGAATATCAGCTTATTCAAAATTTGAATGCCGATTTGTGGTCAGGTATATCAGTACGGCTACTGCATTTGCGGCAATGTAAGTAATGTGACCTATGCCATGAATGCAGGATGGAATGACAACTGTTGGATTATGCTTATAGAAACGTAATGGTGGAAAGCTTGAAAATCACCAACAAGTGCAAAGACGATATGGAGACGTATGCCCATTTCGAGGCTATCAATACCATCTGCCGCGTAATAGCTATGTCGCGTCTTGCCGACCAATACGGATGTATTATCTATTCTCACTATGGCGAATCGGCTACTGGTGGTGAGTATGATTCAGGACAGGATGCTTATAAAAAATTCTTTGAAGAATTGAAAGAAGCTGCAGACGTGCTGCGTACTGCTAAAGAAAAGGATGTGGCTTCGTTTATGATGTTTGATTATGCCTATGGAGGTAACTTGAACAAATGGGCGCAGTTGTGTAACACCATTCGTTTGCGTTTGGCCATGCGTATTGTGAAGTATGATGCTGCTTGGGCAAAAGTGAGGCGGAAGCTGCCATGAACGATAGTAATGGATTGATTGAAACCAATGATGCTAATTTCGGCATTGCAGGAAACGGTTATGTCAATCCGCTTTACGGTATTGCATTCAACTATGGAGATGGTGTTTTAGGTGCTAATATTCCTTCTATCTTGTCTGGTATGGGCGATGCGCGTCTTGATAAGTATGCTACACAGAACAGCAAGAGTGAATATTTTGGTATTCGTCTTGGTATTAAAGGACTGGAAGAAGAAGGGTTTTCGGATGCCTATAAGGCGATTGTAAGTCGACCCAACTTGACAGAAACCTCTCCTGCTATTTTGGCAACTGCTGCCGAAACCATTTTGTTGGAAGCCGAAGCTGCTTTGCGTGGTTGGGATGTAAATGGTAAGGGCACCGCTCAGAGCTTGTATGAAAAGGGTATACGGACATCGTTCGAACAATGGGGAGCCGCTGTGGGCGATTATTTAAGCAGTACGACTACTGCTGCAGCGTATGTAGACCCCGTTATTCCCGCTGCCAGCATTGAAGGCCAGAGCAAGGTGACTGCTAAATGGGACGAGTCTTTGAGTAACGAGGAAAAATTTGCTAAGATTGCCACACAACGCTGGATTGCTATTTATCCTGAAGGTATGAATGGCTGGGCTGAGATACGTCGCACTGGTTATCCCAAATTATTCCCGGTAATGGTGAACTACAGTCAAGGTGAGATTGATACAGATCTTGGCCCACGCCGTTTACCCTTCACCATCAATGAAAAAGGCAATAATCCTACCGGTTATGCCAAAGCCGTCGAAATGTTGGGCGGACCGGACAATGGCGGTACTCGCATCTTCTGGGATGTAGATAAACCGAACTTCTAATCCGCATTATTATCATAGAGATTAAGTGATGAGGACTTTTTGAAGCATGTTTTTTTAAGGGGAAGTATGAAATCTGTTTTTCATACTTCTCCTTATGTTATATTGATATAGGGTCACCGTACCCAAATTCTTTTATGTATCCGCTACGAAGTGAGTACAATGATATTTTAATAATTTGTTGTAATTTATCGATGTTTTGTACTCGCTTTGCAGCTTCTTGATTATCAGTGTTATTATAATGCGCTGCATTCAGTATACGACTGAACTGACTTGGTTTAGAATAATTAACTAATAACCTGCGCTTTTACATTAGGGTTTGAACCTTCTCGTCGGTTCTTACTATAAAGGGGAATTCTTAACTTAGCACAATCAGGCTACTGAACCCCATTTTTCAATAGCCTGATTTAATCTTAAAAAATATATTATGAAGAAACTCATTAAACCTCTCTGCTTGTTGACCGGTCTGCTTTGTGCCCCGGCTGTTTTGCTTCATGCCCAAGTAGATGAAAAGTTGAAAGCCGACATCGTCAGCACGGGCTACGTGCACAGTCCGTTGCCGCTCGACGAGACAAAGGCTTTCGAGACATTCGGCTTGAAAAAGAAAGTGTTGGAAACTGTGATGCTGTGTGATATGGAGGATTTCTCCAAATGGTCGCACAAGGGCATCGGTAAGATTGGTTTGACTGACGAACGGAGCAAGTCCGGCAAGTACAGCCTGCGCCTGGAAGCGCCCGCCCATCCGGAAAAGATTCTCGGCTGGGGGTTGGGACGCGGTACTTGCATGGCCTCTTATGATATAGGAGGTGTGAACTGGGAAGGTTACAACCGCCTGAAGTTCTATATCTATCCCACGTGCGAAGGAGCACGCAGCATCTACCTCAACCTTTATGTGGAGAATGACGGAGAAATAAAAGTACCCGACATTTACGGTCGGGAAGGCTACCACGAAATCAATCTGAAAAATAACCAATGGAACGAATGCTTCGTCGAGATGTCTGGACTGGCGCGCGACAAGGTAACCAAGATTTCATTTGCCATCGAAGTGTTCGGCAAAGAACGTACTATGGGCGACTTCCTTCGCTTCGATGTAGATGCCGTGGAACTTCAGAAGGTGGAGAACCCGGAAACCGTAAAAGGCTGGATGCTGCACAGAACCGCATTATCTTCTCTACTACCGGTTATAGTATAGAGAGCCCCAAAAGCGCCATTGTCAATGTGGAAAAGCACGGCGGACAGTTCCAGTTGAAGGATGCCGCGACGCAGGCCATCGTTTATACCGGTCCTGTTCGTAAGGAAAAGACCGGCCTGGGAGAGTTCGAGACGATAGACTTCTCGGACTTCAAGACACAAGGCCGTTACGTCATTCAGGTAGGGGATGTCACCACCTTGCCTTTCTATATCCATCAGGATGTGTGGGAGGATTCTGCCTGGCGTATGGTGAACTTCCTGTTCTGCGAGCGTTGCGGTTATCCCGTTCCCGGAAAGCACGGGGCTTGTCATAATGACTTGCATGCCACTTACAACGGACATATTATTCCTATAAACGGAGGATGGCACGATGCTGCCGACATGTCCCAACAGACCTTACAGACGGGAGAAATAGCCTATTCCTTGCTCTTGATGGCCGAACGCGCCAAAGAAAAAGGCAATGTCGACTTGTACAACCGCCTGATGGAAGAGGCTTTGTGGGGAATGGACTATGTGATGAAGACCCGGCTGGGCGATGGTTACCGTGCACAGACATGGGGTACCAATCTATGGACTGACGGTGAGGTAGGCACCGACGACGATGCCGGCCGCCGTGAACTGCTTGTCCATAACGGAGCTTTGGAAAACTTCCTGCTTGCAGGAATTGAAGCGTATGCCTCCATGATGGTTGAGAAGGATGAAGCCCTCAGGAGCAATCTGAAAAAGATTGCAAAGGAAGACTTCGGTTATGCCATGAAACGCTTTAATGAGTTGGGCTTTGCCGACTGATAAAGAAGGGTGGGGGACATGCCGCCATGGCATCCGAAAGCCAGTATCACGCCAATATTTCATGGGCAGCCAGCATGCTCTACAAGCTGACCGGCGAACAGCAGTATGCCGATGAGGCCGTGAAGGCTATCCGCTACACCTTGCAGTGCCAGCGCACCGAACCGCTGAAAGACAAAGACAAGACCTGCGGCTTCTTCTACCGTGATTTGGCCAGGAAGTCCATTGTACACTATACCCACCAGTCCCGCGACTATGCCTATATGGAAGCCCTTGCCGCCCTTTGCGAGACACAGTCCGGCCATGCCGAGTATGAGCAGTGGATTCGTGCCATGAAACTCTATGGCGGTTATCTGAAGAATATCATGAAGTATGTATATCCTTATGGAATGGTGCCCAGTGGCATCTATCACAAAGATGAAGTGAAGGATTCCGCCAACTTCTACGCCGTTCAGGTAGGGATTTCGGCAGCGGTGCCGATAAGGATTTCGAGGAACAGCTCGAAAACGGTATTCCGTCTGGATAAAGAGCATTATTTGCGCATATTCCCCGTCTGGTTCTCGTTTAAGGGAAATATTGCCGTACATTTGTCTACCGGTAAAGCTGCCGCTATCTGTGCCAGGGTACTGAAGGACAAGGAACTGAAAGACATTGCAGAACAGCAGCTCTTCTGGGTTGTAGGCAGGAATCCTTTCGGACAGTCCATGATTTATGGGGAGGGCAGCAACTATCCGCAGCTCTATACGGCACTGCCCGGAGAAACGGTAGGAGAGATACCCGTAGGTATGCAGTCTTATTTCAATGAAGATGCTCCCTACTGGCCGCAGTTCAATACGGCTACTTATAAGGAAGTCTGGGGCTCTTCGGCTGCCAGATGGCTGATGTTGGTTTCCGAATTCTAAAGCAAGATGATATGAGTGACAAGACTGTTTATTCACGGCGCAATCCGGCCATTGACATGCTGAGGGCGTTGACCATGTTCACCATGATTTTCGTCAATGACTTCTGGAAAGTGCATGACGTACCCCATTGGCTGGAACATGCGTCTATGGTGAGGATTTTATGGGACTGGCGGATATTGTATTCCCCTGCTTTTTGTTTGCAGTGGGAATGTCCATACCTTACGCCATTGAGCGCAGATATGCCAAGGGCTTCTCGGCAGAGTCCACCTTGGGCATATCCTTTCCCGCACCTTTGCCTTGCTGGTGATGGGGGCGTTTATAACGAACTCGGAGTTCCGGCTTTCACCGGAAGCTCCCTATCCGATAGGAGTATACTGGTTCCTGATGGCCATAGGCTTTATCGGTGTGTGGAACCAATATCCGAAACCGGCTTCCGGCACTCAGAAGAACCTTTTCCGTGCTTTTAAAATAATCGGAGTATTGGTTCTCCTTTACCTTGCCTTCACGTTCCGCAATCCGCAGGGAGGTGTATTCGGTGCCTATTGGGGAATATTGGGCTCCATCGGCTGGACCTATCTGGTATGTGCCGTAATCTATATCTTCAGCCGTGACCGGTTGCAGTATCTGCTGCCTGCCTGGGTGCCTTTATCCTGATATGCCTGCTGGGTACGCCTTTGCGCGAGGGCTTTGGTGGTGAGGCTATCCTTGCCTTTCCCGAACGCAACTTCTATCAGGGCATGTTGTCCATCCTGCATATCGGCAACGGGGCTTTGCCCGCATTTACAATGGGAGGTGTCATCCTTTCCATTCTCAGCGCCCGCTATGCCGGCAAGGGTGACGGCTGGAAACTCCGCAATGGGCTGACGGTTGCCGTTCTGCTTCTGCTGGTCGGAATTGGGACACACCATTTCTGGATTGTGGCAAGATGGGTGGCACTCCTCCCTGGGTGTTCTATGTGACTGCCATTTCCGTGGGGCTCTACACACTGCTCGGCTATCTGGTCAGCCATCAGGTCACAGGTTGGTTCAACCTGATACGCCCTGCCGGAACGGCTACGCTGACCACTTATCTGGTGCCTTATGTCTTCTATGGCTTTGCTGATGTGACCGGTGTTGTCCTGCCGGACTGGTTCACACATGGATTCATGGGGCTGGTCAACTGCCTTTGTTTTGCCTTTGTGGTAATCGGCGTTACCTGGGTGATGGAAAAACTGCATGTTAAACTTAAAATTTAGAATAGAATGAAAAAGAGCTTTTTACCTGCATTCTTGCTGCTGTTCCTTGCGCTGGGCATGTTCTCGTGCCAGCAGGGAGCTAAGAAAACAACCAAGGAATATCCCATGTTCTGGACGTGGCTGGACTATCGTCCCGGCATGAACTTCGACTCCATCTGCCAAGTGATGAACGACATCGGCATGGATGGAATTATGCTGAATGCGCCGACTCCCGACGATTACCGGGCTGCCATACCGGTTGCCCATAAACACGGAATCGAAGTGTATGCCTGGTTATGGACCATGAATCTGGAACACGACCGTGACAAGATATTGAAGGAGCATCCCGAATGGTTCAGCGTGAATCGTAACGGCAAGAGCCTGGCAGACACTACCGCCTATGTAGGCTATTACAAGTTTCTCTGCCCGGCATTGCCCGAAGTCCGCGAGTTCATCAAGGAAAAATCAAGGCCTACTGCGAAGTGGAAGGTTGAATGGCATTGCCATCGACTATCATCGTTTTGTGGATGTGGTGCTTCCCACCACCTTGTGGCCCCATTATGGCATTGTGCAGGACCGTGAATACGCTGCGTGGGATTACGGTTACCATCCGGAAATGCTCAGGTTGTTCAAGGAGCAGTACGGTTATGACCCCCGCGAGCAGGAAGACCCTTCCCTCGATGTGAAGTGGCGCCAGTTCCGTTGCGACCAGATAACCGAAGTGGCCAATATGATTGCCGAAGTGGTGCACTCCTACGGCAAGACAATGGCTGCCTCCCCGTTCCCCACCCCGAAGATGGCTTCACGCATGGTGCGCCAGGACTGGGGCAAATGGAATCTCGACATCGTGTTCCCGATGGTTTACCATACCTTCTATACGGCGATGCCAGCTTCATTTCCGACTGTACGGTTGAGAATGTACGCGACAAGAACGATATGACTACACTGTACTGCGGCATGACCGCCACCGACGGCCCGATGATGTTCGAATGCATGGATGCCGCTCTCAACAACGGCGCCCAGGGAATTGCCGTATTTACCATTCATGGACTGCGTTCTCCGGAGGTGAAGAGGCAGTTCAAGGCTTATACGGACAGTGTCAGAGCCGTGCGTGCCGCCAATGGCGGGGTGATAAAGGCTACCCATCCCGAAGTGGCGGATCCCGACCCCTTCAAGCATGAAGCATTATGAAGCTGATGCAGGAACGCATGCAGCAAATCATAGCCAAGGCTGCCGGCAAGGAAGAGCCGGCTCCGCTGGCATTGGGCGAGTACAAGGAGGTGGATTCCTATGACGCGACACGCTGCTACCAAGTGGTGGATGAGAATAGCAAGACTACTTTTGACGTGACATTCTATCTTTACGGCGACGTTGTTTCCGGTTGGGATGTAGCAGTAGCAGACAAGGCTTCTACTAATAAGAAATGAAAGGACGTTTTTATGATAGTGAGAGATTACGGGAGCAAACTCCTTCTGCTCTTGGTGTTTTCAATGGTAGGCATGGTTTGTTGCAATGCCCAGAGTGGAAAGAGCTTGTCCGTAAAGAAAGTAATGTGTACGGCTTCACCGGAAGGTGAGGCTGTGCCGTCCTTGCTGGACGAGAACGGGATAGAGTTTCAGCCTCTTGATGTGGTCAACTGGAAAGATTATCCCTACAAGCCGGAAGTGAGTTTCCGCATAGCCCATACGGGGCGCGAAATCCTGCTCCACTACAAAGTGAAGGAAGCCAGTGTGCGTGCAGTGGCCTCCGGAGACAATGGCCGGGTATGGGAAGATGCTTGTGTGGAATTCTTCGTATCTCCCGAAGGTGACGACCGCTATTACAATTTCGAATGTAACTGCGCCGGCAGGCTGCTGATTCAGGGAGGTGCAGTCAATGAGCGCCGTCCTACGGCGAGTCAGGAGGTGCTGGGCATGGTGAAACGTTGGAGCTCGTTGGCCGGCGAACCTTTCGAGGAACGTTTGGGCGAGTGCAGCTGGGAACTGGCCATGGTTATTCCCGTTTCCGCTTTCTTCCAGCATTCCGTCGGTTCTCTGGACGGAAAAACAATGAAAGGGAATTTCTACAAGTGTGGTGACAAACTCCAGACTCCCCACTTCCTTTCTTGGAGTCCTATCGGGCTGGAACGCCCCATGTTCCACTGTCCGGCCTTTTTCGGCACCTTGTCTTTTGAATAAATCTTTAGGGTGTTCTGGTGGAATCATTTGCCGTTAGCATTACTTATTGGATTGACAATTGCGGAATTATGTGTTTTTTTGTACCTTTGCACTTCCTAAATTGTAAATGCATATATGATTACCGCAGAACAACTGAAAGATATCAAAGAACGTACCGAGGCGTTGAACCGCTATCTGGACATTGAAGGAAAGAAGATACAGGTGGAAGAAGAGCAGCTCCGCACCCAGCTCCCGGTTTCTGGGACGACCAGAAGGCTGCCGAGGCTCAGATGAAGAAAGTGAAAGGCTTGCAGCAATGGATTTCCGGCTACAATGAGGTAAAGACCTTGACTGACGAGGTACAACTGGCTTTCGACTTTTACAAAGACGAACTGGTGACTGAAGAGGAAGTGGACGATGCCTATGCCAAGGCAATCACTGCTGTCGAGGCCCTCGAACTCAAGAATATGCTTCGCGAGGAAGCCGATCAGATGGACTGTGTGCTGAAAATTAACTCTGGTGCCGGTGGTACGGAGAGCCAGGACTGGGCAAGCATGCTGATGCGTATGTATCTGCGCTATGCCGAGACTCACGGCTATAAGGCCACCATCGCCAACCTGCAGGAAGGAGACGAGGCAGGTATCAAGACTTGTACCATCGAGATTTCCGGCGATTATGCTACGGCTACCTGAAAGGTGAGAACGGTGTACACCGCTTGGTGCGTGTTTCGCCCTACAATGCCCAGGGCAAGCGTATGACTTCTTTTGCATCCGTGTTTGTCACTCCCTTGGTAGATGATACCATCGAGGTGAACATCGAACCTGCCCGCATGTCATGGGATACCTTCCGAAGTGGTGGCGCCGGTGGACAGAACGTCAATAAGGTAGAGTCCGGTGTCCGTCTGCG
>ENA-OQDD01000510-OQDD01000510.1-human-gut-metagenome-genome-assembly--contig:-NODE-510-length-15711-cov-3.782790_pt1 | contig 15711 bp, 19 predicted proteins | sample MGYA00242507_ERZ504598 | MGnify/ENA primary metagenome ERZ504598 (study PRJEB26092, sample SAMD00036318) | human gut metagenome | host: Homo sapiens | study: EMG produced TPA metagenomics assembly of... | reverse complement strand
GTACCGGGCCGATCCCGCGCCAACTGCAGAACAAGCACTACGACGGTGAGGATGCGCTGGTAAAGGGACAGAATTACAAATACGCCCATGATTACGCCCACCACTGGTGGAGCAGCAGTACCTGCCAGATGCCATCAAGGACGTAAAATATTACACCTTTGGCGATAACAAAAATGAGCAGGCGGCCCGTGCCTACTGGGCAAAGATCAAGGGCGAAGAGAACGTCTGAGCCACGCCTTACACCCAAAACCCAAAAACAAAGAAAAAGGAGAACGATATGCGATATTCCAAACAGCGCGAGCTGGTCATGCAGACGGTGCAGAACCTGTGCGACCACCCCACCGCCGAGGAAATTTATGATGCTGCGGTCAAGGAATGCCCGGGCCTGAGCCTTGGCACCGTATACCGTAACCTGAATAGTCTGGTGGATGCGGGCTGGGTGCGCCGGGTGTCCATTCCGGGCAAGGCTGACCGCTTTGACCACACGCTGCCCTGGCACAGCCATCTGTACTGCACCATGTGCGGCAGCGTGACCGATGCCGAGGTGGACGAAAAGCAGGTAATGAAGCTGGTGAAAAACCAGAAGGGCCATGTGCAGGACTGCGCTGTTGTGCTGATCGGCGTATGCGAGGCCTGCTGCGAGAAGCAGGCGCAGGAAAACGCCCACTGAACCATAAAATTTGCACGGAACCTCTTGCCCGGAGCGTATAAACAGGGTATACTATAGAGAAGGCTCTTTTCAGAAAGTGCAAGTAGATTTTCGCCGCACAGGGCGCTTCGGCCCGGCGGAGAAGGATGGTTTGATTGGAATACATTAGTTTTGAACATAATAACATTGCCGCTGAGCTGGTAAAGCAGTTCTATGATACGCCGCCGCTGGCCTTTGTGCACAGCTATGGCTGTCAGCAGAACGTGAACGACGGCGAGCGGATCAAGGGCGTGCTGATGGACATCGGCTATGGCCTGTGCGATAAGCCCGAGGATGCAGACTGATCCTCTTCAACACCTGCGCCGTGCGTGAGCATGCCGAGCAGCGTGTGTTCGGCAACGTAGGTGCCTGAAGGGACTCAAGGAAAAAAAGCATGATCTCATCATCGGCCTGTGCGGATGCATGGCCAACCAGAAGCACGTGGTAGAAAAGCTGCGCCAGAGCTATCCTTACGTTGACCTTGTGTTTGGCGTGGACGGCATCGACACCCTGCCGCAGCTCATTGCCCAGAAGCTGCAGAAGCATAAGCGTGTGCTGATGGAGCCCGCCCAGCGCCCGGTCATCGTGGAGAATATCCCCATCCGGCGTGAGAGCGAGTTCCGCGCATGGCTGCCCATCATGTACGGCTGCGACAACTTCTGTACCTACTGCATCGTGCCTTATGTGCGCGGCCGCGAGAAGAGCCGCAAGCCCGGCGATATCCTTGCCGAGTTCCGCGGTCTTGTGGAGGCAGGCTATAAGGAGATCACATTGCTGGGACAGAACGTCAACAGCTACGGCAAGGGCCTGGAAGAAAAGGTGGACTTTTCTGATCTGCTCAACCTGCTGTGCACGGTGCCCGGCGATTATCACATCCGCTTTATGACCAGCCACCCCAAGGATGCCAGCCACAAGCTGATCGACACCATTGCCGCCCAGCCGAAGCTGTGCAAGCACCTGCACCTGCCGGTGCAGTGCGGCTCCGATGAACTGCTGAAGAAGATGAACCGCCACTACACGGTGGAGCAGTACATGGAGCTGATCGAATACGCTCGCAAAACGGTGCCCGGCATCACCTTTTCCAGTGACATCATCGTTGGCTTCCCCGGCGAGACCGAAGCAGACTTTGTAAAGACGCTGGAACTGGTGCAGAAGGTGGGCTATATGCAGCTGTTCACCTTTATCTACTCCAAGCGCACCGGCACCAAGGCCGCCGATATGCCGGACCCCACCCCCCGCAAGGAAAAGACCGACCGCATGACCCGCCTGCTCAAGGTTCAGGACGAGATCGCCATGGCACTGGTCAAGGCGCAGGTTGGTCAGACTGTGAAGGTACTGGTAGAGGGCTTTGGCCGCAATGAGGGCACCCTCTCCGGCCGTCTGGACAACAACCTGACGGTGGAGTTCACGGCAGACGCTTCCCTGATGGGCAGCTATGCAACGTACATCTCACGGGCGCACGGGCGACTGTGCTGCTGGGTGAGCTTGCCTGAGTGATTCCGGGGCAGTGCCCCTGAACGTATAAATAAGAAGGAGACCATTCAAATGGATTGCATTGATCTTTTCAAGCGCGCAGCCGTTGCGCTGCAGACCGATAGCCGCTACCTCGTTCTGGATCAGACCCGCAAGGCAAACGATAAGGACGAAGAGCTGCAGAACCTGATCGGCGAGTTCAACCTCGCCCGCATGGATCTGAACAATGAGATCGGCAAGAGCGAGCGCAACGATGCCCGCATCGCCGAACTGAACGAAAAGGTGAACAGCCTGTACGGCCAGATCATGGGCAACGAGGGCATGGTGGCTTACAACGAGGCCAAGCGTGACTGCGAGAACCTCGTGAACTATATCGATGCCATCATCAACACTGCATGAATGGCGGCGACCCCATGACGGTACAGGAGCCTTCTGCTCCTGCACCGGCAGCTGTTCCACCTGCGGCGGCTGCCACTAAAACCGGCAAAAACAAAACGCGGCTGTGCAAAACAGACCGCGTTTTGTTTGCAAAAGCGGTTACAAGCCGCAAACTTGTGCACAGAACCATAGAACGGGAGAGAGGGTAAACCATGGCAGAGCTGTCGCCCATGATGCAGCAATATCTTGAGATCAAAAACAACATAAGGACGAAATTCTGTTTTACCGCATCGGCGATTTTTATGAGATGTTCTTTGACGATGCCCTGACGGCATCCAAGGAACTGGACCTGACCCTGACCGGCAAGCAGTGCGGCATGGAAGAGCGAGCACCCATGTGCGGCGTGCCCTTTCACAGCTACGAGGGCTATGTGGCGCGGCTGATCGCCAAGGGCTACAAAGTAGCCATCTGTGAGCAGGTGGAAGACCCGGCCAAGGCCAAGGGCCTTGTCAAGCGGGACATCATCCGCGTGGTCACACCCGGCACGGTCATTGAGAGCAGTATGCTGCAGGATGACCGCAATAACTACATTGCCAGTATCTTCCTCAAAGGAAAGAAAGCAGGTTTGTGCTTTGCGGATGTCTCTACCGGTACGGCCCATATCACAGAGCTGAATGCAGACAAAATCGCCCCGGCGGTCATTACGGAGCTGTGCCGCTACCATCCCAGCGAAGTACTGATGAATCCGGGGCTGCTGGACTGCCGCGAGGTGACGGCGTACATCAAAAAGAATATGACTTGTTCGGTGGAGCTGATCGAAGAGGAGCGCTATGCACCGGGCCTTGTGGCGGCATCGCTGGAAAACCAGTTTGGCCGCGACTGGGCGCAGACCACCGGCATTGCAGCGGACGGCCTTGTGCGCTTTGCCATGGCGGCACTGCTGGAATATCTGCACGATACCCAGATCAAGGGCGTGGAACGTCTGAAAACGGTCATAACCTATAATAAGGCTCAGTTCATGCGTCTTTCGCCCGTGACCCGCGCCAATCTGGAGCTGACCGAGACGCTGCGCGGCCGCGAAAAGCGAGGCACGCTGCTCTGGGTGCTGGATAAGACCAGTACATCCATGGGCAAGCGTATGCTGCGCAGCTGGATCGAGCAGCCGCTTATTTCCAGTGCACTCATCAACCACCGCCTGAACGCTGTGGAGAGCCTTGTCAAGCAGACCATGGCCCGCGGCGACCTGACCGAAGAGCTGGGTTACATTGCGGATATGGAACGCCTGATGACCCGCACGGTTTACGGCTCTGCCACACCCAAGGAGATCTATACGCTGGCCCAGACCTGCGACCGGCTGCCCGGCCTGCGCAGGCAGGCTGAGGCCTGCGGCTGCCCGGAGCTTGCTGAACTGGCAGTACAGATCGATCCGTTGGAGGACATCAAGGCCCGTATTTATGCGGCGGTGGACCCGGAAGCGCCCTCTACCCTCAAGGATGGCGGTGTCATTGCCAAAGGCTACCATGCCGAGGTGGACGAGCTGCGTTCCATCCGCGACAATACCAAGGGCGTTCTGGCGCAGCTGGAAGCCGCCTGCGGCAGGAGACCGGCATCCCCAAGCTGAAGATCGGCTATAACCATGTGTTTGGCTACTTCATCGAGGTAAGCAACTCCTATAAGAACATGGTGCCGGAGACCTACATCCGCAAGCAGACCCTGACTTCCGGCGAACGCTACATCACGCAGGAACTGAAAGAGCTGGAAAGCAAGATCTTAGGTGCCCACGAACGGCTCATCACGCTGGAGCACCGCCTGTTCAGCGAACTGCTGGAAAGCATCAGCGCTCAGCTGGACCGCATCCAGCGCACGGCCAATGCGGTGGCCCAGCTGGATGTGCTCACGGCGCTGGCGCAGGTGGCAGCGGAAAACAACTACTGCCGTCCCATCGTGGACGACAGTGACGAGCTGACCATCACCGAGGGCCGTCACCCTGTGGTGGAGCAGATGCTGAAAGGCAGCCTGTTTGTGCCCAATGATACCACCCTGAACTGTGGTGCAGACCGCTGCCTGATCATCACCGGCCCCAACATGGCAGGTAAATCCACGTACATGCGCCAGAATGCACTGATCGCGCTGATGGCGCAGATCGGCTCCTTTGTACCGGCTTCCAGCTGCCATGTGGGTGTGGTGGATGCCATTTTCACTCGCATCGGTGCGTCGGACGACCTGTCTGCCGGTCAGTCCACCTTTATGGTGGAGATGACCGAGGTAGCGGAGATCCTGAAAAATGCCACCGCCAAAAGCCTTGTGGTGCTGGACGAGATCGGCCGCGGCACTTCCACCTTTGACGGTATGAGCATTGCCCGCGCCGTAGTGGAGCACATTGCAGACCCCGCCAAGGGCCTTGGCTGCAAGACTCTGTTTGCCACCCACTACCACGAGCTGACCGAGCTGGAAGGCGGCGTGGACGGCGTAAAAACTACAATATTGCAGTAAAAAACGCGGCGAGGACATCACCTTCCTGCGCCGCATCGTGCGCGGACCGGCGGATGACAGCTACGGCATCGAGGTGGCAAAGCTGGCAGGCCTGCCCGGCAGTGTGACCCGCCGCGCCCATGAGGTGCTGCGCGCGCTGGAAGCAACTGCACCTAAAAATAAAGTAGAGCAGATGGATTTTGATGCCCTGCAGGAGTATAACTCTCCGGCTGTGCCCAGCGAGATGATGGACAAGCTGGAAGCTCTGGATGTGGAAACACTCACCCCCATTGAGGCGTTGAACTTCCTCTACGAGCTGAAAAAGACCCTGAAGGGCAGCCTGAACAGATGAAACTGCTCTACCTGACCCAGACCATACAAGGAGGGAAAACACCATGCAGTGATCCATGTTCTGGATAAGCACACAGCCGAGCTGATCGCAGCCGGTGAGGTGGTCGAGCGTCCGGCATCCGTTGTTAAGGAGCTGCTGGAAAACTCCATTGATGCCGGTGCCACGCAGGTGACCGTCAGCATTGAATCCGGCGGCGTCAAGCTGATCGAGATCAGCGATAACGGCACCGGCATCGAGGCAGAATATATCTCCACGGCGTTTATCCGCCACGCCACCAGCAAAATTGAAACACCGGACGATCTGACCAACATCCATACGCTTGGCTTCCGCGGTGAAGCACTGGCATCCATTGCCAGCGTGGCCCGTGTAGAGCTGACCACCCGAACCGAGGTGGACGAGTTTGCCACGGTCTACCGCATTGAGGGTGGGGAAGAGGTCTCCCGTGAGCCGGGTGCCAGAGCTGTGGGCACCACCATCCGGGTAAAGGATCTGTTTTACAACACGCCTGCCCGTATGAAGTTCCTCAAAAAGGACTCCTCCGAGGGCACCTTTGTGTCGGATACAGTTACCCATGTAGCGCTCAGCCACCCGGAAGTCAGCGTCAAGTTCATCCGTGAGGGCAAGCTGCAGTATGTCACGCCCGGCGACGGCCAGCTGCGCGGTGCAGCCTATGCGGTGCTGGGCCGGGAGTTCAGCCGGGACCTCATTGAGCTGAAAATCAGGAGGCGTGTACCGCATCACCGGTCTGATTACCCCGCCCAAAAGCTGCCGCGCCAGCCGAAGTATGCAGCATTTTTACATCAATGGCCGCTATGTCCGCAACCGCACCATGATGGCCGGTATGGAGATGGCGTTCAAGGGTACCATGATGCAGGGCAAGTTCCCGGGCGGCATTCTGCTGCTGGAAATGCCGGCCGACCTTGTGGATGTCAATGTGCATCCGGCCAAGATCGAAGCCCGCTTTGCCCGCGAAAATGATGTTTTTGATGTGGTGTATCATGCCGTCAAGCTGGCATTGGTTCAGCCCGGCACCGGTGAACGGCTTTTTACCTTTGAAGCAGACAAAGAAGAAGAAAAAGCTGAAAATTCAAAAAAAGACGCTGATATAATCAAAAATGATGTAAAGAACAATAACTTTACAGGCCTTTCTGCGATCATTCGGGGGCAGGCAGACCCGGGCGTTCTGCCACAGCAGCACTGGAACCGGCAAAACCCGCCGCAGCACCGCAGCAGCCTGCCCCGTCTGCTGCAATGCAAATACCGACAGCACCCTGTGTGCCGCGCTGGAAAGGCAGTGCTCAGAACGAGGATATGCTGGATCCGTTCGTGACCCTTCACAGCCCGAAGCTGGAAACGACAAAGGCACCAGAGCCGTTCCGTGCGGCGGCAAGTGAAACGCAGCTGGATGTGGAACCGGAATTTGGTGAGACAAAACTGCATTCGCCTCAGGACCATATGGCAGCGTGGAACCCTGCGCAGGAAGCACCAAAGGAAGAACCTGAGAGTGCACCCTGTGTAGAAACAGAACCGGATGCGCCGGAAGCGGCAGAACAGGAAACTGTACTGGCCGAGCCGGAGCAGATGAACTTTGATCCGACGGCAGATCAGCCGGAACCGCTGCGCTATGTGGGCGAGGTGTTCAGAACATATATCCTTGCAGAACGCGGCGACGAACTGTGCCTGATCGATAAACACGCTGCCCACGAGCGCCAGCTGTACGAAAAACTAGCCGCGAACTATGGCAATGTGCCCAGCCAGATGCTGCTGGAGCCTGCTGCCATCGACTTGCTGCGGAGGAAAAGCAGGCCCTGCTGGATAACATTCCTCTGCTGGAAAATGCGGGCCTTGAGATCGCGGACTTTGGCGGCAATACCGTGGTGTTGCGCGCGGTGCCCGCAGATGTGGAGCCGCAGAATGCGGAAAGCCTGCTGGTGGAGATCGCAAATAAGCTGCTCAAGGGCGGCCATGATGCGCTGAACGAGCACACCGAGTGGGTGCTGCATTCTATCTCCTGCCGTGCAGCCATCAAGGCGGGGGACAAGTCCTCGCCGCAGGAGCTGCTGGCGCTGGCCGAAAAGATCCTTTCCGGCGAGGTGCCGCCGTTCTGCCCGCATGGCCGCCCCTGCGTACTCAAATTGACCCGGAAGGAGCTGGAAAAGCAGTTTGGACGCATCGTATAAACATCCCGTGGTGGCCGTCGTCGGCCCTACCGCAACCGGAAAGACGGCGTTGGGCGTAGAGCTTGCAAAACATTTTTCCGGCGAGGTCATCAGCTGTGATTCCATGCAGATCTATAAAGGTCTGGACATAGGCACGGCAAAGGTGACACCGGAGGAGACCTGCGGTATCCCGCATCACGCGTGGATATCCTTACGCCGGACAAGGCTTTCAGCGTGGCAGACTTTACCGCCATGGCCGGAAAGCTGGAAGAAGAGATCTCTGCCCGGAAGAAGCTGCCCATCCTTGTGGGCGGCACAGGGCTGTATGTTCAGAGCTTTCTGTATGGGGTGCGCTTTACAGAGGAAAAAGCACCTGCCGGTCTGCGAGAGCAGCTGGCGGCGGAACTGGCTGCAAAGGGCGGTGCTGCCATGTACGAAGAACTGAAGCAGGCCGACCCGGAAGCTGCTGCGGCTATCCACCCGAACAATCAGGTGCGGGTGCTGCGCGCACTCGAACATTATCGTGCCACCGGCAAAAAGCTGAGCGAACAGAAGGCGGAGTCTCTCCCACCGGAGCGGCCCTACCGCAGCCTGATCCTCGGTCTGGATTTCCCAGAGCGCGCGGTACTTTACCGCCGCATTGACCTGCGTGTGGACAAAATGCTGGAAGCGGGCCTTATAAAGGAAGCGGAGCATGTCTGGCAGAACCGGGAAAGCTTCCGCACGGCAGCGCAGGCCATCGGATACAAGGAGTTCTTTCCGTATTTTGAGCAGACGGCTCCACTGGAAGCCTGCACGGAAAAGCTCAAGCAGGCGTCCCGCAACTATGCCAAGCGCCAGTTGACCTGGTTCCGCCATATGGACGGTGTGGTTTGGCTGGATGCCGGTGCACCGGATGCAGTGCAGACTGCCATCCGCAAAACTAGCGAATTTTTAGCGAAAGGATGATCGATATGCCGGATGAGACCCAGAAGGAACGCCATGCGCCGCATGTGCTTACCACTCTGGCAGGCGTGCTGATCGCGTTTCTGCTGCTGGCAGCAATTTATGTGGTGTATCAGGCCGCACATATCCTGTTCCCGCAGAATGTTTATGAGACTGCGCTGCCTGCGGTCATTTCGGATACGGTGGAAGCCGACGGAGTTCTGCTGTTCGACGAAAGCTATGTGGCAGGCAGCGGAAACCTTGGATATCTTGCTGCCGACGGCGAGCGCGTTTCAGCGGGCACCGCAGTGGCAGAGGTGTACAGCAACGCTTCGCAGGCTTCGCTGCGCCTGCAGCTGAACCAGCTGAATGATCAGATCGACCTGCTGCAGAAATCGCAGAACACTTCTGCGCTGCAGCTGGATACCCTTTTAAAAGAACGTTCTTCTGCGCTGTATGACCTGCTGGATACGCTGGACGACAGCGATTATGAAGCGGTGGATGATGATGCCAATGCCTACCTGCTGGCCCAGAACAAGCTCTGGGTGGTAACGGGCGAAGCTGCAAACTTTACCGATCAGATCACTGCGCTGGTCCAGCAGTCCCAGAGCGTGCAGGCGCAGCTGGGCAGCCCGGCGCAGATCACTGCACCGCAGACCGGCTATTTTGTGCGCTCTTCCAGCAGCGGACGGCTCAATGCCAGTGCCGATGATATCCTTGCACTGAACGCACAGGAGCTGCAGGGCTATCTGCAGTCCGACCCAGTGCTGGCACTGGACGGCTGCGCCGGTAAGATCGTGGCAGGGTTCACATGGCGCTATGTGGGCGTGTGCACTGCAAAGCAGGGCGAAAAGCTGCTGGGTCAGAACGGCAAGCCGCTGAGCACAGCGGTGGAGATCAGCTTCCCGGGTCAGGTGGAGAACAGCCTCAAGGCCACCGTCACCGAGGTGGAGATCGATCAGGACAGCGGCCTTGCCCGCTTTGTGCTTGCCTGCAACTCCATCAACGGCGATGTGCTTTGCCTGAACCGGGCTGCAGCACGCATCTCGGTAGGAGAGCGCAGCGGCCTGCGGGTGCCTGCTGCGGCTGTGCACTATTTAAAAGAGGATGGCACCGAGGCACAAACGCAGGGCGAAAACTACATTCCGGTGTGTACGTGAAACTTGGCAACATTGCCCGCTTCTGCCCGATCGACGGTGGACGCAGACCATCCCCTCATCACGGACGGCGATTACATCCTTGTTCTGCCCGAAGGGACCGAGGGCTCGGTCAGCAAGGTGAGGCTTTATGACGAAATAATCGTTTCCGGACAAAATTTGTATGATGGAAAGCTTTTGTAGTTATTGACATCTGAGGCAAAAAATCCGATAATAGATAAAGCTATTATTTGCATCTATTTGCAAAGAACGCCAGGCAGCGCCATGCTGCCCGAATGAAAGGAGCAGATTGTATGTCTTTGCTTGACAGCATTAAGAAAGGTCTGTTTGACCAGGAAGACGATTACGAGGATCAGTACATTGACGATGGCCCCCAGATGGTAAACAATAACAATGGCATCGGCCTTGGTGCTGACGACGAAAATGAAGAGCCTGTTGAGGGTGCCAAGAAGAACGGCAAGGTGGTCAACATCAATGCCACCACTCAGCTCAAGGTCGTTCTGGTCAAGCCTGAGCGTTTTGAGGATGCCAGTACCATTGCTGACCACCTGAACAACAAGCGCACCGTGGTGCTCAATCTGGAGTCCACCAACAAGGAAGTGTCCCGCCGTCTGGTGGACTTCCTGTCCGGTGTTGCATATGCAAACAATGGTCAGATCAAACGCGTGGCCAACAGCACCTTCATCATCACTCCGTACAACGTGGATATCATGGGTGATCTGCTGGACGAGCTGGAGAACAATGGCGCGTTCTATTGATCCGCAGCCCAAGGCGGCGCGCGGGTTCATCCCTGCGCGTACCGATGAAGAACGCTATCTCATGCGCCATATCGAGGACTTGGCCCACACGGCCTTTTCCCGGGACATTGCGCGGTATTCGGCTTTCCTGAGTGACCGCGAGCAAGACTTGGCCCGCGCGGCACTGGGCCGTGCCGGTGTGCAGGAGGGCTTCCGGTTTGAGGGCGGCTGGCTGAATGCGGAGCGCAGGGTGCTCTGTATCGAGCCGGAGTACAGCTGCGGCGAAGCACCCATCTGCTGTGTGCGGCTGCAATGCTGTGCACAGGCGGGGGCTGCGCTGCCCGCCCACAAGGATTACCTGGCAGTCTGATGGGCCTTGAGCTGCGGCGCGAGGCGCTGGGAGATATCGTTCTGCCGGAGGATCAGCGGGCACAGCTTATGTGTTTGCGCTGGAACCGGCAGCACAGCTGATCTGCCGGGAACTGTTTCAGGCTGGGCACACGGAGCTGACCACGGAACTGCTGACGCTGGACGAGGTGCCGCAGTTTCCGCAGGCGGAGCGTGAGATGCACAGTGCAACGGTATCGTCCCTGCGGCTGGACGCTGTGCTGGCAGCTATGCTGCACTGCAGCCGAGGACAGGCTTCGGAACTGATCGAGGCGGGCAGGGTGGAGATCAACCACCTGCCGGCGGATAAACCTCATGCGCAGGTATATGAGGGCGATGTGTTCACGGTGCGCGGCAAGGGCCGCTTCAACCTGACTGCACTGCCCGGCAAAAGCAGAAAAGATCGGTCAATCATCGAATTTTTTCAATATTAAAAGCAACGGGAGGAAATGACTATGCTGACTCCGCAGGATGTCCGTTCTGTGCAATTTGAGAAAAACCTCCGCGGCTACCGCACAGAGGACGTAGACCGTTTTCTGGATAAGGTGGAAGAACAGCTGCGGGACGACGATGCGCAGGCGGAACAGCTTCGCAAGCAGATTGCGGACCTGACTGCTGAAAACCAGAAGCTGCACGATGAACTGAAGAGCTTTGAGGCAGATGGTGAAATGCTCAAGAGCGCGCTGATCAATGCACAGCGCATGGGCGAAAATGTCATCCGCGAAGCAAACCAGAAAGCAGAAGAGATCATCCATCGTGCAAATCTGCGCGGTGATGATATCATCCGCGATGCCAACGAACTGCTGCAGAAGGCAAACGACCGTGCAGACGAGATTGAGAACGAAGCAAACGAGAAGCGCCTTGCAGAGGAACGCGAGTATGACCGCGTGCGTCTGGAAGTGACCCGCTTCAAGTCTGATGTGCTCAACCTGTACCGCAGCCATGTGGAGTCGCTGAGCCGTCTGCCGGAGTTCCAGAAGGAAACGGCTGCACAGGATGCCGAACAGGCAGAGCCTGCTGCAGAGGAAAGTGAGCCTGCCGCTGCAGCCCAGCCGCAGGCAGCGGACGTGCAGGAGCCGGAAGCAGAGCCTGCACAGCCCGCACAGGAAGATGCAGAACCTGCTGCCGTTGTTGAAGATGACGACGACAAGGCAGCTGACAGCAGCGAGGATTTCTGGGCAAAGGATGAGAGCCAGCTCAAGCTGGACCCGCCGCCCGCGCCTCCTGCTGATTTTAAGCCGGACGAGCCGGACTACGATGCTTTTCAGGGTGTCAAGTTCAGCGAGTAAGGCAACCCCATAAGGAAATATAGAGGAGAGTGTAAACCATTGGCTAAGAACAAATCGCAGTACGATAGTACTCTGAACCTGCCCAAGACCCTGTTTGAAATGCGTGCCGGCCTGCCCAAGAAGGAGCCGGTCATGCTGAAGGATTGGGACGACAACGACCTGTACAATCAGCTCATGAAGCACAACGAGGGCAAGCCGCAGTTCATCCTGCACGATGGCCCTCCGTACGCAAACGGTAATATCCACATGGGTACTGCCCTGAACAAGATTATCAAGGATATCATTATCCGCGATAAGAACATGGAGGGTTTCCAGGCTCCCTATGTGCCCGGCTTTGATACCCACGGCCTGCCCATCGAGCTGAAGGCTCTGTCCTCCGTCGGTGATAAGAAGAAGGACATTTCCAAGCTGGAACTGCGCCAGATCTGCGAAAAGTTTGCTACTGAGCACATCGATATCATGAGCGACCAGTTCAAGCGTCTGGGCGTTATCGGCGATTTCGAGCATCCGTATCTGACCCTGAAGCCTGAGTTCGAGGCACGCCAGATCGAGATTTTTGGCGAGATGGCAAAGAAGGGCTACATCTACAAGGGCCTGAAGCCCGTGTACTGGTGCCCGGACTGCCGCACGGCTCTGGCAGAGGCCGAGATCGAGTACGGCGAGGACGACTGCGATTCCATCTTCGTGCGTTTCCACGTCTCTCAGGACCCCAACGGTGTGCTGGCAAAGCACGGCATCCCGATGGACAAGACCTACTTCGTCATCTGGACCACCACCACTTGGACTCTGCCCGCTAACGAGGCGATCTGCCTGAACGGCCAGTTCGAGTACTCCTTCGTCAAGATCGGCGATGAGTTCCACATCATGGCCACCGAACTGGTCAAGAGCGTCATGGATGCCTGCCACATCGAGAACTACGAGATCGTGGGTGAGCCGGTCTCCGGTGCCGAGTTTGAGCTGATGCGCTACAACCACGTCTACCTGCCAAGGAGGGCTGGGTCATTCTGGGCGATCACGTCACGCTGGAGAGCGGTTCCGGCTGCGTCCATACCGCAGGCGGCCACGGCGTGGACGACTTCAACGTCTGCCAGAAGTATCCGCAGGTGCCCATCACCGTCCCCGTGGACGATGGCGGCTATCTGACCGAGCTGGCCGGTAAGTATGCAGGTCAGCGCGTGTGGGCTGCCAACAAGACCATTCTGGCCGATTTGACCGAGTCCGGTGCTGTCATGGGTCAGGTGCACATCAAGCATCAGTACCCGCACTGCTGGCGCTGCCCATCACCCCATCATCTTCCGTGCAACGGAACAGTGGTTCTGCTCCATCGCAAAGTTCCGCGAGGATGTCTATAAGGCCATCGACACCGTTACCTGGATGCCGGATTGGGGCCATGACCGCATGAAGGGCATGGTGCGCGACCGCAACGACTGGTGCATCAGCCGCCAGCGCACCTGGGGCGTGCCCATCCCCGCATTCTATTGCAAGAAGTGCGGCACCTACCACATCACCGATGCCACCATCAAGGCTGTCAGCGACCTGTTCCGCAAGGAAGGTTCCGATGCATGGTATAAGTACGAAGCCGAGCAGATCATCCCTGCAGGCGAAGTGTGCGAAAAGTGCGGTGCTTCCGAGTGGACCAAGGACACCGACATCATGGACGTCTGGTTCGACTCCGGCTCCACCCACGCCGCTGTGCTGGAGGAACGTCCGGAACTGCGCTTCCCGGCTGATATGTATATGGAGGGCGGCGACCAGTTCCGCGGCTGGTTCCAGTCCAGCCTGCTGACCAGCGTTGCAAGCAAGGGTTGCGCACCCTATAAGTCTGTTCTGTGCCACGGCTGGGTCGTGGATGAGCAGGGCAAGCAGATGCACAAGAGCGCCGGCAACGGCGTGGAGCCCAGCGAGATCATCAAGGACTACGGCGCTGATATCATCCGTCTGTGGGTGGCTTCTTCCGACTACACCGTGGATGTGCGTGCCGGAAGAACATCTTCAAGCAGCTGAGCGAGGCTTACCGCAAGATCCGCAACACCGCCCGCTTCATTCTGGGCAATCTGGATGGCTTTGATCCCAACACCGACTGTGTGGCTGACGATCAGCTGCAGGAGATCGACCGCTGGGCACTGGCTGCTCTGGATGACCTGATGGTCAACACCAGCGCAGGCTACGCTGTGTATGACTTCAACAAGGTCTATCATGCAGTGTACAACTTCTGCGTTGTTGCAATGTCCAACTTCTATCTGGATGTGACCAAGGATCGCCTGTACTGCACCAACGGCGCAGGCCGCAAGGCTGCTCAGACCACCATGTACAAGATCCTTGTAGCTCTGGACAAGATCATTGCGCCCATCCTGTGCTTCACCAGTCAGGAGATCTGGGACTTCATGCCCAAGACCGAGGGCATGAACAAGTACGTTGTCTTTGAGGAGATGCCCAAGGCTGGCCAGTATGCCGCCGATGAAGCCTTCAAGGCAAAGTGGGCACAGCTGATCGCCGTCCGTGATGAGGTGAAGAAGGTTCTGGAGCAGGCCCGTGCCGAAAAGGTCATCGGTGCTTCTCTGGAGGCTGCCGTCACCCTGTACTGCAATGACGCGGTGTATGATCTGCTGAACAGCATCCCCATGGACGAGCTGGCCGACCTGATGATCGTCTCTCAGGTAGAGCTGGTCAAGGGCGAAGGCGGCGCTGCAAGTGCTGTCGAGGGCCTGGGCGTTGCTGCTGCACATGCCACCGGCGAAAAGTGCGAGCGCTGCTGGAAGTATTCTTCTTCCATCGGCAGCCATGCCGCACATCCCACCCTGTGCGCACGCTGCGCCAGCGTTGTGGAAGCCTAAGCGTTCCGCATAAAACAATGTTTTAAAGGGCGGCGCTCCCTTATACCGGGGAGCGCCGTTTTTTATACTGAATGATTTTGGGAGTATCCTATGGCATTTGTTGTTTTTAATCTGCTCGCGGCTGCGGCACTCATTGGCATCGATCAGGCCATCAAGCTGTGGGCCACAAATGTGCTGCAGCGGTGGGAGCCATGCCGCTGATCCCCCATGTGGTGGAGCTGCGGTTCGTGCTCAACCCGGGCATGGCGTTCAGCTGCTCAGCGGCAAGCAGCTGTTCCTCATCATCGCTACCAGCATAGCGCTGATCTTTGTGGCCTATGGGCTGTTCTTCCGCAGCCGCGGCAGATACCTGCAGCAGGCTGCGCTGCTGCTGATCCTTGCCGGCGGCATCGGCAACCTGATCGACCGTGTGCTCAACGGCGAGGTGGTGGACTACATCAATCTGCTGTTCATGCAGTTTGCGGTGTTCAATTTTGCGGATATCTGCGTGTGTGTGGGCGTGGGCCTCTGGGTGCTGGTAATTTTTCTGGAAGAGCTGCACGCTGAGAACGGGCAGTCCCCGAAGGAGCAGTGAGCCATGGAACAGCGTGAATTTGTGGTGGAGCAGGAGACGGCAGGCCAGCGCATCGACCGCTTTCTGAGCGGCGAGGACACCGGCCTTTCCCGGTCTGCTCTGCAGGCGCTGGTGGCCGACGGTCATGTGTTGTGCAACGGCAGGCTGGTTGCCAAAAGCCTGAAGCTCAAGGCGGGCGACACCATCGTTTTGGAAATTCCGGACGCAAAGCCCATTGAGGCCGTGCCGCAGGACATCCCGCTGGAAATCGTCTATGAGGACGAGCATCTGCTGGTGGTCAACAAGCC
>ENA-OQDD01000509-OQDD01000509.1-human-gut-metagenome-genome-assembly--contig:-NODE-509-length-15752-cov-2.077248_pt1 | contig 15752 bp, 16 predicted proteins | sample MGYA00242507_ERZ504598 | MGnify/ENA primary metagenome ERZ504598 (study PRJEB26092, sample SAMD00036318) | human gut metagenome | host: Homo sapiens | study: EMG produced TPA metagenomics assembly of... | reverse complement strand
TCCAACGCTTCTGGCGGGCCGTTTCCTGTACGAACTGGCAGGAAAGATGGATTATTGGCGATCGAGCTGGAGGGCGGTTTAAAAGACAACGCCATTCCGCGGACAACCCGCATGCTTCTTGCCATCGACGGCGGAGAGAAAGAGATCTTAAAGAGGAAGCATCACGCTTCACCGAAAATCTTTGCAGAGAGTACAGCGGAACAGATGACGGTATTACCGTTACGGTAGAGAAAACAGGCGAGGGCGCTGCACCGGCGCTTCATCCGGTCAGCCTGCAGAAAACCGTCTTTTTCCTGATGAATCTTCCGAACGGGGTACAGAAGATGAGCGGCCAGATCCCGGGACTGGTGGAAACATCCCTGAACCTCGGTATTCTGAAATTAGAGCCGGATCACCTGCATGCGTGTGCGAGTGTGCGGAGCTCCGTGGGAAGTGCAAAAGAAGCCCTTTCCGACAAGCTGGAGTATCTGATCGGTTTCCTGGGCGGTGAGTTCCACGTAGAGGGCGCGTACCGGCATGGGAGTATAAAGAGGATTCTGCCTCCGCGATCTGATGGTGGTGGAATATGAAGCCATGTATGGACAGAAACCGGCAGTGGAAGCGATTCATGCCGGACTGGAATGCGGTCTGTTCTATGAAAAGCTTTCCGGTCTTGACTGTGTATCTTTCGGCCCGAACATGAAAGCAATCCACACGACCGAGGAGCGGCTTTCGATTTCCTCCGTGGAGAGAACGTATCAGTACCTGTGCCGCGTTCTGGAGCAGCTTTCGAAACGGCAGGCATAAAAAACTGCCCGTGTCTATTTCAAAAAAGTTTCTGAAAAACAGTCATAAAACAGAAAAGACAGGCATAAAGTAACAGGGTGGGGATTGAATTTCCAAAGCGTTTACCATCCGATAAGAAAAATGGCTGAAAGCAGGAGCAAAAAAGGAGATTAGGGGACATGGATATACTGTTATGGCATGAGATTCTGGAACCATACGAGCTGGCTGTCAAGGAATTACAGGTGAAATTCCGGCATCTGATCAAGGAGCACCACGGAAAAGGCTGTACTCACCGATCGAGAGCGTGAGCGGCCGTGTGAAGAGTGTTTCCAGTATTCTGGAAAAAATGCAGAGAAAGGGCATTGTGCCCGAAGAGATGGAGGAGCAGGTGGAGGATATCGCGGGCATCCGCATCATCTGCCAGTTCGTTGAAGATATCGAAAAGGTTGCCGACCTGATCCAGAAGCGGTCGGATATTGAGATTAAGAGCGAGAAAGACTACATCCGCCACATGAAGGACAGCGGTTACCGGAGCTATCACCTCATTGTTTACTATACCGTGGAGACGATGAACGGCCCGAAGCGCATCCAGGTGGAAATCCAGATCCGCACGATGGCGATGGATTTCTGGGCGACGATTGAGCACTCGCTGCAGTACAAATATAAGGCAAACATTCCGGATCACATCCGGGAGCGCTTAAGTGCAGCTGCAAAGGCGATTATTGTGCTGGATAATGAGATGTCCTCTGTGCGGAGTGAGATTATGGATGCACAGAATTCCTCCCAGATACAGCGGAATCTGATCACGGATATCCTGAATAATATCGAGAATCTTTACAAGGTGACGAACAAACGCGAAGTAGAAAAAATTCAGGATGAGTTTTATCACATCTATGCGCAGAACGATCTGCAGGAGTTAAAACGGTTCCACAAAGAACTGGATCTGATTGCAGAGGGATACCGCGCACAGGCAATTACAGACGAACTTTAGAACAAAAGGGGATAAACGGATATGATCACACTGCCGGAAGCCTTTGAGCAGGAGATGAAACAGCTGCTCGGTGAGGAAGAATATGAGGCATACCGCAAGACATTTGACGAGGCGGTACATAGAGGACTGCGGGTAAACAACGGAAAAATTTCGACAGAAGAGTTTCTTAGGCGGACCGATATTCCGCTTAAGAAGGTTCCGTGGATCCCCAATGGATTTTATTACGATGAAGAGAGCTGCAATCCGGCAAAGGATGCCGATTACTATGCGGGCCTGTATTATCTGCAGGAGCCGAGTGCGATGACACCGGCATCCCGCCTTCCAATTGAGCCGGATGACCGTGTGCTCGATCTCTGTGCGGCACCGGGCGGAAAGGCAACGGAGCTGGGAAGCCGGATCGGTGAGGGCGGCATGCTGCTGGCAAACGATATCAGCAATTCGCGGGCGAAGGCGCTGCTGCGCAACCTGGAAATCCAGGGAGTGGGACGTCTTCTCGTGACGAGCGAGGATCCGGAAAAATTAGTAACCTTGTATCCGGCCTTTTTTGACAAGATCCTTCTTGACGCGCCGTGCTCTGGGGAGGGCATGTTCCGAAAAGAGAGCTCAATGCTGCGCTACTACAGTGAAAATGGGCCGGAGCATTATGTGCCGATCCAGAAAAAACTGATCGAGCAGGCGTATCAGATGCTTGCAGAGGGCGGAGAGCTGCTGTACTCTACCTGTACGTTTTCTGTAAAGGAGAACGAAGAGGTCATCGCAGGGCTGCTGGATGCGCATCCGGATATGGAAGTGCAGGAAATTACCCCGGGTTACGAAGGGTTTGCGCCGGGAGTATCCGTGAATGGCCGCGATCTTTCCCGGTGCGTTCATATTTCCCGCAGCGATGGAGGGAGAAGGCCATTTCGTGGCGCTCCTGAAAAAGCAGGGAGAGAGCCGGAAACGGCAGCCTTCCCGCCTTTTGGAAACGACAAAGAAGCTGCCGAAAGAGGCGGAAGAGTTTCTTGCTGGCGTGCGCATGGACTGGAAGAATGGTTCGTTTGCCCTTGTGAAAGACCAGCTCTATTTTCTGCCGGAAGGTGTCTGTGCGGCAAAGGGTCTGCGCTATCTGCGGACCGGACTTTCGCTTGGCACCGTTAAGAAAAACCGCTTCGAGCCGTCCCAGGCGCTGGCGGCGTATCTGAAAAAAGAAGAATACGTTTCGTGTTTGACCATTCCCAAGGGAGATGACCGTGTCATGCGCTACTTAAAGGGTGAGACACTCTCGTTTTCCGAGGAAGAGTGTCAGGGGAAAAAGGACTGGGTGCTTGTGTGCCTGGATGATTTCCCACTTGGCTGGGGAAAAATAAACAACGGAACGTTAAAGAATAAATATTATGCAGGATGGCGGATGGTATGAGTAAATTACGACTCGATAAATATCTGGCGGACATGGGTGTGGGAACACGCCAGGAAGTAAAGGCCCTGGTCCGGAAGGGACGGGTGGCCGTAGACGGAATTACGGCAAAAGCCCCGGAACTGAAAGTCGACCCGGATGAAGCGCAGGTGACTGTGGACGGAAACAGCATTTCCTATGTGAAAATGGAATACTGGATGCTCCACAAACCGGCGGGTGTCGTCTCTGCGACGGAGGACCGCCGTGACCGGACCGTACTCGATCTTTTAAGTGGTGCGGCAAGAAAAGACCTCTTTCCGGTCGGACGGCTCGACAAGGACACCGAAGGGCTGCTGCTGATTACGAACGACGGAGCCCTTTCCCACCGGCTGCTCTCTCCGAAATCGCATGTCTCGAAAGTGTATGAGGCCGTGATTGACGGAAAAGTGACAGAAGAAGATCGGCAGGCATTTGCCGAAGGGCTCGACATTGGGGACGACAAACCGACACTTCCGGCCGAGCTTACCATTCTGGAAACGACAGAAAAAGAGCCTGGCATTTTTGAAAGCCGGATCCGCATTACCATCTGTGAGGGCCGCTTCCACCAGATCAAGCGCATGTTTGAGAAGGTCGGAAAAACGGTCGTCTATTTGAAACGGCTGTCGATGGGGAGCCTGGAACTTGATCCGGCGCTGCCAAAGGGCAGTGCCCGTCTCCTGACGCAGAAAGAAAAAGCGGCGCTTGGCATAGCGGACGCCGAAACACAGAAAGGAAAGTAAAGCATGCCTTTTTTACCAATTACAAGAGAAGAGATGAAGGAACGGGGAATCGAACAGTTTGACTTTGTCTATGTCATCGGAGATGCCTACGTGGACCATTCCTCGTTCGGACCGGCAATCATCAGCGTGTGCTCGAGGCGAACGGCTATTCCGTCGGCATCATCTCACAGCCGGACTGGAAGGACGAGAACAGCATTTCGATTTTCGGTGAACCGCGTCTTGGCTTTCTTGTCTCTTCCGGAAATATGGATTCCATGGTCAACCATTATACCGTGGCGAAAAAGCACCGAAAACAGATGCCTTACGCCGGGCGGTGTCATGGGAAAACGGCCGGACGCGCGGTTACCGTGTACGGCAATCTGATCCGGAGAACGTATAAACATACACCGATGATCCTCGGCGGCATCGAGGCATCGCTCCGGCGCCTTTCGCATTACGATTACTGGTCTGACCAGGTGCGCCGCTCCGTCCTTCTCGATTCCGGTGCGGATCTGATTTCGTACGGAATGGGAGAACTTTCGATCGTAGCGATTGCAGATGCACTTGCGGCCGGCATTGACGTTCATGATATCACCTTTATTCCGGGAACCGTTTATCGGAGCAAAACGCTGGATCACCTGATTGACCCGGTGGTGCTGCCGTCATTCGAGGAGGTGCGGGAGAGCAAGCGGACGTATGCGGAGAGCTTTGCGATTCAGTATAAAAATACCGATGCCATCAATGCGAAGCCGATGGCAGAGCCGTATGAGGGCCAGGGCTACATTGTACAGAATCCGCCTTCCCGTCCTTTGACAGAGCAGGAGATGGATGATGTCTATGCGCTTCCATACATGCGCGCCTATCACCCAAGCTATGAAAAAGACGGCGGTGTGCCGGCGCTTGGAGAAATCAAATACAGTCTGACGAGCAATCGCGGCTGCTTTGGATCCTGCAGTTTCTGCGCGTTGACGTTCCACGAGGGACGTGTTGTGCAGACAAGAAGCCACGAATCCATTCTGGCGGAAGCGCGGCAGATGGTTCAGGAAAAAGAATTTAAAGGCTATATTCACGATGTCGGCGGCCCGACGGCGGATTTCCGCGGTCCGGCATGCAAAAAGCAGCTCACCAAAGGCGCCTGCCCGAACCGGAACTGTCTCTTCCCGGAGCCGTGTAAAAATATGGTGGCAGATCACAGAGATTATGTGAAGCTGCTGCGGGAATTAAAAGACATTCCGGGCGTGAAGAAAGTCTTTATCCGCTCTGGCATCCGTTTTGACTATGTCCTGGCCGATAAAGACCAGACGTTCCTTTCCGAGCTGGTAAAGGATCACGTCAGCGGTCAGCTCCGCGTTGCGCCGGAGCACGTTTCGAACCGTGTGCTTTCCTATATGGGAAAACCGCGCCACGAAGTATATCAGGAATTTATCCGCCGCTTCGATGCGTGCAACAAAAAGACGGGGAAGCAGCAGTACGCACTTCCGTATTTTATGTCGTCCCATCCGGGGTGTGACTTGGAGGATGCGGTGGAGCTTGCCGAGTACATCCGCGATATGGGATTTATCCCGGAGCAGGCACAGGACTTCTATCCGACGCCTTCCACACTTTCCACCTGTATGTACTATACCGGTCTTGACCCGCGGACGATGGATCCGGTTTACGTGCCGAAATCGCCGCATGAGAAGGCGATGCAGCGTGCGCTGATTCAGTACCGGAATCCGGAGAACTATGAGCTCGTCTGCGAGGCACTGCGCCGGACACACCGGGAGGATCTGATCGGATTCGGACCGAAATGTCTCGTACGGCCGAGAAAGATGGCCGGGGAGGCAGGAAAACCGTCAAGAGGAAAAGGGTCCAACGGAAAAGGCTTTGGCCAGAAGACGGCGAATGACCGTTCCGGACAGGGAAAAGCCAAAACAGGCGGACGGCCGAAAAAGACGCTCCGCAACGTGCACAAAAAGAAATAAACACGCAGAAGATGAGCGGGGATCTTATCGAAGAAGGGAAATGACAGAAGAATGAAGATCAGAAAAGGGGATTACGGCTATATCCGCCGGGAAAAGAAAAAAAGACTGCTTGTGACACTGGGACTGTTCGTCCTTCCGGCCATCGTTTTTATTGTCGGACTTGTGCTTGCAGACGGAAACAAGAGCAACATTTTTACGGTTGTCGCCGTAGTAGGCTGTCTGCCGGGCTGCCGCGCCGCCGTCGGTTTTATCATGATGGTTATGCAAAAGCCAGTGGACAAAGCAGTGTACGATGCCATTGAGGCAAAAAAAGGAAAACTGCTGATGGGATATGAAATGTATATCACACAGGAAAAATCGAGTCTGATGATCGAAGCAGCGGCGTTCTGCGGTGAGGAGATCGCCTGCTACACCACGCGCGCCAAAGACCAGAAACAGATCGAGGACTGCACTACGTATCTGAACAAGATCATCCGTGCCAACGGCTACAAATGCCATGTGAAGATTTTTGATCGGGAAAAAGCATTTCTGGAGCGCCTTGATTCCCTGAACCGCAACTACGATGAGCTGGAAAAGAGCGCCAGTGAAAACTTCAAACCGGATGAGCGGTACCCGGATCTGTCCCGCACGGAACTGGTGAAACACACGATGCTGGCGCTGGCACTGTAGGAGACCATTGCTATGAGAGAACTGACCGTGACAGAAAAAGACTGCGCGCAGCAGCTCATCAAATATCTGTCCAAATATATGGAGGAGGCGCCAAAGAGTTTTTTCTATAAAATGCTGCGAAAGAAAAACATTGTGCTGAACCAGAAAAAGGCGGACGGCAGTGAAAAGCTGAAAACAGGCGATACGATCCGGATGTATCTGGCGGAAGAGACCATCGAAAAATTTCGGAAAACACCGGAAAAACCGGCGGCTGGAAAACAGGTAAAGTATCCGAAGCTGGATATCGTCTATGAAGACGAAAAAGTAATTTTCCTGAACAAGCCGGCAGGTGTCCTCTCACAGAAGGCGAAAGAGACGGATGTGAGCCTTACCGAAGCGCTCGGCGCCTATCTTTCGGAAAAAAATGCCGGGGAGGAGACCATGTTCCGCGCCGGACTCTGCAATCGTCTGGACCGGAACACCAGCGGTCTGATTCTTGCCGGAAAAACCGTTGCGGCGACGCAGCAGCTTTCAGAACTGATCGCAGAGCGGGCTGTTGGAAAATACTATCTGACGGTTGTAAAAGGAACCGTGACAGAGACAGAGCGGATACGCGGATATCTCACAAAAAATGAGAGGACAAACCGTGTTTCGATTCAGAGAGAGCAGCAGGGAGATGCTGTTTACATAGAAACCGCATACCGGCCGCTCTGTGCCGGAAGAGGCTGTACGCTGCTGGAGGTTGAGCTGGTGACCGGAAAGAGCCATCAGATCCGCAGCCATCTCGCGAGCATCGGTCATCCGCTTGCGGGAGATACGAAATACGGGGATGCGGAGTTTAACCGCCGCTTCCGGGAAAAATACGGACTGAAATACCAACTTCTCCATTCGTGGAAGGCGGTATTTCCAGAGCTTACGGGCACCTTATCGGATCTGTCCGGAAAAACCTTTACAGCGCCCCTGCCATCATCCGTGCGCCGGATTTTACAGGGAGAACATTTGACGGGAGAAGGATTATGAGCCGAAAAGACAACGAAAAGAAAGAAACAAAACCAAGAAAAACGGAGGAGACGAGCATCGGACGGGAAATCTGGGAATATGTAAAAATGATCGCCATTGTCGTGGCAGTCGTTGTTTTTGTGGAGCAGGTCATTGTCATCAATGCAAGAATCCCATCTCCTTCCATGGAAAACACGATTATGACCGGAGACCAGATCTTCGGTAACCGCCTTGCTTATGTAAAGAGCGATCCGCAGCGGTATGACATCGTTATTTTCTATTATCCGGACGACGAGAAGCAGAAGTTTATCAAGCGCGTCATCGGACTGCCGGGAGAGACGGTTACGATCCGCGACGGAAAGGTGTATATCAACGATTCCACCGAGCCGCTGCGCGATGATTTCTGCCCGGAAACACCGGTCGGCGATTTCGGACCGTATGAGGTGCCGGAGGGCTGCTACTTTATGCTCGGCGACAACCGGAACGTATCAAAGGATTCCCGCTACTGGCTGAATCCGTACGTAGAGAAAGACAAGATCATCGGCAAGGCCTTTCTGCGCTACTGGCCGCTGAACAAAATTTCTCTGATTGAATAAGAACAGAACGAAGACGAGGACAGGAATTATGGCATGGACATCGAGGGGACTCCGCGGATCAACGTTGGAGGAAATGATCAACCGCACAAACGAGCAGTACCGTGACAAGCATCTGGCACTGATCCAGAAGGTGCCGACGCCGATCACCCCGATCAAAATAGATAAGGAGAGCAGACACATCACGCTGGCTTATTTTGAAAAGAAGAGTACCGTTGATTACATCGGCGCTGTACAGGGCATTCCCGTCTGCTTCGATGCCAAAGAGTGCAAAACGGATTCCTTTCCGCTCGCAAACATCCACGAGCACCAGGTCACGTTTATGAAAGATTTCGAGCAGCAGGGGGGATTTCCTTCCTGCTGCTGTATTTTACGGCGCGGGACGAATATTATTACCTGCGGTATGAGACGATGAAAACCTTCTGGGACCGCGGACAGAACGGCGGAAAGAAGCATTTTTCCTACACCGAGCTTGAAACGTCATTCTTCCTTCCCAGAACGGGAAGCAGCGTTCTCGTCCCGTACCTGAACGGAATCCAGAAGGATCTGGAGATACGGGATTCGAAAGCGGATTAAAATTTTGAGTTGACAGGGAAAATGTTTTCCGATATACTAACCATAGTTTTAAATTCAATATGATAATATGGTAGTGAACTAAAGCGAAAAAGTGAGGACAACAAAACATGGATCGATTAATTCATACCCCGGAAGGCGTCCGGGATGTCTACAATCAGGAATGTACGAAAAAATTATACCTGGAGAATCAGATTGAGCAGGTATTTCATGCGTTTGGATATCAGGATATTGAAACACCGACGTTCGAGTTTTTTGATGTATTCGGAAGAGAAGTGGGAACAACACCGTCCCGCGAGCTCTACAAATTCTTTGACCGCGACGGCAACACCCTTGTGCTCCGTCCGGACTTTACCCCGTCGATTGCACGTGCAGCCTCCATGTATTTCATGGAAGAGACGATGCCGATCCGCCTTTGCTACAGAGGAAGCAGCTTCGTCAACAGCAGCAGCTATCAGGGCCGCTTAAAAGAGTCCACCCAGATGGGCGTCGAGCTCTTAAACGATGATTCCGCAATGGCAGACGCAGAGATCATTGCGATGACCGTAAAAGTTATGCTGGATGCCGGTCTTACCGATTTCCAGATCAGCATCGGCCACGTAGGTTTCTTCCAGGCGCTCGCCGAGGAAGCTGCTCTCTCCGAGGATGTTCTGAACGAATTAAAAGAACTGATTTCCATTAAAAATCATTTGGCGCCGAGGAGCTGCTGGCAAAACAGAACCTTCGAAGTGATCTGTTTGAAGCACTCCGTGATGTTCCGCAGCTGTTCGGAAATGCAGAGATTCTCGAAAAGGCAAAAGGCCTTACAAGAAATCCGGCGGCAAGAGAGGCACTCGATCGTCTGGCTACGATCTATGAGATCGTTAAAGATTACGGCTATGAAAAATACGTCTTCTTCGATCTCGGTCTTTTAAGCAAATTCCATTACTACACCGGTATTATTTTCCAGGCCTACACCTACGGCACCGGCGAGCCGATCGTAAAAGGCGGCCGCTACGATGCACTGCTGCAGCACTTCGGAAAGAAGGCGCCGGCGATCGGATTCTGTACTGTCATGGAATCTCTGATGAATGCACTGGAGCGCCAGAAAATTTCTCTTCCGATTGTCAATACGAAAACGATGCTGCTCTACCCAGATTTCCTTCAGCCGCTGGCCGTAAAACTTGCCAACGAGCACAGAAGCAAAGGCATGGATGTCGCGCTGGTCTGCTTTGCAAGGGACAAGGTTCTTGCAGATTATGAAGAATACGGCAGAAAGAACCAGTTCGGCGGCATTGTCTATATTCAGAAGAGCGATTCGGTGCTTGCCATCGATTTGTCGACAGGAGAAGTACAGCCGGTGGAGCTGTAGGAGAGGAAGGGTACGAAAAAGATGAGATATTTGACCATTGCACTGACAAAAGGACGCCTGGCGTACCAGACGCTGGAGCTGCTGGAAAAAGTCGGCATCACCTGCGATGAAATGAAAAATAAAGATACGAGAAAGCTGATTTTCACGGACGAAGAGCATAAGCTCCGTTTCTTCCTCGCCAAAGGTCCGGATGTGCCGACCTATGTGGAGTACGGTGCAGCGGATATCGGAATCGTCGGAAAGGACACGATTCTGGAGGAAGGAAGACGCCTCTACGAGGTATTGGACCTTGGCTACGGCAAGTGCCGCATGTGTGTCTGCGGACCGGAATCCGCGCGTGAGCTGCTGCAGCACAACCAGCAGATCCGTGTGGCAACGAAGTACCCAAACATTGCCAAGGATTACTTCTACAACCGCAAGCACCAGACCGTTGAGATGATCAAGCTGAACGGCTCGATCGAGCTGGCACCGATTGTCGGACTTTCCGAAGTGATTGTGGATATTGTAGAGACAGGAAGCACTTTACGGGAAAACGGCCTGACCGTTCTCGAGGAGGTCTGCCCGCTGTCTGCGCGTATGGTTGTCAACCAGGTGAGCATGCGGATGGAAATGAGAGAATTACCAAATTAATTCAGGATCTGAAAGGAGCACTGGTATGAGAATCGTAAAACTGACAAAAGAGACCACAGAAAATATTCTGGAGAATATGCTGAAACGAAGCCCGACACAGTACGGAACGTACGAGGCTTCCGTGCAGGAGATCATTGAGAATGTAAAAACAAGAAAAGACGCAGCTGTTTTCGAATATACCGAGAAATTCGACCACGCGGTACTCGATGCTTCTACCGTAGAAGTAACACAGGAAGAGATTGATGAAGCGTACAACATCGTAGATCCAGAGCTGATCGGTGTCATCCGCAGATCCATGAAAAATATCCGTGAGTTCCACGAAAAACAGAAACAGAACAGCTGGTTCACCTCCACCGAGAACGGAACGATGCTTGGCCAGAAGCTGACCGCCCTGAACCGTGTCGGCGTATACGTTCCGGGAGGAAAGGCAGCGTATCCGTCCTCCGTTCTGATGAACATTCTTCCGGCAAAAGTGGCAGGGGTCAAAGAAATCTGCATGACAACGCCGTGCGGCAGAGACGGAAAAGTCAACCCGGTTGTCCTTGCGGCAGCAAAAGAAGCCGGTGCGGACCGCGTCTTTAAAATCGGCGGTGCACAGGCAATTGCAGCCTTTGCTTACGGAACCGAGAGCATTCCGAAAGTCGATAAAATCGTAGGACCTGGAAACATCTACGTTGCCCTTGCAAAGAAAGCCGTATACGGAAATGTCAGCATCGACTCCATCGCAGGCCCAAGTGAGATTCTTGTCCTTGCTGATGAGACTGCAAATCCGCGGTTCGTGGCAGCCGATCTCTTAAGCCAGGCTGAGCATGATGAGCTTGCAAGTGCGATCCTCATTACCACCTCCCAGGAACTGGCAGAGAAGGTAAGTGAAGAGGTAGACGGTTTCTTAAAAGTCCTCTCCAGAAGCGACATCATCTCCAAATCACTGGACAACTTCGGCTACATCCTTGTCACCGATTCGCATCAGGAAGCGATCGACACCGTAGATGCCATCGCACCGGAGCACCTCGAGATCGTGACGAAGAACCCGTTTGAGGATATGATGAAGGTACATAACGCCGGTGCTATTTTCCTCGGCGAGAACTCCAGCGAGCCTCTCGGTGACTATTTTGCCGGCCCGAACCATATCCTGCCGACGAACGGAACCGCAAAATTCTTCTCCCCGCTGTCCGTAGACGATTTCGTGAAGAAATCCAGCATCATCTATTATTCCAGAGAAGCCCTTTCCGAGATCCACGAGGATATCGAGAGCTTTGCAAAATCAGAGAGCTTGACGGCACACGCCAATTCGATTGCCGTCCGTTTTGAGGGGGAAGAGTAAGTGGAGAACAGAACAGCCAGCGTAGAACGCGTGACAAAAGAAACAAAGATCCGCATGACATTAAATCTGGATGGAACGGGAAAGAGCGACATCCACACCGGCATCGGCTTTTTTGACCATATGCTCGACGGCTTTGCCCGCCACGGTCTTTTCGACCTTTCCGTTTCTGTAGACGGAGATCTTGATGTAGACGGCCACCACACGATCGAGGACACCGGTATCGTGCTCGGAACTGCAATCCGCGAGGCAGTCGGCGCCAAACAGGGCATCCGCCGCTACGGCGACAGAATCCTTCCGATGGACGAGACACTGGTGCTCTCGGCCGTTGACCTCTGCGGCAGACCGTATCTCTCTTTCCAGGCAGAATTTACGCGGGAGAAAGTAGGAGAGATGGAGACCGAGATGGTAAAAGAATTCTTCTACGCCGTTTCCTATGCGGCGCAGATGAATCTGCATATCAAAGTGCTTGACGGCGGAAATAACCACCACATCATCGAGGCGATGTTCAAAGCATTTGCGAAGGCACTCGATGAGGCAACTTCCTTCGATCCGAGAATTGCCGGCGTGCGTCTCGACCAAGGGCAGCTGTAAGAGCAGAAAAAGAGGAGAACAAGAGATGAAACAAGCATTAAAATGTGATTTTACCTGGGCGGATTTTAAGACAAACAGCGACGGCATGGTTCCGGTTGTTGTACAGGATGCGGAAAATGACGAAGTGCTGATGCTCGCCTACATGAATGAAGAAGCGTTTGAGACGACACTGTGCCTTGGAAAAATGACGTACTGGAGCAGAAGCCGCAATGAGCTCTGGACGAAGGGACTGAGCTCCGGCCATGTGCAGTATGTAAAACAGCTTCTGATCGACTGCGACAACGATACAATCCTTGCCAAAGTAGAACAGGTCGGCGCAGCGTGCCACACCGGAAACCGCACCTGCTTTTACCGGACCCTGGCAGAATAAAAATTTTTGATTCAGAGCATAAAAAGAGCTCCTGTTTCACAGAATAAAATCTGTTGGACAGGAGCCTTTTATGCGGTTCTGTATCGTTATAAAGCCATTACAGAAGAAGGTATTTTAAGATAAACAGAACAGCAGGATGTACATGATCACGCTGATCTTTTTTTCTTTTGCTTTTCCGCTCAGGATCTGGATTGCAACGTAGGAGATAACTCCCATGGCAATACCTTCGGAAATGCTGTAGAAGAACGGCATAGCTCCGATGCAGATGTAGCACGGAATCGCCTCGGAAAGATCGCTGAAATCAATGTTGACTACGTTGGTCAGCATGTAGAAGCCTACCACGATCAGTGCCGGAGCCGTTGCAAAGGACGGGATGGCAAGGAAGATCGGGGAGAGGAACAGAGCGAGGCCGAAGAGGATTGCAGTGGTAACAGCGGTAAGACCGGTACGGCCGCCTTCGGAAACGCCGGAAGCACTCTCAACGAAAGTTGTTGTGGTAGAAGTACCAAGAACAGCACCTGCGCAGGTAGCAACAGCATCTGCCATCAGCGCGCCCTTGATGCGCGGAAGTTTTCCGTTTTTGTCGAGCATGTTTGCCTTGGAAGATACACCGATCAGAGTTCCGATGGTATCAAACATATCGACAAACAGGAATGCAAACATGATCACGAAGAACTCGCCTGTTTTCAGAATGGAGAAATCCAGTTTTCCGAAAATCGGGGCAAGGCTTGGAATGGAAAGTCCGTTGGAAAAATCCGGGAACAGGCTGTAGAAGCCGTTTGCCGGGTTCGGAACGTAGAGACCGCATGCCTGGCAGATCATGCCGAGGATCCAGGTTACAAGAATTCCCCAGAGGATGTTTCCTTTTACATTGCGTATGACAAGAACGGCGGTGAGGATAACACCGATGACTGCGAGCAGAACGGTGATTCCGACATCGTTAAACGTTCCTGCCACATACTCTGTTCCGTTTAATGTGGCTGCAGACTGCAGGTTGGCATTGTAGGAAGACAGGGAATAGAGGCCTGCCACGGTTGAAGAGTTCGGCAGTACAATTTTTGCATTCTGAAGTCCGATGAATGCGATGAACAGACCGATGCCGACGCTGACTGCAGATTTCAGGCTGACCGGAATGGAGTTGAAGATCGCCTCACGGACGTTGGTCAGAGAAAGTACAATAAAGATGATACCTTCTGCAAAAACGGCGGTCAGGGCTGCCTGCCAGCTATATCCGTAGCCGAGAACAACGGTGTAGGCGAAATAGGCGTTGAGGCCCATTCCTGGTGCCAGAGCGAATGGATAATTGGCGAAAAGTGCCATGAGCAGGGTGCCAAGGAAGGCTGCCAGAGCCGTTGCGGTAAAGACAGCGCCGTGGTCCATGCCGGTGGAGGAAAGGATGTTCGGGTTGACGGCAAGAATGTACGCCATCGTCATGAACGTGGTGACACCGGCGATGATCTCGGTTTTGACCGTTGTTCCATTTTCCCGCAGCTTGAATGTGTTTTCCATCAGCTTGCTAAACTTTTCCATAGTTTTCTCTCCTTTTGAATTTTGTAGGCGGAAATGTCGCCTCATAATATGGAAACATCCTAAATGTTACAATATTATCAACAGGAATGCAAGAAAGAATCGAAAAGAATCTGAAAATTTCTTGTCGAATTTTTTAATTTTTCTATAGACAAATGTCATGATTTCTTTTATGATAAAAAAGGTGTCGTGTAAAATCTACGTTAAGGAAATGTAAAATATCGAGATAAAAAATGCGAAACTACTTGGCGGAGATTTGGAAAGAGACATCAGAAAAGGACAAGGAAGAAAAAAGAATATGAGTGTAATAGTGTCTTTGATGGGCGGTCTGGGCTTCTTCTTATATGGAATGAAGCTGATGAGTGAAGGACTGCAGAAGGTTGCCGGATCCAAGATGAGAAGCATTCTGGAGGTATTTACGAAGAACCGTGTGATCGGTCTTCTGGTCGGTATTTTCTTTACCGCGCTGATTCAGTCCTCCAACGCTACAACCGTTATGGTGGTCAGCTTCGTAAACTCCGGTCTGATGAAACTGGCACAGGCTCCTGGAATTATCCTCGGAGCAAACATCGGTACGACAGTTACCGGACAGCTGATTGCGTTTGACCTTGCGGATATCGCGCCGCTGTTTGTCATCATCGGTGTTCTGATGGTTATGTTCGTAAAGAACAATCTGACGATCAGCCGTCTCGGCGAGGTTATCTTGGGATTTGGTATTCTGTTTATGGGTATCTCCGGTATCTCAGGAGCCCTGAACGAAGCAAAAGAGATCCCGGCAGTCGTTAACGCCCTCGGATCCCTGACGAATCCGTTTCTTGCGTTCTTAGTCGGCTGGGTGGCTACCGCGATTCTGCAGAGTAACTCTGCAACGGTCGGAATCATCATGCTTCTTGCAAGAGAGGGCTTGATGGGACTTCCGATCTGTCTGTTTATGATGCTTGGATGCAACATCGGATGTACGATGTCCGCGATTCTTGCCAGCTTCGGCTGCAAAAAGATGCAAAACGTGCGGCATGTGTCCACCTGCTGTTCAACATCTCCGGAACGATTGTCTGCTCCATTATTTTCCTGCTGTTTGGAAAACAGGTAGTTGACTTCTTTATGGGTATTTCCGGAAACGAAGCAGGCCGTATGATCGCAAATGCAAACTCGATCATCAAAGTATGCCAGGTACTCCTGATGCTGCCGTTTACCCCGCTTCTGGTGAAGGCAACGTACTTTATCATCCGCGGAAATGACGAGGAAGACAAAAAGTTCGAGCTTGCCTACATCAGCTCGAAACATGCGATGTCCCCG